>Ga0315288_10009838_pt1 | contig 12038 bp, 8 predicted proteins | sample YL17G11_20_MG_FD_203454 | JGI IMG/M metagenome (GOLD analysis project Ga0315288, IMG submission 203454) | Sediment microbial communities from Yellowstone Lake, YNP, Wyoming, USA - YL17G11_20 | ecosystem: Environmental > Aquatic > Freshwater > Lake > Sediment | place: USA: Wyoming | collected...
CTTCCGAATCCCCTTCCGCACGACCTCGACCGATAGCGAATCCCCCGCCTCGAGCCCCGAGAGCTCCTCGATGACGTCGTCCGCTTCGGCCATGGTGGCTCCATTCACCGTTGTGATCACGTCGCCGCTTTTGATACCGGCCTTCAGAGCCGGACTCTCAGCCTCGACATCGAGGACGAGGACGCCATCCCCTTTCTTGACGTTGAAATACGGGGCGAGATCATCGTTGAGATCCTCGAGAACCATGCCGAGACGTCCCCGCATGAGGGACGACCGCCGGTACAACTGCACGGCGGACCGGTTGGCGTCGCTCATCGCCTTGGCGATTTCCTCGGAATACTTGCCGAATTCGTCCTTGATGACCTGCATGGGCTCGCGTTTCTCGAGAACCGCGCTGAGCTTCTTCTCTGCGCCTTCCCGAAAGATAACGATCGACACCTTGTCCCCGGCGCTGCGCTTTCTCACGAGGGAGACAAACTGCGCGACATCCTCCAGCTCTGTACCGTTGAAACTATAGACGATATCATGTGCCTCGAGACCCGCCTTATCGGCCGGGCTTCCCGGCTCGACGCGCGATATGACGACGCCTGTCTTGCGGGGATACGAGTACTTGTCCTTGATGCGGGTCGTGAGCTCATCCAGAGTCACGCCGAGATAGCCGCAGCAGTCCTCCGCGGTTTCTTCGGTCTGAGCGTTGAGACCCACGTATTCCCTGCCCGGGTCATTCTGCGCAAAGACCGGAAAAGCTCCGAGACCACCCATTCCGGCGAGAACGGCCGAGAGAACCGAAACGAAAAATGCTTTTCCCTTCATGTCGCGGAACGCGGCGCGCGTTCCCTCACCTCCTTGTCGAATCGCTATGTCGTGGCACGTATCTTATAGTCTCGGGACGTCCCAAAGTTCCATTTTTTCGTGATGGTTGGGGAAACGAGGGGCCCACGCCCAAATGCGACCGACGATCCTATGTACGGGGCATTTCCCCGAGCACCGACCGGTAGACTGCAAGGGTCTTTTCACCCCAAATATCGATATTGTATCTCTCGAGCACACGCACCCGGGCTCTCCTGCCAAGTTCCTTGCGCTCATCGCTGTTTATAACAATGCGTTGCAGGGCTTCAGCAAAGGAATTTTCGTCTTTCGAACGCGCGAGCACGCCTGCCCCCGCCAGCACCTCTCCGACCCCACCCACGTCGCTCGCCAGACAGGCGACCCCCGAAGACATCGCCTCGAGAAGCGCCAGGGGCACCCCTTCGGTCAGCGATGGAAGGAGAAAAACATCCAGCAGCGGGTAGAGCGCCTCGAGGTTATCCCTCTTCCCCGGGAGCGAAACGAACGCGTCGATCCCGAGATCGCGGGAGAGGATTTCCAGATTTTTCCGCTCTTCCCCTTCTCCGAAGATCACGAATCGAAGCTCCGCGCCGCTGGGACGGCGTGCGGCATCAGAAAGGAGCATCGAGGCGACGCGCAACATGAGGGGGAAATCCTTGACCGGCTTAAGGCCGCCGGCCGAGCCGATGAGAATGAGCGGCCGCATGAGGCCGCCGCCGGGAAAGAGCTCGGCGACGAGCGCTGAGCGTCCCTTCTCACGCGAGCGCTCTTCGACCGGGCGAAACCGTTCAGGGTCGACCGCGTTCGGAATCACGACGACCTTGTCCCTGCAGTAGCCCATCGCAGATGCTTCTGCCGCCGCCTCCCGGCTCACGGCGATGCACGCGGCGAAACGCGGCTCGAGCGCGCGAGCGGCCCATCCGCGCCAACCGCGAAACTCGAGCCCCGCGCTGTGCCGCGTCGCGACGACCGGCACGCGAGCGAGCGCGGAGGCGAACACCGCCGCGACTTCCGCGTGGAAAAGGTGCGCATGGAGAATGTCCGGTTGAAAACCGCGCACGATCCTCCTCACGGCGGAGACGACTCGCGGGGAGGGAAGCGACCGAAGCGATCGCAGAGGAAGGCGAAAGAGCTGGACGGAATCGTTGACGAGAAGCGTCTCGATCCCCTCCTCGACTCGCGACAGGGAGCACACGGCGCTCTCGTGCCCCGCCGATCGAAGCCAGCGGCATAGATTGAGCAGGTGATGCTCTGCTCCCCCCGTCTTGAGGGAGCTCGTGAAGAACAGGATGCGGTAATGATCCATGAAGGGAATGATCAGGTGATGCGCTCGAGCTTCTCGATACCTTTGTGCTTTCCCTGGTACGAGAGATCCTTCTTCCCTTCGATGACGCGGAGCTGCGGCGCGAAACCCGCGTGCTCGTGCGTGTCGCGCGTCGTTTCCGCTTTCTCCCACGAGGTGAGACGACCGCCGCAGATATACGTCACGATGGCGGCGAACGAAGCCGCATTGACCATGACGAAATAGAAGGGAATGAAGAGCACCCTCGACTGCACGCCCCCGCGTCTCAGGATGGCGCCGACGATCGCGAGAACATAGAACAGGTTCTGAAGAACGAAGAGAACAACACAGACCGGATGGGATAGAAGCATGAGGTTGGCCGCGTAAAGCCCGGGCAGGAGCGGCCCGATCCACCATCTGATGAGCTTCCGCGAGACGAACTGGAATATGCGGAACCCGCCGCCGAAGCTGCCCCTGAGAGCCCTGAAGCCGGTGAGGCCCCTCACGATGATTCTCCGCTTGCGCGAAAACTCTTCCCGGAAAAAGAACGTTGATCTCTCGTACGCGATCGCTTCTCGCTCGTACACGACGCCATAGCCGCGCGCGGCGACTTCGGCCGGGAGTTGAAAGTCGTTTGCGACGTCCCTGATGAGCGGCCTGAAGAGCTCCCGCCGCACGGCGAATATCGTTCCCGTGCCGACAAGGACCGAGTGGAGCCTGCTCTCGAGGCCGTTGAGCAGCGATTCGTACCGCCAGTAGAGACTTTCTCCTTTTCCAACGTACGAGTGATTGCTCAGGTACACGAGCTTTCCGACGACGCACCCGATATCCTCATCTGCCATGTTGCGAACGAGCTTGCGGATCGCATCCTCGCGGTAGAACGCGTTCGCATCGGAAAAAACGAGGATATCCCCCTCGAGGCCGAGAACCGTCCGGTTGAGCGTGGCGCTTTTACCTTCCCGCCGGTCGAAGGCCTTGAGAGTGACGCCGCGGTTCTCGTATTCCCTCACGATATCGTTCGTTGCGTCGACGGAACCGTCGCTCGCAACGACTATTCTGAGCCTGTCTTTTGGATAATCGAGCGCGAGACTGTTCTCGATTTTCTCGCGGATTATGCGTTCCTCGTTATGCGCGGAGATAATGAAGACGACGCGCGGGCAGTACGCCGCATCGAGACGGATCTGTCTCCTGCGAAGGAACCCCAGACAATACAGCACGAAGGGATAGCCGGCATAGGCGTAAACAATGACTCCAAGGATGGCTATCAGGGCAATCCCTGCCGCTCGTTCCACGTCAGTCCCTCCGAGGAAAGTTACTTACTAATACCACACCCCGGAAAAGATTCAATAAACTTCTTGAAGGGGAGGAAAAATAATTCCGCTGACCGTTCTCTCATGCCCCATTCCCCCTCATGCCGGACGATTGCTGAAAAACGAGAAAACAGTAGCGAAAGCTCGATAGGACTCCTTTTGCTCTAATTATAATGAGCAGACGGCCGTAAGTCAACCGATAAACATCGTTTCGCGGCGGATTGACGTTCGGCCGGGCAGGCATGAGCGCAACGTGCCGTCACATTCCATTCTGAGGCACAAACCTCGTTATCCCGCCGAATTGCGTTCCGATCCAAATGGCGCCTTTCTGGTCCTCGCACAGCGAGCGGACATAATCATCCGATAATCCGGTTGATGCACCGTATCTGAGCCATTCGCCGCTGCGGTAGACAAGAACGCCGTTTCCCGCGGTGCCGAGCCAGATATCCCCCTTCGCGGTGACGATAAGGGCGGTCGGCCTCGAGCCCTTCATCGATCTGGGAAGATCAATGACCTGCCAGCCCGTCGTGCCGAGGCGGTACACGCCGGTGCGCGCGCCGACGAGGCAGGTGCCCCCCTTTTCGAAGCCGAGGCAGTACTCCTTCATTTCGCCGGATGCACCCGATCCGGAGACGGCATCGGACAGGAAGCGGATCGCGGGATCGAATTGATACAGCGAATCCGCCGCGTGCGTGATATCGGGAGCCTTGTTCTCGCGCCGCGGGAGATCCATCCTCGCCCAGGCGCCCTGAACGAAGTGCGCGACCTCACCGCTTCGCGTAACGATCCAGGGGTTTCCGCCGGCATCGAGGGCGAGGTCCTCGACGGCGTTCGCGGGGAGCCCTTTCTCCATGCCGTACGTTGTCCATTTTCCCGACGCGAGCGATACGACGACGCCGTCGAACGTCGCGAACCAGAGCGAGCCCGAGGGATCCATCGCGACGCGGGTGAAGTATTCCGTGGGAAGGCCGTTCTTCCGGTCGAATACCTCCCAGGCGCGGCCCGTGAAATGGAGAACGCCGAATCGGGTCGTTACCCACAGCTCTCCCGTTTCTGAGGCGACGAAATCGGTCATCTCGTCCGCGTACAGCCCGGGCGGCGCCGCCGCCTTCGCGAATACGCCCTTGTAGCTGTAAATGTTCCGCCCCGCGATGAGCCACACGGCGCCGCCGCAGAGACGGACGCGCGAGGCGCGGCTTTCGGCGAAAACCTGCGGAACGGCGATCTCCTTCACGTTGTCCCGCGAAATGACGACCACGGTTCCATCATCCGTTCCCGCGAAACTGTTCCCCTCGCTATCATGAAGTATCGAAAGATACCGGTGCTTCTTCGAGGCAAGGCCGGGCGACGGGCAAGCGGTCCACTCCGACCCGTCGAAGATCGAGACACCCGCGCCGCCGGCCGCCCAGATGCGCCCCGTCGGATCGAGGCTGAGCCCAAGCACTTCCACCCCCGGCAGGTCGTGCGCCGTCCCGAATGTTCGCACCCTGCCAAAGTTGGAGACCGCGACTCCCTGGCCGGCGATCGCGAGAAACAGGTTTCCGTCCTCGTCGAACGCCAGTCTGTTCACGGCGCCGATCGGAAGGCGGCTGCCGTACCGGAGCGATTTCCACCCGAGAGTGTCGGCCTCGATGAGACCGCTCGCCGTGCCGAAATAGAGGGTACTCGGAGTCTCTTCCGCGATCGAGAGAACGCGCTCGTCGAGTAGCGAATCCTGCCTGCTCAATACGGCGAGGGCATCGTCGATCACGTACCCACAGCCGCCCCCGTAGGTGCCGATCCAGAATCTCGATTCCCCCTGGACCATGCACCTGATGCGGGCGAAGAACGGAAGCGACTCCTTCGCGAACGACCTCCATCTCCCGCGCGAGCGGACGCTGATTCCATAGTCGCCTCCCACCCAGAGCGCGCCGCGGTCGTCGAAGGCGATCGAGCGCACCGAAATCGAAGCGGGGCCGGTAACCGCGGAGATGGCGTCGTCCGGCATGCCATAGGCGTAGAGGCCCCCTTCCGTGCCGATCCAGAGGGTGTCATTCATGACGGCGAGGGAGCGCACCTCCTTTGCCGAACAGAGCGCGGAGAACCTCCCCGCGACCGGCCGTGCCCCCGTTCCCTCGAGGGCGGCGAGCGAGTACCGCTTGCCTGAGCGCACCCAGGTCTTCTGTTTTCCGGCTTCCGGTCTCGCATGCGTCGACGGCGCGAGCCCCGCGAGGAAACCGACCGCCACGACGATGATCGTAAAGGCGGACGTATCGAGGTGAACCTTCGTGCTCATTCCACAACCTCTGCTTCGAGCGTATTCAGGGTCGATTCAGGAGCGCCATGAATGTAATGCAAGCGGGCTCTTTATTCAAGGGAAGAGGAGCCGGATGCGAGGGCTTTCGGATCGGGTGTGTGCACGAGCGCGCGCACGTATCCGGAGAGGTCTCCGCCGGCGAGCTCGCCGGCGGCGGCCAGGAACGAGGCCTCATCCGCCGTGCCGCTTGCGAGCACGTTCTTGTACATGCGCTTGAGGACGTCGATGAGCGTCACGCTCCCGCCGCTATCGGCGCGGAGACGCGCATCGAGCGCTTCTGCAACGAGATACCCGCCGTCGTAGAGGAGGTTGACCATGTCCTTATCGCTCATGTCGCTGTTCCCCGCGGCTCCGATCGATACCGTGCTCGTGTAGGGATTGGCGTGATAGCGTTCTGAGACCGCCCGGCGGCGGCTTCCGTATTGAGCGTCCGTGATCACGTTCGCTTCCCGGAGAACGTGATAGGAGAGGTAATTGGTGACCCCCTCGGTGAACCAGAGAAACTCGTTGCCGGAGGGCCCGAGCGCCTCGCCGTTCCAGTTGTGGAAGAACTCGTGCGCGATGATCGCCATCGGCGCATCCATGAGCTCGCTCCGGTCGAGCCTCCGGTCGAGGAGGAGAATCATGTTCCCGCCGTAGTGGATACCGTAGTAGTCGAAGCGGTTCCCCCCCATAACGGGGTTTCCGTCGCAGACGAAGAGATAGCGCGCGCGGGGGGCCGAACCGAAGATGTAGATTTCCTCCGAAACGATCCTGCACACGACGTCGAAGAATTCCTCGTCTGCGAACGACCACGAATCGGCGATCGCGAGCACGATCTCGCAGTCGCCGATGTTCCGCGTGAAGCTCCGGTATTCGCCGGAAGCGGCCATGGTGAAGGGAAGCTCGGCGAGATCGGGCACGATGACACGGTTGCGCACGCACGGGGACGAAGCGGAGAGCCGCCATCCGGGCTCCATCATGACGTCGACGACGATCCCGTCGGCGACGGGAAGCTCGGGGACGAGGAACACGTCCCTCCCGAGTATCCGGCAGCGATCGGCTCCGACGAACGTCATCATGTCGCGGACGTCGCTCGAGTAGCGGTCCTCGATCGCGAGGGCGACGTCATAATCGAAAGAAAAATCGCGCCCGCCGCTCTCGATGATCCACGTTCCATCCCCGGCTCGAACGGCGAGCTTCACGCCATTCGGGTCCGCCGCCTCGAAAGCGATCGGATCACACCGTTTTCCCTTCGCGCCGGCGAACGCCCTGAGCGACACCGTGCGCGCCGAAGATCCGAAGACCGCGCCGTGCACGTGCACGACCGTGAGGTGCGCGTCGGCGAGCGTGAGGCTGTAGAGGATGAACGGCTCCTTCGCCGCGAGATCGATGCCGGGATACGAGCGGCTCCCGAGCGCGAACGCCGCAATCGCGACGCCGAGAAACAGGGCAACAAGGACTCTTTTCCATATCGCGCTGATCATTATCCGTGTCCGTCTCTTCCACATGCACGCTCAGGCACAGCCTTGGTCGGGGACACGATCCATCCTTGCAAGGGATATTCCAGACGGGGCGTTGAGGGGAAAAAAGGATTCGAAAGGACCCGAAACGGGGCTAGAGCCGCAGCCTTCTGCGAAGCCACCCGACGTCGCCGCGGACGGTGGACTCGAGGTCGGCGAGCGCGCGCTCCTCGTCGCTCGATTTCTCCCTGCCCTGCACCCAGCCCCAGCACGCGACGACCGCGACAACCCACAGAAATCCGATCGCGGTCGAGATGAGAACGACGAGCCATTTGGGCGTCCCCGCGGGCTTTTCAGGAAGGTTAGGCGCGTCCACGACCTGGACGACCGGCGTCGTGCGCGCCATCTCGATGCCGGCTTGCTCGTAGCGCTCGAGGAGGTACGAATAGACGCGTTCACCGACCTCGAGATCCCGCTGCAGCACGGCGTACCTCTGGACGAGATCGGGCATACGCTTCAAGGGGATGAAGACAGTGCTGGCGCTGTCTCCATTCATGATGTTCCCCAGCTGCCGGGCGAGCTCATCGTACTCGGTATTCTTCCGCTTGAGCTCCATGGCGGTTCCGAGCGTGAATTCCTTGACGAGGTCACGCTCGATCCCCGCGAGCACGGTTCTCACCTTGAGATCGGCGGCGACGTCGATCGCGCCGCGCACCTGCTCGTCGAAGTCGACGATGTTGTGCTTCTCCTGGAATGCGGCGATCTCGCGGCGCACCTTCTGGATCCGCCCGCGGTACTTCCCGAGCTGCGCGGAAACGAACTCCCGCGTCTGACCGGCGCGCGAATACTGGAGAAAGCGGTTGAGCGAATCGAGCCCCGCGATGTACGCCTCGGCGATTTTCATGGCGTACGCGGGATCCCGGTCCGCCACGCTCAGGCGGATGAGACCCGTTTCGGTGACCGACGTGCCCGTCCGCGCGCGCAGCTCCCGGAACGCATCGTCGAGGCTTTTTGTCTTGAAATGCTCTTTGAGCGAGAGCTCATCGATGATCATCACGCCGAGGCGGCGGCTCGAGAGGATATCGCCGAGAATCGCGGCGGAGGTCGATCCCGCGCTCGCCGGGGCGACGAGCGCCGGAAGGTTGAGCTTCGCCATCCACGCCGAAAGGAGTCCCTCGCCCCCTTCTTCGACCGGGGGAAGGAGCAATGCGTGCGCCTCGTACCGATACCCCGAGGCGAGCACGTAGAGGAGAGAGGCGAGGAAAAAGACGAGCGTCAACCCGCCGACGACCCTGCGCCGCTGAACGACGTAGTTCAAGAGACGAAAGAACATGCCACCACTCTCCGGTGCGCGATTGACTCGATCATGCTTAGTGTATCGTCCGCAAGCGGCAAACACAAGAGAAATTGAAATCGAGGGACTCGTCATTTCTCGAGAAGCGACTCGAGCCGTTCCGCCGCCAGTCGCAGGTGCGGAATGACGATCGAGCCGCCGACGATGAGGGCGATGTTAAACGCCTCGTAGAACTCCTCCCGTTTCACCCCTTCCTCGCGGCACCGGATGAGGTGATACGAAATGCAATTGTCGCAGCGAAGGACCATCGACGCAACAAGACCGAGGAGTTCCTTCACATTCGCGGGAAGGGCGCCCGCATGATACGCTTGCTCGTCGAGCGCGAAGAACCGTTTGATTCCGAGGTGCTCGCTCGCGAGGACGACCTCGTTGAGCCGCGCACGCTCCTCCTCGAATGCCCTGCTCCATTTCTCGGCCATAGGTACGACACCAGCCTTTCCCTCGAACCGAGGCCGGCGCCGGGCGCCGACATTTATATTGCCGATTGCGACGGGGCCACCCTACAATGAACCTTCCACCGAACGCCGGTGCGGCAGTATACCAGAGAAACGCCGATGGGAGAATGCGCTTTTGCATAGAATCCTGTATGTCGAGGATGCTCCCACCGTGGGGGGCTCGACCGTCTGTCTCGACGAGCTCGTGCGGGGGCTCGACCGTTCGCGGTTCGAGCCGTTCGTTCTATTCGCGTACGACCTCGCCGCGCGCGGCGCGCTCGCCTCGGCCCGCATCCCGAACGCGACGACGGCGGCGATCCGGGGAACACCGGAGCCCCCTCCCCCCGAGGAGCGCGAGATCCTCGTTCCCGGACTAAGAAGGACGCGCTTCTACCGCCTCCTCTGGAGCCTCAAATCATACGCGCTCATCGAGCGCTCGCGCGCGGGGTGGCTCGCGGAGTGGATCGCACGTGAAGGCTTCGCACTCGTCCACGCGAACAACTCCATCACGGCGAATCTCGCGGCGATCGTCGCGGCGGCGCGGGCCGGCGTACCCGTCGTGAGCCACCAGCGGGGCTACTTCAGGCCGACGGCGTTCCAGCGTTTCGCGACGCGATCGGTCGACCGCATCCTCTGCATCTCGCATTCCGTCGCCGGCCACTATCTCGCGCAGGGGTTCCCCCGGGACAGGATCGCGACGGTCTACGACGGGGTCGACGTCGGGTCGCTTCGGCCGCGGACCAAGCCGGCGCGGGACCGCATCCTCATCGTGTGGGCCGGCCGGCTCGTCTCGTGGAAAGGCGCCTCCGTGCTCGTCGAAGCTGCGGAAACGATTCTCGAGCGGCGCTTGGACGCGGACTTCGTCATCGCGGGAACGGGGCCGGAGCTCCCCGGTCTCCGGGAGAGGATCGAGCGCAGCGCACTCCTGAGGGACCGCGTGCATCTCGCGGGCTTCCGGGACGACGTGCGGGATCTAATAGCCGGCTGCGACGTCTTCGTCAATTCCTCAATCGAACCAGAGCCTCTCGGCCACTCGGCGCTCGAGGCGATGGCGCTCGGCGTGCCGGTCGTCGCCTCCGCGTGCGGCGGCCTCCCCGAGGTCGTGGAACACGGGGTGAGCGGATTGCTCTTCGAGCCGGGCAACGACGAGGCGCTCGCCGGGGCGCTCCTCAAGCTCATTGATGACGGGGATTTGCGCTCGCGCTTCGGGATCGAAAGCAGGCGGCGCGCGGAACGGATCTTCAGCCTCGCCAATCACGTGAAGACGATCGAGACCGTCTATTCGGCGGTCATCGAACGCGCGCGAGGGTGATGCGCTCAGATTCGGTCACATGGCCTTGATGCGAACGTATTTTTTCTTGCCGGCGCGCAGCATCAGGCCGCCATCCGCGAGCTCGCCGGCGGTGATCATCTCATCCGCGGCGTCGAGACGACGCCCGTTGACGTACCCCCCGCCCTGCGCGATGAGCCGCCGCGCCTCCCCGCGTGTCCGGGCGAGCCCCGCGTCGGCAAAGAGGGCGAACGCCGGTATGCCTTCCTCGAGGCGGCGGCGTTCAATCCCGATGGTAGGGACGGATGCCTCGTCGATGCCCCCCTCACCCGAGAAGAGCGCCTTCGAGGCCTCGCGCGCTTTCGTCGCCTCGTCATCGCCGTGGTTCAGCTTCGTCACCTCGTACGCGAGGATCTCCTTCGCCTCGCGGAGGTTTTCCCCCGCGAGCGACGAGAGCCTGCGCACCTCCTCCATCGGGAGGAAGGTCAAGAGGGAGAGGAAACGGCCGACATCCCGGTCGTCCGTGTTGATCCAGTATTGATAGTATTCGTACGGCGAGGTCCGCTTCGCTTCGAGCCAGACGGCGCCCTTTTCCGTTTTCCCCATCTTCGCGCCCGTCGCCGTCGTCAGAAGCGGAAAGGTGAGCGCTTCCGCCTCCCCTCCTTCGACGCGCCGGATGAGATCGGCGCCGGCGAGAATATTTCCCCATTGATCGTTCCCGCCCATCTGGAGCGTGCAGCGGTAGCGGCGGTAGAGCGTCAGGTAATCGTACGCCTGCAGGAGCATGTAATTGAACTCGATGAAATTGAGCCCGGTCTCGAGACGCGTCCGGTATGATTCGGCGGCGAGCATCCGGTTGACGCTGAAATGGCGCCCGATGTCCCGCAGGAACTCGACGTAATTGAGCGGACGGAGCCAGTCGGCGTTGTCGACCATGAGCGCCCGATCGAGCGAGAAATCGAGATAGTGCGCGAGCTGGCGTTTGAGCCCTTCCGCGTTCGCGTCGATCTCCTCCTTCGGGATGAGCTGCCGCAGTTCGCTCTTGCCGCTCGGGTCCCCGATCATCGCGGTGCCCCCCCCGACGACAGCGAGCACACGATGGCCGTGCCGCTGCATGTGGGCGAGCGCCATAATGGGAACGAGACTCCCCGCATGGAAGCTGTCCGAGGTCGGGTCGAAGCCGATGTAGCAGGTGACGCTTCCCTCGAGCATGGCGCGGACCTTCTCCTCGTCGGAGACCTGCTCGACGAAGCCGCGTTCCTTCAGGACATCATAGACGGTGGTCAACAAGTGCTCCTTTCAACCGAGGCGACTCGGGATTTCGACGTTGAGATTGCACGAGCCTCGCGCCGCATGTCAAGAGGCAAAGCGGGATGAAACGGGATGAAACCCGGCCGTCCTTCAGTTCCGTGCGATGATGAATTGACATCACGCGTCCCCGTGTTACAATGCCCCCGCGCTTGCGAAGGAGGGCCCATGGTTACACTCGAGAAGCTCTTCCAGAACTGGAGCGACGCCCTCTGGGGTCCTCCAATGATCATCATCCTCCTCGGGACCCATATATTCCTCACGATCCGGCTCCGCTTCATCCAGAGATACATCGGCAAGGCGATCAGGCTCTCCTTCAGCCGCGCCCACGAAGGGGAAGGGGACGTGAGCCCGTTCGGCGCGCTCACGACGGCGCTTGCCGCGACGATCGGCACGGGCAACATCGTCGGCGTCGCGACGGCGGTCGCCGCAGGCGGACCCGGCGCCGTATTCTGGGTATGGCTCACCGGGATCTTCGGTATTGCGACGAAATACGCCGAAGCGGTTCTCTCGG
>Ga0315288_10009839_pt1 | contig 12037 bp, 10 predicted proteins | sample YL17G11_20_MG_FD_203454 | JGI IMG/M metagenome (GOLD analysis project Ga0315288, IMG submission 203454) | Sediment microbial communities from Yellowstone Lake, YNP, Wyoming, USA - YL17G11_20 | ecosystem: Environmental > Aquatic > Freshwater > Lake > Sediment | place: USA: Wyoming | collected...
CCCAGAATGAGTACCGCTTCGGGTCGCCCGAACGCGGCAGCGGCGCGCAGCCCGGCACCCGCGACTCGTCCCGAGTACGCATAGCCGGCGTGCGGCACGATGAGCCCGGCAGAGGATGGGGCGCGTTCAGGCGCCGCTTCCCCCAGAAGCTCCTCCACGAGCGCACGAAGACGCGCTCGATCCCCCGGGTAGAACGACCCCGCGACCACCGGCTGCCGCACACCACTTCCCATGGCGCCATTGTACCGGCCCTTGCGTGCCCAGCCCAAGCGAGTCTTGACGAGAGCGCGCACCCTCGCGTACCATGCCGTCTCGTCTGGGAGATCGTTCAATGGCAGGACAGCAGGCTCTGGCCCTGTTAATGGGGGTTCGAATCCTCCTCTCCCAAAACTCGGACCCTGAGCGGCATCAAGCTTCTCAGGGTCCACGTTTTGGGATGAGGTGGTGAGAGCTCCCACGCCTAGGATGGAGCTTGCGTGAGCAAACTCCCAAGCGACTGGAGAGCCGAACAGCCGCTCCCGTCGCCATCCTCCTCTCCCACTTCTGAGCGGGGTGAGAACCCCAGCATCGGTGAAGGAGTCCGCGCCAGCGGACTCCCAAGCAACGGGAGAGCCGAAGAGCAGTTCCCGTTGCCACCCTCATTCCCGAGAAGCCCAGGCAACGTCCTGCCTATTTGCATTCCGCGGCTCGCATCCTTCACCTTCCTCGTCGAGCGCCAGCGCAGTACATTGCAGAGCTGTTGGGCATCGGAACGAATCCGAATCGTCAGCGACTCCAGGTCTCGACCCAATGACTGGGTCTGACGCGGCGGCGGGATCACGGTTCAAGGCAGGACCCGCAGGAGCACTAGCTCTTCCTGACATGGTCAAGCCAGTTACGGAGTCCAGCCTGTCAGCTACCCAGCAAGGATGAGCGCAACAGCATAGGGGACCAGCGCCAGCAGTGCGAGCGCTGGATGCCGCCATCGACCCGCCGGAGAGCTGTCCCAGCGGAAGAGCCACGCCGCAAGCACGAACGCTACGACTCCACCCGCGAGCAGGACTGCGAGGGAGGCGAACGGCTGGACAGTCGTCGCCCTGCCTTGAGCCAGCCCCGTGAATGCGTTCATCGCGTGCGTCGCCGGCAGCAGTCTTCCAATTCGCCCAAAGGGTTCCGGGAGCATCTCGGAGGGGACCATCAGTCCGCCGATCATCATGGACGGAAGGAAGACGAGCTGCTGCCAGAGGATGGCAGCGCTCGGGGTGGACGAGATCACGCCGATCAGTGTGCCCAGTCCGGCCACGGCGAATGCCGTCACCCCAAACACAAGGATGAGGTCGCCCCAGCTGTGTGTGACTGGGGCACCAAACAGGGTGGGGGCGGTCAGGGCGATGATGACCGCCACAACCGCCGTATGCGCGACCGTTGTCAACGTGGGGACGGACAGGATGGACAAAGCGGGAACGCCGTTGACTCGATAGCTGCGGAAGATGCCTGCTTCTCGCGCTGCCACGAGAGGGCTTGGCAAGCCGAGCAGCGCACCCGAGAGAATGGCGATGACGATCATCGCCGGGATCATGGTCTCGATGAACGGCGGATTGAGTCGTGCCATCAAACCACCCAGGATGAGGTAGAGGCCGAGCGGGAACAGGTAGTTCATGAGGAGGAGTGCTCTGTTGCGGATCCCCGCGTGAAACTCGTAGGAGACATGGCTCAGGAATCCGCTCATCGGGAGTCTCCTTTGCCAGTAAGCTCGAGAAACCGCTCTTCGAGCGACGGTCGCTCGACGCGCAGGTCGACCAACGGATCGTCCGACGCCTCAAGTTGCGCGATCGCCGCAGTCACCGTCTGCCCGGGCTTTTGGGAGTAGTAGACGGCATACTCGTCCTGGAACGCAGTCCGTTCGACTGCCGGAAGGGCGACACCTGATTGAACCAGCGTGGCGCGTTCGCTCCGGACCGAGATCTTCGTAAGACCTCGACCTGCGGCGGTTAGCTCGCGAGGCGTCCCGCTCACGACGAGCTTGCCCCTCAACAGAATTGCGACCCGATCAGCAAGCTTCTCCGCCTCCGCCATGTCATGGGTGGCGAGGATGAACGTGGTTCCGGCCGAGCGAAGCTCTTGGATCACTGCATGGAGCGCGATCCGTGAACCAACATCCAGTCCAGCTGTCGGCTCATCAAGAAGCACGACCGTCGGCCCATGCGCCAGCGCGAGGGCAAGGGTCAGTCGCCGCTTCTGGCCGGTGGATAGAGAGCGGTATTGAGCCCTCCGCTTCTCGGCAAGGCCAAGACGTTCCAAGAGGCCGTAGTCGGGCATCACGCCGTGGTAGCTGGAGAAGAATCGCAATGCCTCGTCGACGCACATGCTGTCTGGGAGAGCCGAAGTCTGGAGCTGAACTCCCGTGACATTCCGAAGCTTCCGCGAATCGCGAACCGGGTCGATCCCCATGATTCGCAACGTCCCGGCGTCGGGCTCGCGTAGGCCCTCCAGGCACTCCAGCGTCGTCGTCTTTCCCGCACCGTTCGGACCAAGCAGCCCGAAGATTTCGCCCTGACGCACCGCGAAATCAATGGAGTCCACAGCGACGTCGCCGCCGTATCGCTTGCACAGCCCAACGACACGCACGGCCTCGCCGTTCTGCCCGGGGCGTCCGATCTCCAACGCTCTTCTCAAGACCTCACATCATCCTTTGCGCAACGCGTCTTCAAGTCGTCTCACGGGGCTCGAGCTTGCTTCCTCGACCCAGCACCAGCGTCGGGTGCACTCTGCAGAGACTCGTTCCGACACATCTTCGCCCCTGGATCATGACGGATCGGCAACCCGTCCCGAGGTGTGGGGCGATCTCCTAAGAGGGTACGACTTCGGAGGCACTGCACCAAGGAGCGCTTCCACGTCGTCAGCGAGCCGGAGCTCAGACCCAATGGCTGGACCAAGCGCGAGGGCAGGGTCAATTCACACTTCTGGGTCTGTCTGTCCGCCCCTGCTTGCCATGGCTTCATCCTCTCTCTCAAGGGCTCGTGTCTGCAGCAATCGCGGGGCGGGTCAATCTATCGGAAGTGCTCCTGCAGGAAGTCGGTCACGATGGGCCAGAAGGTTCCTGCTCTTGACACGTTGTGCCCCGACTCGAGAACGACATGCTGATAGGGAAATGGGAAGCGGTTGGCGGCCAGTCGACTGACGATCTGCTCGGACATTGGTGTGGAAGGCCACAGCGTGTCTGCCTGGCCCGAGATGAGCAGAACCGGTCCGCCGATCCTTTCGACTGGGATGGTTGCCTGCTCGACCCGCTTCTTGTTGCGGAGTGCGAGTTCACCCGCCTTCCGTAGGCGAGACGTCAGCAATCCCGCAATGAGCGTGGGTGAGAGCAATCGGACGGGGACAAACGGCAGATCACTGCCAGCGTACGACCACGCCGATCCGAGGCGATGCATTGGAAAACGCTTTGGAATGCCATGCCAGACGACATGGCTTGGTGAGAACGCTACCACGGCCTTCACTTGCGGGTAGCGGCTGGCCAGCAACAATGCTAGTTCACCGCCTCTGGAACCCCCAATGATGGCGTACTCACTGACAACGCCTGACTGCCTTGATAGCCAGTCGAAGGCGTGTTCGAAATACTCAAGTGGAATCTGCTCGAGAGACGGAGGCAGGCCTTCAACGCCAAAGTAGGCCAGGCACAACACCGGATGACCGAGATCGAGAAGCGGTTGCAGGCGCTCCTCATGAGATGCGAAAGGCACACCGCCTTCAGAGCCGCCCAGGTAGATGATGGCTCTACGTCGCCCAGCACTGGCCTGGTAGAAGTTCCCCCGCAGGCCACCATCGGTCACTTCTGTCTTCTGCATTGCCTTCTCCCTCCAGCCTCGTTCCCGGTCCGCCGCATGCTCGGCTGCCCGGGCCGCGCAAGAGTCGAGAGCCCACTGTCGGCCGATGCCGCCGGCTCGGATACACAGCAGCCTGAGCGCCGCGTCCGTCAGCGCGCAGCCGGCCAGCCAGTCTCTTGATCGGTGACTGTCGGGTGTGACGCACGGAGGGCACGGCAACAGCAGACCGCCTGATCTCCAGCACATGTAGCAACGAGTCGTCTCTTGAACGTCGCACGTGATGTGTCGCGGATCCGACTGCCGGATCGGCAGTAGAGTCCAGTCTGGCGTACACGGCGGGACACGAGTGAGCGCGCTCCGCCCTACAGACCTTCGACAAGGGGCGGCTGCGACGTGATTTCGTCCGCCAACCGAGGCGACAGAGTTCTAAGATCGTCCTCCACTCCCAAAACCGACCCCGGGAGCTCGTGCTCCTCAGGGTCCAGTCTTGTGGTGACGGGGTGAGAACCCCAAGTCGAGGACGGAGTCTGCAGCCGCAAACTCCCAAGCAACTGGAGAGCCGAAGAGCCGCTCCCGTTGCCATCCTCCTCTCCCAGCAAATGAGCTAGATCGCTTTTTCGGTCTACGTTTACCCGCTCGCCACTCTCGCTAGCATGTATCAGCCTCTCGGAACCACTTCACGCACCTCGCCTCCTGCCCTATGCTCTCCGTCAGGGAGGATCGAGAGTTCACGCGGCAGGCCTCGCAGCAGGCCATGGAACTACTCGCACAGCACTGATGAGCCGCTTGTCAAGGTTCGCAATCAATAAGAGTTGTGTTACCGCAGGTGGGGCTCTCCGTGCTGTTCTGACGGAAGCTGCCCGCTCCGTTCCGCACTACAGAGACCTCTTCGAGTTGGCACGAATCGAACCCAGATCCGTCCGTTCGCTCGACGCCTTGGGCATGTTGCCTGTCACGTCGCGGAAGCTCCTCGCGGAGCCACCCTATACCCGCTTCCTCCGTCAGAACGCGAGGCTGGATCACCTCTACGCAAGCCATACGAGTGGGAGCACGGGGACGCCGGCAACCATCTTCATGTCAAGGCCCGAGCTCAACTTCCGGCGACTGCTGTTGTTCCGCGCCATCAGAAAGCGCTTCCCATGGTGTCTGCCGCTCAGGGTCACGGATGTCGGCCAGATGACGACGCAAAAGGTGTCGCACCTGACGCAGCGCCTTGGTCCCATTCGCCTCACCCGAGTGCCCGGAAACCTCCCCATCGAGGAGCAGGTCGGGCTGTACATCCGCTCTACACCGCAGTTGCTTCAGGGGTATGCGGGGTGTCTTGAGCTCCTAGCGCGAGAACTGAGTACAGGCAAGCATTATCCACGACCACGATGGCTCATCAGTCGAGGAGAGGTTCTCACGCCTACAACCCGCCAGGTACTAGAGGAGGTCTTTGACTGCCCTGTCGCCGACTTCTACAACAGTGAGGAGATCGGCAACATGGCATGGGACTGCCCTGATCAGCCGGGAGTCCTTCACGTGAACACGGATGCATGCGTGCTTGAGTTGCTTGACGAGCGCGATGTAGCTGTCCCGGTCGGCGTGGAAGGTCGCGTCATCGTGACGAATCTCTACAACTGCACAATGCCGTTCATCCGATACGATATCGGCGACCACGCAACCTGGGACAACGCCTTGCCTCATCACTGTAGTTGTGGCGCAGCGACCCCGACGCTCGCTTCTATTGACGGACGAACAGACGACTTCATCATCTTGCCCGACTCTCGCCGAGTGTCGCCCCTCGTTGTGCTTACCGCCGTGCTGAATGGGTGCGCTCGGACGACACCTGAAGGGGCACATGTGGCCCAGGTCTACCAGTTCCAGCTCATTCAGGAGAGGGTCGGAGAAGCCGATGTCCGTGTTGTTCCCTACGGATCTCTGCCCCCTGGCCTCGACGAGCGCATACGCGAGGAACTCCGAAAGCTCCATCCTGAGTTCCAGGTTCACGTCTCGACGGTGGAGAGCATCCAAGCGGAGCCATCAGGCAAGCTGAAACGCATCATCTGCCGCGCTGCGCCGAGGCTGGAATGCGGCGTCAAGCAGCCCCGAGCACAGCGCTAGCCGTCGCGGTGGCGTTCAACCTGGGCGCTTCCCTCTGGGAGCAGGGGGCCGAGGGAGATGGCTCCATGCATCACGTTCGGCGGCTGAGTTCTAAGATCGTCCTCCACTCCCAAACAGCAGCTGTAATGCCCTTCTATTGAGCCGTTTCCCGATCGCCGGCCGGCCGTTCCTCGCACGGTGGCTTCACTAAGGACCCCAGCCGAGATCTCCCCGACATGGCGCAGGGGAGGCAGGCCCGCGCAAGGTGGCCCCTAGCTCCATCGAGCTACCTTGTATCGCAGTTCAAGTCCCGCAGAGGGTAGTAGTGCCGGAAGAGACGTGTTGATGCGCTGTCTGTGGCGGACCATCTGATCGCTCTTGAACTCCAGGGCTCTCCGAACCACCGCGGCCCTAATCAGGTAAGGATTGAGCGATTCCGAGGACCAGTTCTTTGGGCTGGTCACCTAGGCCAAAGGACGCCTAAAGACGTAGTGCCACGCAGACTCGCCCTGGCTCCAGATAGCAGTGACAAGCTCCCATCCGGCTTCGCCTCTTCCGTTTAAGTACTGGGTACGGAGGTTCGTTGGCTCCGCGGGTCCGATGTCTACCAAGTATTCCCACCGCTGAAGGCAAGCTTTCGTACACATAGTCACCTCGGTGAGTGCATCCAGTTTCTGTGAGAGCTCTGTGAGCTTGGCATCCAATAGGTAGTAGATGTCGTTGGCGTCATGCGTGACAAGTGGGAGTTGGGTTGCTTGTCTCGCTCCCTGCCCCAGTGCGGCGGACACCACCACCCCAACGACCACGACTCCCAGCGCGACGAGCAGCCAGCTACTCCTCTTCATGTTCATGCGACACCTCCCCGTAGCGGAAGGACGTTACCGCAGGAGGGCGCAGGAGGGGAAACGTACGAACGCGGACATGCGGTTGGAATGTTGCACCAGTTTAGGTGCGTTGGAGTGCTAAGCCAAGGGCCGACTGTGGCAGGATCTCCTCCTGGATGATGTAGTCGATCGGCGCTGTATTCCCCAGCGACGAATGCCTGCGCCTGCTGTTGTAGTAGTCGATCTGCTGAGCGATCAGCCGGCCCACCTCCCAGATGTTCGCGGCTTCGTGGAACAGGCCTTTGTTCTCGCCCTTGAACCGGCCGTTGAACGATTCCATCGACGTATTCCCCTTCGCTCCGTTCTCCGAGAACGAGATCCGGGCTCGATGTTTGATCAACACCGCCCGTAGCCAACGGTAGCCGGTGTAGACCGTGTCTTGGTCGTGATGGATGATCCGACCCTGCAGAGCCAGACCGGCATCGGCCAGGGTCGTCGCAGCCATCGCCAGCGCTTCCAGCGCCAGTTCGGTGTTCGGACGGTATCCCACCGCCCAGCCGATGACCCACTTCGTCGCGTGATCCACCAACGGCATCAGGTACGCTTTCTTTCCTCCATCGGCGTACCAGATCGCGGTGAAGTCGGTGTAGAACACCTGCAGTGGATCCGGCGCCTCGATCCTGGCCACAAGGTTCATCCCATCGCCGCCCTTTGCCAGTAGCTTCCTCGGCACGGAGGGCTTGGGCTTCCCCGCCCACCGTCGCAATGACAGATCCCACATCCCAAGCACCCGCTGCACGACGGTCTCACCCACTCGATACCCGCGTGCCTTCAGTTCCGACTCCACCCGCCGGTATCCGTAGGCCGGGTTGTCGTTCAGCGCCTCGAGCAACGGCTTGTGTAGGTAGCCGTACTTCTCCTCGTAGTCCACCTTGCTGTCCTTCCAGTAGTACCACGTGCTCTTCGGCAGCCCGATCGCGTCAAGGGTCACGTTCAGTCCGTAGGTCTCTGCGTTTGTCTCCACGATCTCGACCTTCTCCGCTGTCACGAGCTGCCGTCCATAAAACTCTGGAGAAGGGCGAGCTCGACCTCCTTGCGGCCCAACAGCCGCTCCATCTCCCTGATCTTCTTCTCGTAGGAAGCCAAGGTCGTATCCTTGCCAAACACTGCCGGCCCGTTCTCCAGGAACTCGCGCTTCCAGCGAGACACGGTCATCGGATGCAGATCGTGAGCCCGTGCGATTTCCACCGCGTCCCGATCGCCCTTGAGCACCTCGAGCACGACCTGGAACTGCAACCGCGGTGAGTAGCGCTTCCCCTTCTTGCCCAACACGATCACCTCTCTTCTCCTGAGGCGATCCTACCAGCTCGACCTCTCCGGCCTAACAACTCAGGTGGTGCAGCTTTTCAACCGCACTCCCCACGCGCGAATTCCCCAAGCGCGACGACATCAGGGCACGATGGACGAGAATCGGGAGAGAGTCCACGGGGCAGACTCTAAGACGCGTGTGGCCGCTGCCAGCCGGGGAGGATTGCCAGCGGGAGCCGTACCGAGCATCGTCACTCAGGCGCCGGCACGAGGGTCAGATCTTCACTCTTCGTGTCTCGCCTAGGGGCGACGGGATCTGGTCTTCGAGTGGCACAGCGGGTGGCGAAGTGCACTCCGCGTCTCGCTGTTCATCAATGAACGGCGTCATCGCTTCGGTCGCCGGTCGAGTTCCGCTTGGGCGAAAGAACTGACGCCTTACGGCGGATCTCGTTCGCTCGCCGCAAATCGCGCACCCCTCGCCGTCAGCTCCTCTCGCTCCACGGTTGCCAGCCGGTCAGCACGCGTGCCGTCATCCGCCTCATCCTGACGCGTGCAGGTTCGTAGCGTTTCGGGGTGCACTCCCAGATCGAGGGCCACCGCCAAGATCGGTCTGTCCAACCCCCGCGCCAGCCACACGGCCCGCTCACGCAGCTCGGGCGGGTACTGCGATGGTCTCCCCATGTCTCACGGTCTCCTCCCCCCAGGATCGCATGTTCCTGGAAACGGGGCCTCCGTCAAACCCGGGGCGGTTCACTCGCCGGTGAGGGGGGCCCCCCAGTTCCAGCAAATCTCAATCCGCCGCGGCTGCACGCGCTCCTGGTGCATCGCCACTGACTGGAGACATAGGCTGTTCGAGCTCGTGACCGTGTACACGCCGACAACGTCAAGTTCGTCTTCGCTCTCGATGACAAAGTAGCCCTCGTAGAAGTTTGGAGGCGAGCCGATCGTGGAGAGCATGTAGGTGAAGTCTTCGCCGTCGTACTCCGTGACTGCGTCGGGTCTGAGACACCCCTTAGGATAGAACCAGCCCGTCATAGGGCCTGGATCCCCGAAGTGCCCTGCAATAGCTAGCTTGACTCTGAAGCATACGCACTGGCACAACCACGGGCTGTGGATGTTGACGCTCGTGAAGTAAAGGCTTGGACTAAGCGGATCCTGGGGCTGGGTTCCAAGAGGATCGCTCTCGCCCTGGACTACCTTGACCGCGTACTGATATCGGTACACCGGCGGCTGGTGGTATCCACACGGTACATTCGTTTCCTGCCCACACGGTACAACCGTTTCCTGCCCGGCGCCCACCAGGCCAGCCAGGGAGACTCCCAGTGCGAGCAGCGCCAACAGCGCCATGAACCTTTTCACGATTGCCTCCTTCCGTCGCTGCCCGACGCGACCCGCCGGGCAGTCTTCTCTATCTCCCATCCGATGCGGGATGAGCAGATCTCCTGCCTCATTTCCATCTCGTGATGGCAGCTATGCGGTAGCACTGTAACCCCCAATACACTATAGCATGAAACGGACACCAGGTCCAGTGCGTGACCGTCCAGACGCAAGTGAGTCTCCGCGTCGCGCCCAAGCCCCGAAGAGGTTCACCCTGAATCAAGCCAAGGGCTGCAGTGCCCGATCTACCCGCGAAACGATTCGAGAAGAGGGCGCCTCGCGGTAGACCGTGGGTCGCGCGAACGAGAGCGCCACGCTGGGCCTTCCCGTGCTCGCCATGGCTGATTACTCTGGCTGACTGGCTCCATACAATGGCTGTGGGAGGGGCGCAGACTGATGTCTCGTGTGCTTCTCCTCTGGCTTCGATGGCTCTTCTTTCGCCCGGGATCGTCTTGACGCTCGCCGGGGAAGGAGGCTGCCGTCTGGCTGGCTGCGACGCAGCTTGCCCGTCGTCGTCTGCGCCTCCTTCTGCCACGTTCGAGCGACCGCGTCGGCGCCCGCGAAAACGAGTTGACACCTCGACATCGTGGAAGTAGCATGCAGGCTCACGGAAGGTTGGACTAAAGAAGGGCCCACCCGTAGGTGGGCTCGTTGCCTTCTCTGGTTCGTCAAGGAGCAACGGTACGCGCGCGATCACGGCGAGTACGTAGTCCGCATGTCTGAAGACCAAGGGCTTCGCTCGTATACGCTTACCATCCCCGATGTCTACGTCGCGGCCGGCACGTCGCCGGACGGACTGACGACCGCCGAGGCCAAGGTGAGGCTCGCAAAATACGGGCCGAACGCGATCCAGACGATCAAGGGCAAGCCGATGTGGCGCAAGCTCCTCGCCAACTTCACGCATCTCATGGCCCTTCTTCTCTGGGCCGGCGGCGCGATGGCCTTTGTCGGCAAGATGCCGCAGCTCGGCTGGGCAATCTGGGCCGTCGTCGTGATCAACGCGTTCTTCTCGTTCTGGCAGGAGTTTCGCGCCGAGAAGGCGGCCGACGCGCTGAAGAAGCTCCTGCCGCAGTTCGCTCGTGCCTTGCGTGACGGCAACGAGGCGAAGATCCCGGCCCACGAGCTGGTGCCGGGCGACGTCATCGTGCTCTCCGAGGGCGATCACATCAGCGCCGACGCGCGCCTGGTGGAAGAGGCCGAGATGAGAGTGGATCTATCCACGCTCAACGGTGAGTCGAACCCCGCGCGGCGCACGGCGGAAGCGTCGCTGCGCGATGGCCTCACCGTGATGGAACGCCCGAACCTCGTCTTTGCCGGAACGGCCGTGAGCTCGGGCACGGGGAAGGCCGTCATCTTCGCCACGGGCATGAACACGGAGTTCGGCAAGATCGCTCGCTTGACGCAAACCGTGGGCGAAGACCTGTCGCCACTGCAGAAAGAGGTCAATCGCGTGACGAAGATCGTCACCGCGATGGCCATGGGAATCGGCATTCTTCTCTTCTTCCTCTCCGTGTTCGTCATCGGGCGGCCGCTGAGCGAAGGATTCATCTTCTCGGTCGGGATGGTCGTTGCCTTCGTGCCGGAGGGGCTGCTGCCGACGGTCACGCTGTCGCTGGCCATGGGCGTGCAACGCATGGCGAAACGCAACGCACTCATCAAGAAGCTCTCGTCCGTCGAGACGCTCGGCTCCTGCACGGTGATCTGCACCGACAAGACGGGGACGTTGACCCAGAACGAGATGACGGTGCGCGAGGCGTGGGTCGCGGGCCAGAAACTCACCGTCTCCGGAGTCGGCTACGAACCGACGGGGGAGTTCCACCCGTCATCCTCCGGCGAGACCGTTTCGCCCACGGATGTGCGCGAGTTCATCCTCGCCGCAGTGCTCTGCAACAACGCCAAGCTGGTCCCACCGCAGGAAGAGCGCGGCTGGACGATTCTCGGCGATCCGACCGAGGCTGCGCTCCTCGTGGCGGGCGCGAAGGGTGGCCTGACCCACGCAGACGCCGTCAAGGAGTACCCACGGCTGCGCGAACTGCCCTTCGACTCGGTCCGCAAGCGCATGAGCACGATTCATCCTCGCGCGGGCGAGGAAGTCGCGTTCGTCAAGGGAGCGCCTAAGGAAGTTCTCGGCCTCTGTACGTCGATTCTCATGGACGGCGAGGCCATTCCCCTAACCGACGTCTGGCGAGAGCAGATCCTTGCTTCGAACGATGCGTACGCGAGAAACGCCTTGCGCGTCCTTGCCGTCGCTCGGCGAGCGCTGCCCGAGCGGACGAACGGCTACACGGTGGAGTGGGTCGAGCGGGAGTTGACCTTCCTTGGCTTGATGGCGATGCAGGATCCGCCGCGGCCCGAGGTTGCCGAAGCCGTCGCCAAGTGCCGGACGGCGGGGATCCGCATCATCATGATCACGGGAGACTACGGGCTCACGGCGGAATCCATCGCGCGGCGCGTCGGCATGGTCGGGGAAGGGGCTCGCCTTGTGTCCGGCGCGGAACTCGACGCGATGTCCGACGCCGACCTCTCGGGGGCCCTGAAGGGCGAGGTGATCTTTGCGCGGGCCGCGCCGGAGCACAAGCTGCGCGTCGTGACGGCGCTGAAGGATCTGGGGGAGATCGTCGCGGTGACCGGCGACGGCGT
>Ga0315288_10009840_pt1 | contig 12037 bp, 11 predicted proteins | sample YL17G11_20_MG_FD_203454 | JGI IMG/M metagenome (GOLD analysis project Ga0315288, IMG submission 203454) | Sediment microbial communities from Yellowstone Lake, YNP, Wyoming, USA - YL17G11_20 | ecosystem: Environmental > Aquatic > Freshwater > Lake > Sediment | place: USA: Wyoming | collected...
AACTCCAGGACGGCGTCGATCCGCCCGGGGCTGCGGCGGAGAATCTTCTTCAGGCATTCGCCGGCGTCGGTGTCCCGGCTTGCGGAGAGCAGGCAGCGGGAAAGTTGGAAGAGGAGCGGCTCGCTCTCCGGGCAACGGGCCAGCCCGGACTCCAGGGCTGCAATCGCCTTGTCCAGCTTGCCTTCGGCGGAGAGGCTCCTGGCCTTCTCGAGGGCCCGGGCTTCGGGCCCCTGGGTGAGGGTCTTCAGGAGGGAAACGTCAGGGAGCTTCATGATCTCCGGTATCCAACGTGCTCTCCGGCAAGAGGTTAGGCCGGAAAGAAGGCGGAACGGTCCCTTTTGGGACCAGGGGAAATATAGGGGCGGCGCGACGGATTTCAAGACTATCTAGCAACTTAGCGAACGGCTTGACTCCCGGTAGGCCTCCCGGTATATTGGCGCCACTCGAAAACGAAGGAACCTGTTTTCTTCCGGGAGAGATCTCTCTCTATCTCGAAGAAGGAGGACCGATGGGCTTTGGTGCAGGAGTCGGGCGTCGGCTGATGGCCTTCGGGCTGGCGGTATCCCTGAGCGGCGTTCCTCTGTCCTTCGGGCAGACGGCCGGGAGCTCCGGGCATTTGACGGGCCGGATCTTCGTCGCCGACGGCGTCACACCACGCCCCGGCGTCGTGGTGAAGGCTGCCAACCTCTCCACTTCGCAAGTCTTCGCTTCCACCCAGACCGACAAGTCGGGCCGCTACGCTCTCGCGGACCTGCCCTCGGGCCAGTACCAGATCGCGGTGGAGACGGGCGAGGGTCTCTATGTGAACCAGGACCGTGTGCCGGTGCTGCAGGGAAGGAAGACCCTCTTCTCGCTGGCGCTGAACCCGGTGAGCGCGCAGGACAATCCTCCTCCGCCTCCCGAGAATCCTCCTGCCCCGGAGCCTCCCCAGGGGACCGAGCCTCCCGCCCCGGAGCAGCCGCCCGAGACTCCGAAGTCCGAGGAGAAGAAGGAGAAGGGAAAGAAGGAGAAGACGACCACTACGGAGCAGGAAGGCGGCAAGAAGAAAGGCGGAGGCTTCTGGCGCAGCGGATGGGGGGTGGCCGTGGGACTGGGCGGCGGGGCCATCGTCCTGGGTCTCCTGGCGGACTCCATCGCCGGCGACACCGCCCAGGTCGAGCAGCCTCCCAGCCAGAGCACTCCTGAGTAAGGTCGGCGCTTTCCGGCGCGACGAAAGATCCTGATCCTCCTGGGGGCCCGGCGAGAACCGGGCCCCTTGCTGTCTGCGGGCATCGCGGATGGCAGGGTATAATCCGGCGGCCGGCAGGGGAGGGCCCTGGATGTTCTATCGGATCTTCCGCGCCTTCATCACCCTCTGCCTGAGGATCTACTACCGGAAGATCGAGGCCCCCCATCTGGCGAAAGTGCAGCGGGAAGGGCCGCTCCTCCTGGTGGCCAACCACGGCAACGCCCTCCTGGATCCCCTTCTCCTCCTGGCCCTCCTGCCCCGCCCCCTCTCCTTCCTGGCCAAGCACTCCCTCTTCGACACGCCGTTCATCGGCTTCTTCGTCCGCCGGATCGGAGGTCTCCCCGTCTACCGGCGGCAGGACGCGCCCGGCGAGTCCCGACGGAACGAGGAAACCCTGGAGGCGTGCGGAAAGATCCTGGAGAGGGGAGGGGCGGTTTGCCTCTTCCCCGAGGGGGTCAGCCATGACCGGCCGCGGCTGGAGACGCTGAAGACCGGCGCCGCGAGGATCTTCTTCCTCGCCCGGACGGAGAAGAGCCGCCCCGTGCGGGTGGTTCCCGTCGGGATCAACTTCGAGGCCAAGATGCTCTTCCGATCCCGGGTCCTGGCGATTTTCGGCCCTCCGGTCGCGACCGCGGACTTCTCGGAAGGGGGCGCAGCATCGGGCGGCGTGGAGAGTCTGACCGGCCGAATCGAGGAAGCCCTGCGAGCGCTCGTCCCCGACCTGGACTCCTGGGAAGAGCTGGAGTTCGTCCGGGGGATCAAGGAGCTTCACCTGGGGAGAAGCACCGGATCCCTGGCGGAGGAGGCCCCCACCCTCAAGCGCTTCATCGAGGGCTACCGGTATTACCGGGAGACCCGCCCGGAGGCGGTGCAGGAGATGCGCGCGCGCTGGGACGCCTACCGCCGCCAGATGGCCCGGTTCTCGGTCACCGAGGAGCAGGTGGATCTGGCGGAGGCGCCGGTCCGGGCGGCTCGCTTCCTGCTGACCAGCGCGCTGGTGATCGGCCTGGTTCTTCCCCTGGCTGCCGTGGGCTTCGTGGTCCATGCCGTTCCGTTCCTTCTGACCGGATGGGTGGAGCGGAAGCTGAACCGTGACCCGGACCTCACGGCCACCTTCAAGCTCCTCGCCGGGCTCCTCCTGTTTCCGCTCGCCTACATCATCGTGCTGGCGTTTCCCTTCGTCCGGGGAGGGTGGAGGGCGGCGCTGCCGGGCCTGGCTCTCCTCCCGCTTTGCGGCTGGGCTTCCCTCCTGGTGGGGGAGAACCGGGGACGGTTGGCGGAGAGCGCCCGGGCCCTGTTCCTGGCCCTCCCCGGAGGGCGGGCCCTGGAGGAGATCCGGCGGGAGAGGAAGGGAATCCTGGAGCGGGTCGCTCTCCTGATCCGGGATCTTCCGCCACCGGAGACGGGGCCGGCCCGCGGTGCGCTGCGAGGGGCAAAGCGGTGAGGCTGCCCGCCGCTTCCTCCTCCGCAGCCGGTGGACGGCCCGGCCCCTACGCCTACTACGTGCTCACCCTGCTCACTGCTCTCAACCTGCTGGACTATCTGGACCGCTACATCATCGCGTCGGTCCAGTCCCTCGTCCGCCGGGACTTCGCCATCAGCGACGCCCGGTTCGGCTTCTTCGGCACCCTCTTTTTCCTGGTCTACCTGGCCACGGCCCCGGTCTTCGGCTACCTGGGAGACCGTTTCCCTCGGCGGGGGATCCTGGCCCTGGGCGCCATTCTCTGGAGCCTGGCCACCGCCGGCTCCTCCCTGGCCACGGCCTACCTGTGGCTCCTCCTCACCCGCGGGCTGGTGGGGATCGGCGAGGCCTCCTTCGGGACCATCTCGCCTCCCTTCCTGGCCGATTTCTTCCCGGTGCACAGGCGCGGCCGGGTGATGGCGATTTTCTTCATGACGATCCCGGCGGGAGCGGCGCTGGCCTACTTGATCGCGGGATGGATGGGGGAAACGATGGGCTGGCGCTTCTGCTTCCAGCTGGTGGGGCTGCCGGGTCTGCTCCTGGCCATCCCCATCTTCTTCCTGAAGGAGCCGGTCCGGGGGGGAATGGATGCGCCGGGTGCCGATCCCTCCCAACCCGGGCCGGAGCTATGCGGCGCGGCCTTCTCGTACCCGGCGCGGGTCCGGCAGGTCGTGAGGTCCTATCGCGAGCTCATCCGGAGCCGCTCCTACCTCTTCACCAACCTGGGATACGCGGCGCTCACCTTCGCCATCGGCGGAATGGCCTTCTGGATGCCCCGGTACCTGGAGACCATCAAGGGGGTCTCCTTCGAGGAATCGAACCATCTCACGGGATCCCTCGTCGCGCTGGCGGGTCTGTTCGGCACGCTGGCGGGAGGGTTCGGGGGAGACATCCTCATGCGCCGGACCCGGCGCGCCTACCTGCTCCTGTCGGGCGCCGGGGTGCTCCTGGCCATCCCCTTCGCCCTGGCGGCGATCTTCTCCCCGGAGCGGAAGGTCTACGTTCCCTGTCTGGCCGCCGCGGTCTTCTGCCTCTTCCTGAACACAGGCCTGCTGAACGCCGTCATCGTGAGCGTCAGCCCCCCGCGGCTGCGCTCCACCGCCGTGGCCGCCAACATCGTCATCATCCACGTTCTGGGCGACGCCCCTTCCCCCTTCTTGATCGGCTGGGTCTCGGACCTCTCCTCGCTGCAGGCGGGAATCCAGCTTGCGGTGGCCGCAATGCTGGTCTCGGGAGTCCTTCTGCTTGCGGGATCCCGCCACCTCCCGGGCGATCTGGATGCCGTGGCGGGACTGGCGCGGGAACCCCGGGGGGCGTGAAGCCCGGCAAGAAAAGCCCCCGCCACGGCGGGGGCTTCCAGGAGACCTCTTCGCAGGGGGGCAACCCCGTCTAGATGGGTGCGTTCTTCAGCGCCACCGCGGCGTGGCGGATCGCCTCCCGGGCCTGCTCCATCGCCTCCTTCACCTGGCGGTGGATTTCTTCCATCTGCCGGTCGCTGAGCCGGCTCTTCCGGAGGACAGCCGCCGTCTGCGCCTGCTTTTCCGGGATCTCGCTCATAACCCGGTGGATCTCCTCCCGGACCCTTTCCGGGGACTCGTCCACGGACTCGTGGACAGCTTCCTCCGCCTCCTCGGGGATCACTTCGATCCGATCGAGGTCGATCTCCTTGTCGAGGTCGATCTCCCGGTCAAGGTCGATCTCCTCGCCTTCGGGCAGGAAGATGGCCCCGTGCCGCCGCGGGCCGGGCCGCTCGGCAATCTCGACCTCCACCGTCTTCTCGGAGCCGTCCCGGACGATTTTCACCGCGACCCTGTCACCGGGCTCGTGGTCGGAGAGGGCCTGGGCGATGTCGCTCCGCTCGGAGATCCCCTTGCCCCCCACGGCGATGATTACGTCACCCGCGCGCAGGCCGGCCTTCGCCGCGGGCGTGTCCTCCTCGACCCGGCTCACCAGCAGTCCCCGTCCCCGGGGCGCCTTGAAGTAGGCCCGCAGATCTTCCGTCATGGACTGGACCCGGACGCCGAGGTAGTTTCTCGCCATGCCCATCATGCGGAGGGCCATGCCGGGCGCCAAATCTTCGTGCCACAAGGGGCCCATCCCCAGGAAGGACCTCTCGGGCGGCTTTCCCACCGTGGCGGTCAGCGTCTTCTCCAGAGTCTTCCGCCGGATCCGGAACTGGACCGTGTCTCCGGGCTCCAGATCGCGCATGGCGCGCCGGATGTCCCTGGAGCGCTCGATCTTCGTGCCGTCCAGCTCCAGGATTCGATCTCCCTCCTTCAGGCCCGCCTTCTCCGCCGGACTTTCCTCCTTCACCCCGGTGACGACCACACCCTCTCCTTCCTCGTCCGAGAGCAGGACACCGAGCCAGCCGTGGGGAGGCACGGGGGCCTCGGGCGCCGGCGGAGGCTGGGGCGGCACGACAGCGGGGGTCGGCGGTGCGGGAGGAGCGGGATTCCGACCGCCGGCGCTGGGCGTCGACGGCAACAGCAGAATCAGAAGGGCCAGCAGAGAAAGGATTTTGAACAACGGTTGCTTCTTGAAGAGGTTAATGGTCATCCTCGGCTCCTCCCGGACGTGGTTGGGACCCTGGAGGGCGAGCCCCGGCGACTCACCTTCCATCTTCATCTGACCTTTCCAACGGGCGGGAGGATGAAAAGGTTTGCGGAGAAATTCCAGGCGCCGTGCGCGGCCTGGTGCCGGAGGTCGGAGTCGAACCGACATGGGGTTGCCCCCGCGGGATTTTGAGTCCCGTGCGTCTGCCATTTCGCCACTCCGGCGCCGTGGATTGCAAAAAGCCTGCGAAGGTAGAGGATCGCACAGCACCCCGACGGGTGTCCACCCGTCAAGGTCCCTCCGGCCGCGGTGCCGCGAAGCCATGCAGGCCGTTCCTCGGTGAGTCGGCCGGGGCGAGCAGGGCGCCGGCCACCGCCGCAGGAAATTTCCCCCCTGATGTACGACAATAGCGCTGCCGGCCTTCGCCGTCCATGGAGTCGTAGACGTAGAGTGGGGCGCCCCCGGAAACGTCAGGAGATACCTTCATGTTCCGTCCGGGATTCGGTAGTGAAAAAACTCCAGGAGGAGGATGCGAATGACTGAGACCAGCCACGCCGTGGTGCACTTCCTGGACGGCAAACTGCTGAAAGGGACCACCCAGGACTTCTTCCCCAATCGCCCGGTCTTCCACCTGATTCCGGCCGGCGGCGGCCAGGCGATCGAAGTGCGCTGCAAGCTCCTGAAGGCCGTCTTCTTCGTCAAGGAGCTGGAGGGGAATCCCCGGAGGACCAGCATCCCCGGCTTCATCGCCGCTCCCGCCGCGACGGCCCACGGCAAGAAGATTGCGGTGCGCTTCAAGGACGGCGAGCTGCTGTGCGGCTACACCCTCTCCCACCAGCCGGACCGCGAGGGGTTCTTCCTGTTTCCCGCCGACCCGGAGAGCAACAATATCCGGGTCTACGTTCTGGCGGCCGCCGCCGAGATCAAGGCCGGACCCGCGGCGGAGGAACTGGCCCGGAAGGCGCTGGCCCAGAAGAAGAAGCAGCCGTGAGCGGGGAGAGGGCAGGCCCGTGGTGAGTGCCGGGGCCATGCGGGTCCGCGGGGCCGTTCTCCTCGCGCTGTGCGGGCTTCTGGCCCTCCATGCCCTTCATTTCTTCCGGCCGGTGGACGATGCCTTCATCTCCTTCCGCTACTCGGAGAACCTGGCGGCCGGCCGCGGATGGGTCTTCAACGCGGGGGAGAGGGTCGAGGGCTACGGCAACTTCCTTTGGGTGGCGCTCCTGGCGGCCTGCTGCCGGCTCGGAGCGCCGATTCCCGCTTCCTCCCGTGCTCTGGGCCTCCTTCTTTCTCTCGCCACCGTCCTGACGGCCGCGGCTCTGGTGCGCAGGATCCTTCCGTCGGCGAAGCTGGCGGGACTGCCGGCGGCCCTCCTCCTGGCCGCGAGCCCCGCGGTGGCCATGTGGGCGGGAGAGGGCATGGAGGTCCCCCTCTTCTCCTTCCTGGCACTCCTGGCTTCCGGGTTCTGGATGGTGGAGTCCGAAGGGACGCCGCATCCCTGGCGATGGCCCCTCGTGGCCTGCCTGGCAGCCATGGCCCGGCCGGACGGGGTTCTTCTGTTCTCGGGATCGCCCTGGTCTGGGACCTCTTCAGCGGCACGGGGAGCGCCGCCGGGAGGTGGAGGAGACTGCTGGTCAGCCTGGGCGTCTTCGCGGCGGCGGGCGTTCCCTACTTTCTCTGGCGCTGGTCTTACTGCGGCGCGCTCCTGCCCAACACCTATTACGCCAAGGTCAACCATGACCCGGCGGTCGTGGCTCACGGCCTCTATTACATCGGCTGATTCCTCCTCGACTCGGCGGGTGCGGCCATCGCGCTGGGGGCGCTGCTCGCGCTGCGTCCCCGGGATCGGAGGATCTCCCTTCTGCTCTGGCAGGGTGCGGGGTTCACTGCCTATGTCCTCCTGATCGGCGGCGACTGGCTATGCCTATGGCCGGTTCCTGGTGCCGGTGGCGGTCCTGATGACACCGGCCGCTGAGTTCGGCTATCGCAGGGCGTGGTGGTGGCTCTCGGCACGGGCGCTGCCTTCTCTCTCCCGCGCCCCGGCGCTGCCGGCGCTCCTCCTCCTCGCCGTCACGGCGGTGGGCGCGGCCGGATCCTTCGCCGGGGCGGACTACCGGGACTACCGCAAGGGAGTGGAGGCGGAGTCCCGCCGGCACGCCATCGGCGAGTGGCTCCGGGAGAACGCCCCGCCCGGAGCCCTGGTGGCCCTGAATCCGGCGGGGATGATCCCCTTCGTCAGCCGGGACCGGACCCTGGAGGTCCTCCGCAGGATGGAAGACGACCTGGCCCGGGGGGGGATGTCGCCGCCGCGGAGCGGGACCTGCTCGCGGGCCTGGAAGCCAATCCCCGCCAGCCACTTCTGTTGTATGGCCTCGGGACCCTTTACGAACGGATGTCCCGCTCCGATGAGGCGATGGATGCCTCTCGCCGCGCCCTGGAAGCGCGCCCCGATTTCGCCGATGCCTGCAACAACCTGGGGATTCTCTACGCCCGGCGCGGGGACCTGGAGCGCGCCCGGGAGTACTGGCAGCGCGCGGTGGCCATCGACCCGAACAGCGCGGCGCGGGAACCCCCCCAAAGACTCCGGCAGGAGGAGGGGTCCGCCACCCCGTGACCGGTCCTGCCGGGAGCCGGGGGCTGGCGTCAAACTTCTGGCGGCCTATATTTCCCCTCTGGAGGTGTCATGACAAACCGATGCAACGCCGTGCTGAGATACCTGGTGGGGGCTTTCCTGGCGCTGGTCTTCGCCGGGATCCCGGTCCTGGCGGAGGGAGACGTTTTCGGGTTCGAGCCCGAGTACTGGGACCAGTCCATGAGCGGCACGGTGGCTGTGGACGGGGACACCCTGCCGGGGAGCGAGATCGACCTGCAGGACGACCTCGGGCTCGAGGCGACGGACAAGCATGCGATCGGACGCTTCTGGATTCACTGGATGAAGCGGAATTCCCTGATCTTCACCATGGGCCACAGCAATCGCCACGGAGACCAGGTTCTCACGAACCCCATCGACTTCGACGACCAGTCCTTCCTGGCCGGGGAGCAGGTGCAGAGCCGGGTCGAGACGGACCTGAAATCCCTCCTCTACAACTATGACGTCCTCAACAAGCAGGTGTTCAAGCTCGGGTTACGCGTCGGAGTGGATTGGCTCGGCTTTGACGCGACGCTGGACTCGGTCACCACGCCGACCCATGCCGAGAGAAGTGAAAGCGTCACCATCCCGGCGGCGGGGATTGGCATCGTTTTCGAGCCGATACCGCTCCTCCGGTTCCTGGGGGAGATCAACGGCAGCGGAGGCCACATCAGCGGGAACGACGTGACCTTTTATGACGCGCGCCTGCAGGCGGAGATTTACTGGTCGCACTATTACGGCATCACCGCCGGTTACCGGAGGGTGAAGATCGACGCGGTGGTGGAGAGCACCGGGAAGGTGAATCTGAACCAGAAGGGGCCGTACGCCGGCTTCATCATCCGCTTCTGAATTGACAGGAGGGGCTCCGGAAGGCTAGAATGGCGCATCTTTCCAGCCCGGGCTCGGGCACGCAGGCGCCGCCCAAGGGAGGTTTCACCGTGGTTTTCAAGATCGGAGACAAAGTGGTTTATCCGAACCACGGAATCGGAGTCATCGAGGAGATCCAGAAATCCCCCGCGACCGAGACGAACGGCGCCTACTACCGCCTCCGGATCCTCGCCAACGACAGCACGGTGATGGTCCCCGCCGGGAACGCCACCCAGGTGGGGCTGCGCCGGGTCATCGCGAAGAAGGAGATCGAGAGGGTCTTCGGTATCCTCCAGGACGGGGACATCCCCGTCTACAGCAACTGGAAGGGGCGCTTCCTGGAGAACTCCAATCGGATGCGCACCGGCGAAATCCTGGAGGTGGCCGCGGTGCTCAAGAACCTCAGCCTCCTGAACCAGAAGAAGAACCTCTCCTACCGAGAGCGCAGGATGCTGGACAAGGCCCGCTACCTGGTCATCAGCGAGATCGCCGAGGTGGAGAAGATCTCGGAGACTCTGGCGGAGGAGCGGGTCGACAAGGCGGTGGCCAAGTCCATCCGCAACGTCAAAGACAACTGATTCGCCGCCGAAGCCGCGTTCCCCCGCCGACCATCCGACCCGACCCCCGCTCGTCATCCGCTGGCGCGATGACCGCTTCGCGGCGGACCGAGGCCCCCGGATGGACAACCTGATCCTGGAAGGCGTTGTCGGAAACCTCGCCCGGGCCCTCACGGGACGGTCCCTGCTCCGCGCTGAGAGGGCGGGGGTGTGGGAATACCTGCTGCGCTTCTCTTCTCCCGCAGCGGACACTCTCATAGTCTGCCTGAGGCCGCCGCACCCCTACCTGCACCGCGCGGCGCCCCGCGTTCCCGTGCGCGCTCTCCCGCCGGATCCCTTCGCGGTCCTCCTGGACCGGGCGCTGGGAGGGGCGAGGCTGGAGCGGATCCATCGCCCCGGCCTGGACCGGGTCGTGGAGATGGCCTGGGACACACCGGCGGGGGAGACGAGGACCCTGGTGGCGGAGCTGATCGGCAAGTCGGCCAACCTTCTCCTCCTCGACGGCGGACGTAGGGTGCTGGGTTATGCCCGTGAGATGGCCAGCGCCTTCCGGGCGCCGGTGGAGGGACAGCCCTACCGTTTCCCCGTTGCCCGGAGAGGGTTCGAGGAGATCACCCTGGATCCCGCGAGAGCCGGGGAATACCTGGAGCGGTTCGCCTCGGAGGGGACGCCTCTGGCGGCCGCGTCGGCCTTCCTTCGCGGCCTGAGCCCGCCCCTGGGGGAAGACTTCCCGAGCTGGGTGGAGGCTTCCGCGGATCCCCGGGGAGCGCTCGCCGAGATCCTCTCGGCGGCCCTGTCCGGGCGGCTCGATCCCTGCCTTTATACCCCGCTGCCTCCCGGGGATCTGCTCCGGGAGCCTTCCTCCGCCGGCGCCATGCCGGTCCTTTCTCCCTTTCCCCTGCGCCGACCGCCCCTCCCGGTGGAGACCCGGATCCCGGATCCCGAAGCGGCCAGCCGGCTGCTAGTCTCTCTCCAGGAGGCGATCCGATCCGACCAGGAGATCCGGGGAAGGCTCTCGGCGGCGCTGGATCGGGAGGTCCGGAGGCTGGAGCGGCTGGCCGGCAAGCTGGAGGAGGAGCTCAGGGAGACGGAGAGGGCGGAGGAGTTCCAGCGCTACGGCGATCTCATCCTGGCCCACCCCGCGGCGCGGGTCGTGGAGAGATTCATCCCCGTGACCGATCTGTACGATCCGGGGGCACGGGAGCTGAAGGTGCCCGCCGACCCCTCCCTCTCCCCGCGGGAGAACGCCGAGCGCCACTATGCCCGGGCGCGAAAGCTCCGCCGGGGGGCGGAGACGATTCGCGGCCGACTCGACTCGGTCCGCTCCCGGGTCCGTCAGGCGGGGGACTGGAGGAGAAGTCTCGATTCGGCCCGTGCCCCGGCGGATCTCCGGGGGCTGGAAGACCTTCTGGTGCGGGCGAGGGTCCTGCCTCAGCCGAAGATCGCCTCCACCCGGCGTCCCCGGATCGCCCCGGAGGGGGACGCCGGAATCCGGAAGTTCCGCACCGCGGACGGCTTCGTCATCCTGGTGGGGAGGACCGCTGCCGACAACGACCGGCTCACCTTCCAGATGGCGTCCCCCCACGACTTCTGGCTGCACGCCGCCGACCGTTCCGGGGCCCACGTGGTGGTCAGGAACCCTGCGAGGCTGAAGGAGCTGCCGCGCCCCGCGCTTCTGGCCGCGGCGCAGATCGCGGCGCACTTCAGCCGGGCGAAGGGCAGAGGGAGGGTGGAGGTCCACGTTACGCTGCGCAAGTACGTCCGGAAGGGGAGGGGCTTCGCCCCGGGGATGGTGACGCTGCGCAATCACAGAACCCTGGAGGTGGAGCCGGCGATCCCCGGGACGGAGGGGGACTAGCCCTGATGCGTCAAAAACTCACTGCGCCGCGTAGCCGAATCCCTGTCCAGCAAGGATTTCAAGCCGTCGGTAGCGATTCATCATGGTCATGACCCATGAGGTTTGGAACGCTGGGTCAATACGTTCGGAATCCGGCACCAATGCGATTCTGGGCCAAATCGAACCCTCCGGGAATGTCACATCAAGGTTAATAGGTCAGGCTGCCTTCCCACCTGCCAATCCTGGATTTCTTTGGGAGGCTGCCCATGCCCGGTGTCGCGCTTCGTCCTCCCCTTCCGTTGCCCCGAGGCTGGCCCCTTCGCGCCCGCTCGGCAGCGGTGCATGCCATCTCTCTCGCCGATGTAGCCTTAACCAGGACCCTCAGTTGGGCCGCTGACAGCCTCAATCCCCGACTCCGCCTCCAAGCAGACATCGAGCGGTTCCGAGGGCAGACTTGCCTTCTCCGCGAGGAAATCCGCATCAAGGACGCCCGAATGGAGCAGATCGAGCCCCACCGACGAACCCACTATTCACCCGCGGCGCGCTTGGCGATCCTCGATCTGCGGGCCGCGCGCGGTTGGTCCCTTGCTCAGACCGCCTGGACTTTTCTGGTGACCCCGCTCACGATCGCGTCCTGGATGCCCTCTGTGCCAACATAGCTGAGACACCGACCTCCTTGGAGTTTACTGACGAGGGCGGGGAGGTTGAGACGAATGGAATCCATGCTTGAGAAGGGGTTTGCGGGAGAAGCGGAGGAGCCCGTAGGGCGACTGGAGATCCTCCCGCGGTCGCGGCGGCCTGGGCCCCCGACCCGGCCGTGGAGGCGAAGCCGAAGCGGCGGCGGTTCACGGCCGAGTACAAGCTGCGCCTGCTGCGCGAGGTGGAGCGCGCCAAGGGACCCGGCGAG
>Ga0315288_10009845_pt1 | contig 12035 bp, 8 predicted proteins | sample YL17G11_20_MG_FD_203454 | JGI IMG/M metagenome (GOLD analysis project Ga0315288, IMG submission 203454) | Sediment microbial communities from Yellowstone Lake, YNP, Wyoming, USA - YL17G11_20 | ecosystem: Environmental > Aquatic > Freshwater > Lake > Sediment | place: USA: Wyoming | collected...
AAACCCTCAGATCTTTGTGTGGAGCGCCTCAGTCGAGCGCATCTTGGCCAAGATCGCCAAATGCCAAGAAGCGTATGACGCACTACACTAGCGGTCGAACGTAATGCGTGCTATGCCCTCTTCTAGGCGTGCCTCTGAGGCAGTGTGTTTGCGCCGGCGTGAGGTCGACAGAAGACGCTTGGCGCGGCGCGTATCCCTGCTGTTCTGCCCCTATACTTTGGGCAGCACAATCGTCGTCTGGCGCTGGTATTTGCCGCGCTTGTCGGCGTAGGAAACCTCGCACGGCTCGTCGCCCTCGAAAAACAGTACCTGGGCGATTCCCTCGTTGGCGTAGATCCGCGCAGGCAGCGGCGTGGTGTTAGAAATCTCCAGCGTCACGTAGCCCTCCCACTCCGGCTCGAAAGGCGTGACGTTGACGATGATCCCGCAACGCGCGTAAGAACTCTTACCCACGCACACGGTCAACACGCCGCGCGGAATGCGGAAGTACTCGACGGTACGCGCGAGGGCAAATGAATTGGGAGGAATAGTGCAGATGGCGCCCCTGAAATCCACCATCGACCGCGGGTCGAAGTTTTTCGGGTCGACGATGGTTGAATTGACATTGGTGAAAATCTTGAATTCGTCCGCCACGCGGATGTCGTAGCCGTAGCTCGAGACTCCGTACGAGATCACCCCGTCGCGCACCTGGGCTTCCTCGAAGGGTTCGATCATGCGCTGCTCGCGCGCCATGCGCTTGATCCAGTGATCGGGCTTCAGTCCCATGCCTCTCTCCTCAACTGATGAATGTCCGGGCAGCCGGCGCGGCAACCCGCCCGGGAGCCGCCAAGCGCACCACGTTGCGCAGCATGCCGATGCCCTGGATCTCGATCTCGATAGTATCCCCGTCGGCCAATTGGCCCACACCCTCCGGCGTGCCGCTCAGCACCACGTCCCCCGGCTCGAGGGTCATCACCCCCGAAATGTAGGCCACCAACTGCGGCACCGAGAAGACCATATCCTGGGTGGAAGCCATCTGGCGGATGATGCCATTAACGCGGCAGACGATACGCAGATCGGCCGTGTCGGCCGCCGTTTCGATCCACGGCCCGAGCGGGCAGAACGTATCGAAGCCTTTGGCGCGCGTCCACTGGCCGTCGCGCTGCTGCAGGTCGCGCGCGGTCACATCGTTGGCCACGGTGTAACCCAGGATGTGCGCGGCAGCCTCTTCCGGGGTCACGTGGCGCGCACGGCGGCCGATCACCACCGCCAGTTCAGCCTCGTGCTCGATGCGGTCCGATTGCGGCGGCAGCTCGATCGCCTGCCCGGGGCCGATCACCGCCGAGGACGGCTTGAGGAACAAGAGCGGCACCTCGGGCACCTGCACGCCGTGTTCGTGCGCGTGGGCCAGGTAGTTGCGCGCAACGCACACGATCTTGCCTGGCCTGAGTGGCGCCAGGAGCTCAAGATCGCCGAGGGCCAATCGCAGGTCCTCACGGCGATAGGCGCCGAATGGGTCACCCGTGATCAGGCCGGCCCGCTCGCCCTCGGCCCAGCCGTACTGGGGCGGGCCGCCCTCCGCCGGCGCGAAGCGAACGATTCTCATGCGAGACCTATAACCCCTCGACGTGGAAAGCGCGCCGGGAGGATCTGCCGGCCGGCCCCCCGCCCCGGATAACGTAAGGCGTCGGAGATCCCGACGCCTGCCGAGCGCAATTGAGTCGCATGTGTCGCAGCCCGCCCGACGCTTCGCGGTATGGCTCTAACCTCATCCCCCGCCCCCCCAACGTGGGCCGGGGTCAGAGATGGGGTCTTAGAGGTGCTCTCGGTAAACACGCACAGGGATCGTCCGAGCCGTGCCAGGATGAGCCTACTCGTGCCGTTCGAACATGCGCGCACCCAGCGCTTCGAGCGAGGCCTCCACCCGGCGCGCTTGAGCCTGGAAGCGCGCCTCCTCTTTCCAGCGCAACGCGGAGAGCAGGATGTGCGCCAGGATCATCAGCGAGACCATCGCCCGCACCGGGTCGCCGGTGGCCTGGCCGTTGAGCACCACGTCGGCATAGTTGGCGGCATCCAACGAGGCCGAGGCCACCACGGCCGCGGTCTGCGCTCCCTGCGATTGCGCCAGGCGCAGCGCGCGCGCCACGGTGTCACTTTCGCCGCTGGCGTCGAGCCCAATCGCCAGGTCGCCCTTGCCGAGCAGGCTGATCGAGCGCGCGAGTTCGGCGCGGCTGCCGCGCGATACGCGCACCGAGTAGCCGCCCTCTTCAAGCACCGAGGCCACAATCTCGCCCGCCGCAAGCGACGCGCGTTCCGCCACCACCAGGATATGGCGCGCGTTCTGGATGAGCCCCACCAGTTTTTCGATCGTCGAGTCGCGCAGCATCATGCGCGTGCGCTCAACGAAAGTGGTCACTTCGCTGAGCGCCTCTTCCGTTTTCTCGCGCAAGCCAGCGGCCGCCTTGGGCTCGCCCTGCAAGTGCAGGTCCTCGCGCACCCGTTGACGAATCTCGCGCAGAAGTTCCGGGTAGCCCGGGTAGCCGATACGCTGCGAGAAGCGCACCACGGTCGCCGGGTCGATATCCAGTCGGTCGGCCAATTCGGTCGCCGTCAGGAAGGCCGACTCGGTGTACGAGTCGAGAAGGTAATCGGCCAGGCGCTTGAACCCCGGCGAGAGCTGGAGCATCGTCTCGCGGATGCGATCTTCGTAAGCGTACTTCATGGCTCCCTCCTGCGCTGGGGCGAGAGCGCCGGCGCAGCACACATGCCAATCGATGTTACCACAGCCCTTCTCGGCATGCAATGAGAATGGCAAAATGCACGAATCGGGGCTTCTCAATTGCAGAGGTCTCTCGAGCTTCAATGGGGAGGAGGGGGAAATGGCCAGCGCCAGGCGCGTGGCCGTTCCCTTAGCGCGTCACGAGATCACGCGTCGCTGTGCGGCCACGCTGCCGCACGACGATTGCCTGGCGCGGTAATCGTGTAACGCATGTTCATGAAGCGTATGAGACCATGAGGCCACAGACGCGCTGTCGAGGAGGGTTGGCTCTTCAGATACCCAATCGAGTTGCAAAGCCCACAGAGAAGTATCGCGTGTTGGTGAACTCGGCGCGGAAGGTTCTGCGCTCTCGGCGATCTCGCCGGTAGGAGCCCTGGATCAAAGCCAGAACCACTCAGAGATCCTCTCGGCGGTCTCCCCGGCCTGCGTCCGGGGCAGGCGGCGGTGAAGACCCTTCGCCTACCCCCACACGCGGAAGTGATCGAGGATTGACCCGCCGATGAATTCGCGCAGAATCGAGTCGTCCGGGATGTATTCGGTCGAGCACGGGCGGATCCATGAGAGGAAGGCCAGCAGGCGCTTGACTTCCACCCGTTCGGGCGCGTCGGCCGGCACCTGCAAGAGCAGCGGCTCCGCGAGCGGTCGCAGCGCGGCAAGTTCGTAAACCAGCGTCGAGTTGAAAATCACATCCGCGTTTTCTTGGTAGGGGAAGATGTAGCGCTTCTCACCGCGCCGCACCGATTCCCAGCGCTTGAGGGTTGCCAGCGCAGAATGCCCGCGTGTGGCGGCGTCGCGCACCAGGCGGCGCAGCAAGCGCGAGTCGGTGGTCGACACACGGTTATGGCGATCGAGGTTGAGGTGTGTCAAGGCCGAGACGTAGATACGGAAGATGTGCTGCGCCGGAAAGCGCGGCAGGAGGTCCGGGTTGAGCCCGTGGATGCCCTCCATGATGATCAGCGCCTCCGGCCCCAGACGGATGGCTTCCCCCCACCCGCGCGTGCCGCGGGTGAAGTCGTAGCGCGGCAGGGTCACCGTTTCGCCGCGCATCAGCCGCTCGAGGTGATCGCCCAGCAGCTCGCGGTCGAGGGCCTCGATCGTCTCGAAATCGAAGACGCCGTTTTCATCGCGCGGCGTGGCCTCGCGCTCGACGAAGTAGTTGTCCAGCTCGAGCGGGTAGGGCCGCAGCCCGAGCGAAAGCAGCTGGATGGCCAGGCGCCGCGCAAAGGTCGTCTTGCCGGCCGATGAGGGGCCCGCCACGAGCACCAGCCGCAGACGCTCTCGCTCCGAGGCAATGGTACGCGCAATCTCGGCGATCTTCTGATCGTGGAAGGCTTCCGCGACAAGGACAATTTCGCGGATGCGCCCGCGTTCGATGGCGTCGTTGAGCGTGCCGATATCTTCAAGCCCCAGGCGGCCCAGCCATTCGCCGTATTCGCGGAAGGTGGTGCGCAGCTTGGGGAAGTCCCCGCTGGTTTGAAGGTCCTCGGGCGCGTGGCGCCGGGGGTAACGCAGGGCAAACCCGGGCGGCGCCACCTCCAGGCGGAAGAGACCCAAGTATCCGGTGGAGGGCACCATGTAGCCGTGAAAGTAGTCTTCCCGGCCGCGCAGCGAATACAGGATGACGAAGTCCTTCTCGCGCGCCTGCAGCAGGCGCACCTTGTCGTCGTAGCCTTCGCGGCGGAAGATGTCCATGGCGGCGGCGACGGGCACCTGATGTTTGAGAATCGGCTCATCGCTCTCGGCGATCTTCTGCATGCGCGCCTGGATCTGGGCCAGCTGCTCGGCGCTGAACGGCGCGCGGCCATGCACGCTGCAGTAGTAGCCGCCGTCGGAGATCGAGTGGTCCACCGCCACGTCGGCCTGCGGGAAGAGCTCGCGTGTGGCGACGATGAGCAGGAAGACGATCGAGCGCCGGTAGATGCGCGCGCCGTCGGCGGTGGCGATGGTCACCGGCTGCAGCTCGCCATCCTCACGTACCGGGAAGGTCAGCTCGCGCAGGTCGCCGTTGAGCATCGCCGCCACAACCGGCGCCGGGGTCTGGATCTGCGCCGCGCGGACGAACTCTTCGAGCGTTGTGCCCTGCGCGCCTTCCAGCGTGCGTCCATCCGGCAGATGGACTTGGACCGTGGTGCGGCGCGGGGCCGAGATGATCTGGGCAGAGGTAGTCATTGTTAGTCGCAATCGTGGGCCGCGTTGCTTGACAACCCTTTCGCGCGATGATTATAATCGCTCCACCTTCCTCGGTAGCTCAACCGGCAGAGCGGGCGGCTGTTAACCGCTAGGTTCCAGGTTCGAATCCTGGCCGAGGAGCCTGGGCCTCCCATGGCATGTTCGGACCCGGATGCGCGATTCGGGTTTTTGATTCTCCATCGACCTGCCCCAAAGAAACAGGGTGGCACCGTCTGGATCCCCGCTAAGGCTGGTCCGGCGAGCCCTGTACTTTTGATCATTCTGGGTCCCCGCTTCCGCGGGGACGACGATCTTGCCCAATTGCTGGTTGCCAGCCCGGGGGACGAGTTGCTCGGCGCCTCTGACCCGTTCGGCCCCCCTGCTGATGCGCCTTTTGATGCATGACACTCCCAGGGGCCGGGGGTACAATTCGCTCGATTTCCGAAAGCCCAAGCCGACCCGCCATTGGGGGGGATGTCACGCTGATGCCACCTGTCATCCAAGCCGCTAAGATCTCCAAGCACTATGGAACCGTGTGCGCCGTCGATCGGGTCACCCTCGAAGTTCAGGAGGGGGAGATCTTTGGTATGGTCGGGCCCAACGGCGCCGGCAAGACCACAACGATTGAGTGCCTGGAGGGTCTGCGCCAGGCCGACAGCGGATCTGTCGAGGTTCTCGGCTGCAACCCGGCCACCGCTCGGACTTATTTGGCCGAACTGATCGGTATTCAGTTGCAGCAGTCGAACCTGCCGCCCCGCCTGCGCGTGGCCGAGGCCATGCGCCTGTTCCGGGCGCAATATGCTCGCCGAGACGACCCGGCCGAGCTTCTTGAGCGGCTAGGACTTGCGGAAAAGAAGAACTCCTCGATTGGCACGCTTTCCGGCGGCCAACGCCAGCGGCTGTTCATCGCTTTGGCGCTGGTCAACCACCCACGGCTCGTTTTCTTCGATGAGCTGACGACCGGCCTCGACCCACAGGCGCGGCGCTCGATGTGGGACCTGGTTCGCGAGATTCGCGACCGCGGCTGCACCGTCTTCTTGACCACACACTTCATGGAAGAGGCCGAACGACTGTGCGATCGAGTGGCGATCCTCGATCATGGCAGGGTTGTCGCATTGGATACGCCCCAAGCTCTCATCCGTTCGCTCGGCCTTGGGCGGCGCCTGGTTTTCACTCTACCGCCCGGCACCACGCCTCCGGCGCAATTGGAGGCCGCGGGGGTTGAGAAGGTGGAAATTGAAGGCAACCGCGTCAGCGTGCAAGGCAAGGGCGAGCGCTTCGCGAGCTCAGTCGTCGGCGCCCTGGAGAGATCTGGAATCCCCTTCCTCGATCTGTGGACCGAGCAGCCAACACTCGAGGACGTCTTCCTCGCCCTGACCGGGCGCCAGATGAGGGAGTAGACAATGCGCGGTCTCGGACAGCTCATCCTCACCTCGATCCATTTGTACTTGCGCGATCCGATCACGGCCTTCTTCACGCTTGCCTTCCCGCCGCTGCTGGTGGTTCTTTTTGGCGCGATGTACGGCAATGATCCCAGCCCGCTCTTCGGCGGGCGAGGCAGTATGGACGTTTCGATGCCGGCCTACACCGCGCTCGTGGTGGGCGCGGTCGGGCTGATGACCATCCCGATCGCCACCTCCGCTCAACGCGAGCAGGGCGTGCTGCGCCGCTATCGGGCAACCCCCATGTCGCCGCTGGCCTACATCCTGGCCGATGTGATCACCAACCTGGGCATGACTGTGCTGGGCATGGGCTGCCTGGTCCTGGTGGGATGGCTCATCTACCGCGTCCACTTCGAAGGAAGTATTGTGAGCTACGCGGCGGCGCTGATGCTGAGCTGCCTGGCCATGTTCTCGGTCGGCTATCTCATCGCGAGCGTTACCAAGACGGCGCGCATGGCTCAGGTCATTGCCATGGCCGTTTTCTATCCGATGATGTTCCTGTCGGGCGCCGGTATGCCGATCGAACTCTTGCCCGAGTCGCTGCGCAGGCTGTCGCTGGCGTTGCCGTTGACCTACGCCTCGCGCCTGCTGCGGGGCACGTGGTTTGGCGAACCGTGGCGCGATCACTTGCTCGAGGTGGCTGTGCTGGCCGGCATCACGGCCGTCGCGGGTGGGCTTTCCGCGAAGTTGTTCAAGTGGGAGTGAGGCCGCCCGCGCCTCGTAAGCCGTTTCACTCGCTCGCCCATTCTTCTCCCCTAGCTCGACCTCCCCCTCAAGCCGCGCGTCCGCCCTGGGGCCCCGCTTTCGCCGGGACGACGAGCTGGATGCGTCGGCGGGCCGACATAATCCCGCGCGAACGACGCGATCTCTGCTCTCGGTCGTTATTCCCGCGAATGCGAGAACCCAGGGAGCCGGGCCCCCAGGGGCGGCTGGCCTGCACCCTCGATACGCGATTCTTCAGCCTGCGTGCTGGCGAACTGGAAGACTTACGTTTGCATCTTGGGCACCGCCTCGGATCGGGCGATTGCCGCTTACACCGTGCCGCTGCGGAGGAACGTGCGAAGCACTCGGACGAAGGCCTGCGGCTGTTCATCGGTCGGAAGATGCCCTGCGTCGAGCTCCACGAGCTGCGCTTGCTGAGCACACCGCGCCAGACGGCGTCCCTCCTCAGGCGGCACGGTCGTGTCGTGCGCTCCAACCACGACCAGCACGGGCAATGTGAGCCCGGCCATGCGGTCGGTCAAATCGTGGTGCATTGCTGCACGCGCACTTCCCAGTACTGAGTCAGCCGTGGTTTGCGCCAGATCCTGCAGGTTGCGCTGCAGGTATTCCTTCATTCGCGCACCCGCCCTGCCCCGCGCGGCCCGCCACAGCAAATGGGCACGGGCGCGCGGCCACACTCGCCGGCCAAGATCGAGAATCGTCTGACGCGGCACCGTGCCCGAGAGGGCGTGCAGGTTGTAGCTCACGCGTCCGCTCACCACGGGGTTCACCAACACGATTCGGCCGAGGCGCTCCGGGTGCCGCAACGCAAGCTCCACGACCACCGCGCCCCCCAGCGAGTGCCCCACCGCCACACGCGGCAAGCCGCCGAGGCGATCGGCCCAGGCGCCTATGGCCTCCGCGAAGTTCGACACCGAATACCATGCGAAGGGCGGCTTGTCGGATTGGCCGTGACCCGGCAGGTCCGGCGCCAGGCAGCGCCATTCGTCGCTCAGCGCGCTCATCGTTTCGTGCCACATGCGCCCGGAACTGGCCCAGCCATGCACAAACAGGAGCGAGTCCTTCTGCGAGGAGCCGCATTCGAAGAAGTGGATGTGGAGCCCGGCGGCCTGGAGCACGTCTTCACGGATCATTTCGGCGGCTGCGCTTTCATCTCCCTTTTCCGGCGGCGCTTTATTGGCGCCCGCCAGAGGTGCTTTTAGCGGAGGCAACGGCGCGCTGGTCTTCCTCGACCAGAAGCCTGCGCAGCACTTTGCCCACGAAACTCTTCGGCAGGTCATCCCGGAATTCGATTTCCCACGGCACGGCATACTCCGCCAACCGCCGGCGGCAGAGCTCCATCAATTCCTCCGGGCGGGCCGACTCCCCCGCGCGCAGTACAACGTAGGCCTTGATCACCTGGGAGGGCGAGTCGCTGCGCTGGATGCCGACCACCGCCACCTCTTTGACCTTGGGATGTTCGTAGAGCACCTCTTCCACGTCGCGCGGGTAAACCTGGTAGGCGCCAGCCAAGATCATCTCGCGCTTGCGCGCAATAATCTGGAAGTAGCCCTCTTCGTCGGCCCGCGCCACGTCGCCCGTGAGCAGCCACCCGTCGGGGCGCAATACTTCGCTGGTCTCAGCGGGTGCCCCCCAGTAACCGCGCATCACCTGAGGCCCGCGTACGGCCAGTTCGCCGATCGTCCCCGGCGGCAATCGCTCGCCGCTGAGGAGATCGACGACCATGGCCTCCGTGCTCGACACCGGCAACCCGATGGAACCGATCTTGCGCCGCCCGTAGAGCGGGTTGGCGTGGGTTACGGGTCCGGCTTCGGTCAGGCCGTAGCCCTCCACCAGGCGTCCGCGGGTCAGTTTCTCAAAGGCCTCTTGCACCTCCACCGGCAGGGGGGCCGCGCCCGAGATGCACGCCCGGATCGATCGGATGCCATAGCGCCGCGCGCCGGCGAAGTTGTTGATAGCCGTGTACATGGTGGGCACGCCAGGGAAAAGGGTTGGCCGGTGGCGGTGGATGGCGCGCAGGACCTGGCCGGTAATAAACGTGGGCAAGATCACCATGGTTGCCCCCATCATCACCGGGACGATGAGGGCCGTCGTCAGACCATAGCTGTGGGTGAACGGCAGCACGCTCAGGAAAACTTCGCGCCCCTCGCGCAAATCCGGCACCCAGTGCCGGATTTGCAGGGCATTGGCGGCCAGGTTGCGATGGCTGAGCATGACCCCTCGCGGCGCAAGCGTCGTGCCGCCCGTGTAAGCAATCACCGCCAGGTCACCGACACGCGGCTCGCGCATCGGCTGAGGAGCATACTGGCCGCGCAGCAAGTCCTTCAGCGTGTGCATCCCCTGCTCGAGGGGCCTCGGCAGGCGATGCCCCTCGGGTCCTTCGCGCAGCAACCGGAATAGGGCCTTCTTCACGGGGGGCAGATAATCGCTCACCGAGGTGAAGATGACATGCCGGACCGTGGTGCTGCGCAGAGCCTGGCGGCCGACCTCCGCCAGCTTGGTCAACATGATTAGCCCGTCGACCTGCGCGTCGCGCACCTGGCGCATCACTTCGTCCGGCTCGGAGACCGGGCTGGCCAGGACGACGGTGGCGCCGGTTTTGAGCACCGCAAAGAAGGTCAGGACCGTCTGAGGCAGGTTGGGCAGCAGGATCATCACCCGGTTCCCCGGCCCAATTCCCAATCCGGTTAGCGCCAGCGCCAGTCGGTCGCTCTCCTGATCGAGACGGTGGTAGGACATGGCGCCGCCCTCAAAGATGATGGCTCGCCGGCGGGGAAACCTGCTCGCGGAGGACCGCAGGAAGCGGTGCAGTGGCACATCCGGCACGGCGATGGTATGCGGCACCCCGTTGTCGTAGTGAGCCAGCCAGGGGCGCTCCCGCAGGAGCGAGCGCGGGCTGGCTCCGCAATGAGAGGGGCCCTCGCCCCGCCAAGAGGATGCTTGACCGAGGAAGCGGCGGATGGCGCGGTTGACCGCCTCCGCCCGTTCGATCATGACCATGTGCCCGGAGGCGCCGACGTCCACCTCTTCCGCACCGGGGATCGCTCGCGCCACGCCCTCCAACGAGTCGCGGCGAAAGACCCGGTCGCCATGCCCGCGCACGACCAGGGTCGGCACGCGTAGGCTGCGGAACAGGCTCCAGCCGTTCCAGCGCGCCACGCTCTGGGCGTGCATCATCTTCAGCACATACGGTGGCGCATGCAGCGTCTTACGGAACAAGGGGTAGACCAGGTCGAGCACGGTCGTTGGCAGCCTGAGCGCCGTGCGGTAACTCCACGCCAGGCGGAACTCGCCTGACGGCGCCACAAGCACCAACCCCTCAACGCGCGACGGGTACGACTGGGCAAACTCCGCTGCCAGCGCATTGCCAAAGGAGTGCCCAACCAGGACGACGCGCTCCGGGACATCCAGGAGTTGCAGCGCCCGCTCCAGGTCCCCCCGCAACTGGGGCGTGGTGAAAGGCCCGCCTGTGCGTGTATGAGCCAGGTGGCCGCGCAGGCCGATGGCAATGACCCGGTTCTCATCCGAGAAGTGGGTCAACTGTCGCCTCCACTGGGCAACGTCGCCGCCGAATCCGTGCAAGAAGACCAGCGTCCGTTCGGGGCGTTCCGGGGCGATGTCGATGACGGCGATGTGAACGGGTGGGTCTTCCGAGAGCACGAGCTCGTGCCGATACAGCTCGATATCCACCTGCATGGCTCACCCCTTGCCTTTAGGCTAGTCTGCACAATCGACCCCGGTCCTGTATTATATCGGCCGCCTGCCGTGCCAGTCTCCAACGATGCATCTCCATGGAGGCCGGGCTGACGGCGGCCGCCAATCGCCGCCCCACTGCAACCTAGTCACCTGGCCTTCTGTTCATGCTCGCCATTTCGGCGAACGCGGGAATCCGGGCACACGTCTTGATTCGGACGATGGTCGCTCGAATGTCGCGTGGCGCATCCCCTCCCTTCGTTTCATCTCCCAAACAAGCCACGCGTTCGTCCTGGGTCCCCGCCTTGGCGCGGGCGGCGGACTTCCCTCACCGATTGTGCCTCGGTTGACGGCCGGGCGCATGCGCATATAATTGGTGTGCCGCTTGGATCGGGCCACGACCGAGACGGCAGGACAATCCGGTTCCATGACGTTTGTCCCGCCCTCCCGGTAGGCCCGGAGGGTTTTTTGTCCCCTGCGGCAACTGCGCTTCGGCATACGGCACCTGATCAGCGTCTACCGTTTCAAGGGAGGCGACCGTGTCAGCGACCACCAGCCCGGCACGCCGTACGACCACGCTCGACCTGCGCCAAAAGAAGGAGCGTGGTCTCCCCACTACCTGGCTCACCGCCTACGATTACCCCACTGCCCTGGCCATCGACCGGGCCGGCCTGGATGGAATCCTGGTCGGCGACTCGCTCGGCATGGTCGTGCTGGGCTACACCACCACCCTCCCCGTCACGATGGACGAAATGATCCATCACTGCAAGGCCGTGGCACGCGGGGCACACCGCGCGTTTCTGGTTGGCGACATGCCGTTCCTTTCCTATCAGGTCAGCCCGGCCGAGGCTGTGCGCAACGCCGGGCGCTTCCTGCAGGAGGGCGGGATGGACGCGGTCAAGCTGGAGGGCGGGGAGAGTATATTGCCGGCACTTGAGGCGATACTTGCCGCCGGCATCCCGGTGATGGGGCACTTGGGGCTCACGCCGCAGTCGATCCACCAGCTCGGCGGCTATCGCGTGCAGGGCAAGACGGCCGCTGCGGCCCGCCGCCTGATCGACGATGCGCTGCTGCTTGAAGGCAGCGGGTGCTTCTCGATCGTTCTTGAGTCCATTCCTGCACGCCTGGCGGACCTCGTCTCGCGGCGCCTGACCATCCCCACCATCGGCATCGGCGCAGGCGCAGGCTGCGACGGCCAGATACTGGTGACGCACGACCTGCTCGGGTTGTTCGACCGCTTCACACCCAAG
>Ga0315288_10009846_pt1 | contig 12035 bp, 10 predicted proteins | sample YL17G11_20_MG_FD_203454 | JGI IMG/M metagenome (GOLD analysis project Ga0315288, IMG submission 203454) | Sediment microbial communities from Yellowstone Lake, YNP, Wyoming, USA - YL17G11_20 | ecosystem: Environmental > Aquatic > Freshwater > Lake > Sediment | place: USA: Wyoming | collected...
CAGCTAAAAGGCGCTTGATATTTGACCTGTGACTCCACCAAACAAGAACACACAAAGCTGCGCCAAACGTAACATAAATCAGAGAACGGTAGGAAGAAAACCAGAATAAGAGGGGAAAAAAAAGCGACATGATCAGGTTTACCAGACTCATCAGTTTAACCACCTTCACCGCCAGATACCACACCACAAACCAGATGAGAAAGAAAATAAACCCAAAGTAAGCCATCAAGATGCCAAATATGGTGGATACCCCTTTTCCACCCTTAAACCTCAACCAGACAGGGTAAATGTGCCCGATCACCGGCATTATCGAAACCAATAAGGCCTGCCAATCGGTTTGGATAAACCGGAGGGCAAAATATGCGGGAATGAAGCTCTTGAAAAAATCCAGCACACCTACCAATGCCCCCCATTTGAAACCCAAGATGCGGGTAACGTTTGTACCACCAATATTACCGCTGCCCACTTTGCGAATATCCACTCCCTGGCTCTTAGAAATCAGATACCCGCTGGGTATGGAACCAGCCAGATATGCCAGGAGCGCAAAAATAAAAAGAAGCCAATAATTTGTCATCATTCGTCCAATTCTAAAAACCTGATTACATTTACCTTAACACCTTAGAGAGAAGGATGGTTATGGTAAGGCTTGCTCCTTTTCTTATAAATAATAACATTCGAATGGAAAGTTTTTTGTTGCCCAGAAAAGGCAGTTATTTGATAAAATAATTCCATCATTGATCAGGAGTGTTGACATGGATGAACATTTAACGCCGATTTATCAGGGAATCATCGATGGCAATCTGGAAGTTGTGAAAGCCAAAGTCCAGGAAGCTATTCAAGCAAAGTTACCAGCGGGAATGATATTGAAGGAAGGCCTTGTGCCAGCCATGGCAAAAGTTGGCCTTCTTTTTGAAGAGGGTGAATTTTTTGTTCCGGAAATGCTGGTCGCTGCCCGCGCCATGCAGGGTGGCCTGGAAATTCTCAAACCTCTGCTGGTAGCCGCCGATGTCAAGCCCGCTGGCAAAGTGGTAATCGGTACTGTGAAAGGTGATTTGCATGATATCGGCAAGAACCTTGTCTCCATTATGCTGGAAGGCGCCGGCTTTGAGATTCATGACCTTGGTACGGATGTTCTTCCTGAAAAGTTCGTGGAAGCGGTGAAAACCTTCCACCCGCAAATCGTTTGTATGTCTGCCCTGCTCACCACAACCATGACCAGCATGCCAGTGACCGTGGAAGCCATTAAACAGGCTGGGTTGCGTGATCAAGTGAAGATCATGGTTGGTGGGGCTCCAGTTACGGATGCCTATGCCAAACAAATTGGCGCTGATGGTTATGCCCAGGACGCCAGTGCTGCTGCCCGCCTGGCACAAACTTATATCTAAATAGTATAATCCCCGAGTACTAGTTTTCGGGGATTAAATTATCACTACCATTTCTCAGGTGTGGTTTACAGAACCCACACCTGTTTTTATTATTTCACTATTGATGCCATATAGGCATCATAGACTTCACCCTGGGTTGCCCATACTATCAAGCCCTTATTCTGTAACTCCTGCATCTTGCTGAAAAAGTAGCGGAGAACCTGTTCATTGGTTGCAGCGAAGTTATCCACCGGAAAGTAAAGAGTCAGTTTGGCGATGCGGTCGTTGTCACGGTTTTGATTGATTTCAATAATCATTTGCACAAGGGTATCCACATCTGTATTCGTCAGTGGACAATTCCCTTTGGGGCATTGCTTCCCATCACCTTCAGCCATGCTGTCCAACCGGCCAATCTCACCTGAGATTACCAGAATTGTCCCATCTGGATCGTTTTTAAAATCTTTGGCATCCTTCATCATAATTGGGGTAATGCGTTCATACAAATCAACCGGTGCGCCATCATGATATGCAATATTGCGAATATATTCATCTGTCCATTCAGGACTTGGTCTGTTTTCCATCGGCATTGAAAGATAATGCATGCCTACAATACCATCCATATACTTGAAACCCGCCTGCGTAGCGGCTAAAACCCAGTCAACAGCGCTACCAGCGCCTGAAGTACCCCGGTTGTTTTGGGCTCCCACCAAACGATCTATCACTTCTTTTCGCTTAATCAATTCGCGGGCAAACTGGTCAACACTGAAGTTCTCTTTGAATCCCAGATCACTATGCGTGCCTACCCCCATACCCTGATTTAATATTTCCTGGAAGATATTGACCCCCCATTTTTCGCAGGCAAGTGCAAAAGGAAGTTCACTTTCGATAGTTAGTTTGGCACCATATTCTCTGGCTAATGAAATTCCGTAACGCAGCAGCTCAACATGCCTGAGGAAAACAGCCTGATCGCGATCATCGGTAAAATTGCTTTCCATATGGGTCATGGTGGTCAGGTATAAAGGAGCAGCGCTGTTGGTTACCGACTTTGGTAATGTAGGAGCTGCTGATTCGGATGCAGCTGATTTTGAGGCAGGGCAATCTTTGAGACAGTTTTGTAAATTCTCAGGACCTGCACATATTCCATCTCCGCACTTTCCCATTAAATTTTTGGAAATGGGTGGGGTTTGTACTTTTTCAGTTGATTCTTGGGCAATAATCCCTGGCGCACAACTGCTCAAAAGCATTAGGGTCAGTAAACCAAAAACGGATAGATTGATTCCTTTTTTCATTTTATTCTCCAAAAATATTATTTATCGAGTCTATTAATCAGTATACGCAGTGTTGTAATGCCAGAGACCGATAATTGCAAAATAAATGTAAAAAGCCAGGAAGATAATTACCTGGCTTTAGAGGATATAAGATGAGTTGAAATAGTTTAATCGGTTGTTTGTAACAATTCTGACGCCACTACAAGAAACCATTGAATACAATCGCCAGTGGTCAACCGCTTACGAAATTCAAAGCATGGGGGAGTGCATCCCGGTGCTGGCTGCTGTTGCACCTCGCTGATAAAAATAATTTCCTTATTTTTATTCACTTACCTTTACACAGAGTTGGCACAGATTTTTTCTACGTTTCCAATCTTCGCTGCCCTATTTAAAAAAGTCCCGGAATTGGCTGTAATTAACCGGGACTTTGCTTTTCAGCGGGGAGGGAGGGATTCGAACCCTCGGTCGAGGATTTAAACCCCCGACAATCACTTAGCAGGCGATCCCAATCGGCCACTCTGGCACCTCCCCAGTGATGGACACTTATTATAGCTGGTAATGAACTGTGAAGGCGGAGGGAGAGGGATTCGAACCCACGATGAAGCTTTCGCCCCATACCTGTTTTCAAGACAGGCGCCTTAAGCCACTCGGCCATCCCTCCGTGGGCTGGCGCGTGAAATTCTATCATAATTTATCTGATTGCTTCATTTTCAAACAGTATTATTTGATCGCTATAAAAAATCCCATTACAACCTAATGAAATTCCCATCATATAATTTTTGGTTATAAAATAATAGAGAATGGAGAAATAATGAAACCTTCAATCATTCAGAAAATTATGATTTTTATCCTTCTATGATCCATTCACGCCGCGCCCTCCTCTATATGCCCGGGGATGACCTTCACAAAATCCAGAAGGCCTTCTCTTTGAATGTGGACTGTATCTGCATGGATATTGAGGACGGGGTGGCGCTCAATCGCAAAGCGTCCGCACGTGAGACTATTATTCAGGCACTCTCATCACTGGAATTTGGAGAATTAGAACGATTGGTACGGGTAAACGGCATCCAAACTGAATTCTTTGAGGAGGACCTGGCAGCAATTCTACCCGCCCATCCTGATGGAATCGTGATCCCAAAAATTGAAAATGCCGAACCCGTAAAATTGGTCAGTCAAAAAATGGCTGAAATTGAAAAAACAAACAGCTGGCCATTGGGCGGCATGACCATTCTTGCCATCGTGGAAACCGCTCGCGGAATCCTTAATCTCGGAGCCATTTGCCAGTCTGACCAGCGTTTGAGCGCTCTCATTTTAGGGGCAGAGGATTTGGCTGCCAACCTCGGCGCAACGCGTACAGCCGAGGGCTGGGAAATCTTCCATGCCCGTTCTGAAATAATTTTGTATTGTGCCGCTTTTGGTTTGCAAGCGATTGATATGGTGAATAATGATTACCGCGACCTTGAAGCACTAAAGAAAGAAGCCGTTCAAGGTGCCAGGATGGGATTTAGCGGCAAGCAGGTGATCCACCCAAACCAGGTGGAAGTGGTACAGAATGCTTTTTCACCTACCGAAGAAGAAGTGATGAGAGCGCATCATGTGGTTGAGCTTTATACCCTTGAGCAGGAAAAAGGCAGAGGTGCTCTTGGCTTGGAGGGCAGGTTGATTGACATGCCTGTATTTCGCCAGGCAGAAAACATTCTTGCCCGGGTAAAGAAAACAGGAAGATTACCATAGGACGAACACAGCAAAACATCCAAACAAATAACCCCGGGTATTCAATTAATTCAACTGACCCCCGATAATTACAAGAGTGATATTGTCCTCGCCGCCTTTTCGCAATGCCGCATCGGTTAATTTCTCAACAAGGACTTCCGTTTTATTGTTTCTAATTATCGCTTCGATCTCAGGGTCGGAAAGCATGTCTGTTAATCCATCACTGCACAGCAGCACCAGAGCATCTTCATCCAACTCCACCCCCTGATTAATCAACTCCTCTGTATCACCATCGGTTTGCGGGAGGTGAAATCCCAGGTCCACTTTTGGTGGCAGGGCTGAACCCAGATAACGAGTAATCACATGCCCCAGGGGTTTTTTACGGCTGATCTCCTTTCCTCCCGGCAGCCCCAATGAAGCGGCTTCATTGGCCCAGGTATGATCCCGGCTGATTTGCGACAAGTGGTCTTTTCTCCATAAATAAATCCGTGAATCACCTACATTGGCAATATGTAAACGCTTATCTATGACCAAGGCACACACACAGGTACAGGCCATGCCATTACGGGATCGGTCGGTATCTGCCTGTTTGACAATCTCGCGGTTGGCTGCCAGGAAGGCCTCCTCCAGAGAGTGGAGAGGGTGGCTGATATCATCTGTTAACATCTGATCAGGGATAACATCCACTGCTATGGAAGCCGCTGCTTCACCAGCTTTTTCTCCACCAACCCCATCCGCAACTACAGCCAGCAGAATTGGAGTAGAATCTGTCTCGCTTACGCGATAGAAAGCGTAAGTGAAGCGGTCTTCATTTTTTTCGCGCACCAGCCCTGTGGAGGTACCTCCACTGATATGCAAATGGGGTCGATCAACGCCAATCAATGATTCTCCAGGTCCTCGGCAATCAAGTTCGGTCGGCTGGATTCAAAGCGAAAGGCAACCTTGCCAAAATGAACCAGATCGCCGGACTGCAAATTTGCTCCCTGAGGTGAGACAGGTGCAAAATTCACCCAGGTGCCGCTCTTTGAACTGCGGTTGGCAATCTTCACCTGTCCTTCAGTTGAAGTGGTTATCAGCGCATGAATTTTCTCAACCGATGGAAGTTTAAGCATAATCTGGCATTGCTTTTTATTACGGCCCACCAACATCTCGGGTTGATTGAGCAGGATTATTTCCACACCTGTCGGTGCAGTCTTCTTACCCGCCCAGACCAATCTTGGGGGTATATTGGTAAAAACTTTCACAAACTCCCTGGGTTCGGGGCTGATACTATTTTGATTGAGCCCTCCGGTTTCATTCGGGATAAGTACCTGCTGAGTCAACGGGTCGGTATGCTCCATCTCAATTCTCTTACGCCGCTTGTCGATTAATTCACGGATACGCCCGCGCTGCCGGTAGACCAAGTAACCACTGCAAACCAGCAAAATCCCAACTGGGATAAGCCAGCCACCCATGCTTAAAAAATCAATTACCTGCCCCAAAAGATTGGATGAACGCGGAGTGACATTCACTGGGATATTCAATTCAATGCTTTTTCCCTTAAAACCAAGGATGTCCTCCACTTCCACTTGCAAAGTATGCATTCCATTAGTGCGAAACTCTTTTAGGGACCAACCGAAATAATCCAGCGGTTGCTGGGTGTTCTGAATGGCAATCCGCCCATCCACAATTAAACGTGAGGATTTTAACTGGCGCGGGTAGCCATCTGGAAAGTCCACTTTCATTTGCAGGGTCAGAAAATCCGGCTGGAGGGTGAGATTGTCCTGTTTATCCTCCACCCATACACGCGTAATCTGTAAAGGTGAATTGATCAGGGTGGGTATTGGTGCTTTAAGATCCACCTTGAAACTCACCTCGGGGGAATTGGTAATTTGGTCTCCCCGCTTAACCTGCACAGTGATTTTGTGTATTCCACTTTGATTAATGCCTGAAGTGTAGCGCAGCCTATAAGTATTGCGAAATGAAATGAAGTATTCTTCCGGATTGGGCGCTTGGATGGTTTCATTGTAAAGAAAAAACCTGCCGCCGGTTTTCTGAGCCAGTTCAGTCAGGGCATTTGCTGCGGGAGAATTGGCACTCGCGTCCGATGCCAGCAGCCAGACAAATACAGGCACTCTTAATTGAATTGCCTGGTCCGCCAGAACTGGAATATTCGCCAAATCGCTATCCACCGGCAAGGCGGTCAGATAAAATATGATTTGTTTACCATGCGGAATGGGATTGGGTTTACTGGCAATATCCAAAGCAAATTTTAAACTGTCCAGATTGGGCTTCAGGTTGAACAGATTCGGCTGATACCCCTGCAGGGAAATTAAAAATGCACCCCGTTCTTTTTGATGTTCTGCCAGAATACCCTCATTGCTGGTCAATGAATAAAGGTCCATGGCTGAAGTAGGCGGAAAAAAATTGATCCAGTTGAGCAATGCTGAATTGATATCCTGAAAACGGGTTGCACCAGTTGATGAACGGTTGGAAAGTGTGTAGCTCAGATTAAGAGCGATAATGGCATCCACACCGGGTTGGGTCAGGATAGTTTCATTGACAATCCGCTCCTGACCATCTTCCGTCAGGCTTACATTCCGCAGTGTGAGGTCACTGACAAAGGTGCCCAATTGATCATAGACATCCATGTAAAGAGCAACCTTGGGAAATTGAGCGAGTTCCGGGTCGGATAAACGCAAGTTTAGCCCACTTTGTGCCCAGGCAGACAGAGTTTGACCTAGGAGCAAAACCATTAATCCAAAAAAGAGAAAAAAACCTGGTTTCTTACGCATTGAAATTATTTTATCTTGAAATCGGGCGATGGACATTGACCACAATAAAATACCGATGACGCTGAATTTTACATATTTCAAACCCCTTTTATGTCTCCCTTTTTGCTTGACAGACTGGATGGCAGCCAGGGGCGATCTGCCCTGAAAACTCAGTAAATCATCAATTGATTACAATCTTAATAAAATGTGGAGGATTAATTACGACTCATTGATAAATCCCGGACAGGCGCAAAGCTATAACGGTGGATGGGCGAGGCACCAATTCTCTTCAGAGCCTGGTGATGTTGAGGTGTCCCATAACCCTTATGCTGGGCGAATCCGTAACCGGGGTATTTTCCGTCCATCTCTATCATCAGCTGATCCCGCTCTGTCTTCGCCAGAACCGAAGCTGCGGCAATACTCAACGATTGAGCATCACCTTTTACCAGGCTCGCCTGCGGAAGGTCTAAAGTGGGGAGAAGCATATAATCCAGCAATAGAAACTGAGGCTGGGTTGTAAGAAAATCCAAGGCGCGCTGCATCGCCAGGCGTGTGGCAGCAATAATGCCAATTCTGTCAATTTCGGAATTGGTAGAAAAACCAACCCCAAAAGAAAGGGCACAGGATTTAATCACATCAGACCAATGAGTCCGCTGCAGAGCGGTCATTTGTTTGGAATCGCGGACACCGTGCAATTTTTTGAGGATGTCTTTTTCGGGTGGGAGAATTGCCGCTGCAGCACATACCGGACCAGCCCAGCAGCCACGCCCGGCCTCATCCAACCCAGCCACATACTGAAGCCCGCCTGACCATAAATGGTTTTCAAATTTGAGGGTTGGATAGAAATATGAATGGCGTACCCGTTTAGCGGTCATATACTCCGCGCAGAGCATTCCAGCGAATGGTGATCAGGTCTCGTGCCATAATAAAGGAATCACGCAGCACTTTGACTTTACTTTTTGGATTGTAATACCAGGGAATGGGTATTTCAACAATATTAAATCCCAGGCGGCGAGCGATGACCAGAGCTTCCACGTCAAATGTCCAGCCCCTTATGGTCATACGTGGAAAAACCTTTTCCACCACATCGGCGCGGAAGCATTTGAACCCGCATTGGGTATCCTGGAGTCCGGGCAGGGCAATCAGACGCACCATCAGGTTAAAAACCCGCCCGATAATATGGCGGTATTCCGGTTCATTATAGCGTATGGCTCCGGCTGCTTCGCGGGAAGCGATGGCGATCGTTCCATCTTTTAGTTGCGGTGGAAGGAAATTGTTGATTTCTTCAATGGGCATGGATAAGTCCACATCGCAAATAAAGCGATACTCTCCACTGGCTGCCAGCATGCCCTGAACCACCGCCAAGCCCTTCCCGCGCTGATCACAATGTAATACGCGCACTTCAGGCATACTGTGGCTGAATTCCTGCGCGATCGCAAGCGTGTGATCATCCGAACCATTTTCCATAACCAGCACCTCGGCTGTATAGGCTTGCTTTTTCAGGAAAGCATGAATGATTTGCAGTGTTTCCGGCAGACGCAGTTCTTCGTTATAGGCGGGGATGACAATGGATAATAAAGGTTTAGGCATATCGGAATTTCTATATTAGCAATTATAGTATTTACCTGGCATCCTGAAGCATGGGATTGGTTTTCATTTAATAATTCAATATTTTATAATTATTTATAACCTCGAGCGATTTTTATAAATAAGGATATTGGGTACGTTGGTAATATTTTTTTCAAATGGGTTGAAAAGGCAAATCTGCAATAAGCAGACCTGAGCGACATAATCAAAAAAGTCGGGGTGGGCGGACTTGAACCGCCGGCCCCCGCGTCCCAAACGCGGTGCGCTGCCAACTGCGCTACACCCCGGCAGGTAAGAGTATAATCGGAGTGCGCTTCTCCCGTCAAGCAGGCGTCAATCTTCATCAGTTTGCTCTGTTATGGCAAATATTCGAAAATCATTCACCCCTGTTTTTTTACTCTTTCTTATTTGTGCATTTTTCCTATTTGGATGCTCCAGTCCAGGTCAGCCCACGTTGGTATCATCACCTGTTCCAATACCAACAGAAACCTCGTTTATACAAGCACCCACAGCGGAAATAAAACCGACCCAGCAAAATCGGCTCATCATCCAGTGCAGCCAGCCTGGACAGGTACTGCAACTTAAAATCCAATCCGCAAAACTGAAAGACAGGCTGATCTTCAATGTTTATTTCCCCCCTTGTTATGGAAATGGGGTTCAGGATAGTTACCCGGCACTTTATTTGCTACATGGCCAAACTTATGATCAGACCCAATGGCAGAACCTGGGGTTATTAAAGTATGCCGACCAGATCATCCAAAGCGGGCGAACAATTCCTTTTCTGATCGTGATGCCGTTTGAACAATTCTTTTATCGGTCCCCGGATGGGAATACCTACCCTAAAGCTCTCACCGATGAATTAATACCCTGGGTGGAAACCAATCTACATGCCAGTCCCCAAAAATTATGGTGCGCTATTGGCGGCATTTCCCGCGGCGCCTCCTGGGCTATGCATTTGGGTCTGCAACGTTTCGACTTATTCGGGGCTATTGGCAACCACAGCCTGCCCACCTTCAATGGTGACCTTAAGCAGCTTCCGGAACGGCTGGAGGCAATTCCTGCAGATCAATTACCACGCATCTATATTGATATTGGGCGCAGCGACCCTGAAGTGGAAACCGCCATTAAATTTGAACAGGTTCTCAACCAGCATGGGATTCCCAATGAATGGCACCTGAATGAAGGCCGCCATAATGAGGACTACTGGCGTTTGCATGTACAGGAATATTTGGATTGGTACACTCTGCCCTGGCGAATCATCCCCGGCCAATGAAAAAAATCAACTATTTTATTTTATTGTTGGTATTCATTTTCGTTTCTTGTTTAATCAGCTCTTGTGCGCCACAATCCGCAACCCTAACTGCAACCCAAAAATCTATTCCAACACAAAAATCCATTCCAACTCAAATTACAACCCAAATTACAACCCCTTCTCCCACACCGATCGCATGCACTCAAATCAGGGGCGAATTTGAGTTTCATGAAATTCAAACCTACCATATGACCCATCCGCTTCAATTTCGGGTGTATTTACCTGCCTGTTATGGATTGGAAAAGAATAAGCACTACCCGGTGTTGTATCTTCTGCACGGACAAGGTTTTAATGATGACCAATGGGACCGCCTGGGTGCCGATGAGGTTTTGGACTCCCTGATCACGGCGGGTGAAGTGCCACCATTTATCATCGTGATGCCCAAAGAATCCAATTACATGATCAACCAGTGGGAATCCAAATATGGGCCTGCCCTGGCAGAAGAGCTGGTACCCTGGGTGGATAGCCATTACCAGACGTACAGCAGCCGCACCTGTCGTGCGATTGGAGGGCTTTCCCGTGGTGCGGGTTGGGCAATGCGTGTCGGGCTGATTTACTGGCAGACCTTTGGAACGATCGGTGCACATTCTTTTGCCCCCTTCCGTGGTGATTTCAATGCCGCACCGATATGGATTAAAGCAATCCCACCCGATAAGCTGCCTCATATCTGGATTGATGTGGGCGACCGGGATTTCATCGCAGATGCTGCTGGGGTTTGGAAAGACCGCCTGGATGATTATGAGGTGCCTTACGAATGGCATGTTTTTCCTGGTTCTCATAACGAGAAATATTGGTCTGAAAATGTAAGTGTTTATCTTCAGTGGTATGCCAGACTATGGATTAAGTGATTCCTGGAATTTTAATATTTGCTGTCCATTCAATCGGATGAAATAATCGATATTAGATATAATAACACCCATGAGTTTAACCCCCGCAGAAGTAGAACATATAGCACTCCTGGCCCGCCTGGAACTTGCCCCGGCAGAAAAGGAACTTTATCGCGAGCAGCTTTCTTCCATTCTTGAACATGTTGAGCTGTTGCAAAAATTGGAAACCAGCCATATCCTCCCCACTTCCAGCGTGCTGCCACCGCGCAGTCGATTACGTGAAGATGAAATCAAAGCTGGGTTATCCAAAGACCAGGCACTTCGGAATGCACCGGATGAAAACAGAGGGCAATTCCGTGTCCCGCCGGTATTGGATCGATAAAAATGGCTTCATTAGATGAGTTCGGCGTTAGTCAAGCCCTTGAGTTATTGCATACTGGCAAAATCTCCAGTCTCGAACTAACCCAAACCTGTTTAGCCCAAATTGAAAAATATGAGGGAGACCTGCATGCCTTCATCACCCTCACTCCAGATAAAGCTCTAACTGCTGCTAGAAATGCTGATGAACATTTTTTGAGGCTACGCCGTGAACAAAAGCCTTTGCCCGCATTGCTCGGGCTGCCCATTGCGGTGAAAGATGTGCTTTGTCTGCAGGATGTGCGCTGCACTTGCGGTTCGCGGATTCTTGAAAACTTCATCGCACCATATAGCGGCACAGCTGTACAAAAATTGCTGGATGCAGGGGTAGTTCCGTTGGGTAAAACCAACACCGATGAGTTTGCCATGGGTTCCTCCACTGAGAATTCAGCCTATGGTCCAACCCACAATCCGTGGGATCTTACCCGCGTGCCGGGCGGATCCAGCGGCGGAAGCGCCGCGGCGGTTGCGGCCCATCTGGTTCCCGCGGCATTAGGCACAGATACAGGAGGCAGTGTACGCCAGCCGGCTTCCTATTGTGGTGTGACAGGTATTAAACCCACCTACGGGCGCGTTTCACGCTATGGCTTGATCGCGTATGGTTCTTCTCTGGATTCCCTCGGCTGCCTGGCACGCACAGCTGAAGATACAGAAATCCTCTTCTACTTGATGGCGGGATATGATGAAATGGATTCCACCACAATTGATAGACCTGTGCCAGACAGGGTTTGTACAAAGGGCGGAGATTTAAAAGGGTTGAGAATTGGCATTCCTTCCCAATATTTCATTAAAGG
>Ga0315288_10009847_pt1 | contig 12034 bp, 11 predicted proteins | sample YL17G11_20_MG_FD_203454 | JGI IMG/M metagenome (GOLD analysis project Ga0315288, IMG submission 203454) | Sediment microbial communities from Yellowstone Lake, YNP, Wyoming, USA - YL17G11_20 | ecosystem: Environmental > Aquatic > Freshwater > Lake > Sediment | place: USA: Wyoming | collected...
CCCCATAACCACCACATGAGGCCATGCAGGCCTTCCTTTGCGGAAACAGATACCAGGAACACTATCAATCCGGACATCGCTATCGAGACTATCACCCCTGATAGGATGAGCGATTGCACAGGTATCCTGTTGCCTTCCTTGGCAATTAGATATACTAATATGACGCTGGAGACCGATCCTATAAAAGCGGCAAATGGCAGGAAGACGGCGCCAGCGCCCAATATCGTAGCGACCACTGCGCCAAGCCCTGCCCCGCTTGATGTGCCCAATAGATATGGCTCTGCCAGGGGATTTTTTAAGATGGCTTGCATAGCTATTCCTGCTGCGGCTAAGCCGCTGCCCGTGATCATCGCTAACAGTATTCTTGAAAGCCTCAGTAATAATATCTGGCGATTATCCCGAAGCAATATCTGTCCTAGCGGTATATCGACAGGGCCCTTAACAGCGGCCAGCACGATCGCGAATAATAGCACTAACATTAATATTAGCGTATTTCTTTTTACCGTTAGATTCATTTTAGGGATAAAGCCTTTTGTGAACTTCTCTCAAGCCATCGACAAGACGCGGCCCCGGCTTAAACAACAAGTCCGGGTCGATGTCTCCATAAACACGATTATTTTTAACCGCCGATATACTGCTCCAGCCTATGCGTTTGCCGAACGCCTTCATGCTATCCTTGTTATCCATATAAGCCAGTATGATGCAATCGGGATCGCGGCGCACTACTTCTTCCGGATTAAAATAAAAATACGGCTTATTCACGTCGCCAGCGATGTTAGTTCCGCCTGCCAACGAAACCAGTTCATCCAGGAACGAACCCTTACCTGCCGTCGTAAGAGGATCGTTCCATATCTCCACAAATACCCGCGGCTTCTTATTATCAGCCATCTCGGCAGTTTTCGATTTTATCTCATCGATCGAACGTCTCATTGCGCTGACTAAGCGGGCCGCTTCATTCTCCCTGTTGACAAGACCGCCGATCTTTAATATAGAGGCAAATAACTCCTCAAAATTCGATGGGTCGCTGATACAGATGTTCAAATTGAGCTGTTTTAATTTTACGACCACGTCATTCTGCTCAAGCCCAGTGCAAAATATGACATCCGGTTTCAGGGATATTATCTTCTCTATGCTGGGATGGCTGAATGTGCCGACTTTTTCTTTGGCGAGAGCCTTCGGAGGATATTTACAGAATGTGGTCACGCCGACTATCTCGCTGTCCAGTCCCAGCGCGAACAGTATTTCGGTGGTAGCCGGGGCGAGAGAGACCACCCTGAGACCTCTGGCCTCTGATGCAGACGAAGCGCCTGGGTTCAGAAAAACAACTGTAAATATCAAGGCGATACTTAAAATATTTTTTTTCATCTCAAAAATGTTTCTCCCTAAAAATAAAAAACCCACGTCATAAAAAACAACGTGGGATAGTTCCCTGTTTTACTAAACCCATGTGACGGTGCTCGTTCGACACCTTGATATATAGGCAGGTCTTCTGGCTCCCGGATCTATCTACTCGTCACGCCTTCCCGCCATATGATATGACAGTGGCCCTTGTGACTTTCGTTCCCGGTTACAGCGGCGGGACCGCATCCGATTTCACGGATTTCCCTTAACCTATATATGTTTATTATCACTCCGTTAACGCAACCTGTCAATAATTTTATTTTCCATTCTTTAATTTCTCTGGATGATGCCTTACAACTTCTGCCTGAACCATATAGATCACATCTTCAGCAATATTTGTCGTATGGTCACATATACGTTCCAAGAAACGCGCTATTAATAATAACTGAACCGCCCTTGGGGCTGTTGAAGCATCCTTCAGCATATAGTCTTCTACGAGTTCTTTTTGTATTAAATTGCGTAAATTATCAGCCTCGGGATCGGACAACAGGACCTTTTTAGCCAATCCAATATCGCCTTTCACGAATGAATCTATCGCCACCTTCACCATGTTCTGAGCAACCGCTGCTAATTTCGGAATATCTACTAATGGCTTCAAGAGAGGCTTATCTACTATTTCAAGTGTACGCTGAGCTATGTCCACCGCTATATCAGCTATCCTTTCCAGCTCGGAGTTTATCTTCATGCCGGTTGTAATAAAACGCAAATCTTTAGCCATCGGCTGATAACGAGCTATCAAATCTATACATCTCTCATCAACGGTTAATTCCAGCTTATCAATATTGGCATCGTTATCTATAACGCTTTTAGCCAACTCTTTGTCGCGGTTCTTTAAAGCTTCAACGGATTTAAAAATAGCTTCTTCCGCATAGGCCCCCATCTTTAAGATATCTTTATTCAGCTCTTTTAATTCCTGGTCTAAATGTCTTTCCATTTTACGCCCCCTTATTTTCGTGATATATGTCTGTGATTAATTGTTCTATCTTATATTTTATGACATCCCTCGTATTCCTAAAAGAGTCTATATCTTTGCCCTTAGGATCATCAATATGCCATTCGATGTGTCTTTCTGCTGGGAAGAAAGGACAGATATCTTTACACCCTAAAGTTATTACATAATCAAAATTATGGATAGGAAGTTCATCAAAACCCTTGGATTTATATAATGAAATATCAATACCTATTTCCTGCATAACTTTTATAGTATTGGAATCAACCTCGCCCTTAGGTTTTGAGCCGGCACTGTAAACTTCAAAAATTCTTTTCCCTAAATGTCGTGCGATACCCTCTGCCATTTGGCTACGGCATGAATTCTCCACGCATACGAACAATATTTTTTTAAGCATATTATCCATACCTTCCGGTAATATAGTCTTCTGTGCGTTTATCGCTTGGCGCGGTAAAAACTTGCTCGGTTTTGCTAAATTCTATCAATTCACCTAAAAGCATAAAACCCGTATCATCAGAAACTCGCGCTGCCTGTTGCATATTATGAGTAACTATTATTATAGTATACCTTGTCTTTAGTTCACGCATTAATTCCTCAACTCTCGCGGTGGCTTGCGGATCTAAGGTAGAACAAGGTTCATCCATTAACAATACATCGGGTTTAACAGCAATAAGCCTAGCAATACAAAGTCTCTGCTTCTGTTCTAATGATAATCTTAAGGCCGGCTCATTAAGCCTGTCCTTTAACTCATCCCACAAAAGAACATCCTTTAGGCTTCTTTCAACGATTTCATCAAGCTTATCCCTTGTAATGCCATCCGCATGAATCTTCTCTCCAAAAACGATATTTTCATAAATTGAGAGTGGAAATGGATTAGGTCTCTGAAATACCATGCCTACTTTTTTACGTAAGACTACTAAATCTGTGTGAGAATCCAGAATATTAGCGCCGTCAATTAAAACTTCTCCGTCTGTACGCACGCCGTCAATTAAGTCATTCATGCGGTTGAAAACTCTAAGCAAAGTAGATTTACCGCATCCGGAAGGCCCGATTATAGCGGTAATCCTGTTTGCCTCTATGCTTGAGTTGACATTTTTCAAGGCTTGAAATGTTCCGTACCAAAGATTTAGATTATTAGTTATTATCTTTACCATTATCCAAACTTTCCTCTGATATAACCATCTGTGCGCTTATCTTTTGGAGCTGTAAAAATCTTATCTGTTTTATCCAGCTCAATAAGCTCACCGTTTAAAAAGAAAGCCGTCCTGTCGCCGACTCTCGCCGCTTGTTTTACATTATTTGTCACCAAAACTATTGTATATTTTTCTTTAAGCTTGACCATCGCGTCTTCTACTTTTGCAGTGGATATAGGATCAAGCCCTGAACAAGGCTCATCAAATAAAATTACCTCTGGTTCTACTGCAAGGGTTCTTGCTATACACAAACGTTGTTGCTGGCCTCCGGACAATTTAAAAGCTGATTCATTTAATCTATCTTTTACCTCTTCCCAGAGATAGGCTTCTTTTAACGATCCTTCTACTATTTCTCTCAATATCTCTTTGTTTTTCGTACCGTGCATTCTTACGCCGTAAGCTACATTGTCAAAAATAGATAATGGAAGTGGCAATGGTAACGCAAATACCATGCCTACTTTTTTACGCAATAATTCCGTATCAATATTTTTAATATTTTCTTGTTCAAGTTTTATTGTTCCGGCCATTTTAAAATTCTGATTTAAATCACCTAAACGATTAAGCGCTCTTAAAAAAGTTGTCTTGCCACTGTTTGAAGGCCCAATCACACTTAAGATCTCATTAGCTTCGATTCCCATGCTTACCTGTTTTAGGGCATGCACGGAACCAAACCATATATTAAGATCTTTTATATCAAACTTTACCATTTCTTCTTCTTTCTGAACTTATAACGAATAATTATCGCAACTAAATTCATAAAAAGAACCAGCGCTAGCAGAACAAGCGCGGTTCCATACCTAATCTTCTCATCAACATTGGGCACCTGTGTTGAAATTACATAAAGATGATACGGCAATGCCATTGCTTGATCAAAGATGGAATTAGGCAGTCGCGGTAGATAAAAAGCTGCAACGGTAAAAAGAATCGGGGCCGTTTCTCCGGCTGCCCTTCCTAAACCTAAAATTGTTCCGGTTAAGATGCCCGGTATGGCGCTAGGAAGAACTATGTGCCTTATCGTTTGCCATTTGCTCGCACCTAAAGATAAACTTACCTCGCGGAAAGAATATGGGACGTTTTCTAATGCTTCGCGTGAAGTAGTAATAATTACAGGAAGAATCATGATCCCAAGGGTAAGGGAACCGGAAAGAATTGAAGCGCCGAATTTAAAGAATACTACGAAAAGAGCTAAACCAAACAGTCCATAAACTACTGAGGGAACACCCGCCAAATTAACAATTGCTAATTTTATAAGACGAGTAAGTAAATTATCTTTTGAATATTCGCTTAAGTATATGGCCGCGAGAAGTCCTATTGGTAAAGCAAAAACAATAGCGCCTGTAACTAAATATATCGTTCCTACAATTGCCGGGAATATTCCGCCTGCGCGCATTCCTTGTCGCGGTATATCTGAAAGAAACTGCCAGTTAATCGCGGGTAACCCTTTTTGGATAATAATTACAACGATTAAACCTACAGGAACGACGATTAAAAGTGTCGCTAGGAATAAAAAGAAAAATGCGATTTTTTGTGTCCTGTAAGGATTTTTCATCCTTCGACTCCTTTTAGTCGCTCAGGATGACCCTGAGCGAAGTCGAATGGGTCATTACTGCCTCTTATGCAAGAATAAGTCTGCGGTCACATTAATAGCAAAACTAATAACAAATAGGACTATGCCAATAGCAAATAAAGCAAAATAATGCTCAGCCCCCACTACTGCTTCACCCATTTCGGCGGCAATAGTAGCGGTCAAAGTTCTAACCGGGACTAAAATGCTATTTGGCATAACTGCGGCGTTTCCTGTAATCATCATTACTGCCATTGTTTCACCGATTACTCTACCGATCCCAAGCATAACTGCCGCGAGTATGCCACTTGATGCTGCAGGAAGCATTACTCGCCATATTGTCTGCCAGTGTGTCGCTCCTAGCGCAAGAGCTCCTTCTTTATACGTCTTAGGGACCGAATATAATGCATCCTCTGCAATTGAGACTATTGTCGGCATGGCCATAAAAGCGAGCATTATTGAACCGGATAAAGCGGTCAGTCCTGTTGGTAAATGAAAAACTGTCTTTACTAATGGGACGAGGGTCACCATACCAATGAACCCTAATACAACGCTTGGAATAGCTGCCAATAATTCAATCCCTGCCTTAAGAGTCTCTTTGATTTTTGATGGGGCTATTTCAGCAATATAAACTGCACAACCCACGCCTATCGGAATAGATATAATCGCCGCTCCTACCGTAACCAATAACGAACCAAGAATTAATGGTAGTATTCCTAGCTGAGGTGGTTCTGAAATAGGGTACCAGCTTTTACCAAAGAGAAACTTAAAAGGGCTTACAGTCTTGAATACCGCAAGCCCTTCTTTGAGCAAGAAAATGAAAATCAGCACCACAAAAAATATGGAAGCTAAGCCACAGATTAGAATAAGCTTTTCAACAATAAGCTCTTTAAGTTTGCGCATAAACTCTATCTGTTTCCGCCGGTGGCGGATCCGCCTTTGGCGGAAACCGGCACAAAATCGGTTGCCAAGACATTATCCTGGCCTTCCTTTGAAAGTGTAAAATCTACGAATTTCTTTACCAAGCCTCCTGGCGCGCCATTGGTGTAAAGAAATAACGGCCTTGAAATAGGATACTTGCCATTTATGACGTTCTCTATTGTTGGCACTTCGTATTCTGATTTTTCATCTTTGGCTATAGCTACGGGTTTTTGCTTTTTTGAAATATAGCCCATCCCATAATATCCAACAGCAGCAGGATTACCAGCCACCTCATCAGCAATTGCCTGAGAAGATGATAGCATTAATGCTGTTGGCGCAAATTCTTCTTTGCTATTAGGATCGTTCTTTCTTAATACGTGCTCCTTAAAATAAACGTGAGTTCCCGAGTTAACTTCGCGCGAAAGTATCACTATTTTCTCATCTTTGCCACCGATTTCTTTCCAATTAGTGACCCTTCCGGTAAAAATATCTGCTAGCTGAGCTAAGGTAAGTTTACTAATAGGGTTGCCCGGGTTCACTACCACTGCCAGGCCATCTAATGCAACTTTTATCTCGTTGGGATTTATGCCTTTCTGTTTGGCAAGAGCAATTTCTTTGTCTTTTATATTTCTTGAGCTCATAGCTATGTCACAGGTGCCGCTTATGAGGCTCGAGAGCCCTGTACCGGAACCACCACCTGTAACTGCTATAAAATCACCTGTATTCTTCTCCATATATTTCTCAGCCCATGCCTGTCCCAAGTTCACCATCGTATCTGAGCCTTTGATCTGTATTGCGTTTTTATCTTTTGCGGCAAATGCGGAAGTCGCGAACATGACTGCCATTAGAACCAATAACGATTTTTTAATCATATTTTCCTCCTCTTTCTACTTAGATTATACTTTATTCATATTATATTCATATTAACTTAATGTTAAATCTGTGTAAAATCTTCCCGCCTATGCCAAACTCAATACTATTCATGGCGGGATCCCGCCATAAGTTGATAAAAGTATAGTTTAGACGGGAAGAGCTAAAACGCGACTTTAATCTTAGTCCAAAGCACATTCGCTTCAGCCCACTTATCATTCTTACCTCTTGTTTGCTGCATCATATAAGAGATGTCGGCCTTTACATATTTCGTTAGTTCAAACTCTAGGCCAGACTGGAACCTGTTCTGGTTAAATCCGGTTCCATCGGAAGATACGAATATCTCATCTGAAGTATAAGGAGCTATTTTTATTGTATGAAATTCAAAAGGATATTTAAGCACAAATCTATTACGGTACCGCATAGAGTCATTTTTGAATCTGAAATGCCTGTACTCGATACGATTCCTATCCTCGAATTTGAATTTCCACATATCATACTTCGCGGTGATATTCATATATGGATCGTCTTCTTCCCTCCACTTCTGCTGGTACTTTTCGTAAATAAGCCTGTAACCTAGCGCCATTTCTAGCCGCTTGTCAAAAGCCCAGACAAAGCCCCAGTCATAATGTTGATAGAAGAACTCTTTGGCATTCTCACCGAAACGAAACTCCTGCTCCATCGTTAACTTTATGTCTTTTCCAATCTTTACGTCTTCGCCATCCGTCTCCCACACCTGAAAATCACCATTATCGTAGGCATGGGCTTCAAAACTAACCACCACCAAACATAAAACTAAAACCGTAACCTTAATAATATTCTTGAACACACTATCCTCCTTTCAAATTTGTGTGCAAATTTGATACTGAGGCGGCGTTAAACAATCCGACCAGCGGAAGGATTGTAGCCGCTGAAGTATCTTTCTCATAAAAAGAGTATAGATTATTGATATTAAATTCGCTTCAAGGAGAAGTAAAATGTGGGTAAAGTCTTGGAATGGACGCTAGGATCTTGGAAGGATTATCCAGAATTTTGAGCCAAAACCTTCAGTGCTTTCCACGCCTACGCTACCGTTATGTAATTCAACAATATGTTTAACGATAGAAAGCCCGAGGCCCGTTCCTCCGAGTTCGCGCGAGCGCGCCTTGTCTACTCGATAGAACCGCTCAAATATACGGGTAATATCTTTCTTGGGAATACCAATGCCTGAATCTTCTACTATAAGTTTTGTTTTACCGTTTACATCTTGGCTGTAAATTCTTACAAACCCTTTCTCTTTGTTAAATTTAATAGCATTATCAATCAGATTGGTAAAAACCTGTTCAATCCTATTTTTATCCGCTTTAATTGAAAGATTTGCAAGCAATTCATCTTTGACTTCTATGTTTTTCTTTTTTAACTGGGACTTAAATCCTAAGATCACCCCTTCGACTTGCTGTCTTAAGTTTATATCTTCTTTTTCCAGGACTATCTCATTTGATTCAAGATGCGACAGAGAAAGCAGATCATTAACCAAATTATTAAGCCGTTCTGCATGTTCCTGAATTATTGTTAGGAAGCTACGATTATTTTCTTTATCATCCAGGGCGCCTTCGAGAAGCGTCTCAACAAATCCTTTTATAGAGGTAAGCGGTGTTTTTAATTCATGGGATACATTCGCGATAAAATCGCTGCGTATAGTCTCTAGCCTTCTTATCTCGGTTATATCATGAACAACTACTAAACATCCCGTTACCTCATTATTATCAAAAATGGGGGTTGCGTTAACTTCAAAGATCTTGCTTACCGGATACATAAGCGTTAACTCTGCTGACGAGCCCTCCCCTTTCCTTAAAACAGCATTGATGACTTCTGGGATATCATTGTTACGTATAGCTTCCAAAAAGATCTTCCCTTCCGCATCTTTTTTAGATATACCAAATATCTTTTCAATTGTAGGATTTATAGAAATTATGCGCCCCTTTTTATCTACAACAATGACTCCCTCGATCATGCTATTAAAAATTGCTGCAAGTTTCTGGTTTTGCGTTTTAATCTCTTTAATCTTATCCTCTATATCTTGAGCCATCTTGTTTAGAGTATTCGCAAGCTCCCCGATTTCATCTTTGGGGCTTTGAATTATTCTACGGCTAAAATCCCCTTCCGAAAATCTTCGTGAAACCTGTATCATTCTATTGATCGGCCTGATAGTATTTCCTGCAACTATAGACCCTAGAACAAGGGCCAAAACAAGCGCAAAAACAAACCCAATTAAAACTATTTTTCTAATGGCGAATAATGTTTTTTGCACGCTCTCTAAGGGCAGCGCTAATCTCAGAATGCCAGTAATTTCGTTATTGTCTTTGAGGGGTAGGGCTGCATAGAGCATGTCTATCTTGAGAGTCGGAGAATAGCGCGTATCGATGCCTGTGCCGCCAGTTAAAGCAGTCCTTACCTCGGGCCGATTGATGTGATTCTCCATGCCCGAAATTTCTTGCTTAGGTTTTTCGGAATCGGCAAGCACCACACCTCTTCTATTAATAATAGTAATACGGCTCTTTGTTTTAAGGCCTAGGGTTTTTACTAAAATATCTAGAGAGGTAAAATCTTCGTTTTTTATGCTTTCGGCGGTAATCTGATTCTCGATCAAACGGGCTTGAGTAACAAGAGAAGATTGGATATTATGAAGAGAATTTTCTTCCAGGCTTTTATCCAAAAAGAAGGCTATAAAACCGAATGATATCAGTATTACGAAAACATATGAAAGTATTAGCTTTAGCTTGAAACTTCTTTTAATTGCCATCTAGCTCCTAATCTTCATCTTCGAATCTATACCCGTAATTCTTTACGGTAACAATACGCTCTGATTCACTTTTTAATTTCTTACGCAGTGTTCTTATATGCACATCTACGGTGCGAGTCTGAATCTCAGCGGCATGGTCAAAGCCCCATATGTTATCTAAAAGATAATCCCTTGACAGGACTCTGCCTCTTGATTTTATTAGTGCCTTAAGGAGCTCGAATTCTTTTGCGGTAAGTTCTATTGGCTTGCCCTTAATAGTTACTGCGATTTTAGCCAAATCTACGGTTAAATCGCCTACTTTTAGCATCTCCGGGAGCTTGTCTTTTTCTTTACCGCGGCGTAAAACTGCTTTTATTCGCGCAATCAACTCCCTGGGACTAAAGGGCTTAGTTACATAGTCATCTGCCCCCAATTCAAGCCCCACGACTTTATCCGACTCCTGGCTTTTTGCGGTCAGCATGATGATCGGAATTGACGCGGTCTTACTATCACCCTTTATCGTCTTACAGACTTCTAGGCCATCTATACCGGGAAGCATGAGATCCAAAATAATTATATCTGGATGTTCGCTTCTGGCTGAACCTATGGCATCTTCCCCATTACGAACGGACAGGGTCTTAAACCCTTCCTTTTTAAGGTTATACTCGAGCATCTTTATTATATCTTTTTCGTCTTCTACAATTAATATGGTTTCTTTCATCTTTTTCACCTTATGTTTTATCGGTTTTATAGTATCATTTTACCACTTTTTTGGCAGATGTTAAATTAAGATTATTCATACTACAAACCCTTTACTACGCGCACCCCAAAATAAAAAATCGCCGCAGATTAAACACGGCGATTTTCCTACATGGTAGCCCCATGGAGATTTGAGGCGAGCGGCCGCATGCCGCCCGCGACTGAGGACTAAATGTCCGAAGGAGTGCCGAGGCCATTGGACGAGACCACCTGGCCTGCACCATATAAAAGGTCGCGAAGCGACACAACTATAGGATGGATAAGATATTAAGAGAAGGAAGGAATTCTTCCTTCTCTTAAACTAAGGTAAAGCATTGTTTAAAGTCTGCGATTCATCTACGGAGGGGGTGACAGTGAGCGAGTTACCGGATAGGATTTCAGTTGCGAGCGAACGTCATCAGGGGGAACATTTGGTTCCCCCTATGAAAATTTTGCCGGGGCAAAGGTCCTTCGTCGTATTACTATCTATCGATATACTCCTCAGGATCAAATTCTGCTACCCGAGAGTAGCCGGCAAAATTTGGTAGCCCCATGGGGATTTGAACGTCGCCTAAGAGTTTATCGATAGGCTCCTTAAAAGGAAAACCTGATGTTTTCCTTTTAATCCTTCGATAAACTCAGGATTAAATCCTGAGCCTGCCGAAGGATTTAATATTTTTCTTTCTTTCGCGTAGATGTTCTAGTGCGCCGATAGGAGAAAAAATGCTTTTTTCTCCTAAAACCTCTTTTTTGGTTCAAATCCTTCGACAGCTACCACAACAAAAAAATCACCGCAGTATTTCTACGGTGATTTTTCCTACATGGTAGCCCCATGGGGATTTGAACCCCAGTCTTTAGGCTGAGAACCTAACGTCCTAGACCAGGCTAGACGATGGGGCCTTTCCTATTTAAAAGGATAAGATCTTAAGAGAAGGAAAAAGTTTTTCCTTCTCTTAAACTTAGGATAAAGCGTAACGCTAAAACCGCATTCCTTTAAGGAAAGGGGATACAGCGAGCGCCCGCACAGTTTTCGTATCGATGCGCGAGCGTCATAAGGGGAAAACTACGTTTTCCCCTTTGAAATTTTCGCCGTAGATACCCTATGGCGAAAATTGGTGCGGAGAGGGGGATTTGGCTACTTCGGCTCGCAGGGCTCGCCTGCGTAGCCAGCTCGCTCACTTCCGGCCATAGGCCTCTTCCTCCCTTCGGTCGGCGTTCGCGAGCTTCAAATCCCATCAACGCATTTCTACACGAAAAATTAGTGGTGCGGAGAGGGGGATTTGAACCCCCAAGCCTTGCGGCACATGCCCCTCAAACATGCGTGTCTGCCAGTTCCACCATCTCCGCACAACTGCTACATCTATATAGGTTTTGTCCCGCTTCAAGTCTATCTCGTGTCGTAGCGGGGCCAGTTCCACCATCTCCGCACGAACAGTGCAATAGATTATAGTGAAAATTTATGTAAAATCAAGCGATACTTTAAAATACGTCCAACAATATATAGCAAAATTTGGCTGACGGGCTAGGATTTGTCGCTCGCTTAACCAAAGCTATCGCTCGCTCCTTAAAAGGAAAACCTGATGTTTTCCTTTTAATATTTTTCTTTCTTCCGCATAGATGTTCTAGTGCGCCGATAG
>Ga0315288_10009848_pt1 | contig 12034 bp, 6 predicted proteins | sample YL17G11_20_MG_FD_203454 | JGI IMG/M metagenome (GOLD analysis project Ga0315288, IMG submission 203454) | Sediment microbial communities from Yellowstone Lake, YNP, Wyoming, USA - YL17G11_20 | ecosystem: Environmental > Aquatic > Freshwater > Lake > Sediment | place: USA: Wyoming | collected...
GCCTCTCTCCGTGTCGAGCGACGAGGGGGAGATCACGCGCGAGGAGATCCGCCTTCTGGGCAACGTTCGGATGACCTCGGAGGACGAAACGGTCCGACCCGGCCCGCTCGAGGCAGCGGCGCCCGGACCAGGCCTCGCGATGACGGCAGACTCGCTCGTCCTCTCTCCGGCCGGGCTCACGGCCCGCGGCAACGTGTCGATCGACATCCAGTTCGCACCGCAAGGAGAGAAGGATGGGGCTTGAGGGACGCGAGTTGGTCAAGCGGTACGGAGACCGCGCCGTGGTGGACCGGCTGAGCCTCGTCGTCGAGCCCGGCCAGATCGTGGGCCTCCTCGGCCCGAACGGTGCCGGCAAGACGACGACGTTCAGCCTGATCATGGGGTTCATGAGCGCCGACCACGGGTCGGTCCTCCTCGACGGCGCGGACATCTCCAGCCTGCCGTTCTACCGACGCGCCCGCCTCGGCATCGGCTACCTGCCGCAGGAGCCGTCCGTGTTCACCAAGGCCACGGTGCGACAGAACCTGGACATGGCGCTCGAAGGAGCCGCTTCCCCCGAGGCGCATCGGGACCGCCTTCTCGAGGAGTTCCACCTCGCCGCGCTCGCCGATCAACTCGCGGGATCCCTCTCCTCGGGAGAACGCCGACGCCTCGAAATTGCGCGGTCGCTCTCGAAGTCGCCCCGCTACGTTCTCCTCGACGAGCCGTTCTCGGGCATTGATCCGATCTCGATCGCCGACCTGCAAGGCGAGATCCGCTCGCTGCGCGACAAGGGAATCGGCGTCATCATCACCGACCACAACGTGCGCGACACCCTCTCGATCACCGACTTCGCCTATCTCATCGACCGCGGCCGGCTCGTAACGTCAGGGACCCCGGCAGAGATCGTCGCCGACCCCGCCGCGCGCCGTGTGTACCTCGGCGAGACGTTCCAGCCGTAGTTTGGGCGTCTCATTCCGAACCCCGACTGGTGCGCAAGCAAGCCTTGGTAGCTCGGCATCTGGTACCCCGTAGCGGACGAGCTTCGGTCTTCCACCGATCTTGATCCCGAGACAATCGATGTCCTGTCCCTCTGAGGAGGCACAAGCCGCGTCGTGCGCTGCGACGCGGGAGAGCGATCCGCGGCGAGGTGACGATCTCCCTGCTTCCTGGTCCCGCACCCACTCTCCATCCATCCCACACCCATACCGTTTTCGGCCCGCTGGCCGCTAGAGTGATCGGATCGGCATCGCCAGCCACTCCCGAGTAGAATACCGTAGCCAACCCGGACCGGGAGAGGTAAACGCAGAGGGGAGTGCCCATGGATCGCAGTGGGTCGGTCTCAGATATGGTGAGCAAGCGGGCGAAGAGCCGCCCTGAAGCTGTAGCACTGCTCGGCATAGATGGGCCGACGATCACCTATGGCCACCTTCATAGGCAGACGGTTCGGATCGCAGCCGCGCTTCGCGCCCATCGCGTTGGTCGAACAGACAGGGTCGTCACCGTTCTTCCCAATGGCTTCGATGCAGCCGTCGGATTCCTGGCAGCAGCGAGCTGCTCGGTCGCGGTACCACTCAATCCCGGTCTCAGCAGGAGTGATTTCACGTACTGCTTCAGGGACGTCAACGCAGAGGCCCTTCTCTCTGACAGAGAACTGGACTCCGCTGCATTCGCCGCCGCAGACGAATGCGGGGTAAAGGTCATTGAGTGTCCGCCTCTGGCCCGGGATGCGCGGCTCGAATCCGATGCGGAAGATGCAGCAAACCAAGACAGGCCTGCGAGCGGCGATGTAGCCTTGATCTTGCACACATCGGGCACCACGTCGACGCCGAAGCGCGTACCTTTGACGCACGCCAATCTGTTGACTTCTGCGTGGAACGTCGCGTCGGGGCTTGAACTCTCTTCATCGGATCGCTGCCTCAATGTCATGCCGCTCTTTCACATTCACGGTTTGGTCGCCGGGCTTCTGGCTTCTCTGGTTTCAGGGGGAAGCGCCGTCTGTGCTCCGGGGTACGACGGCTCGCGGTTCCTCGATTGGCTTGAGGTGTACCATCCGACGTGGTACACGGCCGTACCGACGATTCACCAATCTTTCCTCTCCGAGATGGACGCTCGGGGCATCGTAGACTTCACCAGGCATTCCCTTCGGCTGATTCGCTCTTCCTCTTCGCCCTTGCCGCTGCGCGCGATTGCGGAACTTGAGGATCGTCTTGGCATTCCGGCCATCGAAGCGTACGGGATGACGGAGACCTCACATCAGATTGCCAGCAATCCACTTCCTCCGCATCCCCGGAAGCCCGGCTCCGTCGGTCGTGCGTTGGGCGTCGAGGTTGCCGTACTTGGTCCGGACGGACAGCTGCGGCCTGGGAACACGGTGGGCGAAATCGTAGTTCGCGGAGAGACCGTCATGTCCGGCTACGAAGGCAACCCCGAGGCGAACGCTTCTGCATTCGTTGACGGATGGTTTCGAACCGGCGACGCAGGGCATATCGACAAGGATGGATACATCACCCTCACCGGGCGCATGAAGGAAATGATCAATCGTGGAGGCGAGAAGATCGCCCCTCGGGAGATCGATGAAGCTCTACTTGAACATCCCGCGGTGGCCCAGGCGATCGCGTTTCCCGTGCCACATCTCACCCTGGGTGAAGACGTGGCCGCTGCGGTGGTCCTTCGCGGTGGTATGGGCGCATCAGAGGCGGATCTGCGGGGCTATCTCCTCGACAGACTCGCGGCGTTCAAGGTGCCCAGTCGCTTCGTGTTCCTCGATGTGCTCCCGACAGGCGCCACCGGCAAGCCCCAACGGATCGGGCTCGCGGACGCGCTGGCAGCAAAGCTGGCCGAACCGTTTCGCCCGCCGACCACCGCCGTTGAGACTTCCTTGGCGCAGATCTGGAAAGAGATTCTTAAGGTTGATCGGATCGGCGTTGCCGACAACTTCTTCATGCTGGGTGGGGATTCGCTTTCGGCAGCGCGCGTTCTCGCGCGGGTCAATCCAAGATTCGGCATCCATCTGACGCTACGGCAGGCGTTTGAGGCTCCGAAGCTCGAGGATCTCGCGGTCCAGGTGGAACTACAGGTTCTCGATTCGATCGAAGGGCGCGCTAGTGACTGAGCAACGTCCGGACGCGTTCTCCGAGGAACAGCGGTCCACCGTGGAATCGCTGCCTCGCCATCGACTCACTCTCCGCAAGGCGCGCCTGACTCCTGCTCAGGCGCAGCAATTTGAGGAGCGGATCCGTGGCGCGAAAGACGGATCTGTTCCGGACGGAATCCGTCGACAGCCGACGGAGGCTACCCGGCCGCTCTCCTTCGCCCAGGAGCGTGTGTGGTTTCTTCAGCAGCTTGATCCTGAGGGTCGATCGCACATCCGCCCGGTCGCCGTACGACTGACCGGAGACTTGAACGTGACGCTCCTCGAAAAGAGTCTCACCGAGATCTCCAGACGACATGAGCTCCTGAGGGCAACCTTCATGGACGCCGAAGGATACCTTTCTCAACGGATCGCACCGGTCCGTCCGATCAAGCTTCGGGTGGAGGACTGTTCCGCTCTCGCCGTCGGTGATCGCGACTCCCGAACGCGCGCGATCCTCAAGGAGGGCGTGCGTGAGCTCTTCGACCTGGGCACCGGACCCGTCCTTCGCGGAACGGTCGTACGATGGGGAGCAACAGACCACATCTTGCTGTTGGTGACGCACCACATCGTCTTTGACGCGTGGTCGTCCGAGGTTCTCATGGACGAACTCTTCACGGTCTACGGACAACTCGCCCGTGGCTCCGGGCCGGACCTCCCTGCGCTCCCCATGACGTACGCTGACTACACGCAGTGGCAGAGAGAGCGGTTCGAGGTCGGCGCGATGGACGACTCGAGAGCGTATTGGACTGAGGCCCTGCGCGACCTACCAGGTCGGGTAGAGCTTCCGGCCGATCGACCTCGCCAAACGATCCAAGCGAGCGATGGCGCTTGCGAGCGGCTGCGCTTGTCTACGGATTTGGTGGGAGGTCTCGAGTCCCTGGCGCGAGCGGAGAGGACGACGCTCTTCAGTGTTCTGCTGGCGGCCTTCGCGATCCTCATCCAGCGGTACACGGGGATGGAGACCTTCCTGGTCGCAACACCGGTGGCCGGGCGAGGGGAAAAGCAGATGGAGAACTTGATCGGCCCCTTCGTTAACGCGCTTGCGCTCCGTTGTGATCTGTCCGGTAATCCCGCGAGTCGCGTACTCGTCGGACGAATCCGCGACACCGTTCTCGATGGGCTGGAACATCAAGATGCGCCGTTTGAGAAGGTCGTCGAAGCTGTTCATCCCGAGAGGGAATTGGGCCGAACTCCGCTGTTTGATGTGGCCTTCAACCTGGAGAGCGTTCCCCTTCGATCCGCGTCGTCCCCCCAACTCACGATTGAGCCGTACGCGCTTGATGTCGTCGCTGTCGGGACCGACCTCGCGGTCGAGATTCGACACGAGACGGACGCCACGTGGACGTGCGAGTTCGCCTATCGGACCGACCTCTTCGACCCGGAAACGATCCAGCGTGCTCTCGCGCACTACGAAACCCTTCTCGGCGGCATAGCGGGAGACGCGGATCAACCGATCTCGGACATCCCCATGCTTCCCGCCACGGAGAGGCACCGCCTACTGGTCGAGTGGAACGATACACAGCGTCCGTATCCGGAGGATCGTTGCATCCACGAGCTGTTCGAAGAACAAGTGAAGAGAACCCCTGACAGGACCGCGGCGGTCTTCGGCGACGAGTCGCTGACGTATCGCGAGGTGGCCCGGCGTGTGGCGCGTCTCGCGGAGCAGCTTCGCCGTCGTGGAGTTCGAAGGAATTCCCCTGTTGGAATCTACTTGGAGCGCTCCATCAACCTGCCGGTGAGCATACTCGCCGTACTCAAAGCTGGTGGCGTCTATGTCCCGCTCGATCTTGCGCTCCCCCGGGAGCGCTCGGAGTTCATGCTGGACGATGCAGCTGTGCGCTGCTTGATCACCCAGCGAAGCCTCGACTCCGATTTCTCCGATTGGGACGGCTTGCGCATCGTGGTTGACGGCACGCCCTCGACGGGAGAGAGAGCGGAAGCAGATCTTCCAGCGTCGGAGCGCCTGCTTCCGGATGACCCCGCTTGCATCTTCTACACGTCCGGTTCGACCGGGAAGCCGAAGGGAGTCGCGGTGACGCATCGTAACATCGTGAACCATCTCGTCGGCACTTACGTGGCGCTGGACGTTCGACCGGATGATGTGGTCCTTCAGCTCCCTTCAACAGCGTTTGACATGTCGCTTCCAGACCTGATCGGCCCCCTCATCCATGGCCTGCGCGTGGTCCTGCTCCGCGAATGGCAGGTAAGGGACCCTTCCGAGATCGCCTCTGCACTGCAAGCGCAGAAGGTCAGCGCCGTTCTGAGCATCGTGCCGTCTCTCCTGTCGGCCGTAGTGGATGCCGTCTCTGTTCAAGGGACGCGCACTCCATCCCTTCGCCTCGTCGCAACCGGTGGCGAAACGCACTCGAGGGATCTTGCGCGGAAGACTTTGGGGACGTTCGGTCGGCAGATTCGTCTGTACAACCTCTATGGCCCCACGGAAGCCACCGGAGAAGCCACTGTCTATCGGATCGCAGATGTGCCGGCTGATCAGACCTCCATCCCGATCGGCCACCCTCTTCCCAATGTGAGCGTATACGTCCTGGATCGATTTCTTCAGCTGACAGGGATCGGAATACCGGGAGAACTGTATCTTGGCGGGCTCGGTGTGGCGAAGGGCTACGTTCATCGCCCGGAGCTGACCGCGGAGCGGTTCATCCGAAGTCCCTTCGACTCGGACGCCGTCCTCTACAAAACAGGGGATCGAGGGCGATGGCTGGCGAATGGAGAGCTCGAGTTCCTTGGCCGCCTGGATCACCAGATCAAGGTCCGTGGATACCGAGTTGAGCTTGAAGAGATCGAGGCCGCCTTGTGCGAGCATTCCGCGGTCCGGCAGGCCGTCGTAGAGACCTACGAGCCGGTGCCTGACGATCGACACCTCGTTGCATACGTGGTTCCGGCCGCGACGGTACGGAACTTGGCCGCGTCTCTGCGCGAGCACCTTCAACAACGCCTTCCCCACTACATGATTCCGAATCGGTTCATCGTTCTCGGCGAGTTGCCGCTGACGGCACGTGGGAAGGTTGACCGCGCGGCGCTTCCTCGTCCACCGGAGTCACAACGCTCACTGACTCAACCGTTTGTGGCGCCGCGGACTCCGTTCGAGAAATCGATCGCCGAGGCGTGGAGGGAGATCCTGAAGGTGGATCGAGTCGGAGTCCATGACGATTTCTTCGAGCTGGGAGGGCACTCGCTGTCGCTCACGCGTGTAGCCGCAGCGATCGTTGAGAAGCTCGGCGTCCGCCCATCCCTTCGTGCCCTCTACGAGGCCCCCACGGTCGAAGGGCAAAGCATTGCCGCGCTTCGGGAGTGGGATAGACTAGACGGTTGTGAAGAGGTAGAAGATCGTCGGTCCACATACCCAGCGGATACATGAGCCGTTCCCGGGGCGTACGCGATGAAAGGGTGGCGGGCGGAGGTATCGGCTTGCATGGCGCGGTTCAAGTGATGAGGCACGCGGAATGGCACCGCGAGGGCACGACGGGCGCCGATCCGCTCTTCGCCCGGGAGATGGAACATGAGTGATCCCAGCACGCGAGACCGAATCGCACGGTTGACACCTGAGGAACGCGCCGTCCTGGAAAGCCGTTTTGTGGAGCAGAAACTGTACGCTGCGGGTCAGACGATTCCTTGCCTGGCGCGAGATCAGGTCGCTCTGCCCCTATCCTTCGCCCAAGAGCGTATGTGGTTCCTGGAGCAGCTTAACCCGGGGACGCCGTTGTACAACGTACCGTGGGCCGTGCGCCTGACCGGCCCGCTCGACGTGGGTGCACTGCAGAGATCTCTCGATGCGCTGGTCGAGCGACACTCCATCTTGCGGACCACGTACCATGCCATGGCCGGAGCCCCCTACCAGGTGGTCCACGAATCGGCCCCGCTTCCGTTCCACAGGGTCGACCTCAGGGGAGGCAGAGAGACAGACCGGGAAGTGGAGCTACAGCGGCTGCTGAGTGAAGAGGCCCGGCGGCCCTTCGACCTGACCTCGGATTGCCTGTTGCGGGCGACGGTCGCTCAGCTGGCCGACCGGGTGCACGCGCTGATCCTCGTTGCGCACCACATCGCGGTGGATGGCTGGTCTCATCAGATCCTCAATCGGGAGCTGGCAGTCCTCTATGAGAGCCTACGGCACGGAGGTATGCCCACTCTTCCGGATCTTCCGATTCAGTACGCGGACTACGCTCTGTGGCAGCGCGATGAGGTCCGAACCAGCAGAGTGGAGAGCGAACTGGCGTATTGGCGAGCCAAGCTGGAGCGCTACTCTTCCACACTGGACCTTCCGACGAGTTCCCCTCCGACAGCTGAAGAGGCCTTCTCAGGCGGACGGGTCCCTATCTCCATTCCGGAGCATAGCGCGGCCGGAATTCGAGAACTTGCCAGGAAGCTAGGCGTCACGCCCTTCATGATCCTTGCGGCCGCGGTGATGGTCACGCTTCATCGGTACACAGGACAGCTGGACATCGCGATCGGGACCCCTATCGCTGGGAGAACTCGTGCTGAGACCGAGGGTCTGGTGGGGTTGTTTGTGAACACGCTCGTGCTCCGCGGCGACCTTGCCGGTCGGCCTTCCTTTGGCGAACTGCTGCGGCGCGTCAAGGACGTCTGCATCGAGGCGTACGACCACCAAGAGGCGCCGTTCGAAAGAATCGTAGCCGATCTTGGCGCGGAGCGAATCGCGGATCGCTCCCCAATTGTCCAGATCATGGTCGCCTACTGGGGGTCACCTTCGGAGCCGCTGCGACTCGGTGGGATGGAGGCTACACCGATCGACGCCGGTACCGATACGTCGAAGTTCGACTTGTCGTTCGATTTCTGGGAGCAACCAGAGGGCCTTACGGGGAAGCTCACCTACTCACGGCAGCTCTTCGGCGAGGCCCGGATGCGGGACCTGGCGGCCCACTTCGTCCGGCTGCTGGAAGCCGGTGCCACGGAGCCCGAGCGGGCCATCGGAGAGATGCCGATGCTCGGGGCAAAGGAGCGCAAGAAGATCCTGGTGGAATGGAACGCCGCCGCCGCTCCATATCCTCAAGAGACGACGATTCATCGGCTCTTCGAGAAGGCGGCCGCGGCCGCGCCACAGTCGATTGCGGTGGTCTGCGGCAATGACCATCTCACGTACGGCGACCTCAACAACCGCGCGGCCCAACTGGCCTCCTACCTCCGAGGGCTCGGGGTGCAAGTGGGTGAGCTAGTTGGGATTTCGATGCATCGATCAACGGATCTAGTTGTCGGGCTGCTGGGAATCCTGAAGGCAGGGGCAGCCTATCTTCCACTGGACCCTCTTTTCCCGCCGGATCGGCTCCGCTTCATCGTGGAGGACGCTGCCATCAGGGTGCTTCTGACACAGAGCAGCCTGGCAGCATGCTTGCCGACCAACGGGATCCAGGCACTTCGACTGGATACCGATGTGCCCTCCATCGCTCGGCTTGAGCCGGCGCCCAGCGTGGAGATCCGGCCGGAGAACCTCGCGTACGTGATGTACACATCTGGGTCAACCGGCCAGCCGAAGGGCGTGATGGTGATGCATCGGAATGTTGTCGGTTTCCTCAACGCCTTCCGATGTGTGACAGACGCCGGCCCGCAACGCATCAGCACGAACGTCATCACCTATGCGTTCGACACCTCTGTGGAGGAGATCTTCTCTCCTCTCTGCTACGGGGGGACTCTCCACGTCGTGCCCTACGAGACCACCCTCGATGGTCGCAGTCTGGCCCGCTACGTGCTCGACCATGGCATCAACACAACGTACATCGTTCCCGACCTCCTTCCTTCCGTCGCTAGGACCTTCGAAGAGCACGGTGGGGCCGGAGATCTGGGCTGTCTGATCACAGGGTTGGCCCCGAAGAAGCAGCGTATTCTGCAGCGATTGCGTGACATCTCGCCCACGCTGAGGATTCTCAATGCATACGGCCCGACGGAAGTTACCTACGGAGCGACCGTATACGAGTTCGACTTCGCAGCAGATCCAGAGCGGGACGTTCCCATCGGCAGACCGTTTCCCGACTATCAGGTGTACATCGTGAATGAGATGCTTGAACCGGTTCCGGTCGGTGTGGCGGGCGAGATCCTCATCGGCGGCGTCGGCGTGTCCCGCGGATACCTAAACCGCCCCAATCTGACCGCGGAGCGATTCATCCCCAACACGTTCGCCACCGCCGCCGAGGATCGGGTGTTCCGAACGGGGGATCTTGGACGGTACGGGGACGACGGGATCATCGAGTTCCTCGGCAGAAACGATCGTCAGGTCAAGATCCGAGGGCATCGCATCGAGCTGCGAGAGATCGAGTTGATGGTCGAGACTCATCCGCAGGTCACAGCATGTCACGCCAGCATCTGTACCCTCGCGGAGGACGATGTCCGCTTGGCCGCCTACGTCGTCTGGACAGGAGATCGGCCGGGCGATGAGAGCGAACTTCGGCGACACCTACAGCACCAACTGCCGAACTACATGATCCCTTCTGCGTTCGTGTTCTTGGACAACCTCCCCTTACTCCCGACCGGCAAGATCGATCAGCGGGCTCTTCGTCAGCCCGAGTGGGGGCGCACAGGGTCAGCCAATCAGTACCTTCCTCCGACGTGCGAGACGGAGAAGAGGCTGGTGGAGATCTGGGAAGAGGTGCTGAAGCTCGACCGCGTAGGCATCGCGGACAGCTTCTTTGAACTGGGCGGGCATTCGCTTCTCGCCATCCGCCTCATCAATTGCATCGAAGAGGCGCTGCACATCCGCGTGCCGATCCGGGTCCTGTTCGACCAACCGACGATCGCCGAGATTGCGTCGTTCATCGACAATACGGCAACAGAAGAGGAATCCGTGTGATGGCCCAGGGCGGGCACGTCGGTAAACCAGAACTGAAGGGAAACATGTCGGACACGTCCACCAGAGGGACTCCGCTGCGGGAAGACAATCCTGTATCCCGGACCAGGCGAGTCCCAATGTCTTTCGCGCAAGAGCGACTCTGGTTCCTGGAGCAGTTGGAACCCGGAACGTCCGTCTACAATGTCTCACTGGCGTTTCGTCTGACGGGTCCGCTTGTAGAGGAGGCTCTGCGCAACGCTCTCGACGCCATTGTGGCGAGGCACGAGGTGATCCGTACCGCCTACGAGGCCCCAGACGGATTCCCGATCCAGTCGATTCATCCTCCCTGTCGCGTCGATTGGGCGAAGATCGACCTTTCGACGTTTGCCGAAGGACAGCGCGACGACGAAGCTCAGACCCGCGTGCTCCAGGAGGCGCATCGGCCGTTCCATCTTTCCTCGGATCTCATGCTCCGTGCGCGGCTCTTCTTCCTCGCCCCGCACGACCACATCTTCCTCCTGGTCATGCATCACATTGCCACGGATGGCTGGTCAACGGACCTCCTACTGCATGAGCTATCGGTGCTGTACAACGCCGAGGTGCATGGCGAGGTGCCGAGGCTGCCGGAGCTGGCGATTCAGTACGGAGATTACGCGTTGGGGCAGCGAGGGCGTCTTCGTGGGAGCATCCTTGACCGAGATCTGGTGTATTGGAGGCGACAGCTCGAGGGAGCCGCTCCTCTCAGCCTGCCAACCGACTACACAAGACCCGCCGAGCCGGACTACCACGGCAGCACGGTCGCTGTGAGCCTACCGACATCCCTCGCAGATCGGCTGAAGCGCCTGGCGCGCGAGGAGGATGCGACGCTGTTCATGGTGCTTCTCGCTATCCTCATGGTCTTCCTCCGTCGCTACTCCGGGCAGGACGACATCTGTGTGGGCGCTCCGATCGCAGGCAGAACACGGTCTGACGTGGAGAACTTGGTCGGGTTCTTCGTGAACATGTCGGTGCTTCGCGAAGATCTCTCAGGCAAGCCGAGCTTCCGCAACTTCCTGAGAAGCGTTCGCCATACTTGCCTTGAGGCGTACGAACACCAGGAGTTGCCGTTTGAGCGGCTGGTCGCCGAGCTCCGACCGATGCGAGCACGGAATCGGACACCGCTCTTCCAAGTAGCCCTCTCCTTGCAGCACGGCGATCCCCGTTCTCCCGAGTTCTCCAGACTGACTTCCGAGCGCGTTCTGATCCCCGAAACGACATCCAAGTTCGACCTTGGTGTGGCAGTACGAGACTCAACGACCGGTCTCTTGGTGTCGATGACGTACTCCACAGCGCTCTTCGATCATTTGACGATGCAGCAGATGTTGCAGTACTTCTGCTGCCTTTGCGATGCCGCCGTGGACCACCCAGAAGATGGCATCGATTCGATGCCTCCGCCCATCGATCGCGCGACTGAGGAACGAACCAGGGCGCTCAACCGAACCGATCGCTCGTATCCACGTGAGAGCTGCATCCAGCAGCAGTTCGCAAACCAGGTTGCAGAGTCACCCGAGGCTGTCGCCGTTTCGTTCGGGAAACGCCAGATGACCTATCGCGAGCTCGATCAGCGATCGGATCGACTGGCACATTACTTGTGCCGAGAGTGGGCGCACTCCGAATCGCTGATCGGCGTCTACATGGAGCGATCTCCAGAAATGATTGTCTCGCTCTTGGCGATCTTGAAAGCAGGAGCCGCCTACGTCCCACTAGATCCGTATCAGCCCAGGGACCGTCTGCGTCGGATGATTGAAGAGAGTCGGCCGAGGTGCGTGCTTTCGAGTTCCGGTGTGTCTAGCGCATTGCCCTCCGAAACAGTCCCGATTCTCCTCATCGACAAGCTTCAGGAGGACATCGCGCAGGAACGAGCTGCCGCTCCGCTCCATATGGACGTCGCTGCGGAGAGGCTGGCCTACGTCATGTTCACGTCGGGATCGACGGGACGCCCCAAGGGTGTCGAGGTGACCCATCGCGGCGTCCTCCGGCTGGTCAAGGGAGTCGACTACGTGCATCTTGCAGATCGTCCGCGCATCCCGCACCTTGCGTCGCCGGCGTTCGATGCGTCGACGTTCGAGATCTGGGGGGCGCTCCTC
>Ga0315288_10009849_pt1 | contig 12034 bp, 9 predicted proteins | sample YL17G11_20_MG_FD_203454 | JGI IMG/M metagenome (GOLD analysis project Ga0315288, IMG submission 203454) | Sediment microbial communities from Yellowstone Lake, YNP, Wyoming, USA - YL17G11_20 | ecosystem: Environmental > Aquatic > Freshwater > Lake > Sediment | place: USA: Wyoming | collected...
TAGTAAGTCAGAGTACACATTTAGAGTACTATATACGCATGGAAAGGCAAACATCCCGATATTTGTGGAATAGTAACAAAATAGCGTATTGTTGCCGCAACCCGAGCTTAACAAACAACACACTGCTTGCTGCCAAGCTTCGAACATTGAAACGAAACTAATACCAGTGTAAAATCTTTGGCAAAGGGTAGATTTGGTCCCTTGATGCCGGAGAAAGCGATGCCTTACAGTCCGACTTGTAGTAGTGCCCCACTACTAGATTTTCTCAGTTGGGTATAGGTTTCCTATGGGTTCGACCTCAAGTAAACAACAGTTGAAGAAATGCGAATTCACAATAGGAGTGTGTCGTGATGGTAAGAACAAGTCTCTTGGTCGAATTATTCAATACAAACTGTATTCAAAGATGGACAGATAAGCTCCGTCCTATCGACTTGATAGAACTTGACTACCAAGCACATCGGATGATGGTAGCGTATTTCTTAGGGAAGTTTGAGGAAGGAAGAAGTGGTTTCAAATGGACTGATGTGATAGAGGGCAGTGTTTTCGATCTCTTAAAGACTTCTGTATTAACAGATTTAAAATGGAATGTGAGGGAAAGACTGAATAGATATCGGGACCGTCGTGAAGAGCTAAACCAATATGTATCGGAGCAAGTTAAGCCACTTTTATCTGCCTTAGACGACAGCTTATATGATAGATTTATAAGGCATCAAAACGGAAGTGGCACAAGTCCATTAGTTCGTAGGCTATTACACGCAGCGGCCGAACATGCGAGAGAGGGGGAATTCCGCATATTGGAGCAAGCTAACCCGCAAGGTTACGAAATTGACGCCATTAGAGCTGCGATAGATACAGAGAAAGAGAGGCATAATCTGCGCGGCTGCGGTCAACTGCATAGATTTAAGAATTACCAGCGTTTCGTTGATGTTTGTGGGGAACTAAGATACCAAGGGAGATGGTCTCATTTGCATATTTCTCCACGTACTTCGGTCCTTGGCCATTCAATGTTCGTTGCGACGGTATCCTACTTATTCTCAATAGAAGCTGGTGCCTGTGAGCAACAGCGTGTAAATAACTTTACGTTAGGACTATTTCACGACTTGCCAGAGACCCAGACTCGTGATGTAAGGGGGCCCTTAAAAAGGAAGCTGCCCGTACTCGAAGAGACTTTGAAAGAGCTCAGCGAGGAATTACTAGAACGAGAAGTTATAAAACTGCTGCCACCAAAATGGCGAGATGATTTTGAGACATTGTGTTTGACGGATTTGAAGCAGGATTTTGCCTTCATAAACGGAACGCGGACTCCAGTTACGAACGCAGATGTTATGGGTCAATATAATTTGGATCTATTCAACCCTGTTAGTGGTTGTCTTGTAAAGGCCGCTGACGACTTGAGCGCGTTCCTTGAATCAGTCCAAGCTGTTAATAATGGTTGTGGGAGTCCTGAGATACAAGCTGGAAAATACTCTATAGCTAAGAACTACGAAGGTACTAAAATAGGTAATCTCGATCTCGGCCTCCTGTATCGTGAACTATCAATATAGAGAGATCATTAGCAATACAAAAGATAGTCTACGACGCATTACCTCACGTGCTGAAGACTTAGCCAAGTTACCGGTTAAAATGTGGGGATATCTTCGATGATGAGCTCCTTTAGTTATTTTGGACTTAAGTATAATAGAAACGAAAGCATATATTGTTACCAGACATTCCTGACTATTGTGCAATCCGGCTCTGGCCAACAAAAAGACATAAGGTTAAATTTCAAGAACTAGCACATTTATCATCCTCCCAGGGGAAATAAAAAGGGAATCAAGGACAAGAAGTCTACCGGAAGTGGGCTATTTCACTGCATAGTCGATGATATACACTAATGGCGAGGTAGTTAGGTAATTTATTCTCCAGCGCCCAGGTTCAGAATGCTGTATCTTTGGCTTTTTCTGAGTATAATATCATCTGAAAACTATCATTGGCTTGACAGATTTTTTGAAGTTGGTGGGATGAACATATAAGGGTATCTAACCATCTAGGAGTGAACGTTGATAGTGAGATTATACACATTAGAATACTACTGGATTACCATATTCGACATCTGATAAAGCCATGTTTCTTAGAATATGAAGTCGCAGAAATACTTGTTTTTCTAGGAGATTCACAAGATGTTTAACACTTCAATTTTATGTGATTGGGTAGTTCCACCGCATGATTTCAGTTATCAAGTGGAGAACTACGTGATCCCACCAGAGATACGTACTGAAGACAGCCTTAGCAACGTAGTAAGGATTGGGAGACATGTTGTACTAGTTAAGGTCTCATCCATAGGCAAAAGCGACGAGCCACTGCTTAGAGCAGAAGTAACCTCTTTTGATCCGATGTGCGATAAGGAAATAGAGGATATAAAACGTGGGATTGATCGTTGGCTAGGATTATCTGACGACTTGAAACCATTCTACGCTATTGTTAACAATGACCCTGTAATGCGTACTGCCATCAAGATGCGCCATGGTGCTAAGGACAAAGCTAATTTTTCACCATTCGAAGCTGTAATAAGCACAGTGTGCGCTCAAAATGTTCAATTCAAGCGACTTTACGGGATGATGGGCAACATGTGTAATCGATTCGGAGATAAGGTATCTATGAATAATATTACCTATTCAGCTTTTCCCACGTCATATGCTTTGGCCAATTGTTCGCTTGAAGAACTTAGAGCATGCAAAGTAGGGTACAGAGCAGATTATATCAAAAGCATAGCGGAATCAGTTGAAGATGGCTTAGTGGATTTTGACTCACTACAGCACCTACCTTACGAAGAAGGTAAGAGACAACTTCTCAAACTACACGGTGTTGGACCTTATACCGCAGATTTATGTCTAATCCTCGGTTTTCGCAAAAAAGATATTTTTCATCTAGATCTATATGTAAGAGAGGCGTTATGGCAGTTCTACTTTAAAGGGCAACATGTTACTGACGATGTTCTTCGCGACTTCGTGAATAACCGATGGCCTGGCTACCAAGGTTGGGCTATAGCTATGCTAACAACAAACACTGAAGCACTGGCAGCGCGTCTAGGTGTTGCCTTTCGATTAAAATCTGGTGCGACAATATAACCAAATGAGAGAAACATATAGGAGGCTCCTATGTATGATTATGGATTCTCCCCAAGCCGTCTGGCAAAACGGGCAAATCTCATCAGAAACGGCGTTGATCCATATCCGGCAGGTTGTTCTCGCAGTCACTTCGTCGGAGATGTTCTAACGAATCCACAGTTAGCGTCTGAAGAAGTTGATTTAGTTGGTAGACTAATCGCTATTAGTAGTGAACCTTCGTGTTTGACCGTGGAGGATGTTTCCGGCTCCATTAATATTCAGGTGGATAATAATGCACGAATTCACAACAGTCTTATTCTGAATAACCTAGACGTTGGAGATTTTATTGGCGCAAGGGGAATCATCAGCCGATGCGACAGGAATGTAGTGTTTCTTCAACTTAGAGTAATAACAATCTTGACCAAAGCCCTGAAGGATTTACCTAATCCTGAAGAATGGATAAAGAGTAAAGAGTTTCAGAGACGTGAAAGATATGTTGACTTAGCGATTCGAAGGAAAGCCAGAGAAATATTCCAAACCCGGGTAAGACTTATCCGGAACATTCGACATTTCTTGGACGAGCAAGGGATGTGTGAGATAGAAACTCCTATATTGCGTTCCTGGTATGACATTGTATGTTTTGACCAATTCACCACTAATGATACTGCCGGTCGTCCCCTATATATGCGCCTTTGTCATGAAGATCGCCTGAAGCAGTTAATATCTGGAGGATTTGAGAAGGTCTATGAATTGGGAAGAAGCTTTCGACGGGACAATGCATCGTGGAAGCATAGCCCAGAGTTTCTTCAACTTGAGACCATTCAGGCATATAGCGATTATAAGGATATGATGAAGCACGCTGAAGACTTGATTTCAATCGTCACCCAACGCACCTTAGGGCGAACAACAATCCAAGGTAGGCAAGGTAACACTATTGATCTGTCACCGCCTTGGAAAAAGATCTCAGTTAGAGACGCCATTCTTCAATATGCAGGCATTGATATCTATAAGGTGACTAACCCGAGCGATATGCATAAAGACATAAAAGAGCGCACGAAAAGCGTTTCTTCGGTCGCTCCTTTATTCACAATAGCTGTTCCTCCAGCAGACAATCCTGCAGGTTCCGTAGCTTTGCCGCCCGAACCGTACTGTAATTGGTTCTGGGGTTTGGTGGAGCATTGTGTTGGAGTTTTTGTAGAACCAAATCTAATTCAACCAACGATTCTTTTTGATTACCCTCTTGATTCAAACTGGCTTGTAAAGAGAAAACGAGACAGGCCGGATTATATAGAGCGCTTCGAGGCTTATATCGACGGCATTGAAATAGCGAATTGCTATACTCTAGTTAACGACCCAATTGATTTCACTGAAAGGTTAGAAGACCAGCTTGGGTGGTATTGTAAGGCCTTTGGTCAAGAGAATCGCCCTCTAGACTTATCTTTGATTTCAGCAAAAGCTTACGGGCTACCGCCAATGTCAGAGTCAAGTTTTGGAATAGACCGATGGCTGATGATAATTTGTGAGCAAGAAGCTATTCAGGATGTAATATGGATGCCATATCCATATATATAACCAGAAAAGGAGGTCCCCATGAGAATTATTAAACCTGCTGCTCTTAGAAGAGGAGATACAATTGGTATTGTTGCCCCATCAACGTTTGTACTAGATGAGAAAAGCTACCAGCGTGGGGTTGATAGATTAGGAAGCCTAGGTTTCAAAGTAAGAGAGGGAAGAACACTGGGTTTGAAAAAAGGTTATATGGCTGGATCAGATGAAGAACGATCAAGTGATATCATGGCAATGTTCTCTGATCCTACCGTAAAAGCTATAGTTTGTCTAGTTGGCGGGACATGTGCAAATAGACTTCTTGACCGTCTTGACTATTCTACAATTGCAGCTAATCCTAAGATATTTACAGGACTAAGTGACATTACCCACCTTCATCTTGCTTTCCTCTCACAGGCTCACCTCATGTCGCTCCATCACCTTGACTTACTATTCGGTTTTGGGGGAGAAGCAAATAATCCAGCAATAGAATATGGCATCAATCTATTTACAAGTTTAACAACAAGAACCACACCCCTAGGCAAAATCCCTGCCTACAGCGACTGGGAAGTTTGGAGAGAGGGAGCGGCTGAAGGAAGGCTAGTTGGTGGATGGTTACCCGCTCTAGGGTGTCTCGCAGACACTCCATACTGGCCTAAAGTGGGAAACACTGTTCTATTTTGGGAAGTAATCGACTCGGAAATTCATGATATCGATATGATCTTAACAACGCTACGTCTTAAAGGCGTGTTCGAAAAGGTTCGAGGAATGTTGATAGGTAAGACTCCAGGCTGTGAGGAGAGGGAATTTGCCGGACTAGCTCCCTCAATTCGTGAACTCGTTACTGAAATAACCCAGCCGTACTCTTTTCCAATCCTAGCGAACCTAGACTTCGGACATGTTGACGAAAACATGCCACTTCCCGAGGGGTTACTTGCATGTATGGATACAAGTGATAAGAGTGTATCGTTGCTAGAGAGCTTTGTACTGAGTGATGCCTAGGATAAGTTCCCATTAGGTAAAGCTAACAAATGAGGATAGTGAGTGCCAAAAAGTAGTATTCTAGAAATCAAAAACGTCACTTATACTTATCCAACAAGAAGTCACCCGACTATTGAAGATGTAAATCTCAATCTACGTCCGGGTGAATGTGTGTTGTTATTAGGGCCTACCGGTTCGGGTAAAAGCACGTTAGCTATGTGCCTTAATGGACTAATCCCCCATTCGCTTGGAGGTCAGCTTGAAGGTCGGGTATTAGTGGACGGAGTTGATACTCGCCAATCATCTGTGACAGAACTTGCGACGCAAGTGGGATTACTTTTTCAAGACCCTGAAGCTCAAATATGTAATTTGTATGCCCTTGATGAATTGGCCTTCGGATGTGAAAATCTTGGACTCCCGCCGGATGAGATACAGAAAAGAGTCAATTGGGTTGCAGATGCCCTCGAAATCAGCTCATTTCTAACAACTCCAGTCCAACATTTGTCTCTCGGACTAAAACAGCGAATTGCTTTGGGATCAATTCTGGCCATGGAGCCACGCGTATTAGTGTTGGATGAGCCGACATCTAATCTGGATGCAGGTGCTGTGCGTACCTTAGTTAGAATTATTGACACTTTGAGGAACAAACAAGGGAGCAGTGTACTTGTAATGGAACATGATGCTGATAGTTTTCTGGGGGTTGCCGATCGTGTTGTAGTTCTGAACAAAGGGAAATTGGTCACCCAAGGCTCTCCAAAGCAGGTATTCCTTGGGCAAACGCAAAACTTATTGGACATGGGAGTAAAAGTACCTGAACTTTGTTATCTCTTGGACGGAATCCGTCAGCTCGGTGTAAGCGAAGTATATAATAGTGATATCTGTGTTTCGAGTGTGAGCCAATTCATTGCATCTCAGTGCCGAAGTGTCTGGAGGCAAGGGATACAGCACACGGAATCTAATCATCCACAAACAAAACGTGTTCCGAACCTAGCTGTCAGCGAACTTGATATTCAGATGCCAGATGGTCATATGCTATTAAATGATATAAATTTCTCTTTGTTTCCAAGAGAGACTGTTGCCGTAATAGGTCGAAACGGGGTCGGTAAGACTGTTTTGTTTAAGACAATTGCGGGTTTGAGAACTCCGACGAGAGGAAATATAGAAATAAATGGCACAAATATATTACAGATGAAATCACTCGAAAGAGCGAAACGGATTGGTTTCGTATTCCAAGAGCCGGATCACCAGTTTATTAGAGATCGTGTCTGTGATGACATAGAACTTGTATGGCGCAGCATCTGCTCCTCTCCAGTAGAGACGATTCGCAAAGCAAATGAAACATTGGCTCACATATCTCTGACTGACTACAGGGAATCATATATATATCAACTTAGTATGGGACAAAGACGCCTATTAAGTATAGCTACCGCCCTAGCGCCTGGAAAAACATTACTTATACTTGACGAGCCGACTATAGGACTTGATTCGAGAGCCACTTTTGCCATAATTGACATGCTCAATAATATCCAAGGCGAGGCTTTGTCAAAAATAGTTATTACACACGATATGAAGATAGTAAGTTCACTTTCACAGAGGGTGATCGCATTAGCAAATAGCCAAATAGCTTACAATGGTCCTCTGTTTGGATTATATGAGCAACCACAAGTTATGAATACTATAGGTATTTCTCCATCAAACGCGTGGGAAGTTTACAAAACCTTGCGTTCAAGTTGGGGAATGAACATAAATCCAGCAGCCACAGTCCAGGAACTGATAAGTCAATTAGAGCGTCGTGGCATATGAGAAGGCTTCTATTTGCTTATGAGAAGAAGGATTCATTCATTCACCGATGTGATCCCCTTTCCAAGTTAATATGGGTATTCTGTTTTTCGATACTATCATTACTGGCTACCACAGTATCACAGCAAGCTGTCTTGCTCATATTGGTAGTTATTGTGGCAATTTTCCTTGCCAAAATATCAATCAAGGAAGCAGGCCTTATCGTCATTACATTCGTGGTTTTCGCTGCTTGTTGGTTTCTAATACAATCAGCTCTTATAGGCGGTACCCATATCTTTGTGCAAGTTGGCTTTTTCAAACTGACATATGAAGGGATGAATAAAGCCGGTGCTGTGGCACTTCGGATCGTACTCTTGGTGCTATTAGCTAGGGTGTTCATTGGGACAACAGAACCACGTTCACTAGGCCTAGCTCTCGTACAAAAGTGGGGGTTTACATATTCTGTTGCGTTTGGTATCTTCTTCATGATGCGCCTACTTCCTCTTTTTGAGCAGGAGTTTACGGATCTGCAAGACGCGAGAAAAATCCGAGCAACAGATGTTAATAACGGAACGAGAGGAATCCCAGGGAAATTGTTCGACTACATCAAGGTGCTACTTACTCGGGGGTTTCGCAGGGCTGTGGTAACATCCTACTCACTTGAAAGCAGGGCTTTTCGTGCTCAGCGGAAAAGAACATTCACTACGCTTATTGAACTAACCTGGGAAGGTAAATTATTGGTAATTGTATCCATTGCCATAACAATTGCATTAGGTACTTATCTGCTTCTCGGTAAGTGAAGGAGGAAAAATGTGTAGTCAAAACAAACCTGTCACCAAGCGGAGCTTCCGATTTACTACCCTAGATATTGTCATTATGGTAACCACCGGAGCAGTTTTTGGCCTGATTGGTCTAGGATTAAATGCATCCTTCTTCCTGTTATCAGGAGTACTTGGTGTAGCATGGGCTAGCAACCTCTTGGCAGGCCCGTTCTTTTCCTGCGGACTTTTGGCCGCTCGCATTCTAAGGAAACCAGGGGTGAGCTTTATAACGCAAATGCTTTTTTCTGTAGCATCAGTTCTATTGGGTGACCCCTTTGGTCTGACTAATCTCGGATTTGGTTTCGTTCAAGGTATTGCGTTTGAGATTATCTTTGCCGTTTTCCGTTACAAGCGTTGGGATTGGTGGGTCATCTTATTAGCAGCATTCTTGGCGACTATATTTGATATTGGTCCACTCTACGTGTTTACAGGCCTTGGAGAGCAGCCATTGTGGACTTGGCTCGGTCCCCTAATGTTGAGACCGTTGTTTGTTCTTCCAATTGTATACATTCTCGCAGTCTCCGTACCCAACTTGTTACAGAAAGCTGGCGTGATAAAGCAAGGTTAATCTAGTATTATTAGGAAACCACTTGTAGGGCTCGGGGCATTGACTTGTGGGGTAACAATCGGACAGAAGGTACTTCCTTGTTTGAGATAGCCCTGTCCATGTCCTCCTTCTAGGCCCGCTTAGATCCTCTGTTATAATTCGAAGCAGCGAGGAAGAAGCTATGACTAGGATTAGAACAAAGACCGGGGGCATACCGTACGCACGATACCAACTTCAAAGAGCTATTTTAGAGAGTGCAGTTGAGAATAACTACACTACAGAAGACCGTGAAGCAGCGCTAGAATTTTTTGGGGGATGCGCCTTCTGTGGAGCATCGGAGCCCTCCCGAATGGATCACCTTATTCCAGTCAGGAAACAGGGAGACTTTATTCGTAGTAATGTCGTGCCAGCATGCCAAAAGTGTGACGATTCAAAAGGCAAAAAGGAATACCATGAATGGATGCGAAGCGCTGACTCTGCAAAGTCGTTAAAAAGTCGCGGGTTAACAGAAGAAGAAATTGAGCGAAGAATCCAGCGTATTGAGAAATGGCAAGCCGGATATGAAGCGAAAACTGAAGAGCAATTATTTGGCAAGAGTTATGGAAGATACCAAGACATACTGAAGAAAATGGACGCCCTCTGCGAAGAGTCTAGACAGCTAGTCAATGATGTAAGAGCTCAAAGGCAAAACAGCAGTTCGGCCTATACGACCGAATCGACAATGGCTCAACTGGGCGGTACCACAGCAGACAGAATTCGCCAACTTGTCTTAGATGATCACATTAGCCCGGCCCGTGCTCGTGGAGAGAAAACTGCTGTAATTAGATCAGGCGATATCCACGCTCAAATGCATTTGCGCCAACAGCACGCCAATGTGTGTCAAGTATTGAAGGGTTACAAACTTCAGGAGATGGCTGGCATCAAGTTGCTATCAATTAGTGGGCCTCCAGCTGGCGGCAACACTTATTTCAAGTATGGGTTATGAAGCCCCATCGTCGCGGGCTATTAGTGGCAACAAAACATCTTATTGTTACTTAACAGCTCTGACTATTGCGCAATTTGGCTGTATCTCATTACAAGTCGTAAGGTGCAATCCCAAGGATAGATGAATTTGGGTGATTTTCTGAGGGGGCTAGACAGCAGTACAAAAAGAAAAGCTTCCCATAGGAATAAGCTCTACTTAACAAGTCGATTGGCTAGATGCCTAGCAAGGACTTGATTGTGTTAGCTTCACAGCTACCATAGCAAATGGTATAATATAGAAGCTGCAACACACCAAGTGAACCCTTAGCTCATCTATGGGCTGTTATGTGCATAGTATTATATTAGAAAGAGGAGGAGAACAAAATGGACAAGCAGATAAAAGCTGCCGGGATGACTATTTACGGGCAAATAGCAATAGATCACATTGTTGACGTAAACCAACTTCTAAGAATCGGCCCATTGCGGGACATACTCCTCATTGGTGAGGATGGTGAATTGATCTTTAGTCCAGGATCCTACCTTGAAACAGAAGAGGCTTACATTCCGTGGTTTTTTGGCCCGCTAAGAACTTATCGTAAAGACGAAAGCGGAGGGAAGTTTTGGGTGCAAGAAGTTGCTCGATTTGGTGGAAATATTATGGAGATAATTCACAAGGGTCTGGTTCGGCAATTAGGTGTGCCTAACAAGGATCTTGGTGGTGGGGGTCCAAACAATATTAAACTTCTGTACCAAGTCTTCGCAAACTTTCCGATTCAGTTTATTGGTACCTATCGACGAAAAGGTGAACGTTCTGAAGCAGATATTTGGGAATTTGCAATTGGGTCTATGGTTAGCAAATTGGACCTTATACCCTTGCATGAACATCCACCGATCAATATATGTTTTGAGGGGGTGGGACCAAAGATGGAAGACCGAATTATTCTTAGGTCGCCTTTCCCAGCTTTGCCACTTGATAGATTGCAGGACATCAAATGGCCAGAACCGGAAGGATCCACGATCGTGGTTAACACTATATACACGGTAACTCTAGCTGTAGAAGCTCTCATAACAGCAACGACGAAGTCTAGACTGGCGATTATTGCATGCACTGAGGCTTTATGTAGTAAAAAACCCTTCTCAGGTGATGAGCTTAGATTCTTCCAAGATAAATATCCTATGGTGAAATTTTCGGATATCAGCTCAGTGCATGATCTTGTATTGAAATATGTATTACCAAACTCGGCAGCCATCCTTATTTTGAATGAGAGTGAACTCCAACATCTTACCGGAGCCCAAATCATACAGGTTATAAACGACCATACTCGCAGGTACCTCAATGGTGTCTTCGATGGCCTGCGCAAACTCCGCGATCTCCAGAGGAACAAAAAAAGTAAAATTATCTTCACTATGGGGCGAGAAGGTAGTTTGTGCTTAGACGAGAATGATGTACTTCATCACTGTGGAATCACAGATGTGCCTGGCCCAATAGCTGGAAAGACGGCAATCGGAGATGTATATGCAGGAACGATTATTGGATGCGAACATGTAAAGTGCGTAGTCCAAGGTGAAGTGTCAGACATCGCACTTCAAATGACCGCTGCGGCTGCCGCTGCTGATGTCGCGGTTGCAAAAGGCTTCAGAGCTGCGACTGTACTTGGTATTGATGGTAGTATTTCCGATTCGTGGAAGAAATATACTAAGCTTGGGCTTCTGGATCTTGTAGCTAAGAGAGCAGAGCAAGTTTATGGGCCACTTTCTGCTGTCAGACTTGATGAAGTCGATTGGGCTAAGACAAGTACTATAAGTCTGACAGATTCAAAATTGACCGGGCCTACGCTACTCGAACAAGACAAAGATAGGGAGTGGTTACGCCCCCCGTTTCACAACAGCGTATTTACACCGAAAGCGTAGCTACAGCTGGTCTGTTCCAGATCAGTCTACGTTTGGGAAATGTATAGCTTCTGTTGAAATAGTATTATGCGACAACGCATAATACCCATATTGGCGGCTCACTTCGTTTGCCAAAAGCTCTTTTGATTATGCAAAAACCCAGGGCTTCAGTCGCAGTGTCAACGAGATGTTCCTTGCTCATTGGTGGGCTAACGATAAGGGAAAATAGCAAAAGAGTCCGGAATTACCCTCAGTTCAGGGACTAATTTAGCGACAGCAGCTTTCATTGCACAATATAGCGTCTTGTGCAATTCCATACTCTGCAAGCTGAGGGAAACACTTGAAAACCATCCATGTTTATACTCGCTTAAGAGGCTACTATGCCTAACGGTACATAGGCATTGCATTGGGAGAAACGACGT
>Ga0315288_10009850_pt1 | contig 12034 bp, 11 predicted proteins | sample YL17G11_20_MG_FD_203454 | JGI IMG/M metagenome (GOLD analysis project Ga0315288, IMG submission 203454) | Sediment microbial communities from Yellowstone Lake, YNP, Wyoming, USA - YL17G11_20 | ecosystem: Environmental > Aquatic > Freshwater > Lake > Sediment | place: USA: Wyoming | collected...
TATGCCTATCCGGGCCGGAGAATTGCCGTCCTGATCAGCGAGCACCGGGACGGCGAGTTCATCAGCCGCACCATGAACCGCTTCGGCTTCCAGACGGCCCGCGGGAGCACCACCCGGGGAGGGGCGACCGGACTGAAGGAGATCGTCCGGAGAATCCGCTCCGGGTGGGACGCCGCGTTCACTCCCGACGGGCCCCGGGGGCCGGGAAGAGTGGCGCAGCCGGGTGTCATCACGGCGGCCCGCCTCTCGGGGGCTCCCATCATCCCGGTCACCTTCTCCTGCTCAAAAAAAAACTCCTCAAGACCTGGGACCGTTTCCTGGTCCCCCTGCCTTTCGGCCGCGGACTTTTCGTGTACGGCGAGCCGATCCGCGTGAGCCGTGACGCCGGAGAGAGGGAGCAGGAGGAGGCCCGCCACCGGCTGGAAGCGGCCCTGAACCGCCTGACCGACGAAACCGACGCCCGTATGGCCTCCGTTGGGGACGTGCGCTGATGGCGGAGGGGGGACGGATTCTCATCATCGCCGGGGAGGCCTCCGGAGACCTTTACGGCGCCCTCCTCGCCCGTGCTCTGCGCGAGAGGGAACCCGGGGCCCGCATATCGGGGATCGGCGGGACGCGGATGCGTGAAGAGGGGATTCCGCTGCTCGCGGATTCCCGGGACCTGGCGGTGGTCGGCCTCGTGGAGGTCCTGTCCCACTGGCGTCCGATCCGGGCCGCTTTCCGGCGGGTCGTGGACATTCTGCGGGACGACCCTCCCGGTCTCATGGTCCTCATCGACTATCCCGACTTCAACCTGAGGCTCGCCCGGGAGGCCCGCCGGCGCGGGATTCCGGTGGTCTACTTCATCAGCCCCCAGGTCTGGGCGTGGCGCCCCTCCCGGGTTCGGCAGATCGCGGAGAGGGTGGATCGGATTCTGGTGGTCCTTCCGTTCGAGGAGGAAATCTATCGCCAGGCGGGGGTCCCCGTGAGATTCGTGGGCCATCCTCTCCTGGACATTCTCCCGCGGAGCCTGGACCGGGGCGAAAGCCGGCGGAAGTTCGGCCTGGACCCGGACCGGAGAGTGGTGGGCCTCCTGCCGGGGAGTCGCCGCCGGGAGATAGGATTCCACCTCGGCGTGATGCTGGAGGCGGCCATGTTGCTCCGGGAGCGCGTGGGGGATTTCCAGGTCGTGATTCCACTGGCATCCACGCTGCGGCCCGCTGACCTGAAGCCGTATCTGCGGAGCGCCCGGGTGTCTCTCGGGGAGATTCCTCTGCTGGAGGGAGCGCCGGGCGAGGCCCTGAGCACGATGGATGCGGCGGTGGTAAAATCAGGGACGGCCACGCTGGAAGCCGGATTGATGAGAGTCCCCATGGTGGTAGTCTACCGGACCACCCCCATCACCTACTTCCTGGCCTCCCTCCTGGCGAATGTCCGCCACGTGGGGCTGATCAACATCGTGGCGGGAGAAGAAGTTGTTCCGGAACTGGTCCAAAGCCGGTGCACGCCCGAGGGAATCGCCGGGGCCCTCGAGCCCTTCCTCAGGGACCCATCCCGGGCCGAGGCCGTGCGCCGCGAGATGCTGGCGCTGCGGGGGAGGCTGGGAGAACCCGGGTGCTTCGGGCGCGCCGCTGAAGCCGTCTTGGGCGTCCTGGGGGGAGAACGCTCCACCAGGGCGGGACAGGTTTCCCGATGATCAAGAGCATGACCGGGTTCGGCCGGGGGGAAGCCTCCGGAAGCGGCGTTAGTTACGAGGTGGAGCTCCGGGGAGTGAATCACCGTTTCCTGGAGATCCGGTTCCGTCTCCCGCAGGAGGTCGGCCATCTCGAGGCCGACCTCCGGAGCCAGGTGGGGCGTATCGCCCGGCGCGGCCGCCTCGACATCGCGGTGAGCCGGGCCCAGTCACGGGAGCCGCAGACGGCGGTGATCATCAATCGGGAGGTGGTGGCCCGGTACCTCGAGGCCGCTTCGGCCCTCTCCCGCGAATTCCAGCTTCCCGGCGCTCTCGGCCTGGAGTCGGTCCTAGCCCTTCCCGGCGCGGTCCGGATCGAGACCCGGAAGGAGGGGGTGGAAGGGGAGAAGGAGATCCTGATGGTGGCCCTGGACCAGGCTCTGGCCACGTTCGAGGAGGCGCGGACGGCGGAAGGAGCGCGGCTCGGGCAGGACCTGACGGATCGGATCCGTGCCGTGGAGTCCGACCTGAACGGGATCGAGGAGGCGGCCCTGGCCATGCCGGCCGGATACACCGCGCGAATCAGGAAGCGGATGGCGGAAATCCTGGAGGGAGTCCCGCTGGACGAGGCGCGCCTGGCCCAGGAGGCGGCCTACCTGGCGGGAAGGAGCGACGTGACCGAAGAGATTGTCCGTCTCCGGGCCCACCTCAATCAGGCCCGCGACCATCTCGGTTCCCGGGATCAGCCGGTGGGGAAGTCCCTGGATTTCCTGGTCCAGGAGATGCACCGGGAGGTCAATACCATTGGCTCCAAGTCGGAGGACCTTCGGATTTCGCAGACCGTGCTCCGGATCAAGGCCGAGGTGGAGAGGTTCCGGGAGCAGATCCAGAACATCGAGTAAGGAGGCCGGCCGGGGGACCGGCGCGGGAGGGGAATGTCGGCCAAGCGACGGGTTCGGCACGGGATTGTGTTCGTCCTTTCGGCTCCCAGCGGAACGGGAAAGACGACGCTCACCCACAGGCTCCTCCGCCGGGTGCCGGGAATCCGCTTCTCGGTTTCCTGCACCACGCGGGCCCCGCGCCCGGGTGAGCGCAACGGGGTGGACTACCGTTTCGTTTCTCCAGGACGCTTCGCCGAACTCAGGAGGCGGGGGGAGTTCCTGGAATGGGCGGAGGTGGACGCGGCCGGCTACGGCACATCCCGCCGGCGGCTGGAGCGGCACCTGGAGCGGGGAGAAGACATTCTCCTGGACATCGACACCCAGGGAGCGGCCCAGGTGCGCCGCAAGATCCCCGACTCGGTCCTGATCTTTCTGCTTCCGCCGGGACCCGGAGCCCTCCGGCGGCGGCTTCGCCACCGCGGAACCGACCCCGCCGTCATGGCCCGCCGCCTTCGCCTTGCACGGCGGGAGATCACCCGCTGCGGGAAGTATGATTACCTGGTCCTGAACGACCGTCTGGAAAGGGCCTACCGGGATCTGGAGGCCATCATCCGTGCCGAGCGCTCCCGGACCCGGCGGCAACGCGGGGAGGCGACGGCCATTCAGCAGGCCTTCCGGACGGAGGCACGCCGTGCCGCCCCCGGGAGCCGGAGGACCGACCCGTGACACTGTTTCGAGGAGACGACACCATGGAGAATCAGGGAATGGACAACAAGTTCAAGTTCATTACCGTGGCGGCGGCCCGCTGCAACCAGCTTCAGCGCGGGGCGCGGCCGAGGGTGGAGACCCGTTCCCACAAGAACGCCACCATCGCTCAGGAAGAGGTCCGGAAGGGACTCATCGAGTTCCGCGTTCCCGAAGACCTGAGGGAGGGGGCCTCCTCCACGGTGGACACCATCGCGCGGGGACAGGATGCCGGATAAGCCCGTGCGGGAAATCGCCCTCGGAGTGTCGGGCGGCATCGGCGCGTACAAGGCGCCGGAGCTGGTCCGCCTCCTGGTCAAGGCGGATGTCGGGGTCCATGTCATCCTGACCCGGAATGCGGAGAACTTCGTGACTCCCATGACGCTTCAGGTGCTTTCCGGCAGACCGGTCATCAGGGACCTCTACGATCTCTCCGGCGGAGGGGACGTCGAGCATATCGCGCTCTCCCGGCGGATCGGGCTGCTGGCCGTGGCGCCGGCGACCGCTTCGGTCCTCGCGCGCTTCGCGCACGGGCTGGCCCTGGATTTCCTCTCGACCTTCTTTCTCGCCGTGGAGTGTCCCGTCCTGGTGGCTCCCTCCATGAACACCCGGATGCTTCTCCATCCGGCCACCCGGGAAAACCTGGCAATCCTCCGCGCACGGGGAGTGCGGGTGATGGAGCCGGGAGTGGGAGCACTTGCCTGCGGCGAGGAGGGGAGCGGCCGACTTCCCGAGCCAGAGGAGATCTTCGAGGAGATTGTCCGCCAGATGGGTCGACGGGAATTCTGGACTCGACAGACGGTCCTGGTCACGGCGGGGCCCACGCGGGAGTACCTGGATCCGGCCCGGGTGATCTCGAACCCCTCCACCGGCAAGATGGGATACGCGGTGGCGGAGGAGGCGGTGCTGCGGGGGGCGCGGGTCATCCTGGTGTCCGGGCCTTCGATGCTTTCCGATCCCTGGGGTGCCGAGGTGGTACGGGTGGAGACCACGGAAGAGATGCGCCGTGCGGTCCTGGAAGCGCTTCCTGGAGTCACCGTCGTGGTGAAGGCGGCCGCCCCGGCCGATTTCCGGCCCAGGCACCCTTCGCCGGAGAAGGGGCCGAAGGGGGACCTCCCGTCGAGCCTTGCCATCGAGCCGACCCCCGACATCCTCGCAGAGATCGGGTCGCGGAAGGAGGGACGGTACTTGGTGGGCTTCACCGCCGCGACCACGAACCTCCTGGAGGCCGCCCGGACCAAGCTGCGGGAGAAGCACCTGGATCTTGTGGTGGCCAACGAGATAGGAAAGCCCGATGCCGGTTTCGGCTCCAACACCAACCGAGTGGTCCTGGTGGCTCCGGACGGCGCTGCGGAGCCGTTGCCTCTTCTGTCCAAGAGGGAGGTGGCGGTGCGCCTCCTGGACCGGATCGAGGCGGACCGGGCGAAGGCCCCGTGACGGAACTCCCTCGCGACGAGATCCGGCGGCAGGTCCGCCGCCGACTCCTTTTCCTGAAGGAGTCGGGGGTCGACGCCCTCCGGATCCCCCGCCGCGCGGCCCGACCCATTCTGCAGGAGCCGGCTTCGTCCCCGGCCACCTTCGACGACATGGACCCCGGACGTGCCCTCGCCGCCATCCGCGCGGAAATCGGCGACTGCACCCGGTGCCGGCTCTGCGCGGGGCGCACCCACCTCGTCTTCGGCGTGGGGAATCCCCGGGCCCGACTGATGTTCGTGGGGGAGGGACCCGGTCACGAAGAGGACCGCCAGGGGATTCCCTTCGTAGGACGGGCCGGCCAGCTCCTGAACCGGATCATCGAGGCCATGAAGATGAGCCGGGACGATGTCTACATCGCCAATGTCGTGAAGTGCCGCCCCCCGGAGAACCGCGCACCTCTCCCGGACGAGTCGGCAACCTGTCTCCCGTTCCTCCGCAGCCAGATCGAGGCCATCCGCCCCCGGGCGGTCTGTGCCCTCGGAGGAGTGGCCGTGCAGGCGTTGCTGGAGACCACCGTGTCCATCAGCCGGATCCGGGGAGAGTTCCGCAGCCTGCCCGACGGGACGCCCGTGATGCCCACCTTCCATCCCGCCTACCTTCTTCGCAATCCCGAGAAGAAGAAGGAAGTGTGGGAGGACATGAAGAAGATCCTCGACCTGCTGGCCCTGAGAGAAGGGCCCTGAGCGTCCGGGGCATGACCGCCAATCTCGCGGTGCAGGTAGCCCTCCCCCTCCCCATTCCAAAGACCTTTACCTATCGCCTTCCGTCCCCGATGGGAGAGACCTGCCAGCCGGGGTGCCGGGTGCGCGTACTTCTCGGCCGGAAGAGCTTCATCGGGGTGGCGGTGGCCGTGGGGCCCGAACCTGGGTTTCCGGGTGATCTCAGGGATGTTCTGGAGGTGCTGGATGCCGAGCCGGCCGTGAACCGGGAGCTGCTGGAGTTCACCCGATGGCTGGCGGACTACTATTTCGCCCCTTGGGGACTGGTCCTGCAGGCGGCGCTTCCCGCGGCCCTTCGTACCCGGACGCGGCGGTTTGTCGAAATCAGTGAGGCGGGGCGGGAAGTCCTCGAGGATCCGTTCTCCCGCGCCCCAACCCTTCACCGGCGCGTCCTGGACCTTCTGGCCCGAAGGGGGCCATTGGCTCCCGGACGCCTGCGCAGCCTCCTGCCGGTGGCGGGGGCCGCCGCATTGCGCAGGATCGAGTCCCGGGGCTGGATCCGGATCCTGGAAAAGGAGGCTCCTCCGCCCGGGTCGGCTCGCCCGGAGGAGTGGACCCTGCCGGGGCCGGTGCCCCCGCCGCCGGGGAGCCGGGCCCTGGGTGGAAGGCAGGAGCGGATTCTCGAGACCTTGCGGCAGGAGGGGGGCCCCATTCGCAGCGCCGATCTTCTCCGGGCCACCGGAGCCTCCCGATCCTCTCTGAGGACCCTGGCGGACGGGGGCTGGTTGTTCCTGGAGAAACGACCGGCGGCGCTGAGAAGCGGCGGGCCCCCGGCGGCGCCCTCGCCCGTCCCGGCGCCGTCGCTGCTTGTGCACCAGCGCGTCGCGGCGGGGGCGCTCAGGGCCTCTCTCGATCAGGGGGGATTCCGGTGCTTTCTCCTGGAGGGTGTGACCGGAAGCGGAAAAACGGAAGTCTACATGGCCGCGGCGTCCCACGCCCTTGCCCTGGGTCGGGGTGTCCTCTACCTGGTCCCCGAGATCGGGCTGACCCCCCTCCTGGCGGATCGGCTCGGGGGGCGGTTCCCCGGTCAGGTGGCCGTTCTCCATTCGGGGTTGCCGGAGAGGGAACGGCGGGAGCGGTGGGAACGGATCCGGCAGGGGGAAGCCTCGCTGATTCTGGGTACGCGATCGGCCCTCTTTGCTCCCCATCCCCGCATCGGGCTGGTGATCGTCGACGAGGAACAGGACGCCTCTTATTACCAGGCGGAATCTCCGCGCTACCACGCCCGGGACGCCGCCCTGGTGCGCGCCCAGCGGCTCCAGGCCACGGCGGTGTTGGGATCCGCCACCCCGTCCCTGGAGGCGGTGGCTTCCGTCCGCAGGAAGAAGTTCGAGCGGCTGTCCCTCCCCGAGAGGGTGGAGAAGCGGCCTCTCCCCGAGGTCCACGTCATCGACATGCGGGAGGAATTCCTCCAGACGGGCGTCCAGTCGCTCCTTTCCCGCCGCCTGGTGGCGGCCATCCGGGAGGTCCGGGCCGAAGGCTCCCAGGCGCTCCTGCTCCTGAATCGTCGGGGATTCTCCACGTTCGTAATCTGCCGCGCCTGCGGGCACCGCCTGGAGTGCTCCGGCTGCAGCATCGCCCTGACCTATCACCGCACCGAGGCGAAGCTTCGCTGTCACTACTGCAATTCCCAGCGGCTCCTCCCCACAGTCTGCCCGAAGTGCCGATCGCCCCACCTCCACCCGGGTGGGGCGGGCACCGAGAAGCTGGAGGAGGCGATCCGGATCCTGGATCCCCTGCTCCGGGTCGCCCGGATGGACCGGGACACGGCCCGGGGCAAGGGTCACGAGCTGCTGCTGAGAAGGTTCGAGCGCCGCGAGATCGATCTGATGCTCGGGACGCAGATGCTGGCCAAGGGGCATGACTTCCCCGGGGTCACCCTGGTGGGGATCCTCTCCGCGGATGCCCTTCTGGCCCTTCCCGATTTCAGGGCCGCCGAGAGGACCTACCAGCTCCTGGCCCAGGCGGCCGGCCGCGCCGGAAGGGGAACCCGGCCGGGCCGGGTCCTAATCCAGGCCTTCGCCACGGACCACCCCGCGATTCAGGCAGCCGCCATGCATGATCCCGGGAGGTTCTACGAGCGGGAGCTCCACCTGCGGGAGGCGATGGCGTACCCCCCGTGGGTGGCGCTCACCCAGATCCGTGTGGAGGACCGCAACCGCGGGCGGGGGGAAGCCTCCGCGCGCCGCGTGGCGAAGCAGCTTCGCTCCGCGGCCGCCGGCCGGTATGTCGTGCTGGGACCGGCACCCGCCCCCTTCTCGAAGCTCAAAGGGGAGTATCGCTACCAGATACTGCTCAAAGGGAAGAGCCGCTCTGTCCTGGCCGCAGGGATCCGGGAGGCCCTGGAATCGCTGAACGCCTCCCGGGAGTTGCCCGCCAGTCTGGTGGTGGAGACAGATCCCCGGAGTCTGCTCTAGGGCCGCCGGAGCTGTCCCGGAGAGGAAAAGCCCTGGTGCCTACCCGGGGACAATTTCCAGCAGGGGAGAGGGGGAAGCGAAGACGTCCCCGACACAGGCGGCCCGGTGGTGGCCGCAGGCCCGGAGCGCGCTCACCAGGGCTTCGGCGCCAGGGGCGGGCAGGGCGATGAGAAGACCGCCGGAAGTCTGCGGGTCCGCAAGCAGAAGAAGCTCCTCCTCGGGGAGGCTCCCCGCAATCCGCATCTTCTGCCGGGCCAGCTTCAGGTTGCACCGCGTCAAGGCCGTCGTGACCCCTTTCCGGATGAGGCGGAGGCTTTCCTCATAGCGAGGCAGGTCCCGCATCCGGATCCGGATTCCCACCCCGCTCCCTTCCGCCATCTCCAGGGCATGTCCCAGGACCCCGAAGCCGGTGATATCGGTGCAGGCGTGCGTCCCGTGCTCAAGCATCAGGCGGCAGCCGGTTGCATTGAGCCGGGCCATCTCCGTCAGGGCTTCCTTCAGCGTCGCCTCGGAAACGCGCCGTTCCCTGTAGGCATTGATGATGACCCCCGTCCCCACGGGCTTGGTGAGGACCAGGACGTCGCCGGGGACCGCCGTGGAGTTTCGCACCACGTGGCGGGGGTCCACGACGCCGGTCACCGAAAGGCCGTACTTCAGCTCGGAATCCTGCACCGTGTGGCCCCCCACCAGGGCGGCGCCCGCTTCCCGGACCTTGGAGGCACCGCCGCGCAGGATTCCGGCCAGGCTCGATCGATCGATGCCCCGGGAGGGGAAACAGCAGACGTTGAGGGCGGTGAGGGGACGCCCTCCCATGGCGTAGACGTCGGAGAGGGCGTTGGCGGCCGCCACCTGTCCGAACACTTCCGGGTCGTCGACGATGGGAGTGATGAAGTCCACCGTCTGGACCAGCGCCACCTGGTCCTGCAGCAGATAGACTCCCGCGTCGTCGGAGGTTGCGAATCCAACCAGGAGATTGGGATCGCGCTCCGCTTCCAGCCCTTTCAATATTTCCCTCAAGTCCTCCGGACTGAGCTTCGCCGCTCAGCCGCCGGAAGAGGAGTGCTCCACCAGGCGGGTCCGGGAGCCGATCCTCATGGTCACCTCCGGATCGAGAAGAGAAATCTCCTGATGCGGGAATCATAGCACAGGGTGGCAGACACCCAGGGAGGAGGCGGGGGCCGGGTCGGGTATAATCAAAAGGGTGAACGGAGACTGGCTGCCGGGGGAATCGGTGCTCATCCAGGTGGTCCTCGCCGACTCCAACGAACAACTGATCCGCGATTACCACGATGCCTCCCCGGAGTGCGACCTGGTGGAGCTTCGCCTGGACCGCGTCCGGGATCTTGACGTGGGGGCGGTTCTCTCGGTTCCGGGAAAGCCCCGGGTCGCCACCTGCCGGAGCCGGACTCAGGGAGGCTTCTTCGGCGGGAGCGAGAAGGAGCGCCGCCGCATTCTGGAAGAAGCCATCGGGCAGGGGGTGGAGTACGTGGACCTGGAGTTCGAGAGCGACGACATGGCCTTTCTTTCCAGGGCGGGAAAGAGCCGGCTGATCCTTTCCTTCCACCACCCGGGAGGGACCCCTCCGAATCTGGAGGAGATCTACCGGAAAATGGCGGAGCAGCCGGGGGACCCCATCCTGAAGCTGATCCCGTTCGCCGACTCCTGCACCGACAACCTCCGGATCCGTGCCCTGCTGCGGGAGGCGCGGTCGGAGAAAGGGAGCCTCATCGCCTTCTGCATGGGGGAGAAGGGGAAGATGAGCCGGATTCTGGCCCATGCCTGGGGCTCCTGGGCGGTCTACGCACCTTCCTGTCTTGATGCCCGGACCGCGCCGGGACAACTGCCCCTCTCGGAGCTTGTCCGGGTCTTCCGCCACCGGGATCTGGACGAGGCAACGCCCCTCTGCGGGGTGCTGGGACATCCTGTCGCGGGGTCTCTTTCGCCCTTGCTCCACAACGTCGCCTACGAGCGATTGGGGATCCGGCGCTGCTTCCTCCCCTTCGATGCGGAGTGCGTGGCCGAGTTCCTTCCTCTCCTGAGCGAGCTGCCCATCTCGGGGCTGGCGGTGACGCACCCTCACAAGGAGGCGATGCTCTCCCATTGCGACGAGCTGGATCCCGTGGCCCGAAGGGTCGGTGCGGTGAATACCGTGGTCCGCCGGTGGAACCGGCTCGCGGGGTATAACACCGACGTGGAAGGGGGACTCGCGCCCCTGCGCAGGCTTCTGCCCCTGAAAGGGGCACGGGTGGGGATCCTGGGCAGCGGTGGCGCCGCCCGGGCGCTGGCCCTGGGCCTGAGCCGAGAGGGCGCCGCCGTCACGCTCTTTTCAAGGGACCGGACCCGCGCCGAGGCGGTGGTGAAAGACCTGGAATGCAAGCTCGCGCCCTGGGGCCGGGCGAGATCGTACCGGGGCCAGGTCCTGATCAACGCGACTCCCGTGGGGATGCATCCCGGTCCCGACCAGAGTCCGGTGCCCTGGGACGGGATCCGCGCCGAGGTCGCCTACGACCTCGTTTACAACCCCGCCTCGACCCGCTTCCTCAAAGAGGCGCAGATGTCCGGCGCCCGCCCGCTCAGCGGCATCGAGATGTTCCTGGAGCAGGCGCTTCTCCAGTTCGAGATCCTGGTGGGCCGGCCGGCGCCCCGGTCCCTCTTCGAGGAGATTCTGGCGCCCCACGGAATGAAAAAACCGACCACGGGCCCGTGAGGATCGGCCGTCCGCACCGCGGTCGCAACCGCAAGACCCCTTCCCGGCGGGGGCATCGTGCCGGACCCCGGGCGCAAACGCCGCTGATGCCGCGGGAGGCCCGAGCACCGGGGCGGGAGCACAATGTGGCACTCCATGCGGCCCTGCGCTAGCATCGCTCGCAGAGCGAGCCGCCACGGGGAAAGAGGGGATTCAGCCCCGGACCCGGCGCCGAAAAGCCGCCCACGGGCGGATGGATGGTTTCTCTCCGGAAGAGGTTTCTGGCGAGAAGAGTCCGCCAATCTGAAAGGAGTCGAGCATGGATCCTCACATTGGGTCGCGCCGTAACGGGCGGCACCTCGGTCCCTGGTGCCTGGCGCTCCTGATGGCCCTCGCGGCGGGCTGCGCCAGCGCCCCCAATCCCAACATCGTCTCTCCCGTCTCAAAGAAGCTCAGCACCTTCAACTACAAGGACGAAGGCAGCCTCCTGCTCATTGTGGTCGGAACGGAAGCGGCCCAGTACAACGTGAAGGAGAAGTACTTCCCGCTGTTCGTCACGATGGCCAACAAGCAGGCCGCTACCCTCCACATCACCCGGGAGAGCTTCTCTTTCGAGGACTCCCTGGGGCGGCGCTACAGCCCTCTCCCGGTGGAGATCATCCAGGCCGAGTATCATCGGGGAGAGTTCGACCGCAAGCTCTTCCGGGAGAACTATGCCTTCACCGCCACCAGCGTGGAGCGCTACACTCCCATTCCCAGCAACTTCTATCCCTCGGTGACGCGGGGCATCGTCCATGACGACATCCAGCTGCCCCGGTTCGGCTACCTGAACGACGTGCTCTACTTTCCGGTTCCCGAGCAGGGAGTGCAGGGAGGGCCCTTCCGCCTCTCCTTCAAGACCCCCGAACTGGAGGAGGGGGTCGTGGTGACTTTCAACATCGGGAAGGAGCCGGCTCCCTGAGTCTTCACCCCGTTCGAAATAGGGCAATGAGGGTCCTGGTCCTGGACAACTACGATTCTTTCACCTACAACCTCGTCCAGTACCTGCGCGAACTGGGCGCCGAGGTGGACATCTTCCGGAACGACGCCATCAGCGTCCCGCAAGTCGCGGCCGCCGGCTACCACCGAATTGTCATCTCACCCGGGCCGGGAACTCCGTCCCGGGCCGGCATCACGGTGCCTCTGGTGAGGGAGATGGCAGGGAAGGCGCCCCTTCTGGGAGTCTGCCTGGGTCACCAGGCCATAGGTGTGGCCTTCGGGGGCCGCGTGGTCCGGGCCCCGGCCGTCTGCCACGGAAAGACATCCCACATCCACCATGACGGGCGGTCCCTTTTCCTGGGCCTCCCCAGCCCCTTTCCCGCCGCACGCTATCATTCCCTGGTGATCGATCCGGAGACCCTTCCGGACTGCTTGGAGGTGAGCGCCCGGACCGGGGAAGGTGTGATCATGGGCGTCCGGCA
>Ga0315288_10009851_pt1 | contig 12033 bp, 12 predicted proteins | sample YL17G11_20_MG_FD_203454 | JGI IMG/M metagenome (GOLD analysis project Ga0315288, IMG submission 203454) | Sediment microbial communities from Yellowstone Lake, YNP, Wyoming, USA - YL17G11_20 | ecosystem: Environmental > Aquatic > Freshwater > Lake > Sediment | place: USA: Wyoming | collected...
GAGCAGGCGGCATGGGAGTGGGATACTTAGTAATGCCGATTGCGGGCGCTCTTGCTGCTTCTGGGGGTAGAGGTGAGGAAGGAAATACAATGGTGACCATCGGTATGGGGGTTGGAATTATGGGAACCGCAACGATGATATATGGACTAATTACACATCACGGCAAAAGCGAAAAGATTGGGAAAATTTTAGAAGAGGGGATGATCAAAGGCTATATCTTAGGTGTGAATATTAATCCCGGAGAAAAACGGTATGCCGTGACTTTTGCTGTGGCTTTTTAGCGTGCGCATAGTATTGCAAGCACAGGAAGCCTGATTAAACAACTTCCATGATTAAACCCTGCCTAACAAGCAAGAAGATCTGAGAGGAGATAAAAAATGTATTTTATCATTATTTTTGTCCCACCTTTGTATTTTTTAATCAGAAGAAAATGGGGAGGTTTTATCCTAAACCTTGCCCTAATGGTTCTTGCTGGAGTGACAATATTCTTTTTCTTCATCGGATTTATATTTTGGATCCTTGCCATTGGACACGCATCTTGGCACTATCGAAGAGAATTGATGGAAAAACACGCCGAATTGATTGCAGCAAAAATTAAGGAAACGGAGAATAAATAGGGACTGCTGAAAATAGTTATCCCTTTCTCGTGCTTATAAAGCTATCGATTGTCTGACAAAACGACCCTCTTTTATTTGTCTTGACAGCTTAATTTTTCAAGATTTAGGCTTGAATCGGGGGAATACGTTATAGATTTTTTAAATATACACACAGAGAAACATCAGGCTTAAGGCGTTAGGTGGGGATAGAAGAGAAAAGTCGGAGGTTAATTGAATTTAAAATACTAAACAAAAGGAATACTTTTGTTTAAAAACCAAATTTAATTTACTCCTTATCGAGGCGGATGTCAAGCATTTTTAATACTGCCTAAATCAAACATATACATTAATTTAATTGTCATCCTATGATATGAAGAAGAAACTGCGCTTTGGTCAAAAGTCTTTTTCAAAGGCAAGTAGCATCGTCCTTTATCTATTGCCTGAGGAAGTTCAAAAGCTTGCAGCAGGGGCCAGAACAAAAAGGAACGGGGAAAGGGATTATCTTTTTATTTTGTTTCTATATCAAACCGGCCTCAGAATTTCAGAAGCACTATCTTTGACTCCAGCCAAGATCGGGCAGTTCGAGGGAAAGCCCGTTATAGAGGTCATGGGGAAGGGCAAAAAGCTAAGACGCGTTTCCTGTCCGGAGAACTTGGTCGCCAAACTTAAGACCTATGCCGGCCATAAAAATCTTGACTCTCATGACCAATTTTTCCCATTTAATAGGATTAGAGGCTGGCAGATAATTAAGAAGGCAGCCAGGAAGGCGGGATTTGAAAAAAGGATTTTTCCTCATCTTCTGAGACATTCTGACGCGATTGAAAGATTGAGGCAAACTGGAAATCCAAAGGCTCTCCAACACCACCTCGGCCATTCCTCAATTTCCATGGTATTAAGGTATCTTTCGACTCTAACCCAGGAAGACTCCCTGAGGATCCAGCAAGGGGTGGAATTCAAAGAAAAGGATGAAAATTGACTTTGCAGCTAAAAGGGAAAAGGAACGCGGTCTCCCTCCTTCACAAGGTTGATCATTATGATATAATAATTAATATTTTCCTTCGCTGGCTGGGGAGAACTCCCGCCTATATGGTTCCCATCAACCCCCTTTTGCTAACAGCCAGCATCTGGAAGTGTTTCGAAATTACTTCCTATGAGCATTCTTGGGGCTTGAGTGAGGAAAGCATCAAAAGGGCGTTCAATAATCATCCTCCGTTGCCCACCAAACAGGACATTTTCGAACAAATTATTGCCTTCACATTTTCTGAAAGATTTATCCCTCTAAAGAAAATAATTTCCGATTTATAAAGTAGGCAGCCGTTGAGAGCAACATTTGTAGAAATCATAAAGGTCAATTCCAAAAGTCTCAGTAAAAGCATCGTTAAAGGTACTTTTTGTGCTTCTAAGAATAGCTTGAGTTTTTCTTTTCCCGAATAAATCATGCAAAAACGATATTAATACTGAACCATCGATATAGCGATCGTGAACTTTAATTTCATTGTTCCAGGTTATTCGGCCAGGATTTTGTTTTATTTCATTAAGATATTTAATGAATGTTATTTCTTTACTATGTTTTGATGAGAGCATTAAACTTAAATACTCCTCATAGCCGTCATGAAACCAATATGGGCTGTCATATAGAGTCCATCCCCTCGCCTTTTTTATCGTCAGGAGTTCGAGAATAATGATGGAATATTCATGAACGATTGTTTTGAAGAAATAATTCTCATCGATAGGTTCTCCGACATTTGTTTTGGAAGAGGGATTATGAGCAGATAGAGCAAGTATATGTATTTCTGCGCTCAACTTGTTATTTACATACTTCGTTATAGTAGTGGCATAACCTTCTCTGGCTTTATCTGTTGGCGACGAAAATAAATATATATGGCAATCTGAATCCTTAAGCAAAAAACTCGAATCATGTTCTGAAAACTCGTCGATTAATGAGCGAACAGCACGATCGAAATACTCATTTGTTATTTGTGCGTCATTTTCAAAATTCGGACGATGATGAAGGATGTAATAGTCCTTCTTGATTTGAAGCCAGCTATTCAATTATTTTCTCTCCTCTTCATATCATATTCATAGCGATCGAATCTTTTTGTAAGAATAGATTCCTTTATTGATAATATTAATTTTATCCCCATCTTCTCCACAATCCTACCTTAGAATTGCCTGAAAAGGCAATTTTTTGTGTCTTGTTTCAGATTAGCCCTCCGCCTATTCTTAAAAGTATAATTATTAATCCAAGGAGGGCATGAAAAAAGTCGAATTTAAAAAGGTTCCGAATAATCTGAGGCGATATAGAAAAGCCGTAGGATTGAAGCAGAAGGATGTTGCGGAGATCCTTAATCTTAAGAGTGCGGGAATGATCTCCCGCTGGGAAAAAGGCGTCTGCCTGCCTAGTCTGATTAACGTGATCAAATTATCGGGCACATACAGCGTATTGGTAGATGCTTTATTTTTTCCTCTGATCCGGCTGATTAAGAGAAAGATCATGGAAAGGGAAGAATATCTGAAACGCGGGCATGTCTAAAAGAAAGAAACGACCCGATATATATACGAAGTATCGCCGCATTCTTAAAATGCAGGGATTGTCTCGTAAGTCTATAGATGAGATGAGGCGGAATCTTTGTCTCGTCGCTAAAATCATCTGCGAGCACGTCTGGGGGAAAAAATTCTATTAAAATTATGAACGTTTTTGAAAAGAACGGAATTAGAAGTCTTGCAGTAAGGGGTTGGTATTGGATAAATCGAGACATACTGAAACGTTATGGTCGAATTCTCAAAAGTTCAGGACTTGCCGTCTATAACGTCTTGGCTTCCTACGCGAATTCAAAGAGTCAGACCTGTTTTCCGACTCAGAAATCTATTGCCGGACATTTAGGGCTTAGTATAAGGACGGTCAACCGAAAAATCCGGCTGCTTAAAGATTTCAATTTAATAAAAGTCAATAAAATAACAGGTCGGTGTATTTATTCGCTTCTTAAGGTCGATACGCCAAAAGGGATACAGCTATACGACAAACGGAATACGAGGGATAGGACACCAGGGAAATCAAACAATAATAAATATATAAAAATAAATAATAAGAATAACGGAACGGATGCTTTTAATAACTTAAAACCTATTCGCCAACTAGTAAAACGATATGATCCAAGAACCCCTAAAAATATTGGGAATTAATCCTGGTATGCGATACCTCGGGCTTGCGGTCCTCTACGGACAGGAGCTTTTGGATTGGAGAATAAAGGTCCTGGATGGGAAGTGGTCGAATGAGAAAATCAAGAAAGCTATAAAGATATTATCCGATTTTTTCTATCAATACGAACCGACCGTAATGGTAATAAAAAAGCTCCATCCTTCGAGGAGGTCGGAGAATCTGTTGAGATTGACCAACAAAATCAAAGAATTCTCAAAGTGCAAAAAGCTGAAGGTTTATCAATATTCAATTAAAGAGATCGAGAGTTTCTTTATCGAGGATGAGAAGCTGAATAAGCAAAATCTGATCGACGCGATAGCAAAACTATATCCGATACTTCATAATGATCTGAGCAAAGAGAGAAGCCAAAAAAACGCGTATTATATTCGATCTTTAGAGGCGGTAGCTTTAGCCTCGGCCTGCTCTCAGAGATTGGGAAAATCCTGATTAGCCAAACGTTTAAAAAAGCGATCTGCGGCAATGGCCGGGCAACGAAAAAGGAGATGGCAAGGATCATTGTTTCCAAATTCCCGGAGCTTAAGGTTTATCTTACCCAGGACAGGGCCTGGAAGGAGGAATATCACCAGAATATGTTTGATGCGGTGACGTTGGCGAGGATGGTTGAAAAATCAAGTTCTTGACTTTTTCCGTCATTTTGTTAGGCTTAACCAAGAGAGGGAGGAGGAGTCTTTTGTTTTGGCCTTTAACAGATTTATTAAATCCAAAGAGCTCATTATACGCATTCGCGCGACTAAATTTCCCTCGTCAATTAAAAGGTCGAGAAATTTTAAACTAAGGACAGATAAAATATGAAAAAAATATGGATTGGTATTGTGATCGTAATCATTGTAGCTTTGACCACGGTACTTATTACCACTCAGTCAAAAAGAGAGTCAGAGAAAGTAAAAATTGGTTACATGCCTTATACCTCCAATTTGCCCATTTTTATAGCTCTGGAAAAGGGATTCTTTAAAGAGGTAGGATTAGAAGTAGAGCCTATTAGGTTTGGTTCTTCCAAAGAAGCTATGGATGCTCTTTTAACGGGGAAAATTGATGCAGAAGGCACGATTGGCCTTTCAACTCTTTTTGCGATAGAAGCCGCCCTGTCAGGGCAGATCAAGTTCTATTTACCATGTGTAGAAACAGAAGAAAAATTCTCCAACTATCTTCTCGTTAGAAAGGATTCTGGCATCTCGACAGTTGAAGATCTGAAGGGGAGAAAAATCGGGACTTACACTGGTACAACGCAGCTACTATATCTGAGACTTCTCCTGAAAGAACTAAATTTAGACCCCACGAAGGATGTAAAAATAGTTCAGGTTTCTCCCCAGTTAGAAATAGAAGCATTTGGAACAGGTCAATTTGATGCTCTTTTTACCATCGAACCAGCCGCTACAATAGCAATCGAGAAGGGAATTGGCGGACCTTTAATAAAGAATCCTCGTGGCAAATACATACTTTCTCCATTTCCAGCAGGGGCATTTCCTTTGTCCACGAAATTCTTACAAGAGCACCATGATAAAGCCAAAAAGATTTATAGAGCGATTGATAAAGCCATAGATTTTATCAAGGCCCACGAGGATGAAGCTAAAAGATTGGTCCCTAAATACACCGGATTGGAGGATAATATCGCTCTAAAAGCTGGGCTTTATGAATGGTGGAAAATGGACGAGATAAAGTTAGAACCTATGCAAAAATTGGCGAATATGCTTTATGAGAATGGGGAAGTTTCAGTAAAATTAGATGTAAGCAAAATGGTGTTAACGGCAGAAGATTTACGCTAGTACATTTCTGAGACAACATATGCAAATATTTGGACACATAGGCTGGGCATAGCGAGAAAAGCGAGAATTAATATGGCTCACATCATTCTTAAAAATCTATTTAAAAGTTACGGTGATACAACTAATGCTAAGGCAGAACGGTTGGAAGTTTTATATGACATAAATCTGAATATAGAGAAAGGAGAATTTGTTACCTTCTTTGGACCAAACGCTTGTGGAAAGACAACCCTTCTATATATCATAGCTGGTTTCATACCTTTTGATAAAGGGGAAGTAAAATTAGATGGGAAACCTCCTGATAAGACGAGAAAGGGATTCATTTTTCAAAACTACAGTGATTCATTATTTCCCTGGAGTAGAAACATAGATAATATTTGTTTTCCTTTGGAATTAAATGGAATTCCAAAGAGACAAAGATACGAGATAGCTTCGAAGTTTGTGGATAAGTTAGGATTAAAATTGCCGCTAAATGTTTTTCCCTATCAATTGAGTGGGGGACAGCAACAGCTTTTGGCGATAGCCAGAGCATTGATTTATGATCCGGAAGTTTTGCTCATGGATGAACCTTTCGGTTCTCTTGATTATCAGATAAGACTTTCAATGCAAATGGTATTACTTGATATATGGAGAAAGACAGAGAAGACGATTCTTTTTGTCTCACACGAAATAGACGAAGCAATCTTTCTTGCAGATAGAATGGTTATTTTCAGCGACAAACCTTCTACTATCCTAGAAATACTTGAGATAAATTTACCTCGGCCAAGAAACCATGAGATTATTGAATCGCAGGAATTTTTTGCTTTAAAGACGAAAGCATTAAGAATATTTAAAAGAGCGATAACGAAATGAGAAAAGAGACTTTATTAAGTTTAATCCTTTTTGTGTCGGTCTGGATATTGATAACATCGTTTCACTTGATTAATCCCCTTTTTCTCCCATCGCCGTGGAAGGTGATCGTCGCTTTTTTCCAGTTATTTTCTATAGGAAGAATTGAAGCGGACATTCTGAAGACATTATATAGGATGATTTTAGGATTTGGCTTAGGGGCAATCATTGGCATCCCTATCGGTCTAGCTATGGGAAGATCAGAAAAAGTTTATCATTCTTTAGAATTCTTTGTTGATTTCTTCAGGTCTGTACCAGTTACTGCCCTGTTTCCTCTTTTCCTTGTGATTTTTGGAATAGGAGACGTTGCAAAATTTTCCATCGTGGCTTGGTCTACTTGCCTTATTGTATTGATAAACACGATGTATGGGGTTAAAAACAGTAAAAAGACGAGAACAATGGTCGCTAACACTATGGGAGCTAATGATTTTGAAGTATTTACCAAAGTAGTTTTTTTTGAAGCTGTGCCCCATATTGTGGCGGGCTTACGGACAGCTCTTTCTATGGCTCTTATCGTGGTTGTAGTGACAGAAATGTTTATGGGTACGGAGTTGGGAATTGGGCAGAGAATTTTCAATGCATCGATAACCTATCGTATACCAGAGATGTATTCTGTAATAATTGTTTCTGGACTATTGGGGTTTCTACTGAATAAATTTTTTGTCTTAATAGAAACCCGCTTAGTACATTGGGGGGGGAAATAGATGAATCGTTTGAGAATATTAGAGGAAAGAATTAATTTTTTCCTTCGAGAATTTTTTGAGTCTCCTTTATTTTTGGGATTCCTTTTCATCATAATTTTGCGGGGCTCGGTTTTGCTTCTATTAAAACATCAAACCTATTTGACATCGAGCCCAGGGATTATTTTTGCGATATTCATAGGTCTCTTCACAGTAGCTGGGTTTTTTTACACCTGGAAAAGTATAAAATCATCATATTATCTATCACAAATAATCACTTTCCAAGATTTTTTAAACCGAATTGAAGAACTAATAAAAGGACTAGAGAGCGCAAAGGGAGAGGGACCACTTAAAATAGTATGTTATAGCCCCGCCATAGGCAATCTTTCTTTACCAAAAGCAGCTAAAAAGGTTCAGCAGGCTTTAAATGAACTTATGGATAAAAAAGAGAAGCTTGATTTGGAGATAGTATGTCTACAAGACGCTATAGACCCTGAATATGAAAATGAACTACAGACGCTTCAGAGCAATTTTGAATCTTTCAATTTCGATCAAGCATCATGGTGGGAGCAAAACAATTTCAAAGAGTTGGTCAAATTGCTAAAAGAGAAATCTGCTCTTTTCAAATTCTACCTTTCATATGGCATTGTACTCAAAGATAAATATGGACCACGACCAAATGGAGAAAACCGCTCATTTTTGGAAGCATACAAAGAGGCTAGCTCACTGCTAATAAAGCTAATGCAAAAAGCACGTGTCTATCCGAAAAAAGAAGATAACCTTCCGCATTTTCATTTGTTCTTTAATCGCATTCGCGGCATATTATATGTGCCCGTAAATATTTTTCCATTTTATATAGACCAACCCCGTTGGTTTGATGGTAGTATAAATTATGATAAAATAACAGAATTAACAAAAGGCACAAGTAGCCCTGTCCAATTACTCGGATTCGAAACAACAGATAAGAGTTTACTTTTGCGATTTGAAGAATTCTTTGAATTCTGCCGGACTTGTTTAAAATAAATATATGAATATAGCTTTCATTTATCCAGACATACTTCGCAAAATACATGACGAGAGCTTCTTCCTAAACAATAATTTTCCCCCTTTAGGAGTGAACTACCTCGCAACAATTCTAAGAAAAGATGGGCATAATGTAACTGTCCAAGATATTTTGTTTGATTATGTTTCAAACAGTTGTCAGCCATCCCTGAATTTCACACACAGAATCAAAAAAATGCTCAAAGAGCTTAATCCCCAAATTGTTGGCATCTCATTTTTAACTCCTTCCAGAATGGAAAGCTTACAATTAGCAAGACTTGTTAAAAAAAATCTCCCTGAAACCATTGTAGTGGCAGGTGGAGCCCATGCAACAGTAATGTACAGACAATTACTTTTGAATTACCCGGAAATAGATTTTGTAGTTATCGGAGAGGGAGAAGTCACCTTTTCAGAGCTTGTTAAGGCCATAGAAACAAAGACTAACTTGCATAATGTAAAAGGCATAGCCTTTCAAGAAAATAAAGGAGGCGATAAGAAGATTGTCTTAACAACACCTAGACCTTTAAATAAAGACTTAGACTCAATTCCTTTTCCAAATTACGGGCAGTATTTACGATTTATGCCCAGCCATAAATTGCCCACTGCGTCAATCGTCACTGCAAGAGGGTGTACCTATGGAAAATGCAATTTCTGCGCTTCTAGTTCTTTGTGGCCTTATTGTAGAGTTCGGTCTGAAAGGAATGTAATTAGCGAAATTAAGACGCTTATTAAAGAATATGGTGTCGAAAATATCCATATACATGACGATGCTTTTACCTTTTTCCCAGAGAGAGCAACACAGATATTTAAAGAAATAGTCAATAAAAAGTTAGAAATAACGCTCGATTTCAAAACCATCTTCAATAAAGTAACGCCCGAATTACTTTTCTGGTATAAAAAAGCGGGAGGTAGAAGCATCTTCTATGGGCTAGAAAGCGCTTCAGAAAGTCTAAGAAATCTTATGGGAAAACCAAAGATTTTAAATGAGGAAATCAAATCCATTGTTAAAATGACTAAAAAACAAGGAATTAAAGTAGGGCTGTTTGTAATGTTTGGATATCCAGGAGAAAATATTGAGGACATAAGAAAAACCTACAAGATGCTCGAAGAATTAGGGCCTGATAGAGTTCGTTGTATGCTAACAAAAGTCTATCCAGGAACTCAGTTATATAAAAAGACTAAAGAACAAGGCCTGATATCGGATGAATATTGGTTAAGCGAAGATCCCAATCATAGATATTTTACTTACTTAAATAGAGACGAGATTGGGGAAATAAAAGGATACGATCTAGTATTTGGAGAGAGATTCAATAGCTCTGAGCTATTTTTAGAATATAATGAACAAGATGTTCCTTATTGGGATGAGTCTCAACACACCGAATTATTTAAGGAACGAGCTAAGCAAAGACTTTTTGGTAAAACGAGGAAAGAAGAAGCAAATATCGATATGAGATATGAACAACAAAATTGGCAAGGATTATAATTAAGTGCTAGCGGGATGATTGTGTTAGAGGGAAGCCGGGAATCGCTCTTCAAAGATGACCGAATCAAGAGGATGTTAGTCGGCGGATAATTTTTCTTGCTTTTGCCTGGTAATTCGGAATAAAATTTCTTTCTTAAAGGGGTTAAGCACATTGAGATGCCCCTTTTTGTTTTTGCCCGAGGGCAGATCACGGATGGAAAATTTAGATGGGGGGTAAACAATGAAGAAAACACTCGTTCTCTTTCTTTTAGTCTTGGGACTCGCTTTTCTCATAATTTCCACAAAAGTGGGAGTGGCGTTTCTGGCTTTAGCCGCCGTGGGAATTTTCATTATCATCGGCGAGCGCAAAGCGGAAATCTTAGATAATTGGTCGGCCTTGATCCGGGGCGCTCAGGGTCAAAGAGATCAGGTTATAACGACTACAAAAGAGCTTATTAATATCTCCAAGGCTCCCTCAATCGAGATAAAGGAAGATAAGGTCGGCCCTGGCCTGGCCCCTTCCGCATTCGGAGAGACCAGGGAGTTTTTAATTGTCGCGGACAGGCGGAATCTCAAGCTTGGATGTTTCAAAGCTTACGTCAACGCCAATGACTATGGAGACGGCCTTTTTGTCTCTTGGTATCTAACTTATATGCCGGATGTCTGGCAGACATTAGCTTCGTTAATCCCAGGAGCAGGGAAAGTTATTGGCTTAGACGAGCTTAATCTATTCAATAAGCAAGACCTGACCGCCTATGTGACATGCGTTCATCATTGTCTTCTGGAGGCGGTCGATAAGCTGATGCTGGGCATGAACCAGGACCCGTCGAAGATTGATAGAAAAACAAGAGGTTTTTTGGGGATTTCTTAGATAAGAGAGATTTAAGCGTGTCTTTAAGTGGTAATTATCGAGAGAAGTGCGCAGTTACATTAGACGACGAAAATTATTAATTAATCCTTATTTCGGAGGGATATGAAATGCTAAAAAAATTCTACAAATCGGCATTGAAGTTAAACTGCCTAAACAATGGACAAAGAGAATCGAAATGGCTTGAAGCAGTTTCAGGACTCGCAGATACTACGCTGCAAATAAGAAACTTGTTGGATATTGCTGAAAGAGAACTTTTTCTTGCCGCTCAAAATCATTATTTTATAGTTGAAAATGCATCCGAAATTAAGCCAAAGCTTTGGAAAAAACTAAATAATCTAGAAAATAAAAAAAGTGGTTTTACATGTAAGATATTACTATGTACTCCTGAAGCAGAATATGCCGTAAAAACTTGGACACATACTCAAGACGCGAATTATAAAGATAATCTGGATAGAGCTTTCAAGGAACTCAGAGAGTGGCAGAGGGAAGCGGATTCAGATCCTATTAGAAAAGGAAAACTTGAGATCAAGAGGACTGTTTTTGTCCCTCTTAGTTTGAGTATTGTTGATGATAGCATAATGGTATTAGTTCCCAATGCATATAAGCCGGCAGGACGTTCCGAGAGGCCGGCTTTCATAATACAAAGAGGAAATAATCCAGAAATATTCGAAAGTTATTCCATGGCTTATAAAAATCGATTTAGTAAGAAATATTGTGCGAAAATAACGGACGCAGCAATAATCCTTGATAACGGAGAGCTGGAGGTTTTGCCGGAAAAGGCAAAGAACGATTATCAAGATCTGAAGCCACTTGGAAAAGGCTCCATGAAAGAGGTATATCAAGCTGAAGATATCTTACGGAAAAGAGCAGTGGCGCTAATCAGATTACTACCAACATTGGCTAAAGATGATAATTGTAGAGAGAGAATAAAGAGTGAATATGAAAAAATCAAGAAAATGAAACTCCATCCCAATGTTATTGAGGTTTATGAATGCTACGAAAAAAAAGAAGGAAATGGTAATTATGCTTTTTGGATCGCGGAAGAATATCTTTCTGGCGGAAGCCTAAGAAAAATATTGAAAAGCAGAGTAAGATTGAAAAAAGACAATTGGAAAGATCTTCTTATCCCGATTGCAGAGGCCTTGTGTCATGTCCATAAACATGGCATAGTCCACCGTGATATAAAGCCCGATAACATCATGCTCGATAAAGACAATAGGCCAAAACTAGTTGATTTTGGATTCGCACTCGAGAAAGATGAGCTTAATCGTCACTCTGCAACGCTTGAAATTCCAGGTACTCCTGAATATATGTCGCCAGAGCAATTAAGTGGGGTCCGTGATTTAACAGAGGCTACTGATGTATATTCCTTCGGTAAGATGGCTCTTGAACTTCTTGTAGGAGAGGCTGATTTCCGGATACAAAGGACTGAAAAAAACATGAGTTATCTTCCAAATGAGTTACACAACTTTATTAATAGCTGTTTGCAGGAAGACCCAAATAATCGTATTAAAA
>Ga0315288_10009852_pt1 | contig 12033 bp, 7 predicted proteins | sample YL17G11_20_MG_FD_203454 | JGI IMG/M metagenome (GOLD analysis project Ga0315288, IMG submission 203454) | Sediment microbial communities from Yellowstone Lake, YNP, Wyoming, USA - YL17G11_20 | ecosystem: Environmental > Aquatic > Freshwater > Lake > Sediment | place: USA: Wyoming | collected...
GATGCGCTATCGTGCCAGCCAGTTCCAAACGGTTTCTGATGTGGCGCGCGCAATTGCCACAGTGCAAGATATCGATCACTTATTGCCACGGATTACTCAAACGGTCAGTGAACGATTTGGGTTTTACCATGTCGGTATTTTCCTGCTCGATCCCCGCCAGGAATATGCTGTTTTGCGGGCAGCGAACAGCGAAGGCGGGAGGCGGATGCTGGCGCGCGGTCACCGCCTGAAAGTGGGGCAGGTGGGTATTGTCGGGTACGTTTCAGAACGGGGAGAGCCTCGTATAGCGCTGGATGTAGGCCAGGATGCCGTATTTTTTGATAATCCAGACCTGCCCGAAACGCGCTCCGAGATGGCGCTGCCTCTTAAGATTGGTGAGAGGGTGATTGGAGCTTTGGATGTTCAAAGCACGGTTTCTGCTGCATTCAAGGATGAAGATATTGTGCTGCTTACCACACTGGCGGATCAGGTGGCAATTGCGATTGAGAACTCGCGCTTGTTTAGTGAAACCCGACAAGCCCTGGTTGAAGCACAATCTGCCCAGCGGGAATACTTACGTTCTGAGTGGGAGAAAGTTACGACACAACAAGATTTGATAGGCTACCAGTACACCTACGGCCGTGTCACAAGCCTGTCGCAGGCGGGCAATGGATCGGTTTGGAATGAATTAGATCAACAGGATTTCAATGACGGTAAAGAATACCTTACCTATAACGATCAAAATCTACAGGAAGGGGAACCAGTCCGTTCTCTCTCTAGCGATACGGAGAAGGGATTAGTGATCCCAATATCTCTGCGCGGTCAGGTGATTGGCATGGTCAAGCTGCAGGATATTGATCAAACTCGCACCTGGGATGAGGAAGAAATCTCGCTCATTAAAGCAGTGGCAGATCAGGTTGGCCTGGCTTTGGAGAATGCGCGTTTGTTGGAGGCCACCCAGCGGCGCGCAGAACGTGAATACCTGGTTGGCCACATTACCACAAAGCTGCGTGCTTCGAACGATCCCCAAGTAATTCTACAAACTGCCGTGACGGAATTGCGTAAAGCTTTACGTGCTCAGAAAGCCCAGGTTATTATCCGGGCTCGACCGGCGCAAGAGGCAGAACCGGAGGATGGGCAGAACCAGCCACCGAAGATACAAAACTCAGATCAAGGGGTATGACGATGATAGAAAAACATGATACATGTGTGATTGCATTAGCCAATGAGAAGGGTGGGGTTGCTAAAACAACCACGGTAATCTCACTCGGGGGGGCGTTCGTCGAGCTAGGGAAGGATGTATTGGTTATTGACCTGGATACGCAAGCCAACCTCACCCTGGGTTTGGGGGTGGCGCCAGCCAATGTGCGCAGGTCGATAGGCGATGTAATGTTGAATTCGGCTTCCCTGATGAGTGTCAGCCGCGAGACTTCGATCCCTGGATTAGATTTAGTCCCCTCCAATGCAGAAATGGGCCTGGCGGAACGGTTCTTGCCTGTACGGAAGAACTACGAATACATTCTGAAAAGCGCTCTGGAGAACGCTAAAGTTTATGATTTTATTCTGTTAGACTGCCCTCCTTCACTAGGGGCCGTGACAACCAATGCCCTTACTGCTGCTCAAGTTGTTATCGCCCCGACCCAACCTGAGTATTTTTCAGCTTATGGGCTACGGAGTGTTATGGCGGCTATCCGGAAAGTGCGTGGGCAGACGAACCCCAACCTGATTTATTTTGTCTTAGTTACGATGATGGACCGCAGAAACCGGATTCACCGTACTCTCAATGAGCAACTGCAGGCGACATTTGGTGAAGGATTGCTCAAAACAGTGGTTGAAACAGATACAAAGTTACGCGAAAGTGCCGTCGCGGGGCTTCCGATTACGCATTATTACAGTTCAAGCCGGAGTGCCGGGCAGTACCGGGCCTTGGCTCAGGAGCTGATCCAGAATGTCGAAGAAAAAGTTTTCCAATCGAATTGAAAGTCTGTTTGAGGATCTGGGACGTGAGACAGCCCAGACTCGCCAGGTCGAGCGTCCACCCAGGCCAGCCCGCTCTGCGTTGCTGCAGACTCCCGCATTAACCGAGCCTGTCGAACCTTCTTATCCACCAACATCAAGGCCGGCGGTCAAGATTGAATCTCCTGCACCTGAGCAGCCCTCCAGGGAGGTGTTAGGTTGGCGATGGGAGTGTGATGCGAGCGGTAAATTTACATATTGCAGCGAAGAAGTCGATACCGTCTTAGGCATCCCATCTGACCGTTTTCTGGGCCGGTTGTTTACCAGATTTCAACTTTCATCCGGTTCGATTGATGCGCTAGATGAAATCCTTATCACCGCAGATGGAGAAGGTCGTCCAGCGGATGTAGATGTTGAATACCGCAACAGCCAGGGGATCTATGTTCCGGTACGTCTAACCCTCACTCCTATCCTGTCCGATGAGCTACCAGGGCATCCTGTTGGTTGGCGTGGATATGCCCGGTTGATGGCTGAGGCGGAATTTCATCTTCCCTCAGCTCAACCGTCCATGCCTGGTTTTCCACCGGGGTCGGTCACGTCAGTAAAGAGCACCGGGCTCATCGAACGCACTGCCCTCAGCCAGGGCCTGCAGCCCATTGTTTTGCAAGGTGTAAAGTTGGAGGAAGAAAAGCTCCAGACTACAAATACTCCCATTACACCTTTTGGGTTGGAAACATTGCGCAATCAGCGACCGGTTTTCGAGGCTGGTACCGCCGAAGAGCAGGCGGCAATAGCAGTCCCGTTTGTATTGCGGGCTGACCAGGTGGGATTATTGGAGATTTTGGATGATACGCCTGACCGGATGTGGACTGAGGATGAGCGCCGGCTTGTGGAACAAGTGACGGACCAATTAACCCTGGCGCTTGAAAATGCCCGCCTGTTTAATGAGACCCGCCGGCGTGCTCAGGAAATGACCAACCTTTACGATGTCAGCCAATCTCTGAACAGCGCCACGCTTGAGCCTGACGAAGTCGCGCGAATCGTCTCACAGAACTTTGCAGAGATTATGGATGTGGATGAGGCTTCTGTCTCCTTGTATGATCCGGAAGAGGATGTTCTGCGTGTGATCACCGATGTTGTGCGTTGTGAAGATGGATCGGGCTGGAGAGAGACTGACTGGGTAGGCAAGGCCTTCCCCTTATCTGATTATCCTTCCACCGCGAAAGCTATCCAGACAACGCAGCCGCTGGTTGTCCATGTTAATGATCCGACTGCCGACCCGTCTGAGTTAGCTTACATGAGACAGAACCAGATTACAACACTGGTTGTACTGCCCTTGAATGTAAAAAGCCAGTCGATCGGTATAGTCGAGCTTGAGATGAAGAGGGGGATACGGGAATTTGATTCCAGCCAGATGAACTTGATGGTGACTGTTGCCAATGCCGCCGCTGTGGCACTCGATAACGCCCGGCTCTACCAGGTGCAGCTCGAAACAGCAGAGAAGCTGCGAGAACTGGATAAGCTCAAATCGCAATTTCTGGCAAATATGTCGCACGAGCTGCGCACCCCTTTGAACTCGATCATCGGTTTTTCTCGAGTGATCATGAAAGGGATCGATGGGCCAGTGACTGACCTGCAAACTCAAGATCTGACCGCCATTCATAACTCTGGACAGCATTTATTAAAGTTGATCAATGATGTGCTGGATATCTCTAAGATCGAAGCCGGGAAGATGGAGCTGGCCTTTGATGAGGATACCAACATTGCTGACCTGATAAACAGCGCCATGTCCACGGCAGTTGGCTTGACGAAAGATAAGCCGATAAAACTAGAGCGGGAGATCCCAGCAGATCTGCCATTGGTACGTGCTGATCCTACCCGTGTGCGCCAGGTGTTGATCAACTTCCTTGCGAATGCTGCCAAATTCACCGATGAGGGCTTTATTCGTGTGGAGGTGAAACAGGTTTTAAATCTAAAAAACCAGCCCGAAATTATGGTCAGGGTTACGGATAGCGGCCCGGGCATTACCCCAGAAGATCAGACAAGACTATTCCAGCCTTTCTCTCAGGTCGACACTTCACCCATTCGCAAAGTGGGAGGGACAGGTCTGGGACTTTCGATTTCCCGTATGTTGGTTGAACTGCATAGCGGGCGAATCGGTGTCGAGAGCGAAGTGGGAAAGGGGAGTACCTTCTGGTTTACCTTACCGCTGCCGTATATTGAACCAGAGCCGGATAACCAAAAGAAACTCATCCTGGTCATCGATGACGACCGGCAGGTCATCAGTCTCTATGAGCGTTATTTACAGGATCTTGGTTACCAGGTGTTCCCATTGACCGATCCTTTTCAGGCGGTTGAGACGGCACGCAGGCTGCAGCCTTTTGCGATCACACTGGATATAATGATGCCGGACAAGGATGGCTGGCAAGTGTTAGAGGAACTCAAGCGTTCGCCTGAAACCCGTGCAATCCCGGTCGTTGTTTGCAGCATAGTAGAAGAACTAGAAAAAGGGATTAACCTGGGTGCCGTGGATTACCTGACAAAACCGATCTTGGAAGAAGATCTGGCAGGGGCTTTGAATCGATTGGATTGGGAGGGAACGATTCAGGATGTTTTGGTGGTAGATGATGATCGGGATGATTTACGTATCGTCAAACGGATTTTGGAAGAGCAAGGAAATTACCAGGTGAGGTTAGCCCTGGGCGGTGCGGAGGGGTTGGTGGCGATCCAAAACAAGCCGCCTCAGGTGCTCATCCTGGATTTGCTGATGCCAGAGCTGGATGGCTTTACACTCTTAGAGACTATTCGGGAGGAACCGGCCTGGAGAGATATTCCGGTGATCATCTTTACCACTGGCGATCTTCCTTTAGAGCAGCGGAATCGACTGGCAGAATTCTCACAGAAACTGCTGAGCAAAGAAGGACTTAATGAGACTGAGCTGTTGGAAAGCATTGAGAATGCATTGAAGCGGATAGGTTCTGGCGGGCGTCACCAAAACCAGGTGGTGAAGGAAAAGGGATCATGAGCGAATTTCCTACGCATGTTACGGCTGAGTGCATCGACTGTGGTCACCGTGCACCTTACTCGCCAACCAGTTATACCTGTCCAGGCTGCGGGGGGCAATGGCGTGAGGCGCGTTATGAGTACGAGAAAATTGGCCCTCTGCTCCCCTCCCGGGCAGCCAGGAGACCGAATGATCTGTGGCGATACAGGGAGGTATTGCCCCTCAAGGCTCCCAACCCGGTAATCAGCATGGGAGAAGGGGGAACTCCCTTGGTCCATGCTGCAAACCTGGGGATGATGTTGGGCCTCACCCATCTCTATATCAAGGATGAAAGGCAAGGCCCCACCGGTTCTTTTAAAGATCGTCAGGCGGCGGTCAGTATCGCGGCCTTGAAAGAAGCCGGGATTACCGAAGCTGTGCTGGCCTCAACGGGGAATGTGGCGATTGCTTATTCGGCTTATGCCGCCCGGGCTGGGATCAAGCTGTGGGCGTTTCTTACCAGCTTGGTTCCGGCAGAAAAAATGCGTGAAGTCGCTATCTATGGGACACAGGTAGTCAAAGTGACCGCCTCCTATGACCAGACCAAGCAGATAGCGGCTGAGTTTGCCCGGCAAAGGGGGTTATATTTTGAACGAGGCTCGCGATCGATCCCCTCCGTAGAAGCTATGAAGACGATCTCGTTTGAGATTGCGGAGCAGTTAGCAGATCTATTGGAATCTTCTTCGGATACCTGGCAAGCTCCAGACTGGTACGTCCAGGCTGTTAGTGGGGGCTTGGGGCCGCAGGGCGTACTGAAAGGTTTTGATGAATTAAAGTTAATGGGCTTGACAGATCGGATTCCTGCGTTGGCAGGTATCCAATCGGCAGGCTGTGCTCCGATGGTGCATGCCTGGAAGCAAGGGCTGGAAGAAGCGGAGCCGGTACGCTCGCCGCGTACGCATATCACCACACTTTCAACTGGTGACCCCGGAAGAACTTATACCAGGCTGCGACAGCACATGTTGAAAGAAGGCGGCGGGACATTTGAGAGTGTCACGGATGAGGAAGCCTTCCGTACCATCCACATCCTGGCAAAAATGGAAGGATTATCCGTTGAGCCTGCCGCTGCAGTGGCATTTGCGGGACTGATTCGGATGGTGCGGGCGGGTCAAATCAAGCCTGACGATGTAATTGTTGTGAATTGCACCGGACACACCATGCCGATTGAAAAAGAAATATTAGGTGAAGGTTGGCTGCGCAATCTGACAGCAGCGGGAGAGGGTACAACTCCCTCAAAGACGCTGTTGGAGACTCCGGAAGAAGGCTTGCTGGCTGCATTGAGCAAAGTGACCACCGAGCGCTTTTCGCGCATCATTATTGTTGACGATACCCCCGATGCCCGGCGGTTAATCATGCGGATTCTACAATCACAGGGCGATTACACCCTCTTTGAGGCAACTGACGGCAAACAGGCGATTGAAATGGCGAAGCGGGAAATCCCTGATTTAATAATTTTAGACTTGATGATGCCGGAGGTGGATGGTTTCGCGGTTCTAGATGCTTTGAAACAAGACTCACAGACTGCAGAAATCCCAGTCATCGTAGTCACTGCCAAGGAGTTGACCCCTGATGAAAAAACCCGCCTGAAAGGGCGCATTCATTCATTGATGCAAAAAGGTGAGTTCATGGGTGATGATTTGGCCGATGAAGTGAAATCTTTATTGCGGTAAGAGCACCACTTGCGCTGATTAAGACCCTGATGCAAACGCGAGTCAAAGGTGTTTCGGCGGCACTGGCTTCTGCCATTTTTCTGGGAATGGCGCCTGTCTTTGGTAAACAGGCTATCAACCAGGGAATGCCGCCGCTAGGTGTGGTGGCTCTGCGCACAAGCTTGGCGGCGCTGCTACTTTTCCTCGTGATCATGCTTTTTAAAAAGCAGTATCTGTATATCTATCCTGCCGGTTTATTAGGTTGTTTGCTGGCAGGGGGAATTAACGGACTGGGATCTCTGTTGTATTACAGCGCCCTGGGTCGGATTAATGCAAGCGTGGGACAGCTTTTGTATTCGCTGTACCCGTTGTTTGTCATGCTGTGGATAATGGCAATCGATAACCAACACCCCAGCCGCCTGACTTTAATCCGGTTGTTTGTGACCCTTCCGGCATTGTTCCTTTTAACCCAGGCACAAAACCAACCCGTTGATCTGCTGGGTGTTGTGATGATGCTGGGAGCCTCTCTTCTCTATGCGCTGCATCTGCCGATTAACCAGCGGGTTTTGTTTGATATGCCTGCTCCAACGGTTACCTTATATACTCTTTTGGCGATGAGCGGGGTGGTTATTCCAGCATATTTATTATCAGGGGATTCAATTTTTCCCTCCATGCAGGTTGCCTGGGGAGCTGTGCTCGGTCTGGGCATGGTTACTTTTTTCTCCCGTCTGACGTTGTTCTTGGGGGTCAAGCACTTGGGCGGAATGCAAGCAGCATTGTTGGGATTGAGCGAGCTGCTGGTGACGCTGGTGTTTTCACATCTCTGGCTGGGTGAGCGTTTAAGCCTGACCCAGTGGTCAGGTGTGGTCCTGTTGGTTCTCAGTCTGTCATTAGTCGCCAGGGAGAATACACCGGCTCAGCGCTTGAAAACTCGCTGGCTGAACTGGCTGCGGCCTCCGGAGTATCCATCGGATTTACCGCTGCCGTAATTGGCGGTATAAATCACCGCGGCGGTATAAATCACTGCGGCGATAAAAACCACCCCGGTGGCAAAAATCATACCCATGTTAAAAGGCAGCGTTTTCGATTTGGTTCATCCCTACCTGGGTGCCTCGGTTTTACTTTGCTCAAATCCATAGCCTCTCCCCCTTACGTTGACGATCCAATGTTGACTCCCTGGAAATTTTGAGAGCTTCCGGCGCAGGCGGCTGACCAGAGGGCGCAGTACCACAGGGGCTTCTTGCCCGGTGGTCTCGTAACCTTGTACTTTAGCCACCAGTTCCTGGTGAGTAAATACATAATCCCGGTTTTCGAGTAAGACTTTAATCAATTTGCTTTCTGTAAGGGTGAGAGAGACTTGTAGACTTTCATTCCAAATGACTCGCCGGTCAAAATCTACCCTCACTCCATTACCAATCAACCATTCATCCCGCTGAGAGATTATCGGGGGAGTAGTCTCCTTGATCCCTTTGAGTGCCTGAACGGAGGACTCGAGCTGAGTTAGCAGCTCTTCGCGCTGTAGAAGCTCCGTGCGGGCTTTGAGTGCTTTGGCGACACTGGCTAAAATTAAGTCGGGTGAAGAAGGTTTGAGCAGGTAATCATGGGCGCCCAAGCGCAGCGCCTCAATGGCGGATTCGAGTGATCCATGAGCAGTGAGTAAAATGACCTGAGTTTCGGGAGCAGTCTTGACTGCAAAGCGCAGCACTTCCACTCCGTCAACCCCGGGCATTTTCAAATCCAACAGGAGTAGATCATAGGTATCGCACTGTAGGCGCTGGATGGCTTCTTCTCCGCTTTCTGCCATCTGGACGCGATAGCCTTCCAGGCGCAAGATATCAGCGAGAGAACGGCGCATGGTGGCTTCATCATCAACAACGAGGATCAGAAAAGAGACCGACGGTAAAGAACACCGTGCTCCCGGGGGGGGGATGGCGTTATGGAGCATAGTTATTCGTTTTCCCCGGTCTTCAAAGTGACCAGGAATCTGGCTCCTGGGGGGTAGAAGGCGCCGGAGGTAGAAGGCACCGCTCTTTCTGTTTGATCCAGGAGTTCTAAGCTGCCACCATGAGCCGTGATGATACCATAGCTGATCGCCAGTCCCAACCCAGTGCCTCCTTGTTTGCTGCTGACAAATGGCTCAAAGATTGTTTTACGTTTCGAGGCAAGTACACCTGAGCCGGTATCCTGGAAAATGATCCTCACCTGATCGTGGCTGTGGGTCGTCTCGATAATCAGTTCGCCGCCATCCTGCATGGCCTCCACTGCATTCAGAGCAAGGTTAAGGAAGACTTGCTGGATCTGATCGCTAACCACGTAAACATAGGGTAAGTTCTGAGCATAGTTCAAGTGCACCTGCACAGCATGGTCGCTGAACTGCTTTTCCATGAGCAAAAAAACTTTATGTAATAAAGCATGGATATCCGTAGGTTGGCGATCCAGCGCGCCAGGCCGGTAAAAGTCGAGCATCCGTTGTACGATTTGCATCAGCCGGTCTAGCTCCTCCTGGGCCAGGTCAAGGTAAATCTGGCGATCATCCAAGGATAATTCCTTGCGCCCAGCCAGGTGCAGGCAGTTGCTCACAGCTTGCAGGGGATTGTTGATTTCGTGGGCGATGGAAGCCGTCAGTCGTCCGGCAATGGCCATTTTCTCTGCCTGGATCAATGCACGCTGGGATTCCTCAAGCTGGCGGATATAGGCGCGCAGCTCCTCATTCAAGCGCATATTTTCAAAAAGGCCTGCCAATTGCCCAGCAATCAAACCCAAGAGCTGCTCATCCTGGTTAGAAAAGGCATTGATATCTTTGCTGACCAGGTCGATGGCGCCGATTACCGTACCACGATACCTCAACGGTACAGCCATTTCAGAGCGTAATTCTGGTTCTTGTGGAACGAAACGTGTCTCGTTTTGAAGATCGTTGGAACGTACAGGATGTCCACTAGAGATGGTGTAACCTACCAAGGATGTTTCGACCGAAAGGGTCAAGGGGGTTTCCCCACGGCCCTCACCGCCATATTCACGCAGGATATTATCTCCAGGCGAGATCAAGAATACAGCCGCCCAGTCTGTATCAAAGGCACGCCGCAGCCTTTGCATAACTCGGCGGGAAACTTCATTGATGTCGATGCTCAAAGAAGCTGTGACGGCCAGCTCATTGAGCAAGGCTAGCTGCTGTAAGTAGCGGGTCGCCTCAGCGAAAACAATCGCATTCTCGACATTGTATGCCAACGTGGATACTTGCTGTGTGGCTTGTTGTAACGTGTCGACATCGAATGCGGGAACGATGTTTGTAGAGGGCAACGCGGCTACAAAGGCCACCAACCCGATGACCCTTTGCCCGATGACAATGGGAATCCCCAGCCAGGCACGACCAGGAAGCTCAGTGACTTGGGGCAAGAGGGTTTCCTGCTCTATATCTGGCGTGGTAAGGATCATACCCTGACGTGTAGTGGAGATTTTTTCTATGATCTGGATTTTCCGAATGGAGAGGTCCAGATTCTGAGGGGGTGGTAAGCAGTTCCAGGTGGCCTGGATGCGGAATATATCTCCAGATCGAATGGCCAGGTAAGCGGCATCGCAAAGAACGATACCCGACAGGAATTCCAGAATATTATCCAGGATTGTTTGCGGGTTATAAGAGGCTTCCAACTCAGCCCGCACCTGCCAGATGGGTTGTTGAGTATCTTGGAAGATTATCGGAAGCTCTTTGGAAGGGAGGAAGGGGGGAGTCTGGTGCGGTAAAAAGCTCCGCGTGAGTATTTTGAAGATGCTTTCGCTTTTCTTATCCAGGTCATCGACACCGATCATGAGAAGTTGATGTCTCTCTCGATTAGGGAAAAGGTAGATACGCTGGCAATCGAGATCAAAATTTTCTGTTTTTTTCCAGCGTACATATCCACTGCTTAGAGCGCCAGCCAACCAGGTGTATGTTCTGGACGATTCTAACAAATGGCCTAAGGCTGACTGCCTGGACCTATTCAGGCCTTGCCGGGGTCCATATTCCCACTGCCCATTAACGTAAAACAGCCAAACGGCCCAGCGTGTTCCGGTGAGCTTACAGGCTTCTTTGAGTTGGCTATTGCTGGTTTCAGTTTGACCGGTCATCATGTGTTCCTGTGCTCCATTATAGCCAAAACATGACATTAATCCAAGCTTTCGCCTGTAGTATGGCAATATCTTGGGGTAGGGGGATATGTTATACTCTTACCGGAGTGAAACTTTATATGAATAGCCGGGAATATATTGAGCTTGAAGAACAGTACGGTGCGCACAATTACCTTCCTTTAGATATTGTCATTACACGCGGTCAGGGTGTCTGGGTCTATGATATTGATGGAAACCGGTACCTGGATTGTTTAAGCGCTTACTCGGCACTCAACCAGGGTCATGTCCATCCTCGGATTTTGGAAACATTGATCGAACAGGCTTCGTCACTCACCCTGACTTCACGAGCTTTTCGTAACGACCAACTACCCTTATTCTATAAAGAGCTTTCGGAATTAACCGGGTTTGAAATGGTCTTGCCGATGAACAGCGGGGCAGAAGCGGTGGAATCAGCGATCAAGCTGGCCCGAAAGTGGGCATACCAGGTCAAGGGGGTTCCGCGCCAACAGGCGGAGATCATTGCTTGTGAAAGTAACTTCCACGGACGAACAACATCTATTATTTCATTCTCCTCTGAGCCATTGTATCGGGATGATTTCGGTCCCTTTACGCCCGGATTTATTCTTGTTCCTTATGGGAGTGGTCAAGCCATCCTGGATGCGATTACGCCCAATACTGCTGCGGTGCTCGTGGAACCCATCCAGGGGGAGGCAGGGGTGATTATCCCTCCAGCGGGGTATCTCAAACAACTGCGCCAGATCTGTACAGAAAAAAATGTTTTACTGATTATGGATGAAATCCAAACTGGATTGGGACGTACCGGAAAGCTGCTCGCTTGTGACCATGAGGGAGTCCGGCCTGATATTGTGATTTTAGGGAAGGCACTTTCGGGCGGTTTTTACCCTGTATCAGCAATTTTGGCAGACCGTCCCATTATGGGATTATTCCGCCCTGGCGAGCATGGATCTACCTTTGGGGGTAGCCCCTTGGGGGCGGCTGTGGCACGTACTGCTCTAAAGGTGTTGGTAGAAGAAGCGTTGATCGAGAATTCGGCAAAGATGGGGGAGTATTTCCAAGATCAACTCTCGGAGATTTCCAGCCCATATATCCAGGAAGTCCGCGGCAAAGGCTTGTTGGTAGGTGTGGAGTTAAAGACCAGTGCAGGCGGTGCACGCCGATTTTGTGAGGCGTTGGCGGGAAAAGGGATTTTGGCCAAGGATACCCACCAGAATGTGATCCGTTTTGCTCCTCCGTTGGTCATCGACCGAGAAACCCTGGATTGGGCTATTCCGCGTATTCGGGAAG
>Ga0315288_10009856_pt1 | contig 12031 bp, 6 predicted proteins | sample YL17G11_20_MG_FD_203454 | JGI IMG/M metagenome (GOLD analysis project Ga0315288, IMG submission 203454) | Sediment microbial communities from Yellowstone Lake, YNP, Wyoming, USA - YL17G11_20 | ecosystem: Environmental > Aquatic > Freshwater > Lake > Sediment | place: USA: Wyoming | collected...
CCACCGGCAGATGGCCGGCGCGCCTCGCCACGCGCCGCTCGAACTCGGCCGCGACGAGCCCGCCCCACTGCCCGAGGCCGATCACCAAGGTAGGTCGAATTCTGGTCTCCATACCTATCCCGCCCCGACCACGCGCTGTGTCTGTTGTAGTTCGCCGGCGTAGGCGCGCACGCGCTTGCGCAGGTCGGCGACGAGCCCGTCCATGGCGCTGCTTCCGTCGCCGGCATCCCCGTCGCTGCGGCTGGTATAGTCAGCCAGGATAGAGATCGCCTGGGCCGTGCCGATCTCCTCGACGTGGTGCTCGACCCGCCCCATGACCTCCTGGGGCAGCGTGTCGGCCTGGGCGAAGCGACGGATCGAGTTGGCCAGGCCGTTGCCCAGTTTGAGCGGCGGGTCCAGCAGGTCTACCGGCCGGTAGTAGTAGTAAAAGCCGCGGCTGTAGACCATGCCGAACACGGCCGCCAGGGCGAAGGCCAGCCTGGCCGACTCATCCTCCACCTGGAACTGGGGCAGCACGTGCAGCGGCCGCAGGCGGCGGGCCGCCTCGTATTGCCGCTCGTAACTGGCGTACTGCTGGATGGCCGAATACGGCGCGCCCACCGTGGCCAGGAAGACGGTCACGCTGGTAGGATCGTGGGTCGAGACGACCATGGGCATGTCGGCGGCGAAGACCGTGTTCCCCTCGTCGGGCACCCCCATGACCTGGATCGTGCGCAGTTGCGCGCCGCCGTCGTGCAGGCGCGCCAGGTCCAGGTTCCACGAGGGGGCCGCCAGGCGAAACAGCCGTTCCCGATAGGCCTGGGGCGACGTCTCGGCAGCATGGGCGCGCAGGACGTCCTCGACCGTCATCCCGGCCACGGCGCCGAAAAAGTGCGCCAGGCCCGCCCGCAGCCGCCCGGCCAATTCGTCCACACCCAGGCCGGCCCACTCGCCCGGCGCCGTATCCGCCAGCAACACCGCCAACGCCTCCTGCAGCGCTGGGGCGTGCTGCTCGTACAGTGCGCGGCAATAACCCTCCTCGGCCAGATAGATGCGGGCGATCGTCTCCTGCGGGCCACCGTACAGGAGGCGGGCCTCTGCACCGGCCAGCAGGCGCCGGACGGCTACCAGCCTGGAGCGCACCCCGCCCAAGGCCTGGGCCTGCTCCGCCAGGCCGCGCCGCACCCGCGCGACCAACGCCAGTGCCGTCTCCGCCAACAGGCAGGCGAGTGCCTGGTTCAGATACCGCTCCGCCGTCTCGACGTAGCGCCCGCGTGCCGCGGCGACCGCCCGGCCGCGGAACAGCGACGCGCTGGCCGTGGCGCGCCGCAGCGCTTCCTCGTGCTCCTGCAAGTCGAGTTCCAGCCGGCCACGTTCCCCGTCGGCCGTGGCCCGCTGGGCCACCAGTCCCTGTTCCAGCACCTCCAGCCGCCGGTCGAGTGCACCGGTCAGTGCCAGCGTTCCGTTCAGGCCACAGGCGGGGTCGGCCAGCGTGGCGGCCACGGTGCGCATCAGGCTCTCGCTCCACCGCTCCTGCAACGCCGTGCTGTTCGACTTCATCCAGGTGACAAAGTCACCGTTGATCCGCACGCGCCGGTAGTCGTGCACGTGATGGGACAACTCTTGCAGGGCGTGCGCGTCGTGCGCCTGCTGGAGCCAGGCCGGCAGCCGTAACTCGACGGCAAAGGGCACCCCCTCGTCGTCCTGCGCCAGTTCGCGCAGCAGCGCCGGTACGTCCACCGCCTGTGCCCGCAGCCAGGCCTGCGCCGCTTGCTCGGCCTGCTCCTCGTCGGCCGGGCGCAAGAGCCCTTGTTCGACCACCGCGCCGGCCAGGCGGGCCGTGCACCAGGCGGCCACCTCCTCGGCCGGGAAGTAGAGGCTGGCGATGCCGAAACTGCCACAAAAGGCCACCTCCCCCTCGGCCGTCTGTTGCGCGAGCACGCCGTCCAGGTTGTCGAAATCGTTCTCCCCCTTGCGGCCCAGTTGGGAGCCGATCTGCAGGAACAGCCCGGCCGCGATCATGTCGCACAACTCGTTCAGCCCGCGCCAGGTATAGCCCTGCTCGTCCACCCCGTCTATCAAATAGTACAGGTGGAAAGGAGCCTGGGGGGCGGAGATGAAGCGCCCGTTGGGATACTGGCAGGTGAATCCGCCGCGCTGCATCAGGTAGCCCAGTTCCTTGAGCGCAGCCACCGTGTTGGGCACGATGTTCGGCCCTTCGACGCCCCGAAAGGCCTGGGGCAGCACACCCACCCCGGTGACGTAGCAGAAATCCCCCATGCTGCCCAACTCGGACAAGATCGCCTGCACCAGGTAGGCCACGTCTATAAAGGTGCCCGACCCGGTGCCACCCACCAGCGAGTTGCAGATGAAGACGTTGATGCCCTGTGTGTTGCCGGCGCGCTGGCTGAGCGTGTCTTTGCCCGCCAGTTCCCAGATGGCGTCGGCGATGCGCCGCTCGAGCGGGTCGAAGCGCCACAGGAACGCCAGCGTTCCCAGCGGCCGTACCTGTTTGGCCCCGGCCCGCAACGCCACCGCCGGGATAGACTGGATGCAGGGGAGGCGCGCAGCGATGGCGGGCTGGCGCTCGAGGTTGCGCACGATGTTCGGCACCGGCGTGTGCCCGATGTGGAACAACTCCCGGTCCGCTTCCAGCCCCAGCGGCTGGCCATGCACCAGGACGGTGATGGTCTCGTCGGCCGTGTCGAAAGCCAGCAGGCGGATGCGCTCCGCCGGAACCTCGCCGTAGGCGCGCACCAGGTACGCCTTGAGGTGAGCCACAATGCGCTGCCCTGTGCCGCCCAGCCCGATCACGAGCGTCGGGCGCATGTTGTTGGGCGGAGAAAGCGGGTTCTTTCCTGAAAACCCGGTTTCTGGTTGCTTCTGTGTACCCTTCATCTCGCACCTCCATGCCAATCCACCCTGCGCTGCGGGCGGCGCCGGGCGCGCCGCGCACTGGCCTGCCGCAGGCTCTCGTAGCGCAACCGGTAGGCGCCCAGCGCCAACACGTCGCCGTCCCACAGCCGCCGCGCTGTGTCCAGGGGGTGATCGTTCAACTGTACCCCTGCGCCGTCCTGTCCTGCGGCCGGCGCGGCCCACGTCTCGCTGTCTCCCTCTGGCGTGCGGCTGGCGCGCAGGACGACGCGACCAGCCTCCCCCGGCAGCGGCACCGCCCCCTTACCCATTCCGCCCAGCACCGCCGCCGGCGCCGCCGGCAGGTCCAGTACCGTCCCGCTGGGTTGCCCCGGCGGCGCAGCCAGCACGCGCAGGCCGCCCTCCAGCCGCGCCTGGCCGCGGCGCTGGCGGACTACCAGGCCGCCGGCCCCGGCCGCCGCGGCCAGGCCGGCCACGCCCGCCAGTGGCAGAATCCAGTGTGGGCCGCCGCGCCCCGCCCCCTGGGCGGGACGTTCAGCCGAGGCAGGGACGGCGGGCAGCGCCACCTCCAGCGGCACCTGGGCCACGTCCTCGAAGGGCAACCCCTCTGGCGTCTGGCCGCGCAGGCGGACCGTGAGCGTGAGCGGGCCCGGGCTGCCCGGCGCAGCGCCACGCCCGGCCAGGTATTCGCCCGCGGCCACCAGGGGTACGGCGATGGCCTGTGCGCTGGACGGATGCAGGCTCGCGCTGAGCGTGCCCTGCGCGGCGACCTCCCGCGGGTCGAGCAGGCGGCCGCCGCTCCACACGCGCACGCTCACGCCGATGGGGACAGCGGGCTGGAATGAAGCCCCAGGTAGCGGCGATACCACCTCCAACTCCGGCAGGAGCACGGCCTCGAACGCAACCTCGTGGCGTGCCACCTCGGCCCCGTCCAGCAAGGCACGCAGGTAGAGCGTGCAGGCCCCTGCGGGCGGGTCTGGCAGGGCGACGCAGAAACGACCGTCGCGGGCGGCGGCGTCACAACCCCGCCCGTCGTCGTGGGCCAGGGCGGTCGTTTCGGGCAAGCCCGCGCGGCGCACCTCTGCCACGATTCGCAGGTCCGGGCTGGCCACCATTTCTCCGCTCGAAGCCTCGCGCACGGCGATGCCGGCGACGTCCAGGGGCTGCCCGGCCGGGACGTATGGCGGCACGGCCCCTACCTCCAGGGTATACGCGGGTGCACGGGCACTGGCCTGGGGGACGACGTCTCGCCACACCAGCACCGTGCCGCGCCCGCGCAGTTCCAGCGTCCAGCGCCCAGGCTGAGGACCAGTCACAGCCCAGACTTCCTCGCGGGTGGCACCGGCGTCTCCTGTACGTTGCACGCCGGGGTCGCCCGCTCGCACAGGCGTGCCGTCCGGCCGTAGCAGACCCACCTCCACGCCCGGGTCGCTGCGCACGATGACGAACGTGACCTGGGCCAGCCCTCCCTCGACCGCGATGCTGTAAACTGCCTGGCCCTCCACGTCCGTCTCGACGACCGGCAGGTCCGCCGCAGCCCCGGCCAGCCGGGCGACGATGGCGTGGTAGATGGGCAGCAGGTCGTCGGCGGTGCGCGCCTCGTAATATTCCGCCGGCGGGGTACGGGCGGCGATCTCCTGCCACAGGTTGTGGTAGATAGTCTGGATTTCGGGGTCCCGGTCGGTGGCCTCGTTGGAGAGGGCGACGGTGAAGATCGGGCACCCTTGCTCGCGGAAGCGTTCGACCAAAGCCCGCAAGCCGGCCAGGTAAGCGTCGCGCCCGGCAGGGGAGGGGGCAGGCACGAGTTCCGGTTTGCCGTCGGTGAGCAGGAGCACGACGGGGCGCCGGGCCGGGTCACGCCGCCCCTGCGGGAAAAAGGTCTCGTAGGCCAGTTGCAGCGCCTGCAGCGGGTCGGTCCAGCCCATGCGGCGGGGCTGGGCGATGGCATCCCGGATCGCCTGGCGCCGTTCGGCGCTGTCAAGCAGGGTGAGCGGGGCGACCGTTTCACTGCTTCCGCCAAAGTGGACGGCGCCCAACCGGTTGCCGCCCCTGGCCGCGTCCACGCCCAGGTAGGCCACGAACAGGTTGGCGGCCTGGACGCGCAGCAGGCCGGGGTCCGATCCCACGCCCCCCTTGTCCCACATGGAGTCGGAGTGGTCAATCAGCAGGAGGACGTCGAGGGGCACAACCTCTATACCCTGGGCGCTAGCACGCCCTGCTAGAAACGCCGCCACAGCACATAGCGCCAGCCCTAGAAACAACAGTCCTAGAAGGATCAACAGGCAGGTACGCTTCCAGCGTCGAAACCGCTTGATCATAGTTGCCTCCTCTCGCCTCTATGGTACACCATGCGAGGGGCAGACGTCTATGGGACGCGGGCGGAAAATGGACGGACTCCGGGGAACGAAATTTCGCAGTGTGGGGCAATCGTTCGAGGCGGGGAGAGGAAGTAAGACCAGGGCTAGGTCAGGTACAGATATGAAAGGCAGGCCCACGGACCAAGCCCGTGGGCCAATGTTCTCAGCCTGGTGGATCGGGCGCTGCTCCGCGGAGCAGCGCTTTCACGATAGCGTCGCGCTGTGTTGCAGAGCCCAGTAGCGGACCTGGGTGCGGTTGGAGAGGTGCAGTTTCTGCAAAATGTTGCTGACGTGGGTCTTGACAGTCTTGACGCTCACGACCAGCCGCTCGGCGATTTCCTGGTTGCTCAATCCTTCGGCCAGCAAGCCCAGCACCTCTTGTTCGCGGGCTGTGAGACCGGGAGCCGACTCAGCGGACAACGCTCCGTCTCCGGTCTGGACCAGGAACTGGCGCAGTTTCTCGTAGATGCGGCGGTCCAGGAACGGCTGCCGGCGGGCCACTGAGCGGATGGCGTTGAGGATCTCGTCGCAGGAGGCGTTCTTGAGCACGTACCCCATCGCGCCAGCCGCGAGAGCCGGGAAGACGTAGGCGTCCTCGTCGTGGGCCGTGACGGCCAGGACTTGAGTGCTGGGACTGGCCTCGGTGATGAGACGCGTGGCCTCAATGCCATCAATCTCGCTATACTTGAGTTCCAGGTCCATCAGCACGACGTCGGGCACTTGCTCTTCCGCCAGGTCAACTGCTTCTTTCCCATCGCCGGTGCAAGCGACGACTTTCATGTCACTGGCCGTCCCCACGTAGCCGGCCAGCCCGTCCAGGGTCATAGGATGATCATCCACGATGATTACGCTGATCAATGCGAGTTCATCCGAGACATGCATGTAAGACTCCCTTCTGAAGATAAGTGTAAAGGAACGTGAACCGCGATGCAGGTGCCCTGACCAGGCGTTGACTGGAGTTCCAAGTCGCAGCCCAGGCTGCAGGCATAATCCCGCATGTTCCTGATGCCATATTTATCCTTGAGGTGTTGTGCGCGCTGGAGATCGAACCCCACGCCATCGTCGCTAATCTTTAGGAAGGCCTCTGTCTGAGACAGAGTGTACGAGATGGTGACTTGCCGACAGCTAGCGTGGCGAATCACGTTGTTAAGTGCTTCCTTGACGATGCGGGAGAGCACAAAGTGCACCTGGGTGGAGACGAAAGCCTCACCATTCCCATCACAGTGCACCTCAATGTCATAGTACCGGCATATCCGCGCGACCGTTTCCTGCAACACGTCGCGAAAATCCTGATCATCGAGATCTTTCGTAGCGAAGTCGGAAAGCAGGTAACCGAGATGTCGTTTGGCGCTTTCTGCAATGTCCACGATGTGGCTCAGTTCACGGGCCGCCCGGCTGTCGTGCACGTCCAGATAGTGCGTGGCGGTACGTGCCTTGAGGGCGATGGCGAACAGGTCGCTGGAAGTGGAGTCGTGCAGTTCGCGAGAGAAGCCAGCCCGTTCTCGGGCGATGGTTAGTTGGCGCTCCTGCTCACGCAGATGAGCGCTCTGCAATGCGCTGGCAGCCTGTTGGGCGAATAGTTCGATCAGAAGGCACTCGTCCTCCGAGAAAGTGTGCCGGCTGCGGTAGTTTACACACATGATGCCGAGCAGTTCGTCACCACTGAGCAACGGTACACCAGCGAAGGAGACGACGTCCTGGCGCTGCGTGAACGTGCGCTGGCAGCGGCCATCGGCACCTCCATATCCTACCAGCAAGGGTTCGCGCTGAGCATCGGAGAAGTAGAATGGCCTGCGCTCCCGGATGATGGTGTCCAGAATGTTGCCCTCGCCCAGCCGGGGAGATGGCTCCCCCTTGCCCCGCACATCGCCGCCGACGAAAAGGAGTTCCGCCTGGTGGCGGCCCTCGTCAAATTCGAACAGGAGAACGATGTCGGCCCCGAGAACCTGTTCAGCGCTGCTGCCGATCTGTTCCAGTAGTCGCCTGGGCTGCCAGACCGCCGATTGGATGGCCTGCCCGCCGTGGTGCAGTGCGGTCAGTGCGTCGGCCTTGGACTGCGCCCGTCTGTAGAGGTAAGCATTGGCTACGGCCATCGCTGCCTGGTCCACGAAAGGGTGTAAGAGTTGCACTTGTTCGTCCGTGATATGCTCCCGATCCCTGCTGTGACATATACGGTAGCCAGCCTCCAGCATGCCGATGCGCTTCGGTTGTCCGGTGGCCGGATCGGTAGCTGTCATCGGTACGAAGACGCGCACCATGTCCTGGTGGCCGAACTTTTCCCAGATACCCCGGTCAAAACGCTCATCCCACCCTGTGAGTATCTCAGTGCGGCCTGTGCGGACGATGTCGGCCTGGATGTCGTTACTATCCAGGGGGTGTACGGCCATGGCGACCCATTCCTCGGGCACGTTGCGCCCGCAAACCGTGGATATGATGCCCTGCGCCTCGTCCACCAGCGAGACAGTAGCGAAATCGAAACCGAATACGGTGGTGACCAGTGCCAGCAACGTATTGAGAACACGGTCGCGATCCAGGCTGCGAGTGACAGTCTGTGCGAGTTGCTGTAATGCCTGGTATTGCTCCAGCAGGCTGGCGTGGTAGAGAATGGGACTCAGGTAGCGTGCCAGCTCGTAGATGGCGTCATACTCCTGCTTCATTTCCTCGTGCCTCATCGGACGATTGAACGCCAGGCATAGGACTGCAAATGAAAGCGCCTGATGAGGTTGAAACTCGGGGATGGGAATGCCTAACTCGAGACGAGCATGGGGAAGAAATGGACGCCGGGCAGGGATGGCATCACCCAGGCGGCACGGTGGCCTATCGGCGCGAGACGCAAAATGCGGCTGGCCTGTACGCGCCACGCAGGCCGGCAGCCGGTCGTCGTCCAGTGCAATCGAAAACCCATCCGACGGATTGCTCACGACCGGGCAATCGAGGTGTTGCCCGCGGTCCATCGTGCAGGCGGCAAGCGTCAGCCGGCCGGTCTTCGGGTCCGGAGTCCAAATAGAACAGCAACTGGCAGCGCGCATCGTCCGGCACATGTTCAGCACCAATGTGCGAGCGGCCTGGGGGTCATGCAGGGAGCGTATGTTGACCGCGAGGGTATCCAGCATCTCCCGGTAGCGGGCGATGGAGGTGTCGCGTGCCCCCACGTTACGTACCAGGTAGTGCAACAGGAAGCCCAGAAGCAACATGACGAAGGCCCGCCGCAAGGCCACCGCAAGCGCTGAACTGAAACGAAAGTAGGCCACCGGCGCAAGTCCGCTATCTACGTAGCCCAACCCGAGCAACAGGACACCAACCCAGCCCACGGTGAACATAAGTTCCGGCGTTTCGCAGTGTTCGCTGACGATCATCACGGCCAGCAGGTACAGCAACCACAAGGAGGTAGTGGGGTGGTGGAAAAAAGCATAGCCCCCCAGTAGCACGGTGAGGCCCAGGATACCGGCGTGCGCACGCGCGAACTGGATGCGGCGCGTGTAGTAGCGGGACATCCAGACTTCCGGAAGCAGCAAGCGCCCGACCACGTAGACAATATAGGTCGAGACGACGCCCACAGTAAGCAGCCGGAGGGGCACAGGAGCATCTAGCGTCTCCAATACGAGCAGACCCACTACCAGCCCGGCGATGATGACACGATAATAACGGGCCGAATAGCGGGCGAAGCGACTAGAAATGGCCCGGCCATAGTTGGGGGTTTGCATCCATCGGCTGGCAAGGGGTTGCTTCATGAGGCACTGCTCCCAATAGGTAATGGCATCTGAATCCATTATACCGGAAATAGTCGCAGAACGGAATAGGTCCTGGGCGGATATGGAGGCTGATTTGAAGGGAGGAAGGGCACGAAAGTGCGACAAGGGTAGTATGGTGAGGGAATCAGCTGTGGGCCCGATGCCCGATTTGACAAATGGCGCCAAGAGTATACAATGATCGTGTGCGGAGAGCAATCAGAGCGGAATGTGGCACAAAGTGTGGAAATGGCAGGATTTTGGTGTGTAAATGAAGGCCATTCGCGTTACCCCAAGATATAGGGGTCGAGAGACCAGAGAGGAAGCCAGAAACCCGTACATCTGGGGGTGGCACAAAATGCGGTCCGAAAGACCGTAATCCCCGCCAGGGGACGGAAACTTCCGCCAGTTGACAATGACCGTCGAGATGCCGACTAGTCCGAAAGACCGTAATCCCCGCCAGGGGACGGAAACTAACACTTATACGCCAGCGGCGTTTCGCGAAGCTTCTGGGTCCGAAAGACCGTAATCCCCGCCAGGGGACGGAAACCCAGATCACGCACCTCGGCAGTCTCGCGGGCCGCGGAGGTCCGAAAGACCGTAATCCCCGCCAGGGGACGGAAACACGATACTGTCGGGGCGGGCCAATAGAGAACGTCTCTGTCCGAAAGACCGTAATCCCCGCCAGGGGACGGAAACTCGGGGCACCAGGGCGGAAGGATACACGGGTACCCTTGGTCCGAAAGACCGTAATCCCCGCCAGGGGACGGAAACAAACAGGTGGTCCCACGATGCGGAATCCAACGCCGGAGTCCGAAAGACCGTAATCCCCGCCAGGGGACGGAAACCTGAATCAGCGCGGCGGCCTGGTCAATGAGCTCGGCAGTCCGAAAGACCGTAATCCCCGCCAGGGGACGGAAACATGAACTGACGCAAAGGTAGCCATTATTCCACCTCCTGTGTCCGAAAGACCGTAATCCCCGCCAGGGGACGGAAACTCGCCAGAGATTCGGGACAAAACTTGGACCAGACCGGGTCCGAAAGACCGTAATCCCCGCCAGGGGACGGAAACAGAGGAATGTGATGTCGGACGTTCCGGTGGCGATATAGGTCCGAAAGACCGTAATCCCCGCCAGGGGACGGAAACCACCTGCCGCCGCCCTTTGGGCAGGGATATGAAACCAGTCCGAAAGACCGTAATCCCCGCCAGGGGACGGAAACCCACTGGACGGTGGCGGTTCCGGCCGGGCTGGCGCAGGTCCGAAAGACCGTAATCCCCGCCAGGGGACGGAAACCTAGGCCGTGCGTTGTTAGCCGCGATGACGGTCACAACCGTCCGAAAGACCGTAATCCCCGCCAGGGGACGGAAACTCGCCCTCCCTCTGGTGGGGCCTTCGGCCCCAGTCCGGTCCGAAAGACCGTAATCCCCGCCAGGGGACGGAAACTCGAAACCAAACGGGCTTACGCCCGCATTACCCATTCAGTCCGAAAGACCGTAATCCCCGCCAGGGGACGGAAACATGGTTGGCAGGTAGCGGTATCAATGCCCTCATCCGAGTCCGAAAGACCGTAATCCCCGCCAGGGGACGGAAACTTTCCCCTGGCTCCCAAGGGCCCCACTCTGTCGCATAGGTCCGAAAGACCGTAATCCCCGCCAGGGGACGGAAACAAGTTGCTCCGCCTCGTACCGCGAGCTGCAAACCTGCGTCCGAAAGACCGTAATCCCCGCCAGGGGACGGAAACGGCCACATGCACCACCCACGACTCGCCCTCCTGGTCAAGTCCGAAAGACCGTAATCCCCGCCAGGGGACGGAAACTCGCCAAAGGGTCGTTCAGAATTTCGAGCAACGTTGAGTCCGAAAGACCGTAATCCCCGCCAGGGGACGGAAACTAAGACCAGCTCTCCGATCGTACTCGGCCTACTAGAGGTCCGAAAGACCGTAATCCCCGCCAGGGGACGGAAACCTGATGAGAACGTTCTAGTGCGAACCCTCCGGCCGCCGGTCCGAAAGACCGTAATCCCCGCCAGGGGACGGAAACCAGGCCGTGGGTCTTGGCATTCTTGTTGCCCGTCGGGTCCGAAAGACCGTAATCCCCGCCAGGGGACGGAAACCTATGGATATGGACACTGCCGCTACTGCTAGCGTCAGTCCGAAAGACCGTAATCCCCGCCAGGGGACGGAAACACCAAACATAAGGCCCAAACCCAAGTAGCTAAGTAGGGTCCGAAAGACCGTAATCCCCGCCAGGGGACGGAAACGGGAAGGTGACCGAGTATGGCCAAATCTCTCTCGTCAGTCCGAAAGACCGTAATCCCCGCCAGGGGACGGAAACCAAGTAGCGCAGTACGAGATACTCGAAGGTGGCGCCGAGTCCGAAAGACCGTAATCCCCGCCAGGGGACGGAAACCCACTCAGTACGCCTGCCGTCAAATCAACTAGATCCAGTCCGAAAGACCGTAATCCCCGCCAGGGGACGGAAACCTGATGTCCAGCGCAAGCGTGTTCGCTCTCAGACCGAGTCCGAAAGACCGTAATCCCCGCCAGGGGACGGAAACCCGGTAACGATGGCAGGGATCTTCCCCCCCAAGACGTGTCCGAAAGACCGTAATCCCCGCCAGGGGACGGAAACGGGACGGGGTCGGCTCGTTAGTCGCCGTTAGAGTCGGGTCCGAAAGACCGTAATCCCCGCCAGGGGACGGAAACTCGCAGGAAGAACAAGCCAATCCCGCAGGCGATCAAGAGTCCGAAAGACCGTAATCCCCGCCAGGGGACGGAAACTCAAGGTGTTGTTCCCGCAGGACATCCTCGAAGAACAAGTCCGAAAGACCGTAATCCCCGCCAGGGGACGGAAACGGGCGGGTCCCACTCGGAGGCGAGGGGATCCAGAGCGGGTCCGAAAGACCGTAATCCCCGCCAGGGGACGGAAACTAGCTAACAGAACGAATGAAACATACAAAATCCTGTGAGTCCGAAAGACCGTAATCCCCGCCAGGGGACGGAAACTAGACGTGTGGGGCACCGCCCACGGCGGTCATATCGAAGTCCGAAAGACCGTAATCCCCGCCAGGGGACGGAAACTAAATACTGCAG
>Ga0315288_10009858_pt1 | contig 12030 bp, 11 predicted proteins | sample YL17G11_20_MG_FD_203454 | JGI IMG/M metagenome (GOLD analysis project Ga0315288, IMG submission 203454) | Sediment microbial communities from Yellowstone Lake, YNP, Wyoming, USA - YL17G11_20 | ecosystem: Environmental > Aquatic > Freshwater > Lake > Sediment | place: USA: Wyoming | collected...
AGCCTCGGAGGCGAAAACGCCGGCCGAAACCATATCCACTTCTGATGGTGCCACGAGCCGAAGCGCGCAAAGTAGTTGCCTAGAAACCATTTATAGCCGTTTAAGTGCCATTGGTCCCTGAACCCTGAACCCTATTTCCCCCGGACGAGCCCAAACCACTCGATCTGCTTGCGCGGACAATAGCGCAGCCCGTGGGCAGTGCAGTACGGCTCCAGCCACTCGGCCCGTTGGGCCAGGGTCCGCACGTCGGTCCCCTGCGGCATGAGCATGACGCGAGCGCGGTCGATCTCGGGAAAGCCGGCCAGATACTGCTCCACCTCGCAACAGGTTTCCAGCGAATCGACCACGAATTTGAATTGGCACGTGTACTCGGCGGCCAAGCGGCGGATCGCGTCCGGGACGTGGCGGAGCAGCCGATGCCGGGCGGCCCAGTCGGCCCTCTGCTCCGGCGAGGGATCCGAGTTGGAGAGTTTTGGGCTGATCGACATCAAGTCGCACTGGACGGGCAGGAAGCGGGTCCCCGCCGTCTCGACCGTGATGTGCCGGCCGAGACGGCAAAGTTGCTCTGTCAAAGGAACAAGGTCTTCAAAGAGCATCGGCTCGCCGCCGGTCAGCACCACGTGCTTCTCTCCAAGCTCGGCCACCTTGGCGACGATCGCTGCGACCGGGAGGTTCTCACCCTCCGGCTTCCACGAGGCATACGGGGTATCGCAGAAAGAGCACCGCAGATTGCAGCCGCTTGTGCGCACGAAGACGCTCGGCGTCCCGGTGAGGAAGCCTTCGCCTTGGATCGATTGGAAAATTTCGGCGATTCGCATGAGCTATCGCGAGTAGGTTATGCTTTAGCATAACGGAACCTGGGGCGTTATGCTGAAGCATAACCTACACGGCTTTCCGCTTTCCGCTTTCCGCTGTCACATACTCCGCCGGGTCTTTCAGGCCCGCTTCGGCGAAGCCTTTGAGGCGGAGCAGGCAGGAGTCGCAGCGGGCGCAGCTTCGGCCGGCCGGGTCGGGATCGTAGCACGAATGGGTCAGGCCGTAGTCCACGCCGAGCTCGATCCCGCGTCGGATGATCTGGGCCTTGGTCAGGTTGACCAGCGGCGTGTGGACCTTGAAATCTAGTCGCCGCTCGACCCCCGCTTTCGTCGCCAGGTTGGCTAGGCGCTGGAAGGCGGCGATGAACTCCGGCCGGCAGTCGGGATAGCCGCTGTAGTCGATGGCATTCACGCCGATGAAGATGTCGGCCGCCCCGACCGTCTCCGCATACGCCAGGGCCAACACCAAGAGAATCGTATTCCGGGCCGGCACATAAGTGACCGGGATCTCCTGCTGCATCGTGCCCGGGCTTCGGTCTTTGGGTACTTCCAAGTCGCCGGTCAGGGCACTTCCCCCCAACTGGCGAAGATCGACTGTCAAGACCATGTGCCGCGCGACTCCCATCGCCTGGGCCACGCGCCGGGCTGCTTCCAATTCAAACCGGTGCCGCTGCCCATAATCGACCGACAGTGCAAACAGCTCGAACCCCTCCTTTCGGGCGATGGCAGCCGCGGTGGCGGAATCCAGTCCGCCGGAGAGGAGAATGACTGCGGGCTTGGACATAAGGAGAGCAGGGGCTAGGGGTTATGGGGAAAGGATGAAGGATGAGGGATGAAGGATGAATAAGACACTGGCTGAATACTACTCGATCGGGCCCCTCATCTTCATCCTTCATCCCTCATCCTTCATCCTTTCCCCCTGCCCCTCATCATGCCACAATAGTTCGAGGCACAAAAGGAGCGCCTGCCGTGAGCGACGACTTCCGCAACCTCCTGGAGACGTTCCCCAACCAGTACCCCGACAGGGACTACACCATCCAGATCGTCTGCCCGGAGTTCACGTCCGTTTGCCCCAAGACGGGCCAGCCCGACTTCGGCACGCTCACCATCACCTACACGCCCGACCAGAAGTGCGTCGAGCTAAAGAGCCTGAAGCTCTACCTGCAGCGGTACCGCAACGAGGGGATCTTTTACGAGACCGTCACCAACCGGATCCTGGATGACCTGGTGGCGGTTGTCCAGCCCCGTACAATGACGCTGGTGGCGGCGTTCACCCCAAGGGGTGGCATCACCACGACGGTGACCGCGACCTTCCAAAGCCAAGCGTAAGCTCAGGCCAAGAAGCCTGAGAAAACGGCACGCAGGGAGAGCGTAGACAGGTTTTCTCTCTTTAGGTTGGAGGGTAAGAGTATGAGTTGCAGAGGAGTCTCCCTGCGCGGGGTCTGCCGGGCGATGCTCGCAGTCGCGCTGGCCGTCTTGTTGTTGTCTCCGACGGGCGCCGTGTGCCAAGAGCAGCGTCCGTCGAGCTACTCGCCGGTGGTGATCACCGAGCCGTTTGAGACGATCCAGAAGCGCATGGAAGCGGCCAAGCCGCAGGTCATGGAGCGGCAGATGCAGTTGCTACAGCAGCGCTACGACCTGAGTGACCGACCCGCCCGGGGGGTCGCCATGTCGCGCGGCAAGGCGGTGCAAGGGGGCATCCGGGCGAAGCTGCCGGACGGGCTGGAGTCGTGGCAGGAACTGGCTGCCATGACCCCCGAGGGAATCCGCAGCAAGGGGCTCTGGCCCAAGGGGTTTTTTCCCTTGCCGCACCCCAATCATCCCGAAGGGGGCATGCTCTTCCCAAAACACCACATCGACAAGGTCAAACAGCAGGACGAGCGGGACCTGTCCCGCTTCGATCTGGACTTTGACTTGCCGGAGCACCTGCTCCCGGAGTTCCCGCCGCCGATCTTTCTGACGACCCGGCCGGATCTCGGCGACGTGTCCCAAGGCCAGTTGGTCACGCTTGCCAATTACTACCAACTCTTCAACGGGGTCTTAAACCCCAAGCAGTTGGAGGGCCTGCGCCTGCTGCTGACGCCGTTCCCGCAACAGCAGTTCAACGCCACCGAGGACCGGCGCTCGCTCAGGCCCCATACCGGCGTCGTCTGCTTTGACTGCCACGTGAACGGCCACACGAACGCCGCCACCCACTTGGTGGGCGACATCCGGCCGCAGCCCTTCCGCCACCGCCTCGACACGCCGTCGCTGCGGGGCGTGAACATCCAGCGGCTCTTCGGCTCCCAGCGGGCCCTGAAGAGCGTTGAGGACTTCACCGAGTTCGAGCAGCGGGCGGCCTATTTCGACGGCGACCCCGTGACCGCGACCAAGAAGGGCGTGAACATCCTGGAGCGGGCCAGCCAGGTCCATTTCATGGCCGAGTTCCAGGCGTTGCTCGACTTCCCGCCAGCGACGAAACTCAACGTCTTCGGCACGCTCAACCCTCAGAAGGCGACCCCGGCCGAGCTGCGCGGGCAGAAGGTCTTTTTCGGCAAGGGGCGGTGCGACGTCTGCCACCCGGCGCCGTACTACACCGACAACCTGATGCACAACCTCCGGGTGGAGCGGTTCTACAAGCCCCAGATGATCAACGGGCGCATGGCCGCCAGCGACGGGCCGATCAAGACCTTTGTGCTGCGGGGGATCAAGGACTCCCCGCCCTACCTGCACGACGGGCGGCTCCTCACCCTGGAAGACACCGTCGAGTTCTTCGACCTGGTCCTGGAGACGAAGCTCACCGACCAGGAGAAGCAGGACCTGGTGGCGTTCATGCGGTGCCTGTAGCCGGGGGGAGGGGCACCCCAACGTCAGAAAGCCGCGACCGGCGGTCGCGGTCTTCAAGCCGAGACGCCGAGACTTCCGAAGTCTTCGAGACTTCGAAAGTCTGCTGTTGGCACCCTTATTGGGAGCACGGCTCCATCGCCGAGGGGGGATTGGCAGATCCAGGCGTTATACTCGCGGGCCTTCTTACGCCTTGTCGGTAGTTGGCACCGCTCATGTGCCGGCGAGCGAGGGCTCGTCCCGCATGAGCGGTGGTTTTCACGACTTCACCCAAAGGAGCCACGACATGATGAAGGCCCGACTCGCAACCCTGTTCGCCATCCTCAGCCTGCCGGTCTGCGGAATCCTGATCGCAGGTCAGACCAAACCACCGGACTCGACGTCCGAGAAACCCGGAGATAAGCCCCGCGTCGGGGTCTACGACTCGCGGGCCGTGGCCGTTGCCTACTGCGGCACCGAGCGCCACGAGGCCGAGATCCGCCGCCTGGACGAGGCCCTCGCAAAGGCCAAACGCTCGGGCGACGCCGCGGAGATCAAGAAGGCCGACGGGGCGGTGTGGGAGGAACGCAAGCGATTGCACCGCCAGGGTTTCAGCACACACTCCGTGGACGCCATCCTGGGCCAGATCCCTGAGGAGGTCAATCGCGTCCAGAAGGACGCCAAAGTGACGGCCCTGGTCTCCAAGTGGGACGAGAAGAAGCTGGCCGAGTACAAGAAGGCCGAGAAGGTGGACGTGACCGAGCGGCTGATCGACGCGATCAAACCGACCGAGCGCCAGCGCCGGTTTGCCATGGACATCGTGAAGGTCAAGCCGGTTCCGCCGAAGCAGTACGAGGAAATCCTGAAGAAGGAGGCGGGGGAGCACTATTGACGACCGCAAAAGCGAGCATGGGTCCTCGACCGGGCTCCCCCGAGACGCCGTACTCGTCTATCGTGATGGGTCCAACTGCTGCGTTACACTGAACTGATGGCCTCGATCGTGCCGATGATGTCGAGAAGGGAAGCGGTAGCCCCCCAGGAGGAGGCAATCCGATGGAAGTCCGTTCCGACCAAGTGCGACCTTGCCCTCACGTCAAGTCGAGCGACTCGCCGGCTGGGCAAGATGACGTGCTCGACTGGGACAACCTGATTCCGGTGGCTCCGGCCCGACCCGGCGGTCGTATTCAGGTACGCCTGAACAGAAGTCGACGCGACCAGCCGCTCCCCGCAGAAGACCCCTGGGCCAAATAGGGCCTCCCGCCGATGACTGACTATCCTTGGTACGCAGTGGTCAGCGGGGACTCGATTGAGCAGGGCGACGTGCTCCGGCACTGTGCCGTGTTCTTGCCACCCAGCGGGCTGCTGGTAGGCAAGGCACTCCCAGAGGACTTGACCGCGGAGTTTGAGTGGGTGGAGAGAGACGTGCTCGTCCTCTCTCAGACGTGCGACCTCGTGAAAGGCCGCGAAAAGGTCACTGAAGTTCTGTTGTGCGCGGTCTGGGCTTGTGCCGAGGTCGGCGGCCACTTGGCAACTCCGAAAGGAATGGAGGATGCGAGGCGCGGAAACCTGCCTGCGTACCACATGCTGGCGCCCTGCAAGGTCGCGGGCTTTGAATCGGAGGTCAGCGTTGTCGATTTCCGGCGCGTCTACTCGCTGCCCGTGGGTCATGTGCGGGAGTTCGCCTCGTTCGTCGGCGACCGAATTCGGCTCCTCCCGCCGTACAGAGAGCATCTTGCGCAGGCATTCGCGCGATTCTACATGCGGGTTGGCTTGCCCATCGACATCCCGTCATTCATTTAGGCGCGGACCCGCACGGAATCTTCAGAGCGGCAAGACGCCACGGTTGGGTGGCTGACCCGAGCGAATCCCCAGTGGCTACGGGCTGGGGCTGCGCCGCGATCAGCCGTGGGCCGCCCGACAGTCTGAGCGTGTCGGACCATTACCCTAAGGCCCGGACGCGCCACAATCGCGATGATCTCTGCCGCACCTTCGCGCCGTTGTCGTGTCTTGGTACCTGCAGACGGACGGCTGTAAGCTGAAGGCAGAAAGCTCACACCCCTTGAGCCCTTGAATTGCCCCGAATCGGGGCGTATCCTAAATTGTTTGCCCAAAAGCAGTTACCCCCCTGGTGTAAGATCCCCATAGAGGCGAGGTGACCAGAAGTGGCCACGGCGACCAACAAACCAGCGGCAGTCCCTACCCGATCGGCCGTCTCGAGTTGGACGCGGGCTTAGAGGCCGGCGCAGCCCCGCGTCACCCGGGCGACGCGGTCAAGCTCAAACCGGGGCTGTTTACCGGCGACGGGCTCTTGATCAAGACGATCTACCAAGGGGAAGAGGCGTCGCAGTCCGGGCGCGAGACCTCCGAGGTCCGGATCAGCCTGAGCACGCCGCAAGGCACGGTCCTGGATCGCGGCTCATCGAAGTTTGGGTGAGGGGGGCTCTGTCCGGCCTCGTGTCGAGTGCCGCCGGAGCAGCCGCCCGCGACGCTGTTACTGCAACTCGAATTCGACGTCGGCCCTCTGGCAGGCGTGGTCGGAGGGGCCGCACCGATCCCGGTGGTCCCGAGGTAGAGTGATTCCTGTGCCAAAAACGCGACCGACCCCCCTTGACAGAGGGCGGCAGGCGTACTAGGAGTACTAGTACAGTTGCAGCATTCGGCCGGGATTCCGGGGAAGCGCGACAGATCCGGCCTCTGGCGCGCAAAGACCAGGAGGTGACCGGCCATGTCGACTTGCAGGCGCGGTGGCTGCCACCCACGGGGACGGAGTCTGCGCCGCGCGACGTCGATCGGACAACGACCGATAGCCGGGCCAGGCGGGTCCGCCGGATGGGTGGGTTTTCGAAAGAAGGAGGTAGACATGAAGCGATGGTGGTTTGTTGCCAGCGCGCCGCTCCTGGCGTTCCTCGCACTGGGGGCCTCGGTCGGCGCGGCAGAGGAGAAAGGACCGAAGAAGGACGCGGTGATCAGGGACGCCGCGTCCGAGCCAGGCGTTGCCGGCAAGAAGCCCCCGTTGACCGGGCCGGCCGTGTTCAAACTCGACGAGGTGCCGGCCTTCGGCAAGGAGGAAGGCGCAGCGGGGTCCCCCGGCCGGTATCTTGGCGGCCAGTACGTACAGTGCTCGACTCAGCCGAGCAAGCAGGTCAAGCGCTACCCGAAGCTGAACTCGAAGAAGCCGCTCTACGGGTCGGTCGTCCTCGATGGCAGTTTCGTAGACCCCTCGGTCGGGACGGTATTCCGCTTCGTGCTGGACCAGTCCGGCGACGCTCCCCTTGCGGAGTCCGGAGAACCCGAGGCCGTCAAGAGCAGTAGCTTGCTTGCAGCCCTCGCGAGGGCCCTGACGGGTGAGAAGGCGGAATCTCCGCAACCGAAGCCGCCGGAGCCGGTCCGGTACGACCGGCTTTGCTTCGACCTCAACGGCGACCTGGATCTGACGAATGACCCGGTGCTCCAGCCAGCCAAGGAACCCGCTCTTCCCCGCTCGCCGTACGAAGGGGCGGTTTTTGAGGACCTGATGGTGCCGGTGGATTTTGGGCCGGGGCTTGGCACGCGGCCGGTTCGTTTGATCCCGCGGCTCAGGGTCTTCGGGCCGGATCGCGCGTACGTGGAGTTTGTCCCCACCGTGGCGTGCAAGGGGAAGATACGCATCGGCAAGGATCAGTATACGGTGTGCTTGAGCCAAACGCAGATGATCTCTGGGCGGTTCGATCGGCCGCTGGTCGATCTGGAGATCACGCCGATCGGCGGCCCGGCGCCGAGCCGGCGCTCCTTCTCGTCGATCTGGCTGTGCGCAATGCGCGAGTTCGATGGCCGGCTCTACACGTTCTCCGCGACGCCCCTGGGCGACGAGTTGACCGTGAAACCGTACGAAGGCGAGTATGGCATACTCAGGGTGGGGCCGGGCGGACGGGCAATCACCAAACTCGGCGTCCTGGGCGAGCTGGTCTCCAAGGACGCGCTGGTCAGCGTGGGAAAGATGACAATGCCGCCGCCCGAGGAGTTACCGCGCGAGCACCGGCTGCCCGTCGGCGACTACGCGCCCGTTCGCCTCGCCTTGGATTACGGCCGGCTGAAGATGAGCGTCCAGGCGCTGACACTCGCGTCCAGCCAACCGGCGGAAGAGGGCGAGGCCCGGCCCCCGGCCGTCTACGCGATCCAGATTCGCAAGGACAAGCCCTTCGTGTTCGAACTGAGCGGCAAGCCGGCCGTGGTGTTCACCGGTCCCCGCAAGAGCCGGACGTTCAAGCCGGGGGAGGAGGTCAAGATCGAGGCCGTGCTGGCCGAGCCGTCCCTTGGCGTGATGATCGCCGGGCTGTTTGACGGCAGCCGCAAGCGCGGCGAGATCAAGATCCACGACGGCGGAAAGGAAATCGCGCTGCCGGACTACGAGCGGCTCGATCCCACGGTCGTGATCCGCAGTTCGGGCGGGACGCAAGTGGCCGAGGGCAAGATGCCCTTTGGGTGAGGGGGAACCTGCGGGTACTCGTGGCGAGTACCGAAGGACCTGAAGCCCTCCGGCCCGAAAGAGACCTTCACGGCCACTATAAGCTACGACACGCTCGACCTCTACGGCAAAGTGGATGCCACAGTGCCAATCGTGATCGAGGCGAAGGACTGAGACGCACGCGGCGGGCATGGCGGCGAGCGATTGCCTTCTGCCAACGACTGACCGCCGGAGCAACCGGTTCCGCCGGATGCCCGCTGCCCGTCCGCATTCTTTTCTGAAGTTGATCCAGGGGCTTTTCCGCGAGAAAGGGAGGTAGACATGAAGCGATGGTGGCCTGTTGTCAGCGCGCCGCTCCTAGCGTTCCTCGCATTGGGGGAGTCGAAACGGGGACGCAGCTAGTTTTGCCGAGCCGAAGTTCCCTTGGAGCTGAAAAACTAGCTGCGTCCCCGTTTCGTCTCGGCGACTCACTCCGGCAGCAGGCGCAGCGTTTCGGGCTGGTCGGCCAATCGGATGGCGAGCTTGTCGCCGGGCTCGGCCCGGAGCCAGATGCCGGTGGCCGCGCTGGTGAGCCAGCCGTCCGCGCCGGCGGATTGCTCTTGGTACGCCGCGCCGGAGAGGACGAACAACTGCGGCACCTTCGTGTCGCGGTCGACGATCCAGACCTCCGGCACGCCGAGCTTCGCGTAGAAGGACAGCTTCTCGAAACTCTCGTCGCCCGGGCTGCGGATCTCGACGACCACCGTCGGTGCGCCCTCGAAGTATTCGTCGTGGTCAATGTGGAAGCGGTCGGGCGTCAGCAGCAGCAGATCGGGGATGCGGTAGTCGTTGGGCCATCCCCCCGGCGACGCCAGGTTGATCGGAGGATACACCTTGAATCCCCGTGGCAAGGCCCAGTACACGCGCAGCCAGGCGTGCAGGGCTCCTTGGAAATCCTGGTGCCTTCGACTCGGTACGGGCGCCATGTGCAACACCCCCTCCCACATCTCATCCCAATAGTAGGCCCCGGTCTGTCTTCGCCACTGGAGGATGTGCGCGGGAACGTCGGGCATCACAGCCTTCATGGGAGGCGCTCCGGGAGACGAGGTACGTGTTTCGGCCCACAACCATTCTAGCCCGGGGCCCAAGCCGGCCACAATCGCGACTGTCAACGCCTGCCCCCTGCGGTCGCAGACATGGCCTCGGAGACGTGGCCATGCCACCCTGTCTTCGCCGCACCTTTTCGCCGTTGTCGTGTCTTGGTACCTGCAGACGGACGGCTGTAAGCTGAAGGCAGAAAGCTCACACCCCTTGAGCCCTTGAAATGCCTCGAATCGGGGCGTATCCTAAATTGTTTGCCCAAAAGCAGTTACCCCCCTGGTGTAAGATCCCCATAGAGGCGAGGTGACCAGAAGTGGCCACGGCGACCAACAAACCAGCGGCAGTCCCTACCAGACCAGTCGGTTCGCAGCCTACCAGCGGGGCCGACATCGTGATTCAGTCGCTGGTGAACCACGGGGTGGATACGGTTTTTGCATACCCTGGGGGGGCGAGCATGCCGCTCCATCAGGCCCTCACGCGATTCCGCGACAAGGTCCGCGTGGTGCTCCCACGCCACGAACAGGGGGGTGGCTTCGCTGCCCAGGGGTATGCCAGGTCGACCGGAAAGGTCGGCGTCTGCATGGCCACCAGTGGCCCGGGGGCCACGAATCTCGTGACCCCGATCGCCGACGCCAAATTGGATAGCGTTCCCATCCTTGCCATCACCGGCCAGGTCGGCACGCCCGTGATCGGCACCGATGCCTTCCAGGAAACGCCAATCGTTGAGGTCTGCCGCAGCGTGACCAAGCACCATTACCTGGTCACGGACGTGAACGACATCGCGCGAGTCATGCGCGAGGCATTTCACGTGGCGACCACCGGCCGAAAAGGACCGGTGCTTGTTGATATTCCCAAGAATGTCCAGTTTGCCCAAACGACCCCCAACTACGATGCCCCGATGGACCTGCCCGGCTACCGGGTCGATCATCTCAAGGCCAGGCCCGAGGAGATCCAAAGCGTCGCCGATGCCATCAGGAAGTCGAAACGGCCGGTGATCTATGCCGGCGGCGGGATCATCGCCGCCGATGCAGCAGCGGATCTGTACGCCCTGGTCGGCAAGACGCGGATCCCCGTGGCAACCACGCTCATGGGGCTCGGCGCGTTTCCCGGCGAGCATCCCTTGTCGCTGGACATGCTGGGGATGCACGGGAGCGTCTACGGCAACTTCGCGGTCAACGAGGCCGACCTGCTGTTGGCCCTCGGCGTTCGGTTCGACGACCGCGTGACCGGCAAGGTCGCCGAGTTCGCCAAACATGCCAGGATCGTCCACGTCGACGTGGACGCCTCAGAGATCAACAAGATCAAGCGGGCCGACATCGCGGTCGTCAGCGACGTGAAGTACGCCTTGACCGAGCTGAACAAGATCGTCGAGCCGCCCGCCGAGCCGCTGGACGACTGGCTCAATCGGATCGACGAGTGGAAACGCTCCGAGCCGTTCGGCTTTGACGAGGACTTCGACGGCATCTTGCCCCAGCGGGCCATCCAGGAACTCTGGAAGCTGACCCGGGATCGCGACACGATCATCGCCACCGGCGTAGGCCAGCACCAGATGTGGACCGCTCAGTTCTACAAGTTCCGCCGGCCGAGGCGGTTCATCTCCAGCTCGGGGCTGGGGACCATGGGGTTCGGTCTTCCGGGGGCCGTTGGCGCCAAGGTGGCCCATCCCGACAAGCTGGTCATCGACATCGACGGCGACGGCAGCCTGCTGATGAACGTCCAGGAGATGGCCACCTGCCACTGCGAGAAGGTCCCGGTCAAAGTGATGCTGTTGAACAACCAGCACCTGGGAATGGTCGTGCAGTGGGAGGACCGGTTCCACGCATCCAATCGCGCCCACACCTACCTGGGGCCCATCGACAACCCCGAAGCGCTTGGCTTGGGCAACGGGATCGGACCAGAGGAGCGCTACCCCGATTTCATCGCCGTCGCCAAGGGCTTTGGCTGGGCAGGCCGCAGCATCTCCCAGAAGGGGGAATTGCGGGAGGCGATCCAGGAGATGATCGACTCGCCCGGACCGTTCTTGCTCGACGTCGCCATACCCTATCAAGAGCACGTGCTCCCGATGATCCCTTCGGGTATGACGGTCAGGGACCTGATCCGCGAATAGATCGGCGAGTAGGTCAGCTTTGCCACACCGCCACACCCGACCGGGGCCTTTGCACTTGACCCGGTTTGCCTCCCCGGATATGTTCTCCACCGGATTCTTGCTGCCCATGGTGGGGTCTTGGATGCCCTCACTTAGGTATATTCGCGCGGCGTCGATAACGGCCAACGGATGGGCACTTTCTTCCTAGTCCTGTACCTGGTCTTCACGGGGCTTGCGGTCGTGCTGGGCGTACTGGTCGCCCTCCAGACCTGGGAGCATCGCCGCTTCGCCCGGAGCCGAATGAGATACGTCCGGCACCATCCGGAGAAGGGCCCGGCAGTGATCGTGGTTCCATGCCGGGGCCTGGACGAGGACGTGGAGGAAAACCTCCGGACGCTCTTTTGCCAAAACTACAGCGACTACGAGGTCCGTTTCGTGGTGGAGAGCGTGGACGACCCGATCGTCCCGGTCATTCGGCGCCTGATGGCGTCCCATCCCCAGGTGCGGTCGCAGCTCTTTGTGGCGGGTCGGGCCGTTGCGTGCGGTCAGAAGGTCCACAATCTTCGCATCGCCACCGCCCACCTTCCCGACCGCGTGCAGTACCTTGCGTTTGCCGATTCCGACGCCCGCTTGCGCCGGCAGTGGCTTCGCGCGCTGGTGTCGCAGTTGGACGATCCCAACGTCGGCGCCTCGACCGGGTATCGCTGGTTTGTGCCTGCCGGGGCGTCGCTGGCCAACCGGCTTCTCTACAGCATCAATACCAGCGTGGCGACATGTTTCGGCCTGCACTCACCGACGGTCGT
>Ga0315288_10009859_pt1 | contig 12029 bp, 7 predicted proteins | sample YL17G11_20_MG_FD_203454 | JGI IMG/M metagenome (GOLD analysis project Ga0315288, IMG submission 203454) | Sediment microbial communities from Yellowstone Lake, YNP, Wyoming, USA - YL17G11_20 | ecosystem: Environmental > Aquatic > Freshwater > Lake > Sediment | place: USA: Wyoming | collected...
CTTCCGAGGGGGAAAAAGCCGCTTGAGCGGCTTGGGTACGCAACTGAATTGCCTTTTCGTAAACCTTTTGTCGAAACCTCGCCATTGCATCGCGCACCAACTCTTCGCTGCCGGAGATCACCGCTCCATCAGGCGCCCCGTTCACTGCGCCGCTGACCAGCTGGACCAGCTTTTGATAGTCAGTCTCCATCGCTTTGCTTAGTTGTTCTGGCGTAATTTTAATGTCCTTGTCCATAACCTTATAGCCCTTTAGAAATACAAAAACAGTTCACCCTAAGTAGGGACTCATAAGGCCAGTATAAAAAGGCACTTACAGAGCGCCAGAAAAAAATTTCACACCCTGCGGCCACGGGTGCGCGTCGTGATTGTAGGTATAGTCGAGGTTCTCTCTCCAGCGTGGCAGCCTCCCATAAGGGGGGGATGGCCGCCCCGCGCGACTTGCGATTACGCTCTTCTTCTGTCTTTGTGGCTGTTTTTCCCACAAAAACCCCAAATCCACGTAACTTTTTGATTCGCACCGCGTTTATATTATATAGAATGGGCTTTTGTTGCGCGCCGGCAGACCGCCGCCCTAACTGATTTGCACGGCAGCGCAAGAAACCCCCGAATTGGGCGTCTATTGTATTGAGTGCCCTGATACCGATACATTGACGGGGATTTGTCCTGATAGAAAGGTCTGAATGTGAAGAAATCTCATATCGTCACCATAACGGTCATCGCCACCCTGCTCGTCGTCTCCGCCGCCGCAGTCCTTGTAAAGATCAAATTCTACTCCGCCGCCAAGCCCGCAATCGTCAACATCTCCAAGCCCGAGCGAGGTGACCTCGTCGAGTTCGTCAGCGCCCCCGGAGAAATCGAGCCTAAGTCCAACGTCGAAATAAGCGCCAAAATCTCCGGACGCATTGTCGAGATGGCATACGACGAAGGCGATACCGTAACCGCCGGCGACCCCAACGCCGACCCCCCGATACCACCCTCGATCCTTCTGAAGCTTGACTCAAAAGACCTTGAAAGTCAACTACTCTCGGCTCGGGCCTCCAGAGCCGCACAGGCCGCACAAAGTGAAGTCGAAACCGCCAGAATCGCAAGTCAGCAGGCGGCCCTCGCAGGACTCCAGGCCTCTCTCAAACAGGCCGAGCGTGACCTTGAACGCCAGCAAAAGCTCCTCGACACCAACGACATCAGCCATGCTGTATTCGACAAGGCCAAGCTCAGCGTTGATGAGCTAAGGTCACAGCTCCGCGCCGCTGAGCACACCCTAAAAGCCGCCGAGCTTAACATCACCGTCCTGAACCATACCCTTGAAGCCGCCGATGCCAGAATCGACCAGGCCCAGGACGCCCTCAGCTACACGACAATCAAGTCCCCCATCAACGGCGTGATTACCCGTATCAACGCCGAGGTCGGCGAGGTCGTTATCACCGGAACTATGAACAACCCCGGGACCGTTATAATGGAGGTCGGAGACCTCTCCCAAATGCTCCTCGTCGCCCAGGTCGATGAGTCCGACGTCGCCAAACTGCAGCCCGCCCAAAAGGCCAAAATCCACATCGACGCCTTCCCCGACCGCGAATTCGACGGAGTCGTTGACTCCATCGCACTATCTCAGACTATTAAGTCCTTCACGGGCACCAAGTACTACAGAACCGAAATCCTGATAAACCCTACCGACGTCAAGCTGTATTCCGGCCTGACCGCTCACGTTGACATCGAAACACGCAAACACACCGGCATCCTCAAGCTCCCCACGCAGGCCGTTCTCGGCAGAGAGACAGACTCGCTGCCCCTCGACATCCGCGAGAAATCCCCCAATGTTGACCCCAACAAGACCTATGCGACTGTCGTTTTTCGATACGTCGATGGAAAGGCAGTCGTTACCCCCGTCAAGATCGGCAGAAGCGACCTGACGCATACAATAATTGAACAGGGCATAACCGAAGACGACAGGATAGTCATCGGGCCCTACAAGGTCATCGAGGGCATCAAGCACGACCAGCTAATCATCGATGAGAGAGAGGCGAAGGCCAAGGAAAAGCCCCGTGGCGCAAAGAACAAACCTGACACAAACGACGTGAACGACCCCAAAAATGGCTGACACGAACCGCAGACTGATAATTCACCTCCAGGCTGTAACGCGGATATACAAGGTCGGCGTTGAGCGAATCCACGCCCTTGACGGAATCGACCTCGATATCAGCGAGAACGACTACGTCGCCGTGATGGGCGCCTCCGGCTCCGGCAAAAGCACGCTTATGAACGTACTCGGCTGCCTCGACCGGGCCACCTCCGGCTACTATGAGCTTGACGGCCGGGACACCACCCGCCTCTCGGACGCCGCGCTCGCCCGCGTTCGAAACGAGAGAATCGGTTTCGTCTTCCAGTCCTTCGAGCTGCTCGGCCAGCTCTCGGCGCTCAAGAATGTCGAAATGCCTCTGATCTATTCAACGGACGGCTGGTGGTCGCGAAGAAAACGCGCAAAGGCCGTCCTCGAACGCGTCGGACTCGCCGACCGTATCAAGCACAAGCCGAACCAGCTCTCAGGCGGCGAAAAGCAGCGAGTCGCAATCGCCAGGTCCCTCGTCTGCGAACCGAGCATACTCCTTGCCGACGAGCCGACCGGTAATCTCGACAGCAAGACCAGCGACGGTATCCTTGCGCTATTCGACCAGCTTCATCGCGAGGGCCAGACCATCATACTCGTAACCCACGAAGAAAGCGTCGCCTGTCACGCGAATAGAGTAATATGTATGAAGGATGGACGAATTTGCACCGACTCGCTCACGAACCGACACCCCCCCCCGGAAAACAACGCAAAGGAGGACGCCGGATGATCGCATTGCTGCGTGCCCCTGTTGTCTTTCTGAGCCTCTTCTATCAGAGTGTCTATCTCGCCCTCGGGCAAATCTGGGCCAACAAAACTCGCTCCATTCTCACAACAATCGGCATCGTCATCGGCGTCGCCTCCGTCACCGCCGTAATCGCCGCCCTCACCGGCCTAAAGGCAAAAGTCCTCACCCAGGTCGAGACCTTTGGAACCAACACCATCTTCATTTCGCCCAGACGCCCCGACGAAGGCCGCATGCAGCACGCCTCCTGGTGGACTATTCGCTTCCAGCCCGAGCAGCTCGACGGATTGCTCGAGAATTGTCCCTCCGTCGAGCACCTCAGCCGAATCGGCGCCGTCGAATCGCGGACCGTCACTTTCGGCGACAGGTCCGCCGAAAATGTCCAAATCCGGGGCATCGAGCCGGCGTACCACAAAATAGAGAACAGGCCCGTCGTCCTCGGCAGAACCTTCAACGTCGTGGACGATATACAGGCGCGCCAGATATGCCTCATTACCCCAAAGCTACAGAACGAGCTTCGCCTCGACCGCGACTGCATCGGTCAGACAATTCGAATCGGCCACAACCCCTTCGTTGTCGCCGGCGTCATCGAGCCAAGACCCGAACTGGGCGTCGGCGGAAGCGACCGCGAATACTTCGAGGTCTATATCCCCTTCAAAACCATCTTCAAGCTGGGCGACCCCTGGATGTGGGCCTTCGCTGCCAGCAAATCGCCCGAAGTGCTCGAAGAGGCCCAGGCCGAAATCAGGTTCTTCCTCCGGAACACCCGAAAAATCAAGCCCAACGAGCCTGACTCCTTCCGGGTTGAGTCCCTCCAAAGCGCCCTGGCGACCTTCAACAAGATAGCCCTGATGGTGACACTCGTTGCCGGCGGTGTCGTCGGCATCTCACTGCTCGTCGGCGGCGTCGGAATTATGAATATCATGCTCGTCTCCGTATCCGAACGAACCAGGGAAATCGGCCTGCGAAAGGCCGTCGGCGCAAAAAAATCCGCAATCCTCACCCAGTTTTTAATCGAGTCCGTAGTCCTCTGTTTCGTCGGCGGACTTGTGGGCGTCGGCTTCGGCCGATGCCTCACTATGATTATCTCCAGCATAAATCCTGTCCTCGAATTGACTTACATACCCGCCTGGGCGATTGCCGTCTCTTTCGGATTTGCCGGCGGCGTCGGAATCTTCTTTGGAATGTTTCCCGCCATAAAGGCCGCCAGACTTGACCCTATTGAGGCCCTAAGACATGAATAACAGACCATCCAAAATCCCGCTTATCTCTTGTGCTCTTATGCCTTGTGCACTTATCGCTTGTGCCCTTTTCCCGCTCACCGGCTGCAAACCGCCCCAGCCCGAAGAAAAATTCTATAAAATGAATGTCGCCCCGCAGATGCTCCGCGAAATACAGACCCTCGAACTCAAACCAGCCGGACCCGAGATGCAGACCCGCCCCGCCCCCGACGCCAAACAGCCGCCCCCCGCAGAGCTTGAGCTTACTCTCGAGCAGTGCCGTGCGCTCGCACTCGAAAACAACCTCGACCTAAAGGCCCAGCTAATCAGCCCCGCAATCGCCGCCGAACGCATCAGCGAGGAAGAGGCCCGCTTCGAAGCGGCACTCGTCTCCAACCTCTCTTACTCCAAGTCCGATACGCCCGTCGGGTCCGTCCTTGACATTACAGGCTCGAACGTGGATTACGGCCGCGCCGACCTCGGTGTGCAGATGCCTCTGCGGACCGGGGGAACCCTCACCTTCGACCTGGCCGACAATCGCACAAAAACCGACTCCTTTTACTCCGTTTTCAACCCGTCCTACGGCTCGGATCTCTCCGTTTCCCTCAGCCAGCCCCTGCTCCGGGGCGCAGGCACACGCGCCAACACGCACGCCATCCGCCTGGCCGCTTACGACCGCCAGATTACCGACGCCCGGACAAAGCTCGAAGTGATTCGAACCATCGCCGCCGTTGACCGCCTCTATTGGCGCCTCTACGCCGCAAGAGGCGAGCTTGAGGTCCGCAAGAAGGAATACGACCTCGCACAGGCCCAGCTCCAACAGGCGCGCCGCTTTGTTGACTCAGGCGAAAGGGCCCAGGTCGAAATCGTCCGCGCAGAGGCCGGCGTCGCCCAAAGGCTCGAGGCCATCATCCTCGCTGAGAACAACCTCCGTGACACTCAGCGAGACCTCAAACGCGCCCTCAATAAATCCGACCTCCAAATGCAGACCCCCACGACCCTGGTGCCCGCCACCCAGCCCGACCCCGTCCGATACGAATTGCAGAAAGAAAAGCTCGTGCAAACCGCGCTTGACAGCCGAATGGAATTGCTCGAACTCGAGCTCCAGATCGCCCAGGACGTCAGCACCGTTGACTACATGCGCAACCAGGCCCTGCCCCTCGTCACCCTCGACTACACCTACAACGTCAACGGCCTCGGCCCCACCCGCGACAAATCATACGACCTCCTCTTCGACAAGCGCTTCGAGGACCACCGCTTCGGCCTCCAGCTTCTCGTCCCCCTCGGCAATGAAGCCGCCGAGAGCCGCCTCCGCCAGGCCTTCTACCTCCGGCGCCAGCGCCTCGCCTCCAAAGAAGGCCGCGAATCTACGATAGAGCTCGAAGTCCTCAACGCCATCGACCAGCTCGAAGCCAACTGGCAGCGAGTCCTCGCCGGCCGACAAAGAACCATTCTCGATGGCCGACTCTACGAAGCCGAGAAACGCCAGTATGAAATCGGCCTGCGGACTACTACCGACGTCCTCCAGGCCCAGACTACCTTCGCCGACGCCCAGAGCGCGGAAATCCTCGCCCTCGCCGAGTATCAAATCGCCCTCGTTGACCTCTCCTACGCCACCGGAACCATCCTCGGCGCCGCCAAAATCCGCTGGGAGCCTATCGTCCCTCAAACCGGCAGTGACTACTGATGCGTCCCGCCGTGCCGGGGTTCGATATTCTCCGGAATATTAGCATCCGTAAAGATAGAGCTACCCGAAAAAGGCCAATTTCACTGCATTTTACGAAATTCCCGGGCAAAAGCGTTACTTTGCGCGTGTTCGGCGCACCTTTGTCATGTACGGTATAATACATTTGCCGGACATTTCGGAAGGGGCATAGAAATGGGGACTAAAACAGAACCAGGAATTCGCCCTGTGACCTTGGTATTGTTGCTGGCGATAGGGTGCACGGCTGCTGCGGGAAGAACCATCTACGTTGATGATGACGATGGGCCTGCCAATTTCAATAACATACAGGCCGCTATAGATGATTCTAACAATAGCGACACAATCGTTGTTGAAGAAGGAACATATTTTGAGAATATCAATTTCAGAGGGAAAAACATCGTCCTGACAAGCACAGACCCAAATAATCCTGATATAGTGGCTGCGACAATTATTGACGGTATGGGAAATGGTTCAGTGGTAACTTTCGAGAATGGTGAAGATCCTAATTGTGTTCTAAGTGGATTTACGATTACTAATGGATATGCTCATGGCCCTTGGCCAAACAACCGGGGTGGAGGAATTTGTTGCCGTAGCAACCCTACTATTGCTAACTGCATAATCAGTGATAACTCGGGAGAATATGGTGGTGGAATGTACGGAGGGAGTATAGGAGTGACCATAATAGACAACTGCACCTTTAGCAGAAATGTAGCGTCACATGGTGGGGGAGGGATATTATTAGAGGGAGATTATCCGACGCTGACCAAGTGTACATTTATTGAGAACTCGGCAAACCTCGGTGGCGGATTATATGGCTCTGGAAACCCCCTCTTAACATTAACAAATTGTATATTCAGTAACAACTCAGCAACTCATTCAGGAGGGGGGATATACCAAAACGTAGGTTATCCGCTATTAGCAAATTGTGTATTTTATAAAAATTCTGCTTCTAATGGTGGTGGAATGTATGCATTCGACTGCAGTCCTGTATTAACTAACTGCATTGTTTTTGAGAATTCACCGAATCAACTACATGCTTTAGATGGAGGCTTGTTAGTGAAATATAGTGATGTGCAAGGCGGATGGCCTGGCGAAGGCAACATCGATGTTGATCCCAACATTACAAGACTTGGTTATTGGGATAACAATGGTACACCAGATGACCCAGAGGACGACTTCTTGGTTGAGGGCGATTATCATCTAAAATCCCAAGCAGGCAGGTACGACCCGAATACTAAAACATGGGTGAAAGACGATATAACGAGCCCATGTATCGATGCTGGCGACCCTCTAAGCCCGATTATGTATGAGCCATTCCCAAATGGTGGAAGAATAAATATGGGCGCTTATGGTGGAACAGCAGAGGCAAGTAAATCATACTTCGGCGAACCACCCTGTCAGACTATCGTCGCGGGCGACATAAACGGCGACTGCGAGGTCAATTTCAAAGACTTTGCAATAATGGGATTGCATTGGCTGGATGTTCCTGAGCCGGATTATTAGCCCAAGTTACGCAGTATCGGGCAATGACGAGGTTTTTCATTCAAAGCTGTTTTATGAGGATTTCCTTAACGATGATCTTCATCGGGCCGAATTCGGCGCCCGGGTGGACCTGGAAGCCTATCTTCCCGGAATCGGTGGTGTTGTCGCGGACGTCGGCGACCTGGCGGCCGTTAAGCCAGACCTGAAGATGGTCGCCCTCGGCGCGGACCTTCATAGTGTTCCAGCCGTCGCGGTTGACCAAGGATTTATCCGTGTTCATTGCGATAAACATCTTGCCGGGGCAATAGACTGTGCCTGAGTAGCAGACGGGGTCCTTCCATTCGAGTATGTCGGCCTGGTAGGCTTTTTCCGGGGACTGGTATCGGAACCAGATGCCGCTGTTGCAGGGCCACTCGGCTCGATAGGTGCAGGTCAGCTCAAAGTCTTTGAAGGATTGCACTGTGAAGAGGTCGCCGGGGGCGTTGTTTTCGCCCTGTGTTCCGACGAGCAAGCCGTCTTTGACGGTCCATTTGGCATTGCCGGCGGGTTCCCAGCCGGCGAGGTCGTTTCCATTAAAGAGCGGCGTGAAGCCGGTCTTGTCGGCCTCGGAGCGGGCCTTCCGTCGTTGTTCGGCCATCTTCTGCTGCATAATTCCAAAGGCCGTTACGAGCTCGGTGAGGTGCTCTTTTGGGATGGCGGCTCGGGTGCTGAGCTTGCCCTTGGCAACGCCGCCGGCGAAGGCCACGTTGCTCTTGCTTTTCATATCAATCGGGGGCATTGCGGGGCCAGGGGTAGGAAGGCTCTGCATCATCGATGCGATCAGGTTTAAGAATCGCACGTAATTGAAGGTGCCGACGAAATCACTTCTGCCTCGTTTGCCAAGAAGCGTAATGGCCGTCTTCATCTCGGCGCCGAGCTTCTTGGGTCCGCCGGCCTTGACCTGGTCTATGAGGGCGCGGATTTGGGCATCTACGTCGCCGCCGACCACATAAACGGCGTGGCCGTCAACCACGGCCCAGCGATATTCGAATCCGTCGCCGTACATCGCTTCTATCATCTTTCCCTGCTGGGAGTCCGGATCGGTCGAGTGAATAACCAGTCTGGCCGAATCTATGGAGACTTCGTTGTATTTGCTTGCCCCGCGTTTGACGGCGATATCCATTTTCATACCCAGGTTCTTGTAGATATCACCAAACGCGCCGGAGCTGATCATCTCAATCTGTTGGTCAAGGACCTTGTTGAACTTCTCCTGGTCGCTGATCTCGGCTGTGTATTTCAAGGCAAAAGGCGGCTTATCCTGCCGGGTCGTGAATGAGAACGCGAGGTTCTCCCCTGTGGCTGTGAATTCATCGAGCATCAGCGTTTTTAATTTGTCGATATCCTGCTGGGACATTCCGCCGCCGAGGCAGGTGAGCAAGTCGAGCGACCTGATATAGGTATTCTCCAGGAAAGGCACGTTCACCCTGCCGGAAAAGTTCATCGTCGCCCCATCCTCGAGGTAAGGCAGGAGCTTGTTTCTCTGGCCTTTTGTCCGGGCGCCCGCCACGAAGGCGTCAGCGAGCTTTGTTCCTTCCCTGGCCGCAACGGTCTGCGATACATTGAGGACATCTGTGTTGGGGTCGAGCGCAACGGTGACATATTGAACCTCGTCGGCAAGGACCTTGAGTATCGCGGCGTACATATCCATAATCGCGCCAGGGTTTGCCATCGGACCTTTCCGCTGTTCTTCCATTTTCTCGAACATCTTTTTGGCCTGGTCGATTTTTTGTATGACCACGGGTCCGAACGTCTTTCCGACCAGCTGAATGTTGGCGTAGGCCCAGATCGGCCGGGCTGCCGCCCGCTCGATTTCCTGGGCGTCGAGGGCGGCGCGCAAGCCGGGATTTTCGCCGGTTACGAGGGGTTTGGCCTTGACGAGCTTGTCGTAGTCCTTTCTCCAGCAGAGGAGGGCATATTTACCCGCTTTTGTGATCAAGGGGCCACGTCCGGCTTCACCCCCGACCTTCGAGACGCCGTTTGCATCCGGCTCAGAAATGTCCGGGTTCCCGCGAATGAGCTTGTTGTACTCCGGGACCGGGACGAGGAGGCCAACGAACAGGTTGGCCAATGGATTGGCGCTTGGCGAGTCAGTAGGCAGCAGGACCCCAAATAAAGCGAAGTCGCCATCCATTTCAACATTCTGCCATTTTTCATCATCCAGGAACTTGGTCAGTTTGAGCGGCACCGGGGCGAGCCCCTGGAGGAAGGACTCCATCAAGGTCAGCGATGTTTTGAAATTGTTGACGCGGACGCAGAATAGGCTCTCAGCGGGCACCATTCGCAGCAGAGGGTCACGTGCGGGCTTCTTTTTGGCGTTTTGAGCCTGGAGCGTTCCTGCGAAGAGCAAGCCGATTAGGAGGGTCAGCACTACGGTTTTGATTCTACTTGGGTTTGCCATTTTCTGTTTCCTTCCAAAAGCGTCAATGATTTCCGCCCAAGCCCGCCGGCGCTTGGGCGGGCAAGCCTCCCCGCCAGGGGCCCTGGGGGCCTGGCGCACGGCGTGGGGCTGTCCGGGGGGTCAGTATATCAATTCTGCGTTCCAATGCAAATGGAAACCACAGGCTAATTGTTCGCGTCGAAGGATGCGTAAATCGAGCGGGTCTCTTTCCACCAGGGCGGCGACTCAACGGCGGAGGCTCTGCAACCGGCCAATAATGCGATGTGAAAAGCAAGTATCAGGAAGCGGATTCTCATCTATCTTCAGTATAAAGTGAAATTGAATTCCGTGCCGAGGGGGACAGGGGCATCCGGTTTTTTGCCTTTGGCATTTTTGTAAATGTACAGTGTCTGGGGCGTTGCTATCATCACATCGGGCACGCCGTCGCCCGTAATGTCGCCGATAAGCATACTTCTTTCGGCATTGGCGGTCGGCTGGCCCGCCCAAGCACCGGCGGGCTGGTCGCCCGGCGTTGCAAAGACGCCGATGCGGCGGCCACTGTGGTTGTAGATTGCGCCGTTGTGGGCTACGAGGATTTCGTTGATTCCGTCGCCGTCCCAGTCGAGGAGGCAGTGGTGGCGGCTGTAGTCAGTGACAACTTGCCCCAGCAGGCTGCTGGATTCGTCCAGGACCCAGATTGGGCTGTCGCCGGGGGGCTGGTGGTCGATATCGACGACGATCTGGGGTCCGCGGGCGTCGGGGAGGACTTTGCCGACGTCTATCGACTCAAAGTGGCGGCCGGCGACCTCCCAGAGGGTCTTGCCGTTGCCGTCGATCATTGCGATGTTATTTGCGCCGCAGCAGGTCAGGACGAACTTGCATTCCTCCGGCCGAGCGCCCTTGCGATAGACTCTGGCGCAGTCGAGATGCCCGCGGGCCTGATCGACCTTCTCGGACTTGAACACCCAGCGGATGGAGCCGTCGCTGTTCAACATCGCGTAGCCGGCCAGAATCTCATCGCGTCCGTCACCGTCAAGATCAATGGGTCTTGGCTGATGAGCGGTGCGGTGGCCGCCGGGGTCGGTGACGCTCCAGAGCAGGGCGCCTTTGCGGTCGTAGGCCCAAATCCGATGGTACCTGTCCTTTACGAGGACGTCGGTTGGCCGATTGCCGCCGGCGAGGTTACAGAAGACGAGGCAATCGGTCGCGTCATCGGCAATGGCGAACCGCCTGCGCTCGGCGCCGGTGGCGCCATCCAGCTCAACGAGAAAGCCTTTCATGCAGAGGACAACTTCGTTTTTGCCGTCGCCGTCCCAGTCGTGTATCTGGCAGGCGACGTCGTGGTGCCAATTCTTGCGCCCGCTGTTGGGGTCCCCCCAGCGCCACAGGATGGAACCCTCGAGCTTCTGGGCGACGGCGGTGCTGGTGTAATGCACGTCGTCATTGTTGACGTTTTCGCAACTGAGTATTTCAACGGCGGCGTCGGCGTCGAGGTCTGCGGCGAGGACCCACTGCCCGCCATATTCGGGGTCAAGCCGGACGACTTTCCAGGGCTGAATCGCAGGGGCATCAACGGGGGGCGAGCCGGTGTCTTTTGTATCGAAATAAAGAGGCTCTGTTTGCGCCGCCTGGAGCGCCGGGCAGAAAGCCGAAACGGCGACACAACACGCCGTCAGGGCGCCAAGTATGAGCAAGACAGAAGAAACCTGTTTCAACAGATTCCTCCACTGCGGCCCGACCCCGTCGGGCCTTTGGTCGGAATGACGTCGGGTTGTGTATCGGCGCGCGGAGGGTCTCATTTGTCCGTCCAGATATTGGCGGTGCGGGCATTAACGTCGGGCATTTTGGGCAGGGGGGCGCTGGGTGTCGGCTCATACCAGAAGGTTGCGGTTGACCAGTCGTCCTGTGTCTCTGCCAGGCCCCTTCTCCAGGCAATCTGCTGGATCGTAATTCGGCACTGTTCCCGCCAGGCAACCGGGTCGGGCAGGTGCCAGCGGTACATTGAGACGAAATCTTTGGCGTCGAGGCTGCAGCCGTTGTACGGGTACGGCGTCTGCTGAATGCCGTAGGAGAGTCCGACGTAGTCCTCGCTTCCCGTGCCGCAAATCGTTGGGAATTCGGTGTCGCCATCCATATAGACTTTTATCTCGCCTTCGCCCCACCACTGGCCTGCCGTCAGATTCCGTATCCCGATAACGGCGCCGATGAACCGGCCTGCGTTGTTTCGCTGAGGAAGCATCTCGAAGTCCTGTTTGACCGTGGTGGGGTTTTCCCTGCGGAATAAAACGTGGAGGCGTCCAGCGTCTTTGGGGAGTCTATCCCTGGTCGTATAATCTATCTGGTAGAAGAGGGGGACATCC
>Ga0315288_10009861_pt1 | contig 12028 bp, 10 predicted proteins | sample YL17G11_20_MG_FD_203454 | JGI IMG/M metagenome (GOLD analysis project Ga0315288, IMG submission 203454) | Sediment microbial communities from Yellowstone Lake, YNP, Wyoming, USA - YL17G11_20 | ecosystem: Environmental > Aquatic > Freshwater > Lake > Sediment | place: USA: Wyoming | collected...
CCCGAACCGATAGCATGACCCCGATTGTAGGGGCGCACGGCTGTGCGCCCCTACGTGGCGACCTGAAGGTCGCCGCTACCCCAGCGGCTCCGGCATGGGCAGGCCCACCTCCTCCGCCAGCCGGCGCAGGAGGCTCACCACCGAGGCGTGCAGCGGGATGCCGTGCGCCAGGCGCTGGTCGCGCGTTTCGAACTCCCGCTGGCCGGCCACCAGCACCCGCTCGGCGCCGCCAACGGTGGGCGCGCTGCGGAACGCCCGCAGCATCTCGTCCATCATCGATTTGAACTCGGCGACGGAGCGGAAGCCGTCGATCCGCACGGCGCCGCAGAAGTGGCCCACCTCGTGCTTGATGTACTCGATGTTCAGGCTGAATCCCACGCCCGACAGGACACCCGATAGGACCTCGACCACCATCGAGAGGCCGTAGCCTTTGTAGGAGGCGCCCTCTGGGGTGGAACCGAGGGGCAGCAGCCAGCCGCGGCCCATGATTCGAGACATGTCGTCGGAAGGGTTGCCCTCTTCGTCCGCTCCCCAGGTGGGGGGGATGGGCTTGCCCTCGCGTCGGGCGATCTCGAACTTACCGTGGGAGGCGGCGCTGGTGGCCATGTCCAGCAGGAAGGGATAGCCGCTGCCGGTGGGCACCGCCACAGCGATGGGATTGGTGCCCAGCATTCGGCCTCGCCCGAACGTGGGCGCCACAAAAGGCGGGCTGTTGGTGAAGGCCAGCCCGATCATGTCGTGGGGGACGGCCATGAGGGCGTAGTAGCCGGCGATCCCGTAGTGCCGGCTCCTGGTCGCTGCCACCATGCCCGTACCGCACTCCTTCGCTTTCTGGATGGCGATGCTCATCGCCCGGTGGCCGACCACGGGGCCCAGGCCGCCGTCGCCGTCCACCAGCGCAGTCGAAGGGGTCTCGTGCACCACGCGGATGTTGGGATGGGGGTTGACCACTCCCTGCTTGAACCCCAGCGCGTAGCTGGGATGGACCGTGAGGTGGGCCACCCCGTGCGACTCGATGCCCATCAGGTCAGCCTCCACCAGGATCTCCGCCGTCACGCGGGCGTCCTGGGGCGGAACGTCGAAGTGCTGCAGGGCCCGGTCGACGAAGTCGGTGAGGCTATCGGCGGAGAACCGTTCTGGATCAGGCACGATGTTCCCTCCTTCGGCTGGCGATGGACGCCGGGCTACTGGTAGGTGGGGCCGCCGGGTCCGCCGGGGCTGGCCTGACCGACGCTGCTCACATCCTCGGCGACCGCCCTCGCCATCGCTCCGAAGTCGGAGGTCACCAGCACCATGCGAAACCCCTCGGCGATGCGCTTGGGGGCGGTGAGGGTGGTGGAGTTTATCCCTGCGGCCACGTTGTGCCGGCGGCACGCCTCCAGGATGCGCTGGCGGGCCTCGACATAACCCGGCACCTCGCCATCCATCTGTAGGGGCAGGCCGAGGGAGATGCTCAGGTCCATCGGCCCGATGTAGACCGCATCGACGCCCGGGACGCTGAGGATCTCGTCCAGGTTCTCCACCGCCGCCGCCGTCTCTATCTGGGGGATGCAGCACACCTCCCGGTTGGCGTAGGCAAAGTAGTCGAAGCCAGCATAGTAGACGGCGCGAATGGGGCCGAAGCTGCGAATGCCCTGGGGAGGATAGCGGCAGGCCGCCGTCGCGCCCTCCGCTTCCGCCCGGCTGTTCACCATGGGGACTATGACCCCGTAGGCCCCAGCGTCCAGCATCTTCATGATGATCGCCTGATCGTTCCAGGGCACGCGCACGATGGGCGTGGTCGCGGTGGTCGAGATGGCCTGCAGCATGGCCAGGGCCGCCTCGTAGTCGATGAGCCCGTGCTGCATATCGATGCACAGCCAGTCGAGCCTCTGGTGAGCCATCATCTCGGCCGTGAAGGCGCTTGGAAGGGAGAGCCACCCGCCCAGGGCGGGGCGGTCTTCTTGCCAGAGCCGCCTCATAGCGTTCTCGCGCATGTTCGCTCTCCCTAGCGACCCTTGAACTGCGGCTCGCGCTTCTCCTTGAACGCCTGTAGGCCTTCCTGGGCGTCGTCGGAGTCCATGGTGCGGGAGCGCTGGTAATGTTCCTCCAGGCGCACCTGGTCTTCCAGCTCGGCCAGCCACTGGCGGTAGGCCAGGCGCTTGACCAGCTCCAGGGCGATGGGCGCTCCCTGGGCCAGGCGCTCGGCCAGGGCCAGCGCCGTCGGCATCAGCGCCTCGGCAGCCACCACCCGGCTCACCAGCCCGATGCGGAGGGCCTCGTTGGCGTCGATGATATCGCCGGTGTACATGAGCTCCAGGCCCTTGGCCATGCCGACAATGCGGGGCAGGAGGTAGGTGGCGCCGAAGTCGGCCAGCAGGCCCCGCTGCGACCAGATGGCGGAGAAGCGCGCAGCCTCGCCGGCGAGGCGGATGTCGCAGGCCAGACAGAGCGAGAGGCCGGCGCCGGCGGCTACCCCGTTGACGGCGGCGATGGTCGGAATGGGGCAGGCGATGAGCTTGGCGGTGCTGCTGTATGGGGCCCGATGCCGCTCGCTGCGGCCCACCGCCGGCAGGTCGGGGAGTGGCCGGGCGGCGCCCAGGTCGGTGCCGGAGCAGAAGCCGCGCCCGGCGCCGGTGATCACCAGCGCCCGCACCCCAACATCCGAGGACAGGCGCTCCACGGCGTCCTCGATCTCGTCCCAGGATTGCCAGCGCAGAGCGTTGAGCCGCTGGGGCCGGTTGAGGGTGAGCAGGGCGACGCCGCTCTCTCGTTTCTCGAGGGTGAGGTCTTCGTAGGACATGGCGCTTACCTCATGGGCGTGGCTGCTTCGATCCGGTCGTGTCTCGTGTCACCTGTTTCGTATCCTGTGCGGAGCCACAGTATCAGGTTGGCCTCCGCATCTGCAATGCTCTTCAGTGGCGCTCTCCACGGATGCCGCTGGGACGTGCGCTAGATGTGGAAGAAGCTGAAGAGCTCTGGGTACTTCTTCAGCACCAAGGCTTGATTCGCAGCTGCAACGCCTAGCCCTGGCATTATGGCCAGCCGGAGCAGGCAGATGCAAGCCAGCGCGCGCTGACGTTGGCGAGCGCTTCATCACAAGGGTTCCAGCGCCTAGAATATGGGCGACATGCCGCCGGGAGACCGAAGGATGCGCACTCGTCGAGCCAGGCCGGAGCCGGTTGCCGGTGATGAGCTCGCGGCGCTATTTGCACCGCGAAGCATCGCCGTGGTGGGCGCCTCAGCGAACGAGCGGAGCCAGGGATACGAGTTCGTGAAAGGGCTCGTTGATATCGGATTTCCCGGCCCCATATACCCGGTGAACTCCAACCTCAGCGAGCTACTGGGGCTTAAGGCGTACGCTCGACTTGAGGAGATACCGGGGCCCGTCGATTACATTATCTCGGCTGTTCCTGCCAGCGCCGCCCTGGAGGTAGTGGAAGGGGCCAAGGCCAAGGGAACCAAACTCATCCATTTCTTCACCGCCCGCTTCAGCGAGACCGGTCGCGAGGACGCCACGGCACTCGAGCGGGAGCTGAGGAGGCGGACCAGCGAGGCGGGCATCCGGGTGATCGGCCCGAACTGCATGGGACTCTACTACCCCAAGGGGAGGATCACGTTCGATCCCAGTTTCTTGTTCGACCCTGGCAACGTCGGTTTTCTGACCCAGAGTGGCAGCCACGCCTACCGTGTCCTCAGCCGAGGGTTGGGGCGCGGCCTGCGGTTCAGCAAGGTCATCAGCTATGGAAACGGGCTTGACCTCAATGAGGCGGACTTCTTGGATCACTTTGCGCAGGACCCAGAGACAGATGTCATCGCTGCCTACATTGAAGGGGTGCGCGATGGAAGACGCTTTTTTGAGGCCCTGCGGCATGCCGCAGTTAGGAAGCCCGTTGTGGTCCTTAAGGGCGGCCGCACTGCTGCGGGCCGCGCTGCTGCTGCATCCCACACGGCTGCCCTGGCCAGCGAGCGGGCTGTCTGGCAGGCCGCTGTCCGCCAGGCGGGAGCGCTGGAGGTCGGCAGCCTGAATGACCTCATCGACATGCTGGTGGCGTTCAGAAGCGCTGGCCCAGCCAGGGGGCCGAGGGCGGCCGTGCTAGGCGGGGCAGGCGGGGAAACGGTGGAGGCTGCGGATCTCTGCCAAGAAGCTGGCCTCGATGTGGTCCCTCTCACTCAGGAGCTGCGGGAAAGACTCCGCGACAAGCTACCCCACAACTGGGATTGGGTTGGCAACCCTCTAGATAGCTCGATACTCACCTGGGGCCGTTTCGAGGCAGGCGACATCCTTCAGATGATGGCCGCCAGCCCCGCTTACGACCTTGTCATCGCCAATGTGAGAGGGTTGGAGTGGATCGTCGCCCCGGAGGACGATGGTGGGAAGATCTTCCGGGACGCCATCGACCTGCTGAAGAGGCTGGGCAAGGAAAGCGGCAAGGCCACCATGCTGGTGATGGCCACCCCCGAGTCCCCCGAGGGGTGGCGCCGGAAACCATTGCTGGATGCGCGCCGGGAATTGGTGGCAGCCGGTGTGGCCATCTATTCCGATTTGGAGAGAGCAGCGCGGACGATGGGCCGCTACGTCCGCTATCTGGCGGAGCGGCGGGACGAGGAGTAGGTTCGAAGGACGGCCCGATTGACAAGCGCCCTCCTGGGGCTATGATCGGATCATCTTGCTCTTGACGATTCAGCAGAAGGAGGGGTTCATGCGTTCGCGACGATGGTTCCGGTTGCTCTGGCTGGTGGCGGCGGTCGCGCTGGTGCTGATGGTCTTCGCGGCCTGCGAGGACGAAGAGGAGGAGACCGCGACGGCGCCCGAGCTGGCGGACGGGGTGCTCCAGGTAGGCTCGGACATCGCCTACGCACCCATGGAGTTCTTCGAGGAGGGAACGACGACCCCCGCGGGCATGGACATCGACCTCGCCAACGCCCTGGCCGAGGAGTTGGGGGTGACCACCGAGTTCATCAACACCGGCTTCGACGGCATGATCCCCGCCCTGAAGGCCAGTCGCTTCGACGTCATCATATCGTCGATGACCGTTACGGACAAGCGCAGCAAGGAGATCGATTTCGTCGACTACTTCATTGCCGGCACCGACATCCTGGTTCCAGCGGGCAACCCCAAGAACATCGGGGCTATCGAGGACCTCTCCGGCCTCACCGCGGCTGTGCAAATCGCGACTATTCAGGTGGACCAGCTTGAGGCGGCCAACGCCGACCTCAAGGCGGCGGGAGACCCCGAGATCACCGTTCTCACCTTCGACCAGAACCCCCTGGCGGTCGAGCAGCTGCGCACCGGCCGGGCCGATGCGGTGCTGGCCGACTCTCCGGTGGCGGCCAACGACGCTCGCCTGTCGGACGGGGAGCTGGAGACGGTAGGCCTAGCGATCCCGCCGGAACCGTATGGCATCGGCGTCCGCAAGGGGTCGACGGAGCTGAAGGCGGCCATCGAGGGTGCCTTCCAGGCGGTGATCGACAGCGGGAAGTACGAAGAGGTCCTCAAGGATTGGGGCCTCGAGAGCGGTGCCATCGAATAGGCAGAACCCCGGCCCTTTCTCACTCACACGCTACTGGCGGAGCCCCCCTGGCGCTCAGTCGCTGGCCAGGGGGGCTTCTGCTATTCTAGCGGTCGTGAGCAAAGACTGAAGACAAACCCCTGGAGGAGGCGACCGCCATGTCAATCCCCCTTCCGTCCCTCGACTTCGATCCGAGTGTCGTCTGGAGGTTCCTCTTCAACTCGGTCATCCTGGAGGGAGCCCGCACCACGATCATCGTGGCGATACTCGCCCAGGCGCTGGGGCTTTTCTTGGGGCTGCTCTCCGCCCTGATGCGGATGTCCAAGAACCCGTTGCTCAGCGTTCCCGCCAACTTCTACGTGTGGTTCTTTCGCGGCACGCCTCTGCTGATCCAGCTCCTCTTCTGGTACAACGGGGTGCCGCAGCTCTTCGACAATCCGGACATCACGCACCAGCTTACGTCTTTCCGGGTGGCCATCTTCGCTCTGGGGGTGAACGAAGGGGCCTACATGACAGAGATCGTGCGAGCCGGCATCGAGTCGGTGGAGGCGGGGCAGATGGATGCCGCCAAGTCGCTGGGGATGACCTCTGGCAAGGCTATGCGGCGCATCATCTTGCCGCAGGCGCTGCGAGTTGTCCTCCCGCCCACGGGCAATGAGTTTATCGCCATGCTCAAGAACTCATCGCTGTGTTTCGCCATCGCCCTGGTCGAGCTGTCCAACGCTGCCCGCTCCATCTATTCGACCAACCTCAATGTCCTGGAGCTGCTGGCCGTGGCTTCAATCTGGTATCTTGTAATGACGACGGCGTTCAGTCTATTGCAGGCGGAGCTGGAGGCGCGCCTTGCCGTCGGGCTGCGGGAACGGCCGCGGACGCTGTTCGGACGGATGACGGAGGCCTTTGGGACCGGCCGCACGCGGTTTCACGATTGAGTATGCAGATGCAGGGTATCTTCCCCATGATCCGCTGCGAGGGCGTACACAAACGCTTCGGCAGCCTTGAGGTGCTGCGTGGCGTCACCTTCGACGTGGCTAGAGGCGAGGTGGTGGTGATGGCCGGGCCCAGCGGCTCCGGGAAGTCGACGCTGCTGCGCTGCATCAACCACCTGGAGAAGGTGAACCAGGGGCGCATCTACGTGGACGGCCAGCCCGTCGGCTATCGCGAGGTGAAGGGGAAGTTCGTGGAGAAGGGCGAGCGAGAGGTGGCCAGGATGCGCGCCTCCATCGGCATGGTGTTCCAGCGGTTCAACCTGTTCCCTCACCTTACAGCGTTGGGCAACGTCATCGATGCGCCCATCCACGTGCGGAAGATGAGCCGAACCGAGGGCCGGCGAGCCGGCCGCGCGATGCTGGAGAAGGTGGGCCTGAGCGATAAGCTCGACGCCTATCCGGCGCAGCTCTCAGGCGGCCAGCAGCAGCGGGTGGCCATTGCCCGCGCCCTGGCCATGGAGCCCAAGGTCATGCTCTTCGACGAGCCCACGTCGGCTCTGGACCCGGAGCTGGTGGGCGAGGTGCTGGAGGTCATGAAATCGCTGGCTCGGGAGGGGATGACCATGATCGTGGTCACGCACGAGATGGGCTTCGCCCGCGAGGTGGCGGACCGGGTAATGCTTATCGACGAAGGCGTCGTCGTCGAAGAGGGCCCTCCGGCGCAGTTCTTCACCAACCCCCGCCACGAGCGCACCAAGCTCTTCCTCAGCAAGATCCTCTAGGCCGCAGAAGGCCCCTCCTGTCATTCTGAGCCGCAGCGAAGAATCTGGGGATGGGATGGGCATGAATCCGCAACGGAGAGACTTTGAGCGAGGGCTGGGACACCCCAGCCCCAGACCCCTACGGGCGTCTGCCTTCGCTTTCGCTCAGGGTGACCCAACGGGGGCTTCGCCGGCTGAGGTGGTGTCCGTGGCCGCTGCGGCCTCGCGCAGATGCCGGAAGGCGGGTTCCCGCTGCAGAATCGACTCCAGCTTCTGTAGCATCAGCTTTTGTGATAGCTCGTCAGCCCGCTGTGCCAGCCCGCGGTTCAGCCAGAGGCTGGTCCGCCTCTAGTGGAGGCAGGCGGCGCCCAGGAGGGCGCGGCAAGCAGCGCCCCTACAGCAGTTCGAAGCGCGCCTGGAAGAAGCGCAGGTACTTCGGCTCGTAGACCATGCGCAGTCCCCGGATCTCGTTCCGGCGGGCGTAGACGGCCCATACTGTCTCCGCTGTGACATCCATGTGGGCCTGCGTGTAGACGCGACGCGGCAACGCCAGGCGGACGAGCTCGAGTCGTGGGCGGCGGTGGTCGCCCGTGGCCGGGTCGCGGCCGGCGGAGACGATGCCGCGCTCCATGCTCCGGACGCCGCTCTCCAGGTAGAGCTCGGCGGCGAGCCGCTGGGCTGGGAACTCGTCCTGGGGAACGTGGGGCAGGAAGGCCTTGGCGTCCAGATAGACCGCGTGCCCGCCGACAGGCTTCACGATGGGAACGCCGGCATCTTCGATCTTCTTGCCGAGGTACTCCACCTGCCCGACCCGGGCGCGGATGTGGTCGTCCTGGACCGACTCTGCGATGCCGCGGGCCATCGCCTCCATGTCGCGACCGGCCATGCCGCCGTAGGTCTGCAGCCCCTCGTACACCACGACCAGGTTGCGGGCTTCTTCAGCAAGCTGGTCGTCGTTCGCGGCCAGCCAGCCGCCGATGTTCACCAGGGCATCCTTCTTGCCGGACATCGTGCAGCCGTCGGTATAGGAGCAGAACTCCTTGAGGATGTCCTTCACAGGCCTTCCTGCTTGGCCCGGCTCCCGTTGCTGGATGAAGTAGGCGTTCTCCACGGCGCGGGTGGCGTCCAGGATGATGCGCAGGCCGTGCTGGTCGCAGAGGGCGCGCACCTCGCGCAGGTTGGCCAGGGAGATGGGCTGGCCGCCAGCCATGTTCACGGTTGCCGCCACGGACACGTAGGGGATACGGCCCGGGCCCACCTCGCGGACGAGGGCCTCCAGCTTGGCCGGGTCCACGTTCCCTTTGAAGGGATGAGGGTTCGAAGGGTCGTGCGCCTCGTCGATGATCACATCGACGAAGGCGCCTCCCGCCAGCTCCTGGTGGAGACGGGTCGTCGTGAAGTACATGTTGCCGGGCACGAAGTCGCCGGGCTTGATGAGGATCTTCGAGATCAGATGCTCGGCGGCCCGACCCTGGTGAGTGGGGATGACATGGCGGTAGCCGTAGTGCTCCTGCACCGCGGATTCCAGGTGGTAGAAGTTCCTGCTCCCTGCATAGGCCTCGTCCCCCTGCATGAGCCCGGCCCACTGGTAGTCGCTCATGGCCGAGGTGCCACTGTCCGTCAGGAGGTCGATGTAGACATCCTCGCTACGCAGGAGGAAAGTGTTGTAGCCGGCCTCCCGGATGAACGTTTCGCGCTCCTCGCGGGTGGTCATCTTTAGGGGCTCGACCACCTTGATCTTGAAGGGCTCGGCCCAAGAGCGGCGTCCTTCACCTGGCCATTGCGGGTTCACCTCGGCACCCTCCCTTCTGTTCCAGCCCTCGACGTGCGGTCAGGCCCCGGCCGATAGGAGCGGAGTGAGGACGCCGAGGCCGAAGCCGGCGGTCATCGCGCCGTCAATGCAGATCGCCTGACCAGAGATAAAGGCGGCGTCGTCGGAGGCGAGGAAGTGGAACAGCGCGGCCACTTCTTCGGGCTCGCATAGCCGCCCCAGGGGCATGATCTTGGGGGCGAGCGCGAGCCCGGCCTCAGCGCCCGGCTGGTAGACCATCGGCGTGTTCACGGGGCCCGGACAGACGCAGTTCACGCGGATTCCTATCGGCGCGAGCTCCAGGGCGGCGGTCCGAGTGATGTTGATGATCGCAGCCTTGGAAGCCCCGTACGCGCCGTAGCTCACCGCTCCCTGCACCCCGGCCACCGACGCTGTGTTGATGATGGCGCCACCGTTGGTCATGTAGGGGGCCGCGTGCTTGATGCCGAACACCACGCTCATGGCGTTCACCTGGAATGAGCGCTGGAAGTCCGCGGCGGACGCGCTCAGTAATCTCGTGCTGTCGGTGGCGATGCCGGCGTTGTTGACGACCACGTCGATGTGCCCGAGGGGCTTGGCGGCCCGCCGCATCAGCGCTTCGACCTCCTCTTCGCGGGAGACGTCGGTGCGCACGAAGTCTCCCCCGATCTGCGCCCCGATATGGCTGGCCTCGTTCACGTCGGCGAGGACGACCCAGGCGCCGGCGGCTGCGAATCTTCTCGCCGTGGCCAGGCCGATGCCGGAGGCCGCGCCGGTGATGACGGCTACCTTCCCATCGATGGAGAACATCGCTCAACGCTCCTTGAACCGAATTGACGAGAGCTCAGGCGGCAGGCAAGCTCATGGTAGCCTGCGCACCGGCCACGGACAACCTGTCTTTCTGTTACCCTGAGCGAAAGCGAAGGCAGACGCCCGTAGGGGTCTGGGGTGGGGTGTCCCAGCCCTCGCTCAAAGTGTCTCCATAGCGAATTCGTACTCCACCCCCTCCCCAGATTCTTCGCTGCGGCTCAGAATGACAGGGGCCGTCCATGGTGCGCCGCAGGGCATGACTGCTCAGCATGACAGCGAGTGATACCATGACCGGGTGAGAGAAGTCGAACAGAGACGGGAGAGGACGTGCCGGGGCTGACGGAATCGGGAGAGAACAAGGCGTGGAGCATTCTGGGGACCATGGGCCCAGAGGATGTGTGCCGGAATGCCTCCGTTGCTTTTGACTCAGGAACCGGTTGCTACCTCGTCAAGTCCTACGGCATGGATTTCGCCGTTTCCCTGGCTGACAAACGCATCACATCCCAGTCGGCGGGAAGCGACGTGCTGCTCCAGCGTCTGGGGGGTTTCTTCAGGCTCTCGACCCTGTGGTATCTGGCGAAGGCCAGGGGAATCCCTTGCACCGGCAGGCTCGTCAGGCTCCAGCAGGTGAGGGGAGGAGACGCCTTCTCCAGGGGCTCTCACGTCCTGCCGCTGGAGAAGGCCGCGGCGAAGTACGGCCGGAACACGGCGGGCTTCCTCGAACGAGGCGAGACGCTCGGCGGGGAAGAGGTGAAGCTCGCAGACGCGGCCGTCCGTTTGCATCCCTTTCCTCGAATCCCCGTCGTCGTCACGCTCTGGCTCGAAGACGCGGAGTTCCCGGCCCGCGCCGATATCCTGCTCGACTCCACCTGCGAGCTCCAGCTCCCCACGGACGTGCTCTGGTCCATCGCAATGATGAGCCTGCTGATCCTCTAGAAGACAGGCGCCCTGTTGGTGAGCTCGACGGCGTGTTGGGAACCTTCAAGAGCTACGCGGCCAGCTAGGGCTGGATACGGATGCTTTCAGCGACTGCCTGGACTCCGGCAAGTACCGGCAGGAAGTCCAGAAGGACTACACCGACGGCATCGCGGCGGGCGTGACGGGGACACCCGGCTTCTTCATCAACGGCGTGGAAGTAAAGGGCGCGCAGCCCTTCTCCGCTTTCCAGGGGGCCATCGAGGCGGCGCTGCAGCAGGCGGGGCGCTGAGGCGGTTCTCTAGAGGTCCAGGTCTCCCCGCAGGATCTGGTGGGCGATGGTCCGCCGCTGCATCTCCGAGCTCCCATCGGGAATGCGGAGCTGGCGGACGATCTTCCAGGCCTCCTCCAGCCTCATCTCGTTGGCCACGCCCATTCCGCCCATGATCTGGATGGACGTATCGATGACGCGCTGGGCGGCCTCCACGCAGTAGGCTTTGACCATACAGACGTCCTTGAGGGCGGAGCGGCCAAGGTTCTCCGCCCTCCAGGAGGCGCGAATGCCGAGCGACCTGCCGCAGGCGATCTCGATTGCGCAGTCGGCGATCATGAACTGAATGGCCTGATGGTCGGCGAGGGGCACCCCGAAGGTGACCCGCTCCTTCGCGTAGTCAACCGCCTTCAGGAAGGCCCACTCGGCGAGCCCCAGGCAGCGGGCGCCGTTGGCGATCCTACCCATGTTGACGCCGGCCATCGCCACCTTGAACCCTTGGTGCACCTCTCCGATGACCTGGTGGTCGGACGCCTGGAGATTGTTTATGTTCACCGATCCTACTTCGGAGCCGATGTGTCCCATGGTGAGGATCACAGACTCCACTTCCCAACCGCTGTTCCTGGTGGGGACCAGGAAAGCGGTGAGGCCGCCCTTGTGCTGCCGCATCAGTTCCTGGTCGGTGACTGCGAACAGCAAGGCGTAGTCGGCATAGGGAGCGTTGGTGATCCATAGTTTGCGGCCGTTTATCACCCAGCCGTTGCCATTCCTCGTCGCTTTAGTGGTCATGGCCCACAGATCGGAGCCGGCGCCCGGTTCGGAGAGAGCGAAGCAGGACGTGGTCTCGCCGTTCACCAGACTCTGGATGTCGGGCATCATCGCCTCATTCACGCCCACATATCCGGGCCCGGGGGCATCGAGGAAACGGGGGACCACCTGGGCTTCGCATACAGGGCTGGGAACGCCCAGCTCCTTGTATTGAAACTCCCACACGAAGAAGCTGGTGATCTCTCCCAGCCCGCCGCCGCCCAGTTCCTCGGGGACAAACATCGAATAGTAGC
>Ga0315288_10009863_pt1 | contig 12026 bp, 22 predicted proteins | sample YL17G11_20_MG_FD_203454 | JGI IMG/M metagenome (GOLD analysis project Ga0315288, IMG submission 203454) | Sediment microbial communities from Yellowstone Lake, YNP, Wyoming, USA - YL17G11_20 | ecosystem: Environmental > Aquatic > Freshwater > Lake > Sediment | place: USA: Wyoming | collected...
TTTCGTTTATCCGCTACGCGGTATACGCCGGGAAGGACCCATGACGTAAGTGCTTGTATCTCCATAGTTTATAAGGCTGATTTGTTTCATGCGATTCGATTCTTTGTCCATGATTTTAATTATCAATTTGACATAACCATTGACCTTACATCACTTTACATCATCCTCACACCTGAGCCTTTGCCTGCGGTGACGCCCTCGCGGGCGGCAAAGTAATGCCGTGATGCAGCAACTCGGCTTGCATGATCGAAAACCAAACGGCTTGTTTTTTCCTCGCCGAGCGCCCCTTGCGAAAGAGGTACACCGCTTTGGCAATGGCGATAGTCCTCAACTCCGCAAGCAGCATCGGCGAGGCATTGCCTTTGACCTTGCACCACCACGAAGCAAATGCCCCCCAGTCTGATCGAGCTTCCCTGCCGCCTCGCTCTGCGCTCAAGCCAAGGGCCCTGACGATCTGCCAGCCAAACTCCTCGGCATCCTCATCGAGCCAATGGGCTGGTATGTGCTCAACAATGATTTGCTCAACACGATGCTGCCCGAGGCCGCGAGCCGAGGGGGGAGGCAGAGGCACAATACGGCCTGGTGCCCCCCCCGCTTCGGATTCCATCGGGTTTGCGGGTTTCGCGGGTTCTGGGCTGCTCTGCTGTGCTGTGGCCGCGATCTGTTCTGCGCTGCTGTGCTGTGGGGTGCTCTGTCCTTTTCTTGAGAAATCCGTAAGGATTTCTCTCTCTTTTCTCTCTCCGAAACCCGAATCCGCAGGATGAAGGGTTTCGGTTCTCTTCTCTTCTCTACTGTGTGTTTTTTGTTTTTGCCGCGACGGCCGTTCTTTGGATGGCCCGCCGGGATGGCCTGTTTTGGCCCCGGATTTGCGCCTAGGCCCACGCTTGCCCCGCCCTTCCTCCTTGTCCTGCCCCCCCTCGAATTCCCGCCCCTGGCCATCCTGGGACGCCTGAGCGTCGCAATAGCGGATAAATGGCGTCGGCTCACCGTAGATGTTCCTGGCGTTGAGCAGCGGCTCAAAATCGGGCTCCTCATGCAGCATCGGGATCCGCTTGTGCAGCCACTTGGGATCGGATGGAAAGACGTGTTTGCCCGTCCGGGCCGCGTACATCCAGATCGCGGTCACCAGGATGCGGCTCTCATTGCTAAACTCGTGATACGAATCGTTATCCAGCAGGTCGGTGTAGAGCTTGCACCAGAAGTTCTGCCCCTCAGCCATGCGAGGCTGGGCCTTGCGCCAATTGACGATCTCAATGTACCGCTTGCCCGGCCCCTTCTGCTTGCTCCCTGTTGGTTCAGCCACAAAGATGCCCTTTGAAGATTTAAGATTTATGATTGACGATTTTCGATTGTTTTTTAGACATCCGTCTTCGGTTCTATGGTCTCTGTGCTCTCTGTGTCCTTTATGGCTTTGACTTTTTTCGCTTTGGCCGCCTTCCGTTCACCGCCTTCTGTCTTCTGTTTTCTGTCTCCTGTCTTCTGGTCTTTGGGCGTTCCATCGGCGTTCAGGCCGGACCAGGATTTTGGCACCGTGAAACCCTTGCGCGAGCAGACGTCCTTGAACGTCGCCGCCAGGTCCACACCGATCAGCTCAGCAATCCACTGTGCTTCCTCTTTGAGCTCCTTCGGCGTCTGCGTGATAGGACCGCTGTACGTCAGTAGATGTTCCAATGTCGGCTTAAAACTCTCCCACAGGAAAGCCAACGCCTTCGCCTGGTCTTTGGATTTAGAGACCTTCTCGATCTCCTGCCGACTGATCTTGGGATGCCCGAGGGTTCCTCTATAATCCGTCTGCAAGGGCGAATTCCCGAAGCCCGCTGCCAAGATCATCACGGCCGTGTTCGGGTCTTTGTACGTGATGGCCGTCACGTCGGCTTTCTCGACCTTCTCTTTCAGATCGATGAGCACCTGGGCCCATCGCTTGGCGTCGAGCATTGCCTGGCGTTCCTTCAGCGGCGTGAAACGTCCGGGCGTGCGGCCTCGCGTGCCGGAATCGGACTGCGCCGCCGTCGGCTTGATATAGGTGAGCTGGCCGGCGGCCTTTCCATTGATGTACATCGCGGGAACCGCCCCTTCCGTGCTCTTGGAGACGATCTTGTAGGCGTATTTATCCATATACGAGCCGAACGCCTTTGCCAATTCCTCGCCCTCGTTGTAATCGGGATATTCCTTGGTAATCAGCGTGAGGCTGCCGTGCTCATTCTTGAGGTCTTTGACCCGGCGCTTCAGCCAGGCATTGGCCTTGCCCCGCCAGCAGAAGCCGTCGAGGCATTGGTCGCCCGCCTTGGCTTGGTCGACGGCCTCGAACCAGAGCATCGGTTGATGGCCGCTCCGCTTCGGGCATTCCGTGCAGGCGGCCGCCTTGGGAATCAGCGTCCCGTCATTGAGCGTCCACGAGGCTTTCGAGAGCAAATGCAGTGAGGCGCCGATCCGTGTCTCCAGGTCCCGCGTCGAGCAGCCCCAGGCCTTGTCGTAATAGGGCGGATATCTCTCCTTGATTTCTTTGTGCAGATCAACCTGGACGTGCTCGGGCAGACGTGCAATCAGTCCCAGGTGAGTGAGGCTCCACGTTTTGAACATCGGGTGTTTCTCAATCTGGCCGAAGATATCCCGCCAGCATTTGGCCAGGTGCCCCACGACGTTCACCCGCATGCGGACCCACTTCTCATCTTTACCGATCCGCGCCGCAACGGTCTTCACGTCGCCGCCCAAACGATCCACCGTCAGGGCAATCTGCTCGGCCTCCTCGATAGATTCGAGGTCCAGGCGGTGCTGATTTTCCAACAACGTAATCAACGCGGCCGTTTGGTCATCCGCCTCAACGATCACGGCGGGAATCATCTCCAGTCCCGCCGCCCGGCCGGCCCGGAACCGCCGCTCGCCGGCCCGCAGCTCGAACTTGCCTTTCTTTTTGGGATGCGGCCGTACCAGGACCGGCTGCACGATCCCCGCCGCCTTGACATTGGCTACCATCGCCACGAACGTCTCTGTCTTTTCGTCACTCCGCCTCTTGTTGTCACCGCTCAACTCGATATCGCCGACCGGGATTTCCTGAAATCTTTGAGTCACCATGTTCTGCTTCCTTTCGTATTCTGTTATTTTCAAAATTCGTACAGGCAAATTCGCCGAAATACTTGCGAGCGGCCGCATCGTAGGCCAGTGCCGCATTGATCTCGGAATCGAAACAGCCAAGATGAATTCTTTGGCCTTCTGATTGGATATAGGCAAACCATTTACTACTACGTCGATTCCAGCATACACCTTTGAATCGTGAGCTTCCTTCATATTTCCGTTGATTCTGATTATTCTGCAATCTTGAGGCGATTCGCAGATTATCCTGTCGATTGTTCAGGGTATTGTGATCTCGGTGATCGGTGTCCATCCCCGCCGGGGTGTTGAGTATCTCCCTGTGCATATAAAGCAATTTCCGCTTGCCATTTCTACGGGAACTCCATCGAACGGCATACCAAGCATTTCCCTGTTTAGAGGCCTGCCATCTATAGCTGGAAAGCCATTCAAAATTCTCATCATCGATGATGGCAAATTTGTCTTGTGTCAAGGCTATCTCTTTAATCAGATCCACTTCCTTTCTTCCCCTTTGCCTGCCGGGCCATCAGTTCGGTCTGGTATTTGCTGCCTGCGAAGGGACGCAGTTCAAATCTGTTATTCCCGTCCGCCCCGCGGGCGGTCATGTCCACCGTCGTCCCGAATTCCCGAAGATGCTCTCGTAGCTCTTTGAGGCGGGCATTATATTGAGCCGCCATCGCTCTCAGGTTCCGCGTCCACAACGGCCCCGCCTGCAGGGCCCGGTAGATCGCCTGGGTCTGCCGCTTGAGCCGCGGAGCCATCTCGACCGGCACCGTCGTATTGACTTTCAGATTCTCAAAGCTCAATTGCTTCGTCTGTCGTCTCTCGTCCATCGTCTATCTCTTCCCGTCAAACATCTCTAACGCCTGAGTGTCGGGATTCACTTGCACTAACACAAACTCCGGCGGGGCCGGCGGAGGCTGGAGCTTCATCTCATCATCATAAGGGCCGAACCATTCGCCGATACATCGGCTGCACTCCCAGTAAACCACCATGCCACTGTAAATTTGCACCGCCGTGAGAATCTCTCCAAGCTCGAAGCGCCTGCCACAATGCTCGCAGCCCTTCCATTCGCGGCCCGTGGCAATGATCTGCTTAAATATCCTGCTCGTCTCTTCCATCGCAATCCACAGTGACTTTAGGGCAAGCCGGGTCGTCTTTTATCTTCAACGGCTTGTTCGCATTGGGCGAACCGATGGCCTTCAGGAACCCGCGAACGGCCTTCTCCAGCTCCCTTTCGTGTTTGTGAGGGTCCTCAAACTGCTGCTTCTCGAAATCCAATTGCCTCTGATACCGCTGCGGCTCGCGGTCCAGCTCTTCCTGATCGGCCGGATTTTCGGCCCTGGCACGGACTTTATTCGGGAAGGCCAGGTCCCAATTGTCGATGATCTTTTGCCAGTCGATCTCCTCCGGCATGGCGTCCGAATTAGCCATCTTCATCAGGCCGGCGAACTGTTCCTGGATATGGGTAAACGCCAGCGCTCGCGGCCCCGACTGCGCGAGCAGCAGATTCGCCGGGTACGTATTCCGAAGCCAGTCGTGGGCGGCGCAGTTGATGCACAATCCCTTAGAATCCTTGCCCCGCTTGAGCATCGTCGCCTTCGAGCCGGCGATGGGGTTCACTTTGCAGCTCACCCCGCACCGCCCGCAGTTTGTGATTCGTCCATCGTCCATCGTCTAACGTCCTTTCGTCTGTTCCCCGCGTAGCCGGGCCCGTCCGGCTGGTAATAGTTCTCGTCGCATTTGCGTTTGAATTCCTTTTTCGGCAGCAGGCATTCCCAGCACAGATCCACGCCGTCGCGGCTACTGGCCGGCATCCGCTTCGGATGATTCACACAGCGATGCTTGGTTGGAAGTTTCTTGGCCACAGATTTCACGGATTCACACTGATAGTTTTTCGTGCTGGTTCGTGTTCATTCGTGGCTATTTTCTCTGTGTCCTCTGTGCTCTCTGTGGCTGAAATTCTCTGTCGCTCTTTCTCAATCACCTCCCGGATCGAATCCTTCCATCGGATGAATCGCCGGCCATCTAAAGCGCGAACCAGACCCTTCACAAAGCCGTCCGCCTGGGCGGCACGAAGATCGTCAACATAGATTTCGATCTCTTGTTTCGTCACCCCGGAGAGATCGACTCGGCTGTCCCATCGGCGGAGCTTGCCGATCCAGAATCCGCCGCGTGGATCGTCGGAAAGAAAATCACAGCAGGCGGCAAGGATATGCCAGGGGAAGGGGTCCAGATACGGCTCGCAGGAGACACTGGTGCGATAGCCCTCCATATAGGCGCAGGAGAGACTCTTGATCCGCGACTCGAAGTTCGGGGCGCCGGGCTCCCAGAACTTGAGCACTCGGTCACTGATCGAACCTATCGTGAAGCGGAACATCACGTGCCTCTGCCAGGGGCGGAGGACCTCGCACAGAAGCTGCACGCATTCGAGGTGAGGCTTAGAGACGATGAGCAGCTCATTGCCGGCCACCAACAGTTTCTTGATCACGACCAGGCACTCGCTGACGTTGCGGGGCGTGATGTCATGTGTGCTGGGGAACATGACTCGGCCCTTGAACCGGTGGTAAGTGGCTTCAATACGGTCGGCATGGATATGGGGCGTTCGCCACTGTTCACGGATGCACCGCTTACGCCGCGTCACGGCGTCCCAGCGGGCGTAGCAGTACCGGCAATCATGCTCGCAGCCGGTCTGAATATTGACCGTCTTCTCGGCCCATTCACGAGTTCCGCTCAATCGCGGAACTGATTTTCGATTTGCGATTTGCGATTTACGATTGTCCTTTGCTGAGTCTGCTTCCATGCTTTCTCCAGTAACTATTGGCTATTGATGATTGATGATTGAAACAGCAAAGCCGCCTGGTCTTTCCATGCTCAGAGAAATTCAGCCCCACACAATAAGGGTCATCAGCCCGATAGTTCGTCGTACATTTTTGATGAGACGGCCAGATAATAACTCAAACCCTCAAGTCTGGGGTCCACCACAACCATGATTCCTTTGAAAGCCTTTGCGAGAGTCGCCATCCCGTTTCGATGTTTGGCTTGTACTTGTTGGGCCAGAACCTCCACGTCAACGAGTAGATCGGGCTCATTGCTCAGCGTCCCAACCGTAGGAAACCGCAACAACTTGGGTTCGTTCTCATTCATGCTCTATCTCATTGAGTGACTATTCGTGTTCATTCGTGGCTAAGTTTCTTACAGTTTGGCTAGCAGCGCCGTGATAAGTAGCGTCACGATCTGCTGGAGCAGGTCCCGCTCCTTGTCGATCAGGTCCGCCTTGTGAATCGCCAACATCTTGACAATCGACAAGGCCCGCTTATCGTCGGCGTCACGCTCGGCGTCCGTCATATGCTTGCGGATGGCCCGGTACCAGCTCGTCACTTTCTTGGCGTACAGATTCTGGCGCACCACATTCCAGCCTTCATCCGCCGCCCAGCGGGTGAGGATGGGAAGATAGACTTGGGCGACGTTTTGCAGCTCTAATTTGAGCGAGGCAATGAATTCATCGATCGTCATGATTTTACCTCATTCGTGTCTTTTCGTGTTCATTCGTGGCTAAAATTACCTATCACTGAGATTCGGATCGCCCCCGGTGATCAATAGGGCCCACTGCTGCATCTCGGCGGCCATATTCGCCAGGCCCCGACCGCAACTGTTCGGATCGGCCTTGCATTGCTCAGACCAGTCCTGGACGCGGATGTTGAAGTTGGCGAACTCAAGCTGCTCGGCCGGCGTGATGATCCGCTCGGCGCATGATGCCAGAAGACAGAGGACGGATGACAGAAGACAGAATAATAGTAAGCGTTTCATAGAGTTCCTTTCAATTGACTAATGACTATTTACTTCGTGCCTTTTCGTGCTCTTCCCATTCGACTCCGCTCAGGGCGGGCCGTGGTTTGATTTTGTGCCTTTTGTGCCTTTTTATGGCTATCATATCGACTTGGGCGGCTCCGGCGGCTTTGCAATCCCTATGGAACCGTTTGGTTTAAGACCCGCGGTCCCTCGAAATATGTCATAGCCGCCGCCAGCCGCCAAGCCGATCAGAACGCCGGCCACGAGCCAACCCTCGACGCCGGCCAGACCGAAGACCAGCGATGACAAACTGATGCTCAAGAGGGGCATCAATGGTTTTTTGATCTCCGGAGTCATAAAGGGCCAGCGGGATATCATGGCCTTGATAAATTCGAGAACCAGGGCTACGACCATCCCCAAAACGTACATGGTCGGGGTCATCGTGACGTTAAGCGATGAGATCGATTCGGTTCCTTCTGGAAACATGAGTGACTCCTTTCAATTGAGTTATGAGTTGATCGTTCGTAGTTCATCGACGAACAATGAACTATTGACTAATTTTCCTCGCCTGTTTCGGCGTTCGCTTCCTCTTGCTTAACGGTCGCCGCCATATTCTTTTTCGATTTGCGATTTGGTTTTGTTTTCTGTTCTCCGTCCTCTCCCTTCGGATCCGCCGCTTCTTTCTCGGCCGCCTTCTTTTCCGCCTCGGCCAGCAGCGGCCGCTGCGCATCCTGGATGCCCTTCTCGGCCAAGTCCTGAAGATCTTCCTTCCACCCGTAGATTTCCACGACGTCGCGGAAGTCCTCGATATCGTGCTTGCGGATCCGGCAGACGATCCGCCCGCGGTCATCATGCTTGGGCTGGCCGTTGGTATCGACCGAAACCTGAGCGTGCCCGAGCTCGTGGAAGATCAATCGCTCTTTCTGCTTTTCTTTGAACGTCGGCCAGGCATCCTCATTGAGCAGGATGATGAAATCCCATTCATCCAGCTCGCGGTCCAGGTCGCCGCGCTTACGGCACTGGCCCAGCGTCCTCCGCCCGTCGGCATCCGGCCGCCAACCGAGCCGCCAGGCGATCCCGATCTTGACATCTTTCAAGTCCGCCCGCCGCGTTTTGACGATCTCCTCCATGATCCGATAGGGTTCAGTCACGAGGCCCGTATGCTCGATTCGGCGCTGGATGAATTTGACCGTTACCCGCCGCCGTTTCTGGCCCGACCCTTTCGGCCGGCCCCTACGCGAAGTGCCACCTGTTTTGCCCATTGCTTCCTTCCTTTCCTTTAAGTTTTTCCTGTTCACGGCGATACGCGGTCTCGGCGATCCGGATCTGCGTTGCCCGATCACCCGGACCTTTCGCCGTCGCCTCGGCAATATCTTCGCGGCCGGCCCGCTCCAGGTTGCCGCCCGTCCGCCGCAACAGATTGTAAACATCCTGCCAGCCCATTTATGATTTCTGATTTTCAATTTTCGATTTGAGATCAGAATATGCTTGCTGTAATGTCATCGATGATTTCTCTAAGATATCCACTTCTTGCACAATCTGTTTGAGAGACAGCTTTTCTGCTTCGTTCAAAGCACTTTCCTCGGCAATATCCCTAAGTGTATTTCCCAATAAACTCGTCTTCGTGTTTCTTCCTGCGCCCGTGGCGGCTGGATCGTTTTTTTGCCGCATCCACAGTCCATCCACGTCATCGGGACCGGCAAATTGAATAACAGCCTGAGAAAGTATTACATCATGTGGATCTTTACCGGGGTCGAATCGCACCGAGGCGACGGCACTATATCCGTCCCTCGTTCGTTCGATAACCGTACCCACCATTCGCATCGCAGGCTTTCTCTTAGGCCAAACAAACTCATACCTCTGACCAATTACAAGATTAGTTGACTGCATTTCTTCGTGTCCCTTACCCATCGTGCTCTTCGTGGTTAACCTGGTTAGAAAAGATTGATCAGATACCCAACAGCAGCTTGAACGATGCCGATGGCGGCGAAGACCACTATCAGCAGACCCAGGATCATCACGCCCGCCCAGGCCCAGGTGACGACCTTCTCGACGTTGATCTCTTCGCACTCGGTGTGAGACGATTCCAATTGGTCGATCAGCGAGAGCCGCCGGAGCCGCTCGTATTCCACCAACATGACCACATGGCGGAAATGTCCGCCTCTGGCCATCGATTGAACGAATACTTGTAATTCATCATTGTTTTCATTGAGGATCCGCTCGATGGCCCGATCACATGATGCGATGGTGATGGTTGCATCTATCTGTTTGCGTCTGGTCGATTCCATGCCTTCTGTCCCCTGTTCTCTGTTCTCTGTCTTCTGCTTTCATTCATCGTTCACCGGCGCCGTCACACTCCTTGCGAAACGGCCCCGCCTCCAACGGGTTGCGGTTCGGCGCCGATGAACGTCTGGTCAACTCATTTCTGTTTAGCCACAAATCCACACGAATCTTCACGAAATACCTTCACACGAAGATGGTAAACGCCCCAGGCGAGGGCCTCGGCGTGCGTCGGAAAGAACACGTCGATACGATTGCCTTTGATGGCCCCACCGCGGTCGAGGATGGGGACCGGCCGGCCATCGTTATAGCCGGGTATGCTCACCATTATTCCAAACTCATATCGTCTCCCCTCGGCGGCGGCAAATTTTTCACCGGGCCGGATCCGGTGGCCACTGGCCGTAATCCCGTCGGCGGAATCCCCGCAGCACTTCTCACAGGGGCAATAGGCGGTGACTATGGCGTCAAAGGAATCATCGGCCATGGCCGCCGGCAACACAGGGGCGGGTCTTATTGAACCTATACCAACACCGACAACAAAAATGATTAGACTGAGTGCTATTACGGCTAACATATCGATGAACGTTTTCATGGTCTATTTCCTTTCTCTGTGTCCTCTGTGTCCTCTGTGGCTAAAATATTCAAAAGGGACCGAAGAGGGGGCGAGAGGAGACCGCCGGTGATACCCTCTTCGGTCAGACGTAAAACCCTGTTTCATTTTCGATTTACGATTTTCGATTTTCGATTATCAAAAAGACCGGCGGGCAACTCGGCAAGTTCCCCGGTGATCAAACCAGGCGGATGCCGACTGGCGTCAGGTGCGGAAAGACACGCTGCCACCGGTCATTTGCGGGTGCCGGAATCGAACCGACCTCATCGGCTTATGAGACCGTCCAGTTCACCAGAACTGTAACCCGCGGTAAACCCCATCGGCGTCCTTTGCTCGATGGGGTCCTGACAAAGAAGATGCAAAGATGCCGGCGGGGGCGGGCTGGCAAAAAAAGCGTGTTGGAGTAACACGGAGGAGGGTGCGCCGCCCCGGCCCAAAAGGCTGTATGGCTACAGCTATTGGCTCGTTTGATTCGTATGATAGCCTATCACCAGTCAGGCACGCTGTCAAGCTGCGCCATACCCTATGAACTTGTAAAAGAAGACCGTGGCTAAGCCACATTGACTATTGATTATTGAGGATTTAACTGACACCTTTGTCTGGTGGCTTGATCAATTTCAGATCGTCTCCGATGAACCAATGCTCGGCGATCAGATCGTTCTGGTCAGCATATCTGACGTTGTACTGTGGTTCACCGCTGATACTAAACCATAACCCGACGATTTTGCCCGGGACGCCGCTCATAAGAATTATGACGCCGTCTCTGAGTGTGAATTTTGGTTCTTCCATGTTCCTTGCTCCTTTTATGCCCCGCCGCAAGGCGGATTGACTATTGACTATTCAACGGACCGGGTCGCGACTCGGAGATACCTTGCCTGGACCACCTGATTTGCGTTGCTCTTCGCTCAATACGACATCATCCAGGCGAACGATATCAAACCAATATTCCTTGATGTCCTCTCCACAACGTCCCTGCAGAAGCACACGGTCACAACCGCTCAAGTACCTCGTAATGGCTATAGCGGTCCCTACAAACCCGGTAATGTGATCTTTGTATTTAATCCCTAATTCCAGTTTTCCTTTTTCCATGTTCCCAGCTTCCTTTCGTGTTTCTTCGTGCTCTTCGTGGTTAATTCAGTTGTGTCTGGTGGCCCTGATAGTGCACACTTTCGCCCACCATGCGAAAGACGGACCGGCATTCGCCGCAATAGAAATCCTCCCGCCAGGGGCGCCGGATGATGTTCAGCGCACTGCAGACGGGGCACCTTTCATCCTCGATCAATGCCGTCTGCTCGACCGCCGTCACTCGGCCCGGCTTCCGGGTTCTATTTTCGATTTGCGATTTCTGATTTTTGATTTTAATTGCTCGCATTCTCCGTGTCCTCTGAGACCAAAAACATCATGCCTTCATCACACACCGAGCATGACGTTTCATCGAGGTCTTCATTGCTCAAGACTTCAACTCCACACATATCACACTTATAGATCATGTTTCCCTCTCATATAGTTCGCGGCCATCCGTGTTCATTCGTGGTTTCATCCTACTGTGATCAGATCGCTCACGGCCTGGTTCACGATCTCGAAGTCCACCACCGGCGCCTGCCGCTTCAGTTGAAACAGCCCGATGATGTCTTTGTGCACTCCCATCAGGCTGATCCAGTACGAACTATTGTCGGGCTTGCCCCGTGAGATAGGCGTAGCCGCCATCTCATGGGGCTTACGGAAGATGGTCGCACTGATAGAGTCCGGCTTGCAGGCCAGAAGCGCGACCGCCTTGCCGGCCAGGGCCTCCAGCTCGATCAGCGGAGGAGGGTTCTTTAGTGTGAGACTTTCATCGAGCACGATAATGGCTTCCTTTCCCGGCTGCATTTTCGCTCCTTCGCGGGCAATCGCCTGATCAGACAGGCGAGCATCAGTATCAGGCCCAAGTCAGTGGCCGTCTGAAGACATTCCAAGAATATGTGCAACATCACTTTTCCTCCGAATTAATTCCAGATGACGGATGACAGATGACGGATGACGGATTTTCGGCCTGCCGTAATCCGTTCACCGTCCTCATTTCTCCGTCCTCGTACCGCCAATCATCCCGGCTGGCTGTCTCCAATTCCGTATGAAGCACGTCCGGCAGGGCGGCCATGTAGATGTTATGCTTCAAGGCGAAGTTGCCGGCGTGTTCCGCACAGTAGAGCTTGCGGCCGCTCACTGGCTTGCCGCTTCGTTGGTGATCGTACTCGCACACATAAGATGCGGCGCCATC
>Ga0315288_10009864_pt1 | contig 12026 bp, 9 predicted proteins | sample YL17G11_20_MG_FD_203454 | JGI IMG/M metagenome (GOLD analysis project Ga0315288, IMG submission 203454) | Sediment microbial communities from Yellowstone Lake, YNP, Wyoming, USA - YL17G11_20 | ecosystem: Environmental > Aquatic > Freshwater > Lake > Sediment | place: USA: Wyoming | collected...
GCGCACTGTTCCGCTTTATCTGGTTGATGCTTTAGTATACGAGCATATCGTGTGCGCGCCAAGAGAATATTGCGTTTGATACAGTTCTTTGCATTGTCAAACCAGATCGCTATAGAAGAGCGTTCCATAAGTGTTAAATGCCTGAATTTTCTATCTGTCTTAATTGCTTGAAGGAGAAAGGAGAAAAATGCGATCTTCTAAATCGAAACGTAGAAGATTATATGGTTTGATCATCATTGCATTGTTGTCCATAAGTCTCAGTATGTTATTACTCCCAAACCATGTGCGGGGAAATCCGCCTGGCTGGCATGATCCATCTTGGACCAAGAGGAAGCCGATAACGATCACCAACACAAATCCGAACAGTCTGATTGATTATCAGGTCAAGATCAATGTGGTCTATGATTCAAGCATGAAGACATATTTCTCTGATTTGAGGTTTACAGACTCAGACGGAGCAACCCTCATCTCATACTGGATCCAAAGCTACACCGCTTCGGTTTCCGCCATTGTCTGGGTTAAGGTTCCTAGCGTACCAGCCTCCGGTGCAAAAACGATCTGGATGTACTATGGTAACCCTGCAGCGGCGGACGGAAGTAACGGACCTGCCACCTTCGAGTTCTTCGACGACTTCGAAAGGGAATACGCTTCTCCATGGGAAGACAAACAAGTCACACCGATTCCCAGAGCTGACTGCTCAGCCGCAGTCTACAACGGGAAACTATACCTTTTCGGAGGATACAACCCATCAGGAGTAGGAACAAGTGGAACCTACGAATATAACCCTTCAACCGATTCCTGGACTCAGAAAGCCAACATGCCAACAGCTCGATGGGGGTGCTTAGCGGTTGAATACAATGGAAAAATATACGTTTTCAGCGGCGGCGGATGGAGTCCCTGGGCCGTACCTATTCTCGTGAATGAGGTTTATGACCCTTCAACAGACACTTGGACAACAAAGAGTCCAGTGCCGAGCGGGTTCAACCATGGTTTAATGGGGGTGCGGTTCGGCAACAAGATTGATCTCTTCCGCGGAACCATACACTACGAATACGATCCTGCCACTGACACCTATACCCCCAAAGCTCCGATGCCCACAAACAGAATATGGGGAACATGCGCAGTTGTTGGCAGCAAAATATATGTTATTGGCGGAACAACAACCGTACTGCCCAGTGATGAGTATGTATATGGTACCTCCATAACAACAAACATGAATGAGGTTTATGACCCTTCAACAGACACTTGGACAACAAAGGCTTCCATGCCAATCCCCAAGTTAGGAGTAACCAGGGAAAACCCGGTCATCAACGGGAAGATCTACGCGACCCATGGACTCAGCGAGTACCCTGATCAGTTCCACACAGACAACTACGTATATGACCCTTCTACAGACTCTTGGCAGCAAAAATCGTCGGCTGTTCATCCAAGGGATGGAGTCGCCTGCGGCGTAATTAACAATAAACTGTACGTTGTCGGAGGTAGAGATCAAAATGGCGCAAGTCAGGTTGGCTATTACAATGAGGTTTATGACCCTTCGGTCGACACGGGAATCCCACCGCAATGGACGTTTTCAGATTCTGCCAAAGTCAAGAGAGATGCTTCAGCGAAGTATGAAGGCAATTATGGATTGATGATCTATGAAGACACAGGCACAACTCCGCAATACGCAGTGCACTTCCAGAACCTCGCGCAATGTGCAGTTGATTTTTGCTGGGACGTGACGGACCAGCTGGGAATCAACAATGCAGCAAAGCAGCCACAGGGAGGTATACTGCTTACTCCTCTTGCTGTTTGCGATCAGGGATCTTTATGGTACTACAATAATGGTGGCAGCGCCGATTTCAGATGGTACACGGGGTCATTTACCACGTTACAAAGTGGAAGCTGGAGCAACTGGTATCAAGTAACAATAGTTTGGAACGGCGCAAACAGCAAAGTAGTCATCAACGGCAATGAATATCCTGTTATTGCAGCGCAAGTTAGTTCTGACAGAATACATTTCGGAGAATGGGTACATACAAAAATGTACATTGACCTTGTCAGAGTTCGCAAGTACTCATCTCCAGAGCCAACAACTACTTTAGGTGCTGAGGAAACCCTGCAGTACTCCGTAACCTTCGACCAAACGGGGGGTGGAACAGACTTCACAGGCACAGTAGTGACCATCGACAGCGTTAACTATAACATCTTACCTGTTTCCTTCTTGTGGGACAGTGGCTCTTCTCACACCTTCTCGTTCTCTTCGCCGCTCGCCGTAAACGTCGGTAAGCAATACGTTTGGACTTCCACAACAGGATTGACAACTCTTCAAAGTGGAGCTTTAACCATGACGGGTTCTGGAAGCGTAACAGGCAACTACAAGACCCAATATCTGTTGGCGGTGCTCACTGGCCCCGTTGGATTGACTCAGCCAACAAGAAACCCGACAGGTGAAACGGGCCCCGCGGGTAGCTGGTGGTACGACACTTCGGCCAACGTTGTCTTGACAGCTCAACCAGTTACAGGGTATGCCTTCAACTATTGGGATGTTGACGGTTCCTCTAGGGGCACCGGAGTCAACCCCATTACAGTGAATATGAACGCGCCTCACACCACCACAGCTCACTATCAAACCTTACCGCCTCCGGCACTAGTTGGTGGAGAATGGTTTCCAATAAACAAGCTTCAACTGCTAGCTCCATGGATAAGCTTGGTATTAACAATGGCAATTGCAGTGTCATTTGTCGGCATCAGGCGCATCAAAAAACGGCAAGACTGAACTTCCCTCTTTTTTGTACAACGTGCCATGATTGTTCAGTGTCAGCGACGTGCGCTGAATAGCATAATCCCTATCTGACTTCATTCTCCGATGGAAAAAAGTGGAAATAACTTATTGAACGCCCCTCAGAACTTGTAGGAAGTAGCATGGTGAAGGGAACCACCACGACACCTCCGGTTCACCCTATTCATTTATTCAGTTGCCGACTGCGGTCCAACACCCACCTAAGAGGAATTAGAGTCCAACTGAACGATTCAACGTTGATTGATGGTTCTTTAATAGACTCATAACAAACCCATATCGATCTGAGTTAGGGGGAGACATGATCCTTTTCAATCGTGCTTGTCTAGGGAAAGTTACAAATGGAACGAAACACCAGAAGACGATTCCACAAGTCTTAATGCAGAGGTAACACCACACTCTGATTGTTCAGTTTGAGCGAAAGGAGAGAGAAATCATGAAGACATTAGCAGCTGTTATCATAGTTCTCCTATGCCTATCAATGCTTTCGATGTTTGCACCCAAAGCCAAGGCTGAAACAGCGTACCTGACAGACGTCATTCGGCTTACCTCAAACTCGTACGATGACAGAGGAGCAGGCTGGTACCCTGACAGCTCGAAGATAGTCTACACAGCTTTTGCGGACTCCTGGTACAGACACATATGGGTAATGAATGCTGATGGAAGCGGCAAAACCCAGCTTACTTTTGGAAACGTGGTTGATGAAGGCGGCGACTATTCTCCTGATGGGTCCAAGATTGTGTTCACGCGTTATGGACTAAGGGGATGGGGACTCCACGACATATTTATCATGAACCAAGATGGAACCAGCATTATACAGATTACCTCGACAGGACTGGCGCGCCTGAACGTCAGATGGTCAAACGACGGTCAGAGACTAGCCTTCTATTACGGAGGAGCAGGCACAACCACAAACGAGATCCACATAATGAATATCGACGGAACCAACGAATTAACTATTGCTTCTGGCACCTACCCAGTCATGAATCCATACTGGTCTCCTGACGACACGAAACTTGTCTATACGATGGATGACGGAATGTGGACAGTGGACACCTCACCACCATATCAGAAAACGCGCGTATTCCAGACGAGTCTACCAACAATGTATGCTGCTTTCAGCCCAGACGCAAAGTATGTTATGTACGCTTCAGGTCTGTACGGATTGCCGAATCTTCAAGACTTGTACCTGATAGATACTAACGGCAATTTCGTAGAGCAGCTCACACACGACACCAATTTCGGCTATATATTTGATTGGTCACCCGACGGGCAATATATTGCTTTCAACTCGATGAGTTCTAGCAACTGGGACGTGTGGCGGGCAAGAATCGTCATTACGGCACAACTGACAGTGACATCTGCTTATGACTCACCCACTCCAACAAGCGGAACCTACACACTAGGAACAAGCATCACGGCCTCCGTCACTTCTCCAGTGGCCGGCTCAACCGGTACACAGTATGTGTGTACAGGGTGGACTGGAACTGGAGACGTGCCCGCCTCTGGGATAGGAATAACTACCACCTTCATCATAACACAGGACTCAAGCATCACTTGGAACTGGAAGACAGAGTACTACTTGACTGTGAAGACGGATCCGCCGGGTGCTGCGACCATTGCTGGAGAGGGCTGGTACGACGCGTCTGCGACTCCGACGCTTACTGCTCCGCTTGTTTCGGGCAAGTACAGTTTCAGGTTTTGGTTCGTAGACGGAGCGTATCAGGGTAAAGCGAACGTGATCACTGTGCCCATGAGTGCACCGCACACTGCAATAGTTTACTACGGTCTCACAGTCGGCGGAGAGTGGACTCCTATTGAGACAACTCAAGTGTTGACTATGTACGTCCTGCTAGGCTTCGTATTGATTGGCACACTGACGGCTGGATCTTGGCGACGACTCAAGAAACGCTAGAACAAAAACCACATTATCCCTTTTTTTGTATTCTCCGATTCTTCAGTCCGAGGGCATCTCTTTAGAGCTTCAACAACGTATGAAGGCTAGTTAATAGTCCCACAACGTACCCAGAAAGCAGCATTGCACGCTATGGTTCATCGGTCTGCATAGGCTTCAATGAGATCCTTGACTGCTTTTGCCAATGGGGAATCTTTGAACTTGTAGTATCGAATCCTCTTTCCGAACATGAGATGGGTGAGAATGTTTCCATTTTCCAAAGTCTCCAAATGTGTTCTGGCTGACATATAATTGACAGCGCGCGCGCCACTTCTATACACTATAAGGCTCGAAAAACAAGTTTTGCTGATTCTAGCCTTCACAACTCATGTCATGAAGACTGAATCAGCGTTTGCACGCAGATCTCTAATTGCTGTTTTCAAGATTTATGTTTTTGCTAATGCGCGAAAAGCGTAGTGCTTCCACAACGCCTCTAAGGAGCAATGTCATGGTATGACATGTATTTCTGATAGAGTGTCGGGTCTTCTTTCAGCGAACTCTCCATGAGTGAAAGCATGAGTTTTTGATAAGATCTGTTTTTTCTAAAGAACTCAACCAGGTAATTCCCATACTCTGCAAGTTCCTTCAGGTCTAATGATTCTGAGGAAGTCTCTATTTGACCATCATGCGACCGTCTCAAACGATCCAGAATTCCAGCGCTGATGTTTTTACCCTTGAACTGCTTGAGCCATTGTGCAAACACTTTTTCGTCAAAGTCGACTGGCTTCCTCGTTCTTGAAATGTCGCAACTCAGAATTATCTTGAACTTTTCAACTTGTGGAGGGAACCCTTCTGAGGCTGTGGCTATGTGTAGGAGCTCCCAATAAGCCCAGTCAGGGATATGGGGCGGCATCTTCCCTTTGGGGTAGAGTAGACCAATATCGAAAACCTCACCGTGCCGGGAAATCCATTCCTTTGTGTCCACTTCTTTGAAGAATTGCGTCTCTTTCTTACCAAGCTTGATCGACGTTAGAAAGCCTGCTTTCTTTGTTGCTTCCAGAAGAAGCCTCTCATGATAATCTGACCAAGCCTTTTCAACGATTTGTTTGGGGATTCTGGTTTGTTGCAGATCTTGTGTAGAAATTTCAGAAAGCATGTCGTGCTTATAGAGTTCCTTTTCAACTTTCTGTTTTGCTTCCTTTCTTATCGAATAGAAAATATGATTGCTTCTGCGCTCTCTGTGAACCTTATCATCTAGAGCGGCGAGTGCCCGGGATACCGCAGCATCTAGGTCTCTATCACCACGGCTCTTGTATTCTGTTTTCTCACAAAGTTTCTTTCGGATTTGACAAGGGCGACATGGTCCCTCATTCTTCAGAACATTTAGAACATCGGTTTCGAATGTCAAAGTCTGAACGCCCGCTCGTTAACAGCGATGTTAACATATTACTCACGACTACTTAAGACTATCTTCAAGAAGCTGATAAGGTGGAAAACAACTATTCTGAAAAAATCATCCAAACACTAGAAAAAGCAACACAGCCGATGGACATTGAGAAAATCAGAGTTGAAGCCGGTATCGGACATTGGACCACGGCCCTGAAGCATTGTCTAGAACTCGTGATTGCCAAGAAGATCAGTGGTCAGAAAACTACTAAAAGTTGGGTCTTCTGGATCTCAACGAACACTTCACGACCTTTCAAAGAGGTCGCTCCAACATGAGCGCTGAAGTTGAATTTATTATCAAACTCCGAGACGCCGCCGCAATGATTCTCGACGGATGTGAAAGCCGTCTTGAGGTTCTAGCACCGGCAGAAGTGAGACAAGCGAGTGCGGTCAAGGAAGAGACTTTCTTGACTTTGAAATGGGTAGACCAAAAAGGCGAGAAATTAGGGCAATATGAAACCGCTGACAAGAAGGACAATCCAGGCGATTCTTGGCAGAGTGTCTTCAACATTCTTCAGAAGTCTGAGGCTAGTATTTCGAAGCGCTATCGTGGTCCTCAATATCAGCATGGATATTGGTTGTTTGGTCAAGATCGCATTTTCCGTCAACGATTGAAAAAATAGAGTTAGTGTGTGCTGTAAATGACCGAAGAGAGCCTCACGTTCCACGATTACCCTATTGTTCTTAGCTTAGGCTCTGGAATTGAAAAACAAGAGGAAAACGAGCAGAACAACCAAGCTACATGTATCATATGCAAGTTTTGGGTAGGTCGCTGTCTGAAAGGTTGTGTGGGTAAACTGGCCAGCAGCGACGCATGTGAGAATTTTGAACGACGCGAGTAGAGCGCCATGACTGAAAACGTCAACAAATCAATGAGATCCTCAGCGTTTCAGTATTGGTCTCTAGGCTGCAATATTGTTCTTCTGAAAGACAAGAAACCTTTAAATGAATGGCAAAGATGGATAAAAGAACGGCAAACAGAAAAGGAATTTGATGCTCTACCCTGGGATGAAGCTACGCAATATGGCCTAGTGTGCGGAACCAAACTTGATAATGGGCTCTTTCTCGCCGTGATTGACTATGACGTTAAGAATCTGTCCAGTGAAGTGATTGAGAAAGGTCGAGAAGCCCTAAAGAAGCTACCGATAACCAGAATGGAAGAAACACCTTCCAGCGGTTTGCATTACGTTTATCTTAGCAAGACGAAACCTCAAACAATCAGCGCATTTCACAATGAAGCTGCATTAGAACTGTTGGGCGAAAGCAAACTCTGTATTTGCTGGCCTAGCCAAAACTACAAGCGTCTAAATGACAACGACCTCACGACACTTCAGAATCTTGAATCTCTATTCTTTGATGCCTTGTCTTCCGTGGGTGTTGAAGCAAAAAAGAAAAGTCAGGTGTGGTTTGACCGAGAAGACTTGACAGCTAAACCATACCGAAGAATCATCCTTTATGCATACGCGAGCTTTTGAAAGGTGCACATGAAGGTCAAAGAAACGAGTATGCTATTCGATTAAGCAGTTATTTCATAAACTTTCGGCAACTAGATTCTAAGCGGGCTTTCCAAGAACTTGTAGAATGGAACAGAGTCAACTTTCCTTCATTGTCTGAGATGGAGCTTAGGAACATTTATGAATCCGCTATCCGAGGCAGATATGTTTTCGGTTGTGAGGATCCTGTTCTAAATGTTTTCTGTAGGTCTGACGTTGAATGTTCATTGAGAAAGAAAGCAGAAGCCTCTTTGTTGGAACAGAAGATTTTTGACGCTGACACTGAAACACAGATCAAACAGGAAGTGCAGCGAGTTCATGACGCAGAAAACCAACTGGAAGCTTTGAAACCGCATCTTGACAAAATAATCGTTGGAGAAGATAACACTAAGCAAACAGTAGCAGTTTTGCTGAGAAGCGCAAAAGAACCGTATGCAGAATCAAAACAGATCATTATTCTAAAAGCGACTGAAGGTGCCGGCAAGTCTTCTCTTCTAAACAAACTCGTCAAAGGTTACAAGGTTAAGGAAGTGGGCCGCTTTTCTGCCCATGCCTTAGACTACACAAACTTAGCAGGATACGAGATCCTACTGCTTAAAGAACTTGGCAGTATGGATGAAGAAAAACAAGGTGTCAGTACTGTCAAGTTTTTGAGTGCTGATGATCGAGGCTACACAGTTGAAATTACAGCGAAAGACGAGGAAACCGGCAAGTTTACAACTGAACAGTACAAGATTCCACCGATCACAGTTGCCAGTACTACAACGAGATTGATTCTCGATCCACAGTTTGAACGTAGAGCATGGGCACCCGGGCTAGATGAAACGTCAGAGCAGACAGACAGGATCAGAAAGTGGAAAGCAACTAACGAAAAACAGAATGCTGAAAAAATGCTTGGCATCCGCAAACTGACAGACTACGAGTTTTCAACAGAAGTCTATCGCCGTTTCGTTGAAAGCTATGAACCAAAAACAATAATCATACCTTTTCCAGAGAAATTGCTCGAAGTCTTAGGGAAAGATGTTTTACGAGTACGCGGCGACTTTGACAAACTGCTTAACTTCGCCAAGCTGTACGGCTCATTCAACCTGAAACGACTCAAAGAAATCAAACCAAATATCTATGTATTGAGTGCTGAAGTTGCAGTTGAAGCTTTGAAAGTTGCATTAGAACCACTGGCTACTATGCTTTCCAAGATTGATACCAGATCGAAACAACTGTTTGGCGCTCTAAAGGAAATCATAGACATAAAAGAATGGCATGATGAAAACGGAGCCCATGAAGAAAAAATAACTTACACTCAGAAAGGCGCAGTAATAGATAAGAAGGTTAGGGAAAAAATCGCTGTCAGTCTGGGAAAAAGCGAGAAGACAATTAGAGATTTCTTCAATCAACTTGAAAGTAGCGGCTACGTTTCAGGGAATCAGAAGAAGCCTAAAACTCACACCTTGCTTTATGATGTTGAAGCGATAGAAACAAAGATTGGTCGAATATCGGCAAAAATCGAATCTGCCGATAATTTGATATTGGAAATGCAGAAAGAAGCTTCAGAATGGCTTAGAACAGGATTGGAAAACTTTTCTCTCACGGTGCGTAAAGAGAGCGCTGATGAGGGTAACGGTAGTGTGGATGTCGTTTCGCGCACCGTAGACAAAAAGATTTCCAATCCGAGTTTGATGCTTTCTCAAGTTGTTTTAACCGAAAGCGAGTCAGAAGATCGGCAGATAGTAAAATCGCCAATGATTCAAGCAGATAGTTCAGGTTTGATTTCATGTCCGTTCTGCCGTGACTCTGAGAAATCCATGTTTTTTGTTTCACGCCCAGACTTGGATCAGCATGTGGAGGCTTTCCACACTGGAAGGCCAAGCAAATCGGATTACGTGAGTTGAAGGTCATGAGTGAAAACTCTGAGGAAAATAAGAAGCTTCTCAAATTGATTAGAGAAGTCTGTCGGGAAGAGATAGGCACAGCATTAGATGAGCACCTGACGGACTACAGACACAAGTCAAGACCAGCTTCTAGGGAAGTGATCGAGACATGATAGAAGATGTTTGGGTTCTCGTTGTCAGTCTGTTGTGTTTCATTATTGGCTTCTTGGTTCGCGGGGAGCTTCAGCGTTTCAGAAAACGAAAGGAAGAGGTCCAATAGAAATGAAAACCAAAGTCGAATGGCAAGACCAAGAGTTCAGCCGGCAAGATTCTGACGCTTACTGCCCTCGCGCAGACGCACGCGTTCTCATTCTCAATTCTCGATGCTTCTACCGTGGCAGAAGCCAGACTTGCCAGGGCTGCGTCTACGATATTGACCGCATCAAGGTTCGGCTCATTCTTCTGCTTTGCACGATCCTACAGGAAAGAAGTAACTGCAAGACGGTTGAATCGCCATGCTGAAAAGCCTGATCATATACCCTAACGAAAAAACGCGAGAACTGGGAGACATCTTGCAAATAGCTAGAAGTCTGGCCAAGAAGAAAGAGCACACTGATGCCAACATTCCCGTTCTAAACATCATTTTTGATCCAGTTACCAAAGTGTACGTTGCAGTCTACGAGTGGTGTTCAAAACCTCAGGACGTAGAGGAAAGAGCAAAATGATGGATGATTAAGTGTCCTGAATGCGGTTCAAGCTTTCTGTATAAAGACGGCTTCCGCTACACGATTGAAGACCAGATTCAGCGTTATTTATGCAGAAGTTGCGGCTTCCGTTTTTCTGAGCCTAAGGTAGAGTTCAATATCAGATGCAAGGTTTCTGAAACTCTTGATCCGATAGATAACAGTCATAAGGGCAGGGTCCTGTCTAGCAGTCGAACCGTCCAAGAATCCGCTAATGGTCTTTCGTTCCTTCTCAGTGAAGACGTATGTTCTCATAACCTCTCTAGTGTAGCAAAAGGCTTAAATGCTTTGCCTCTCTATTCTAGTAATGCCAAGTATGCGTCTAAGAAGATGAAAAACTTGAGCGCAACAGAAACAAAGACTGTTGCGGGAGAAACAGAAACCACAACCCAGCTCACAGAAGCTAAAGGCATAATCTTAGAATACGCATGGAAAATGAAAAAGCGCGGTCAAGCTGAAAGCACGATAAAAGACAGAACATTCAGACTCAGCGGCCTAGCCAAAAGAGGAGCAAACTTGATGAGTCCGGATAGTGTCGAAACAGTCCTAGCAACGTCGGACTGGACTCCGGCAAACAAAAAGTTCTACGTCATGGCATACCTGAGTTTCACAAAAGCGTTTAAGGTCCCTTGGGAGCCTATCAAAATTTCATGCGAACCAAAAGAAGTCTTCATACCACTAGAAAAGGAATTGAACGCTCTAATCAGTGGCAGCGGAAAGAAAACAGCAGCATTCCTTCAACTGTTGAAAACAACGGGTGCCAGGTGTGGAGAAGCTAGAAAAATCAAGTGGACCGACATGAACACAGAAGCCAGTACTATCAGCATCAACGCGCCGGAGAAGGGCAGCAGATCCAGAACCATTAAGGTTCCTACTGAAACAATAGCCATGCTTAACAGTCTGCCAAAAAGAAGCCTATATATTTTCAGCGCATCCGGTAGCTTAGAAGCACCAAAAGCCAGATCATTACAAGGTGTCTTTTCAAGGACACGTGACAAACTTGCTAGAAACCTTCAGAACCCAAGGCTCCAACAGATTCACTTTCACACTTTCCGACATTGGTTTGGAACTATACTCTACGCGAAAACAAAGGATATTCTATACGTCAAGCAGCAGCTAGGCCACAAACACATTGAGAACACGGAAATCTACACACACCTAGTCAATTTCGGCAGCGAAGAATACCATACAGCCTTCGCAAAGACGCTAGGCGAAGAGGATAAGTTGATTCAGGAAGGATTTGAGTTTGTCCGTTTCAGCGAGAAAGACCAGGTTGCTATCTACCGTAAGAGGAAGTAAAAGACGTGTTAAACAGGGAAAAAGCGAACCATACACGTCTTTGATATGGCAATTTACTATTCCAGCTTGAACAGGAAATGGTCGTCTGGACAGACGATTCTTTTCATCCATAACTCGCCATTGGGAGACTCGTTCGTTGGATACGGCGTCATTTCACGAGACAGACAGAAACGCTACTTACCTGAGGAAGAAAAAGCTCAATGTGAGCGTGGCGGCTGGAAAAGAGCCGTAGAATTCAAATACGTTGTGCGTTTCGAAAAACCTTTGCTGATTAGAGAGACGATCCTAGCGAGCTCGAAACTTCGAGGGAAATTCTTTCACGGTCTGAAACTTTCTCCAGAACAGGTACAAGCTATCGTTCGTCAAGCCGAGAGCCTCCTAGATAACCAAAAGCCTTAAAACAAAACACCTAAGAAAAAGAGAGAGGAGATCAATAATGGTTTATTGCACGAAATGTGGCACAAAAAATCCTGACGATGCCAAAATCTGTTCGCAATGCGG
>Ga0315288_10009867_pt1 | contig 12025 bp, 9 predicted proteins | sample YL17G11_20_MG_FD_203454 | JGI IMG/M metagenome (GOLD analysis project Ga0315288, IMG submission 203454) | Sediment microbial communities from Yellowstone Lake, YNP, Wyoming, USA - YL17G11_20 | ecosystem: Environmental > Aquatic > Freshwater > Lake > Sediment | place: USA: Wyoming | collected...
CGCCTGCCTGCCCGAACCAGACGGCCTGCGCCAGAAATGTGTCGGCTGAAGTGTTGCCCCATGGGGCGTGCACCTCGGGGTCGTGCCCCGACAGCAGGACGTTGCCCGTGATGCCGGCTGCCAGCAACGACGCACTGAGCCCGCTCATGTCGCCGAGGTAGTTCCATCCTGCAACCAGAACGCTGTGCGAAGCCAGGTCCGCCGCTGTGACCGCATTGCCTGGGTTTCTGAGGTCGAATACCATCCCCAGGTTTGTCAGGGCAGTCTGGATGCCGGCCTGTGGTCCGCCCCCGTCATAGACCAGTATGTTTGCCGCAAAGGCGCCCGCGCTGAATGTTAGCAGTACACAGGTAGTCCAGAATCTCTTCATCACCATTTCCTCACAGATGTCCTGAATTCCTGGTCTTCCACGCAGACCGCCGACGCGCGATATGCCGACACGCTACCGCTGCACTTCCGTGGCTGCCGGGGCCGTATAGCGCAAAAGACCATGCGATACAAAGGTGAGAAGCCTGACATGACTTTCTCACCACTCCTCCTTGAGCAATCGAAAGCCTACCTTATTCAACAAGGGGTGTCAAGCAAAAAGTTCAAAAAACACCGACTTTTCAGCAGTTGCCACCTGTTTTCCGATGGCGCCGCAGCGTGCCACCCGGCTATTCAATGCCTGCCAGCCATCGCCCAGCAAAAACAAAGGCAGGTGTTGCCGACTCACTCAAAATCCCGTAGAATCGCAAGCATAGTAAACGCCGAAATCGAGCGTCAAGGTGGAAAGAAGGTTTAGGTGGCCATAGGATTCCGCAAGTATCAAACGGCGGTTGGCCGGCCCGACCACATAGTCAAAAATGAGCAAACTGAGAAGACCCAATTCGAGTCCAGCGGCAATTTGCGCCATTGTACTGATCCTGACGGCCTTTCTCGTCACCGGCTGCAGCCACGGGGCGATCCCCCGCCGCAACAGCGTTCGCGTTGGTATGTCATTCGATGAAGTGTATCTTCTCTACAAAGATATCGATCCCTTGGGCACCGATACGTCGAAGTATTTGCCGCAGAGCAAACCTGTAAGCTCGGGCCAAGAACAGGATTGTATCTCCGAGACGTATCGTTTCTATTTGCGCGACCGCGCAGAGCCGGCTGCCTATATGCTCACCTTCAGAAGCTGCAAATTAAGCGAGGACGCAAGGCGGGTAATAAGGGACCGTGCCTACAGGAAGGTTGCGAATCTCGCCAGAAGACGGAGCGTTGACCCGGACGACATATCTCGCGTTCTGTCTTTGATTGAAGCCTCTGTTCCCGAATACTCCCGGTTTGAGCTAATCGCTATCGAGCCCGAACAATAACCACCACCCGGGTCCGGCCCGTCGTTGTCCGGCATTCCTCATTTTATATTCCGTCCTCTCCCCGGTTTCTTCCCCTTCGCGCCTTGAGCTCTCATTTTCTCCGCACCGGCATCAAGCATCGAGCATCGAGACACGCGTCATTGCGACCCCGAGCTTGTCGAGGGGGAAGCAATCTCCAGCCCCTCGCACGCCTGAGATTGCCACGGCCCGCGTTGCGGGCCTCGCAATGACAGAGAGCATCAAGTATCAAGTATCAAGCATCTCTACTTGTTTCTCCAGCGATTTGCTCTTGGCGGGCGCGTCTTTGATCGGCAGGGCTTTCTCAACAGTTTGCTCCACCGGGTCAGCTCGTTCTGCTGCAACGCTGTTATTGCTCTGGACCTTATCGATTATCGAGTAAGTCTCGACTATCGCCAGCAGGCTCAGGAGGAAGCTCAGCGTGCTCTCCGCGCCCTGATTGATGTTAGCGCCCGCGCGCATCAGCCCGTCGGTGCATCCTTTCGTCCTGAAATCATAAAGCGGAAGGTGCAGGTCATTCGCCCCTAAAAACCAGTCAAAAGCCTTTCTCTGCAATTTTAGATATCCGGTGTCCTGCGTGGCGTCGTAAGCCGCCCTTAACATCATAACCATACTCGCCGTTTCCATCGGTAGCTGGTCGAACGTGGCTCTTCTTTGGCCGCGCTGATACCAACCATTACACCCAACGAAGCTGAAATGCTCTCCGTTGAAGCTCTCCGCCAACAGGAATTCACATGTCTTCTTCGCCGCCGCCAGGTATTTCTCATCCCCCAGAGTCACCCCGGCCACAAACAACGCGTGGCACAGCACCGCATTATCATAGGTCAGCGCATCCTCAAACCACTGCCAATTGGAGAAGCTGTTCTCCTCGTACTGACGAACAAGACCGTCCGCTGCTAACTCTACTTGGCGCTTGATGTCACTTGCGCCGGGAAACTGCTTGAGATAGTCCGACATCCCCAATATCGAATAAGCCATGCCCCGTGGATACTGCTTCTGAACAAGCCCCACGGATATATCAAAACAGTCCTTGACGGTGGACAAATATGCCGGCGACGGAGGCCTCGCCATAACCGTCCCAAACGCCCACAGCACCCTCCCAAACGCATCATTCGCCGGCTCATTCCTCGCCCATGTCCTGTCGAAATCCATAAAGTTCCTGATTGATCCATCCTGGTTCTGCGAATGAATAATGAACGATAGATACCGCTCAAAAAGCTCCAGCGCCTCCGGGCCGGGATGCTGAGCGTGGTATTCCACCATCGTTATCACCGCCCTGGCGTTGTCGTCCGTGCAGTACCCCTGCGACCGGTCCGGTATCGTGAACTTCGCATGCTGGAAAAGCCCCGTATCGTCGGTCAGCCGCTTTAGGTGTTCCAGCGAAGGCTCCGGGACTTCGATACTCGATATTGTCCCGGCCGCCGTCAGCGGGCTCTTCGCACCAATCGGGATAGGGGCTCGCTTCGCGTTAAACAGCTTCCAATATACTTGCCCGATTTTCGGCCATGTCCGCGACCTGCCGTAGTCGTAAGCACGCCTCCGAAGTGAATAAAACAGCGAATCGTTCTCAAGCAGCTCCACTATCGCTTCTGCAATCTCCTTCGAGTCTGCCGATTGCACTAACTTGCCTCTCCCGTCGGCCAGAAGCTCCATCGCCGCCCAATAGGGCGTCGAGACCACTGCCTTGCCCGTCCCCACCGCGAACGATAATGTCCCGCTTGTCAGTTGCTTCCTGCTCAGATAAGGCGTCACGTAAATCTCGGCCGCGCACAGAAAATTGTGCAGCTCCTGCTCGCTCACAAATCTGTTGTGGAAAATCACGTGATCCTGCAGCCCAAGGTCTTTTACCAGCCCTTGAAGACCAAATCTGTACGATTCCCCGTCGCTCATCAGCACGTTCGGGTGTGTCATGCCCAGCACGATATACAGTGCCGACGGCTCCGCTTGGATTATCCTCGGCATGGCCTCCAGCATGACCTCGATGCCCTTGTTCTTATTGAGAAGCCCGAACGTCAGAATGGTCCTTCGGCCTTCCATCTGGAATTTGTGCTTGTAGTAGTTGCTGTCAACGAAAGGTAAATCGGGTATCCCGTGCGCAATCAACTCCACTTTGCTGCCTGATACCCCATAAACGTCCCGCAGCATCGTCACGCCGCGTTCGTTCATTGTGATTACCTTATGCGAGGCGTCGCAAACCTCAACCATCGCCTTGTAGTAAGCCTCCTCCGGCTCATCGATAACCGTATGCAGAGTCGTCACTATCGGCGCCTTCAACCTGTTGAGCAGCAGGTTCAGGTAAGAGCCGCTCTCTCCGCCGAACAGCCCGAATTCATGCTGAACCGACACCAAGTCAACGTGACTGAAATTGATATAGTCCGCCGCACTGATGTAATCCCTTTTCACGTCCTGCCGGATCTCAAACTTCACCGGATCGTCATATTTCAAATCCTCGCCGGACCGCATTGCCACAACCAACGGCTCAAATTCCCCTCTCGCCGCCGCCGCCGCACTTCTGATCAGATCGGACGTAAACGTCGCAATTCCGCATTTTCTTGGCGGAAAAGAAGATATGAAAACTACCCTTTTCTTGGCACGTTTTACCATGCTGCAAAGTCTCTCTTTCTGCACCGAGACACAAGCTCCATTTTATTCTAAGGGTGCCAAACTATTGTGTCAAGTTAATTGCCGTTGCACGCTATGTTGGGGTGTGACCAGATTTTCCGGCAAACCAATCGCCTCGTGTCATGCTGAGTCCTCTGGGGACGAAGCATCTGGGTTATGAATGAGAAGTCTGTTCCGCGGCGAAAGATGCTCTTTGCCCGCAGGCCAGATTCTTCGCTATCGCTCAGAATGACAGATGAGCGTAACAGACTGTTATTAAGAGGGTTACACCGTGCCAGAAAGATTGGCGACACCCCCACATTGTAGCCTATCCGCGACCTCGGTTGCTCTTGAATAGGGCCTTCAAAGGCTGAAATCAAGCTCTTTTGCGAATTCCTGCAAAATTTTTCGTCAATTCCCAGTTTTCTTGCTACCATCGAGTGCTGGATTCGTATAATATACTACTAATTCAGTAGGAATACAGGAGTTGGCATGAAGCTTTCTACAAGAACAAGATATGGCGTCAGAGCTATGTTGGACCTGGCTGAAAACGCCTCAAAAGGCCCTATGCAGCTCAGGGAAATTGCCCGTCGTCAGGAAATATCAGCCAAATATCTCGAGCAATTGATGGCTGTGCTTAAATCCGCCGGCCTGGCAAGAAGCGTCAGAGGAGCCAAAGGAGGCTATGTCCTTGCAAGGCCCCCGGAGCAGATAAGACTCAGTGACATTTTTCATTGTCTCGAAGGATACGTGACCACCGCCGAGTGTGTCGAGAATGCCGGTTACTGTCACCGGTCCGCCGACTGTGCGGCTCGAAACATCTGGACAAAGGTGCACCGGGCAATTGAAGGTGTCCTCCAGTCCGTTACCCTGCAGGACCTGGTTGACCAGGCTAAGGAATCCGGCGCCTCGGATTATCAGATATGAACAAATGGAGAGACCTATGAGCGCAATATTTGAAAATATCGTCGCTGCAGTCGGCTTTACTCCGCTGGTGAAAATCAACAAGCTCGGCTCGCCCAATGCAACGATTCTCGCCAAGCTCGAGTCGCACAACCCCTGCGGCAGCGTCAAGGACAGAATCGCAAAGGCGATGATACGAGCCGCCGAAAAAGACGGCTTGATAAAGCCCGAAACCGTCATTATCGAGCCGACCAGTGGAAATACCGGCATAGGCCTTGCCTTTATATGTGCCGCAAAGGGCTATCGGTTGATACTCACAATGCCCGAATCAATGAGCATTGAGAGAAGAAAACTCCTCAAGCTGTTCGGGGCCGAGATCGTCCTGACCCCGGCCGAGCTTGGCATGACCGGCGCCATTAAAAAGGCTGAGCAGCTCGTCGCAGAGAATCCCGGCTCCTTCATGCCGCAGCAGTTCAAAAACCCCGCAAACCCGCAGGTCCACAGAGAAACCACGGCAAAAGAGATATGGATGGATACGGACGGCGATATCGACATTTTTGTCGCCGGCGTGGGGACCGGCGGAACCCTCACCGGATGCGCAGAAGTCCTAAAGCAGCACAACAAGAACTTAAAGGCCGTTGCTGTTGAGCCTAAGGATTCCCCTGTCCTCTCCGGCGGCCGACCCGGCCCCCACAAAATACAGGGCATCGGCGCCGGCTTTGTCCCGGAGGTGCTGAAGATCGAGCTGATTGATGAAATCATACAGGTCGCCAACGATGACGCTATGGAGACGGCCCGCCAGTTGGCCGCAAAGGAGGGTATAATGGCCGGTATAAGCTCGGGCGCTGCTATGTGGGCCGCGATCCGGCTTTCTCAACGTCCCGAAAACCGAAACAAGACAATTGTCACCATCTTGCCCGACACCGGAGAAAGATATATTTCAACCGGTATGTTTGAATGGCCCTAAACGATTTTTGCCGGAGGATCCGACAATGCAAAAGAAAAGATTCAACGATAAAAAAATAAAAACTCTTGTCGCCCAAATCGCCGAGACCTATAAGGGCGATTGCGGAATAAACTTCATCGACGCCTCCAATCTGCCCGTCAGAGGCGAGATTCTTGAGATCCTCGAATTGCTCATCGAGGTGCTCTTTCCGGGCCATACCGGAAAAAGGACCGTCACAAAATCGAATATCAATTTCATAGTCGGCGACATCCTCTGCCAAGTGTACGACGAGCTTTCGGCACAGATCGAGCGGGCCTTCAAATACCAGTGCAAAATGAAAAAGTGCGACGGCTGCGACTGCCGAACAATGGCCGAGAATGTCACCCAGCGCCTGCTGACCCGGCTGCCCAAAATCAGAGAGCTCCTCAAAGGCGACGTCCGCGCAGCTTTTGAAGGCGACCCCGCCGCAAAATCTTACGAGGAAATCGTGATAAGTTATCCCTGCATCATTGCCATTGCCACCCATCGCATTGCCCACGAATTGTACCTCCGGCAGGTCCCCCTCATTCCACGTATTATGGCCGAGTGCGCTCACGCCAAAACCGGAATCGACATTCACCCGGGCGCGACAATCGGCAAGAACTTCTTCATCGACCACGGCACCGGCGTCGTAATCGGCGAGACTACCGTCATCGGCGACAACGTCAAAATCTACCAGGGCGCCACACTCGGCGCCTTGAGCTTTGCAAAGGACGAAAGGGGAAGGGTGATAAAGGGCGGTAAAAGACATCCAACCATAGAGGACGACGTCACTATCTATGCCGAGGCCACGATACTGGGCGATATTGTCATCGGCAAAGGCGCCGTAATCGGCGGAAACGTCTGGATAAAGGAGTCCGTCCCGCCCGGCGTCACAGTAAAGACCCCGAACCCCGATTTAGTATATATCAAAAACGGCCGGGAGCACAAATTGACCCCACCAAGAACCGCTTGATTCTGCATCTTGCCGCGCAGCTCGGCGGGGAGGCTCTTTTGGACAATAGACTGCTTGAAAAAATTCAAAAACTCAAGACCCGGCGTAACGCCGTCATACTCGCGCACAACTATCAGCCTGCCGAGATACAGGACCTCGCCGATTTCACCGGTGACTCCCTCGGCCTGAGCGTAAAGGCCGCACGAACCGACGCCGACGTAATCGTTTTCTGCGGCGTGCGCTTTATGGCGGAGACCGCCGCCATCCTCTCGCCGCAAAAGACCGTGCTTCTGCCCGACAAGTTCGCCGGCTGCCCTATGGCTGATATGATTACTGCTGATCAGTTGCGAAAGCTAAAACAGAGCCATCCCGGCGCACTTGTCGTCTGCTATGTCAACAGCACCGCCGAAGTCAAAGCCGAGAGCGATTATTGCTGCACCAGCGCCAATGCCGTCGAGCTCGTTGACTCGCTCCCGCAGAATGCCAAAATCATCTTCGTCCCGGACCAGCATCTCGGCCAGTTTGTCGCCGAGAAGACAGGCCGCCGGCTCATCCTCTGGCCGGGCTACTGCGCCACGCATATCAACATTACCGAGCACGACATAAAAAACGCAAAGAAAAGCCACCCCGATGCTGTCGTAATGGCCCACCCCGAATGCAGTGAGCCGGTCAAGGCCCTTGCCGACCAGATACTCAGCACCTCGCAGATGCTCAGATTCGTCGCCCGCAGCCCCGCCCGCGCCTTCATCGTTGCTACCGAGTCCGGAATAATCCACGCACTGAAGAAACAAAACCCCAACGCAGAATTCATCACCCCCACCGATAGGGCCGTCTGCCCAAATATGAAGAAAATCACCCTGGATAAAATCGTCGCATCCCTCGATGAATTGCAGTACCGAATCACGGTACCCGAAGAAATCAGGGTAAAAGCGAAAACCTCACTTGATAGAATGATAGAAGTCTTACCAAAGAAATAGTCAGGAATCAAAAAATGGCACAGGAAATTCAACATCATCTCGAAACATTGGCGCTCCACGCAGGTCAACAAATCGACTCCGACACCTTGAGCAGGGCGGTGCCGATCTACCAGACGACCAGCTACGTGTTCAAGAGCACCGACCACGCGGCAAATCTCTTCGCGCTAAAAGAGTTCGGCAATATCTACACTCGCCTGATGAACCCCACCACTGACGTCTTCGAAAAACGCATCGCCGCCCTCGAAGGAGGCGTTGCCGGCCTGGCGCTAAGCTCCGGCCAATCCGCCATCTACGTCAGCATCTTTAACATCTGCGGCGCCGGGGGACATATAGTTTCATCGAACTCGCTCTACGGGGGAACAGTCACCCTCTTTAGCCACACGTTTCCAAAGCTCGGCATCGATGTTACCTTCGTTGACCCCAAAGCCCCGGAGAACTTCGCAAGGGCCGTAAAGGACAACACCCGCCTTGTCTATATTGAGACCCTCGGAAACCCAAAGAATGATGTTCTGCAATATGAAAAAATCGCCGAGCTCGCCCACAAGAACGGCCTGCCTGTCATCTGCGATAATACGGTAATGACTCCGATCCTCTTTCGTCCCATCGACTACGGCATCGACATAGTCGTCCATAGCTGCACAAAGTTCATCGGCGGGCACGGTACATCCATCGGCGGCGCAATCGTCGATTCCGGCAAATTCGACTGGGCCAACGGCAGGTACCCCGAGCTCACCGAGCCTGACCCCAGCTACCACGGCGTCAAATACGTCGAATCCTTCGGGAATCTTGCCTACATAATCAAAGCCCGGACCCAGTTCCTCCGCGATATGGGCTCCTGCATCTCCCCATTCAATGCCTTTCTCTTTATTCAGGGCCTTGAGACCATACACCTGCGTATGCCCAGGCACAGCGAGAACGCCCTTGCACTCGCCAAATGGCTCGAAAAGCAGCCCCAGATCACCTGGGTCAACTACCCCGGCCTGCCTTCGCACCCCGACCACGCTTTGGCCAAAAAATACCTGCCCAAAGGCTGTGGCGCAATCGTCGGCTTCGGCATCAAAGGCGGCAAAAAGGCCGGCATAAAGTTCATTAACTCCGTCAAGCTCGCCAGCCATCTTGCAAATATCGGCGACAGCAAGACCCTCGTCATACACCCGGCCAGCACCACACATTCACAGTTAACAGAGGCCGAGCAGGTCGCCGCCGGCGTTACTCCCGATTACGTCCGAGTCTCTGTTGGCACGGAACACATAGATGATATAATCGCAGACGTTCAACAAGCATTGCAGAAAAGTGCATGACATTGTCCGGATACCTGACAATAATCAGCCCCACGTTCCACTGGGGCAACGATATACGAAGTACGATATACGAGATACGCAGATATGTGGGAATATACCGATAAAGTAAGAGATCACTTCTTCAACCCTCGAAACGTCGGTGAAATAGAAGACGCCGACGGCGTCGGAGAGGTCGGCTCACTCGCCTGCGGCGACGCCCTCAGGCTCACCTTCAAGCTCGACGAAACCGGCAGAATCGCCGAAGCTAAGTTCAAGACCTTCGGCTGTGCCAGTGCAATCGCCACTTCGTCCGTTTTGACCGAGATGATAAAGGGTATGACTCTCGAAGAAGCCGCAAAAGTGACAAATAAAGACATCGCCGACTACCTCGGAGGCCTGCCGGAACAGAAAATGCACTGCTCCGTCATGGGCAGAGAGGCTCTCGAAGCCGCGATCGACAACTTCAAGGGCGGCGGCGCAAAAAAGCACGAGCTCGAAGGTAATATCGTCTGCACCTGTTTCGGCGTCACCGACACCGAAATAGAAAGGGTCATCCGCGAAAACGACCTCACAACCGTCGAACAGGTCACAAATTACTGCAAAGCAGGCGGCGGCTGCGGCGGCTGCCACGGTGAAATCGAAAAGATTATCGAAAAAATCCGTGGCGACAAAATAAAGGAGCAGCCTGCTCCCACACCCGGACGAGCGGGAAAACTCACTAACATTCAAAAGATACAGTTAATCCAGCAGACGATAAACGAACAAATCAGGCCCGCCCTCCGAGCCGACGGCGGCAACATCGAGCTGATAGACATCGAGGGAAACAAGGTCATCGTCGCCTTCAGGGGAATGTGCGCCCAGTGCCAGCTCGCCGAGTTCACTATGAGAGACGTCGTCGAGGCGAAACTAAGAGAATTTGTCTCTCCGGACCTCGTCGTCGAGGAACAAAAGGATCCCGATGCACAAGCCTGACCGCACAACTGTATGGAGCAAGCGATGACAATAACTACGAATCGAATCTCCTGTATTTAGCCAGCGGTTTTACCGCCGGTTCAGCCCTTATCCGCAAGAGAAGGACTTAACGTAATGGAAACCATATACTTCGATAACAACGCAACGACAAAAGTGGCCGACGAGGTGCTCCGGGAAATACGCCCCCTGTTTTGCGAGCTCTACGGCAATCCATCCAGCATGCACACTTTCGGCGGGCAAATCGGCCGAAGAATCAAAAAGGCGCGCGAGCAGGTCGCCGTTCTGCTCGGCTGTGACCCCGCCGAGGTCATATTCACAAGCGGCGGCACCGAAAGCGACAACGCGGCGATAAAAGGCGCCATCGCCGCCGCCCCCAACAAGCGAAAGGTCATAACAACCCGCGTCGAGCACCCGGCTGTCCTTGCCGTCTGTCGCGACCTCGAAAACCTCGGCTACACAGTTGTAGAGATCGGCGTCGATAAGCAGGGCCGGCTCGACCTGGCCGAGCTTGAAACCCAGTTCGACGACAGCACGGCACTGGTCAGCGTTATGTACGCCAACAACGAGACAGGCACGATTTTCCCCGTCGAGGAAATCGCCCGCTTGGTCACCGACAAGGGCGTCGTCTTCCACACCGACGCCGTCCAAGCCGTCGGCAAAATACCCCTCAATCTCTCAAAAAGCCGCATCGACCTGCTCAGCCTCTCGGGCCACAAGCTCCACGCCCCAAAAGGTGTCGGCGTCCTCTACGTCCGAAAGGGCACGCGCCTTTCGCCTTTTATGCTCGGCGGCCACCAGGAATCAGGCCGTCGAGCAGGCACCGAAAATGTCCCCGGAATCGTCGGACTCGGGAAGGCCTGTGAGCTGGCCGCCGAAAATATCGAACTCGAAAACACCCGCGTTAAAAAACTGCGCGACAAGCTCGAAAAAGCGATTCTCGAATCCTGCCCCGACTGTCGCATCAACGGCGACCCGAAAAACCGCCTGCCCAACACAACCAACATCAGCTTCGAATACATCGAGGGCGAGGCGATCCTACTCATGCTCGACAGGTTCGGCATCTGCGCTTCCAGTGGCTCAGCCTGCACCTCCGGCTCACTCGAACCATCCCACGTCCTCCGCGCGATGGGGGTGCCCTTCACCGCCGCACACGGCTCAATCCGGTTCAGCCTCAGCAGATACAACACCGAAGACCAAATCGACTTCACCGTCGAAAAAATGCCCCAAATCGTGAACCGCCTCCGCGAACTCTCACCCTTCGTAGCGAAATGCGGGCCCAACTGCAAGTGCTCCTGACAGTTGTTTGGAGTTCATGATTATAGTGCAATCTTACGAAGGGCTATGCGGCTGCTTCATCTTGAGATTGGCGTTGACGTATTCATCTTCGCCGTAGAAACCCGTCACATAGTCATCAAACCAAGCTCTCAATTCTTCCAACAGCTCTTGTTCCATAGATATGCAGAGTCAGTCAATCCGGAAGCGAAGCTATTCCCGTGGCAGCCGGCGCGGCATACTCAGCGAATGCAAAACCGCTATGGATGTCCTCATATAATGGTCTTGGAAGCACTTGCACGGACTCTTCATATCTGAGGGCGCTCGAGATTAAGGTTACACCTCTTGTTCCTGAATTCCGCTCAATCAGGACCCTGAATTGGTCCACGTCCAAGGATCGGGCCTTTGCATCCTCGTAGCTCAGTCCGTATTGAAATTCACCAATGCTGTCGAAAATGTAAACATTGTCGCGGCGGTAGAACCAGCAGACGGCCGGAACCAGGTGGGCGTCTGAAACGACGATAATGGTGTCGGGCTGGATTCGGCTTGAATGTTGTGACAGAAACTCACCCGGCATCTTCCCCACCTTAAATTGGTTGGGCACGATGAAGTGCGCACTGAACATAACAAGCACCGGGCCGATGCAGAACAAGGCCAGTTTTCTTTGGTATTGCGTTTCTCGCCGGGCAAGTATCAGCAGAACAGCGTAGGTCAAAAGTCCGATAGTCAGTAGAATCCATTTC
>Ga0315288_10009869_pt1 | contig 12024 bp, 9 predicted proteins | sample YL17G11_20_MG_FD_203454 | JGI IMG/M metagenome (GOLD analysis project Ga0315288, IMG submission 203454) | Sediment microbial communities from Yellowstone Lake, YNP, Wyoming, USA - YL17G11_20 | ecosystem: Environmental > Aquatic > Freshwater > Lake > Sediment | place: USA: Wyoming | collected...
TCAGCTTTGGCGTTACTGCGATTCGTTTTACCCTGAGTATGACTCAAATCATATCCCTCCATTCTTTTCCGTTTATCGATGGATAGAGGTCGAGAGAATCGATCCATTGGAGAACACTTTTCCTTGCGTCTTGGCTGTTCTCGGGTAGTCGGAGCGGACGACCTCTACCATCGATGATAACACCCACGGCGCCTCCTTCGACATCTATCTCGAGCGTCTTCCCCTTTCCAGCTCCGATATCTAGTTTTTGTTGAGGGGTTATCACCGCCTTAACCGTCATACCCTCCTGGAGAGGTACTCTCGTTATCTCCCCCTGTTTTATATGCTGCTCCTTGATACCTCCATCGGGCATCTCGAGCTTTACGTTGACGGCGTCCTCGCCCACGTTTGCTTCGCCTACCGGCGCTATCATCGTCCCCAGCCTGACTAGGCAGTCTTTGTCGAAGATCTGCCAAGTGGCTTCGGGATACACGGTGGATAGAACCCCCAGATGGGGCATCATGAAGACACTATCCTGGAACATCCTGGTGACTCCCTCGGGCTGGAAGGCGTCCGCAAGGATCATCATCGACTGTATCCTTCTTGGGGCATGGGAGAGTAGGCCACCCGTACCCACTATGACGTTTATCTTCATCATGTCGATATAGGTCGAAGCGAGAGCCTGCTCGAAAATATCGGCGAGGTCTCTTTCGACTCTCACGCCCTTAAGGCGCGTAGCTAGTGTCTTATGGTGTTCGTAGCCAAGCCTAATGGCTTCTCTGGCCACTGCGTGCTCGATGATGAGCTCTTCGAGGGTGTCAGGAATCGTCGTCGGCCTGATCATCTTGTTCCTCAGCATGTTGATCACATCCTTTTTCTCAACCTCGAAGGGGATCCAGCGAGCGATGTTATTCACCCCCGTCTCCTTGAGCACGTTACAGATACTGTAGCTCATCCCAAGGTTTGCGCTGACGCTGCGAACGAAGTGGCCCTCAAAGATTGAGTAGACGTTTGTTGTTGCACCACCAAGGCCCACTCCTATAGTATTCATCTTGTAGTTTTTTGCTATGAGCTGCATGGCTATCCCTTCGCCTGCGGGGGTTGGCATGATGTCTACATCAGTCCATTTCATGAGTTTGTCGTATCCCGGGGCGTGGCTCATGACGTGCTCCATGAACAGCTCATGTACGTTCCTCCTTGCGGGCTCTATCACTTCCTGCTCAAGGACAGGGCGTATGTTATCGACCATTGATAGCGCGAAGTTTTCGCCTAGAAGCTGAGTGATCTGGGGTCGGACGTCTTTGTTGCCTGCGAATATTAGAGGTAGTTTGTACCCAGCGCCAAGCCGTGGCATAGGGTTGGCAGCCTTGATCAATTCGGCGATCTCTAGCACGTGTGCAGTAGTCCCTCCATCTGTACCGCCTGCTAATAGGATCATGTCAGGCCTCAGAGTTCGTATCCTCTGTATCTTCTGGTAATCCTCCCGCTCATCGTCGATGGCTATCACGTCCATTACTATAGCGCCAGCTCCCAGCGCTGCCCTATTCGCGCTTTCAGCGGTTATGGACTTCACGTTTCCGGCGACCATCATCTGTAGTCCGCCACCGGCGCTACTCGTTGTGCAATAGATGTCGACGCCCTTATCCGACTCAGACGGTAAAATGATACCGTTTCCATCTTCTGTAAGGATCACATGACCGGTAAGTTCCTCGACTTCTCTTACCGCGTTCCTGACGCCCAGAGTGACGTCCTCATAAGGCGCCTCCACCGTTGTGGGCGCCTCACCTGCGACGAGAAATCTCCATTCATCGCCTCTCTTATGGAAGAACCGCGCCTTCGTCGTTGTGCTCCCGACATCAGTTACAAGGATGAATTGCATCTCATCCTTTGGTTTAGTGAAAGACATACTGTTACCTTAGAACACTGTTATTCATAAATTAAAGAGGATTTCGTATAACCTCATGTTTTTCTCCACTCCCCTCGGTTAACTTTATAGATCACCTTGAACCACAGCCGCGCGCGCTCTATGAGTCAGGAAGCCTCTCTAGTTGGAGGGCGGTAGTTCATTTATGCCAGCTCTTCCTTCCAAGAACTTATTCTTAAAAAATAGAAGGCCTTAGAAATGTTTTTAATTAGATTTTCCGTGCATCCGTAATTTTATTGGGTTGAATACTCTTTTTGACCGAGTTCTATGAGACCCATCTTTTTTAGGAATACGAAGTAATTGAAGATGTACTCTAGGTTTCGTCGACCTGTCTCGAGTTCGATTATATCTGATATCTCAAGGATGCTTTTCCTTCCATCAGCCCAAAATACAGCAAGAGTTCCCAAAGTCGAACTCTCAGGATACTTCTTTTCTAGAGACCAAAGTGCATCTTTTTCATCAGGGGACAACTTGCTCAACCAAGGTCTGTGGGTGTATCCAGCGATGGAGATCGGCCCTCGATAGATCCGCTGGGGAAAAGTGACCGCGGATTTTTCCTCAAACTCATTAAGAATCCTTTTACGTGCCTTCGAGGGTAAGGTTAATCCACGAGCTTTAGCGTAGTCGACTAGGGTTTCAACTAAGAGCTGCTTTTCCCCCTTGGCTGCCTCTTCATATTTGAATACGAGGTGCTCTTCAAACGCAGCATAGAGCTGATCGTTGCCGGTGAGCTTCCTTACACTTTTTAAAGCTTCTATTCCGCACCCCATGTCATAATCTATTTTTCTCTTTACCTCTTCAATCGAATTTTCCAGCTCCTCTTCCGTTGTTCCTCGTTCGATTACGCTCAAAGCTTCGGAGAACCGTTTATTCGCTGATGCTTTCAGGCTTCCCTCGAGCCGGGCTGCGACTTCTTTGGCTAGCCAGATAGCCTCGCCAACACCCGCGTTGGCAATGAAATAAGCATATGTCGCCGTCATGAGGGCGACCTTGCGGAGCATCTCAGGGTCTACCTTGTCTATAGTATCAAGGCTAGTATGATAGAACCTATCAGGCCACTGAGCAATCCCAACGCATGGAACGCCGACAGAGGGGTCCGAGTAGATATAGTGATCGCTGCCTCCAGAGAAAGGCGTGGTCGCGAGTTTTAGCAGCGTGATACTCGCTCCACTTATACTCTTTGCCTCACTCTTTGCCTCCTCTAAGATGGCTTCTATTAGAGCGTTTGTGAAGGATGGTGTTGAATCAGGCGTCTTTACTAGAGTTAGGGGGCCACCGCACAAGCTCTGGTTCTCCCCTACCATGTCAAGATTGATAGCAGCGACCATCTTAGGGATGCGTTGCTCGTTCTTGGCGAGCCAAGCAAAAGTGCCGGTCATCTCGGGCACGAGGGTGAGACGGATTGTCCGTTTTGGCTTGAGGAGATCTCCTGTGTTTATGAGTTTCTGAATCGCCCTCATAGCCTCCATGGCTGCCCCACAACCAGAGGCGTTGTCGTTCGCGTATCCTTGGGGGTGGCAGATATGGGCAACGATAGTGACCTCTTCGTCCGTTTCGCCTCTGATAGTGGCGACGGCGTTTTCAATATTTCCACTATAGAAACATGAGTCGACCTTCGCCCAGACCTTTACAGACTTTTCCTTCTTTCTTTGTTCCTCAACGAGGTTTCTGAGCCACTTGCCCTTTCTTGGAGACAGGACAAAGCCGAAGCACGGCTTCTCGTCTCCGGTCCAACCCCCAGCCCTTCCCCGCTCAAGGGCGTCGCTGATATCCCCCTCCAACCTTACTGGTGGATATGTCCTCATGCCATCGTATATTATTCCACGAGCTCCATGACGATTGACAGCCAACTCATAAACACGAGCAACGTCACCTCCTGTGATCACTATTTTATCTCTCACATCAAAATTGTTGTACTCTGCCTCATTCTCCCCTTTGTCGAGAGCAACGACCTCTCCCTCATAACCACCTGAAGGAGTGGGGTGGCTCCTCTCAATGAGACTAAGCTTAGTCTCAGACCAGAGGGCTAGGGGACGTGCATGCTCAACGGGCTCAGTCAACCTAAGCTCGGCGTCGTTGCAGTTCCACTCCTTAAACAAGTGGCTGCTCCAACTGTAGGTTTCCCCATCTGCCCGATAGGAATGCACCTCGGCATCTAAACTGAGATTCCTCATGGTATTAACGGCGTAGCGAACGGATTCCCTCAGGCCAGGGCTTGCCTGAATACGATGATATCTGCTGATCTCTGAGACGAAGTTGAAGGCTATCTCACCTGATACTTCCTTCTTAAGTTTCTCAAGAATATGAATGAACATCAAAAAGTCAATACGAGTTTATAATATATTAGTTTTGGGTGTTTTGTTGAAAAGATGAAAAGGTCTCCTGCTTAGCTTATGCTGGGTGATGGTTGGCTGGCCCTAAGTTGTGCTGGTCCTTGAGACCTATCTGTTGAATGGGCTTTCTCCCTAGCTGCTCTCCAGGTAGGCTCCGAGCCTTGAAGGGGTGCGTGCCAGTCTATATTAATCCTTATTTCAAGCGACAGCTGTTCGTTTCCTTCTGTAAAGAACCGTTGCTACACCTATAGTTGCTATTACAACAACGGTTATTGTCGCATACAGCTCCCAAGCTGGTGGAGTTTCCTTCACTACGAAAGTACCCTTAAGTCCGGACACTTCGACGTCAAATGCACCCACCTCTTCTTTACCTAGTTCAAGTGTCACTATTATGGATTCTCCACATGCCAGAGTAACTGTTTTAGTATCTACGATTGCGCCGGCTACTTTTAGGTCAATAGTATAGGACCCCTTTTGTTCTCCCACGTTTGTAACTTTAACGCTGATGGTGATGGTTTGCTTAACTTCGACTTCTTTTGGACTTATACTTAAATCTGTGACTGTAAATTCGGCAGGCTTTGGCAAAAAAGTCTGTGGGGTAACATCGTAAACAAGCCAAAACAACCAATGGAAGCACCCGAAATCATCTTCTACACCTTTAGTTATTTCATTCCAAGAAGCTATTTGGAAGCTTACCTTTTCAGGGTTTCCTATAATTTTTAAAGGCACCTTCACAGTAATCTCTCTGTTGTAGGTACAATTAATTTCGCATAAATATTCGTGACGATCATATGCAAATACCTTAAAGAGAACGGCTTCATTTGAAGGGAAGGTACGTATGATATAATCGCCTTTTCCATCATAGTTTATATCTAACCACAATATTATCTGTGAAGTGGCATTTTCGCTATAGAATTCAACGATGATGAAGAGGTTCTTGTTGTCGTTTAATACTCGTAATGACTTTAAATCTAAGGCATCTGATAGTGCGTCTCTATAAGGGTCCGTGACGATATCTTTGATTCGCTTCCGTATTATATGTTCCCATAGCGCGTCCTCTTTTTCTTTAATCAAAAGTCCCCAAGCAGCATTAAGCTCCTCCTCTCCATCCCAAGATACACTAAGGAACCCTTTTATTGCATCGTAAGGCTCTCTACCTTGTACAAACAACTGATCAACCACACTTTCAGTTATAGATTCGTAATGCCAACAATTGAAGAATATTCCATTCACTCTACCTAGGCTTAATTGTAAAGCCATCTTAAACCATTCTGCCCTGGCTTGTCCTGGGTTATCTGGATACTCTCTTAACATCCAATCTGCGTTCCCTAAACTACCAATATTTGATATAACTACCCCAACTCTGTAGCGCTGTCTTAGATAATCGCTATAGCTCAATGTTTTGTTAATTGCAAACTCTAGCTCATTCCAAGATCTTGCACCAGAGGGATTATAGATCAATCCAACATAATCATACCCAGTGTAGTTAAATTCTGGGATGTCGCTAACATCTTTGCCTCTGGTAAAATAATCGGCAATGTAGTCTTGATCAGCAATGACCAGTTTCCCGCTATATCTCTCCCGTAACTTTGGTAAAATATCTTGATGCCACTCGGATGAAAGTTCATAGCCGACATATCTATGAAGCTCGCAGACCGGTGTCAGCATTTCAACATGATTTCTTTCAGAAAATTCAGCTATACTCAGAACAATTTGCCTAAGTTGATCTAGAAATTTAGCCTCATATCCTGATGGAATAATAAATATCTTCGCTTTCTCCTCTATTGGGGCATCCAAAGTCACGTTAATCTTCCATAGAAACGGAACTAGGAAAATCTTAAAGCTATAGCTTCTCGCAAGAGAAATTATTGTCTCAGCCTGTTTTTTTAACTCATCTAGAGTACAAGGTACAACATATCTACTTGAAAGTACAGCTGGACTGATGTTCAATTCATCATCTATAACGAACCACACTTTAAAGTATACGAAGTTCGCACCAGTCAGTCTCATTGAGTGTAGCGGGACAATATGATTATAAGGCTCAAATCGTAGCCCGCGAACTGGCACCATTTTATTCCCTTTTGGATATGCTATTATGTGAGTAAATGTCTCGTTATATCCAACATCACCCGCACTAATTTTGTAGATTCCGGGTCTTTTAAACGTAAATATCACAGTTCCGTTATCATCAGTTACTTTAGATGTATCGTTAGTCATAACGATGATACCTCTCACCGCCTCTCGCTCCGATGTGACTCTAAATGTAACTTCTTCATCAACTTCACATCCAAGTGGACCTGAGATCGTTAATGCTTTAAGCTCGGGTTGACAAGAAGTTGGCTTAAAAAGATAGCTCCAGAATCCGTTATTATTATTCCTTGATTGATTAACATTAACAATTAACAAAATGAGGAGTAACCCTATGAGAATTCTCCCTCTAAACCCGCCTACCATCAACTATAGTAGCTTCCTTAATTAAAAGGTCAAAATCTTCGGTCATGATTTATAATCGAGTTAAGATATAAGAAAACTTCGATTTACCTCGTTTGGTTTTACTCCCCCTCGGTTAAGCTTATAACAGTTAGCTTGTTGCCTCTCCTAGCAGCCTCTCGATGGCTTCCTTCAGCAGCTTGGTGACATCTCCGTCGGGGGCGATCTGGACCAGCCTGTCGTACACGCTTGGCTCTATTCGTATGGGCACGAGGCGCCACTTCAGCTCCTTCCCCAGGAGCTCCCTGACCCTGTCCCTCGCCTCCACCGTAGTCAGCCCCCCCTCCATGACCTCCCTCGCAAGCTCAAGCTGCTGCTCCGGCTCCAGCCTGAGGAGGGCGAGGGCGTGCTCCCTGGGGATGTTCTGCCTCCTCACGGCCTCCCTCACCCGGGGGTGCAGCCTGAGGAGCCTCATCGAGTGGGAGACGTATGTCCTCTCCTTGCCGACTCTTTTGGCTATCTCGGAGACCTTGACTCCCATCTCCCTGAGGGCCGAGTAGGCCTCGGCCTCGTCTATCGGGTCCAGGTCCTCCCTGTGGATGTTCTCGACGAGCCTCATCGCCAGAGAATCCTCGGCGCCGAGGGGGCCGTCGAGGATTATCGTGGGAACCCTCTCAAGGCCGGCCATCTTCGCGGCGGCGAAACGCCTCTGACCTATCTGGAGGTTGTACCTCCCCTCCACGCCGGGCTCGACGACGAGGGGCTGGAGGACGCCGTGAAGGGCGATGGAGGCGGCGAGCTCCTCCAGGGGCTCCTTCTCAACGGTCCGCCTGATCCCCTCCCCCACGTCTATCTGTTCTATGCTCAGATCCTCGAACCTTACCATTTCCATCACCTGATGGTCTTGGTTGACTTGCTATATACTTTATATCAGAACCTGTTAAGTTCTAATAGTCACGCCTCTTTGGGCGCTCCCTCTCCATGAGCTGCACGACGGCGTACTCGATGGCGTGGCTCCTGTTCCTGTAGACGCGCTCCTCGATCTTCCCGTCTATCCAACGCAGTAGGTCCCTGTCCATGTAGACGCTTGTCCCGCTCTTAGCCAACGGAGTTGAGCCCTCTAAATCTATGGAAAGTAGTAAAGGACATGTTTTTATACTTTTCTAAGGGAGAAAACCATTAAATGGTGATGAAAAACATTAAAAGGCGAATCCGTGGGTTATCACACCGGTCAGGGGGGAGCTTTAGAGGAGGGTTGAGGAATGAGCGAAACAAGCCCTTGCGATGTTAAGATACAGAACGTCGTCGCCGTCGCGACCCTCGACCAGAAGATCGACCTCCTGGCGATCATGAAGGTCTTCAGGAACGTCGAGCACCGTCCCAAGAAGTTCCCCGGGCTCGTCTTCAGGCTGAGGAATCCAAAGATGACTACTCTGATCTTCTCCACGGGGAAGATGGTGTGCCCGGGGGCGAAGTCGGAGAAGGAGGCCTTCGGCGCGGTGAGGAGGGTTGTTCGGGAGCTGAGGAAGGAAGGCTTCATAATAAGTAGGAGTCCGAAGATCGACGTCGTGAACGTAGTTGGAACCGCGGACGTCGGAGGCGAGATCGATTTGGAGGCGATGTCCGACGTCTTGGAGAACGTTATGTATGAGCCTGAGCAGTTCCCCGGCGCCATCTACAGGATGACAGATCCCAAAGTGGTCCTGCTGATATTCGCCTCGGGGAAGCTCGTAATAACCGGGGCCAGGAGGGAGGAGCAGGTCTATGAGGCCGCCGACAAGATCAGAGCCATCCTCATCGATCATGAGCTGCTTCACTAGGGGGAATGCCTCTCATCCTCGGGCTTGAACCTATCCAGGTCTAGGACCCTTTTCAGCTCCGTGTACCTGTTGCGTATGGTTACCTCGGTCACGTCCGCCGCCTCAGCCATCATCTTCTGGGTGCGATTCTCTTCGTTTATGATGCAGGCCATGTACAGGGCCGACGCGGCAAGGCCCATGGGGTCCTTGCCGATCGTTATCTTCAACCGGTCAGCCTCCCCCAGGATCTCTATGGCCCTCCGCTGGGTCTCCTCCCCGACTTCAACCTTGGATGCGATCCTGGGAACGTTGAGCTGGGCCCTTTGAACGGGCATGTGAAGGTTCAGCTCCCTGATAAGTATCCTGTAGCTGCGGGAGATATCCTTCTCGTCGATGGTGCTGACACGGGCTATCTCGCTCAGCGTCATGGGCGTCCGTGTGACCCGGAGGGCAGCGTAGAGGGAGGCTGCGACCATGGTCAAGATGCTTCTTCCCCGGACGAGCCCCTCTTTCAGGGCCCTCCGGTAGATGACGGCCGCCTGCTCCTTGACGGCTCGGGGGACATGAAGCCTGTCGGTGAGCCTGTCCAGCTCGCTCATGGCCTGTGCCAGGTTCCTGTCCTCAGAGCTGTTGACGATGCACCTCGTCTGCCACCTCCTGAGCCGGAGTATCCTGAGCTTGGTCTCTTGTGGAATCATCTTACCTCCGGCGTCCTTGTAGACCGGGCCAATCATTGTGGACAGCCCCTTGTCGTGGATCGAGAAGGAGGGCGGTAACCCCACTCGAGACCTCGTCTCATACTCGCTCTTGGTGAAGGCCCTCCACTCGGGTTCCGTGTTGACGGTGGGCTCGGCGATTACTAGGCCACATCCGCCACAGACCACCTCGCCGGACTCTAGGTCTTGGATGATGTTCCTGCCCCCGCATTCCAGGCAGACGGAGATCGACGGCTCGTCTAGGATCTCCATCTGTGCACCCCCAATGAGGACCAACTCTCTTATGGGGAGATGATTCAAGTGAGATATAAGTAAGCCGTAGACGCTAAAACCCTCTAAAAACCTTCGTATGTTATATCGCGTGCGCTCACTTTACTTTCCTCTTCTTCCTGCCCCTCTTCAATCGCTTTTTATCACCCTTCCGTGACATTTTCTTGTGCTTCGGCGTCAGACCTCGCCTTCCTCTCCCTTTCTTCCCTACTGGTCATTCTCAACTTGGACTCGCTCCACCGTCACCTTATAGACCTTCTGCCAAGGATTAGTTCCGGTGGAGGCGTAGAAAACGTTTCCGTACTCCCTGCGTTCTAGGGCCGAGGCCTCGGAGAAGAAGGCCGTGAAACGGTCAATACCATCATATCCATCTAGGCCCTAAGGTGACGCTCCTTAAGATATCTTGTCTGGCCCGTGGTCAAAAGCCTCACATCCTTTGGGAGATCTGCGACCGTGCCAAAGGCTTCGGTTCTGATTGAAAGAGGGGCTTCGGCTTCCGCCTTCTCTTCCCCTTGGAACCTATCTAGGTATCTCAGGAACTCGGATTTTGGCTCTTTTTGCTCCCTAACTTCTGGTTGGGTCAATCCAAACGAGGAGGCGGCCCGAAGAAGCTCATCGGTGAGAGGTGAATCATGGGAACGGTCGACGGGACGCTCCTCAGCCACGTTGTCCATTTTTTGGGATGAACGGCTTGGAGACGTCTCCCGTGAGGCATCGAGGTTTTCAATGATGTGCATAAGGGCCCCTGCGAGGATAGCCTTCTCCCATTCGCCCTCCTTGGAGAGCCTTCTGAGGTCCTCCAAGAGCTTGGCCTTGTCGATCTCCGGGGGTTCCGCCTTCTCTCTCGGCTCCGTCTCACTTATGGGTCTCCTTTCCCTCTGGAGAGGCTCTGGTTCTCTGATTGGATCGACTATGACATATCTTTGTGAGACATGGATGACGTTACATTCGACCAACTGTCCTGGGCTGAGCATACTAAGGTAGGGGCTATCCCTGTCGAAGATTATCGTACGGCCGTCAGGTAGCTGGCCGATTATGTTGCCCTTAAAACCCCTGATAGTACGGACCTTTATCCTGTCTCCAAGATATACGGGCTGCTTATGCCCGTTATAACCTATAATCTACACCCCATCAGCAAATATTCAATATTTATCAGATTAATTCGACAAGCCCATTATTTAAACCACACGCGTTACATAGATCAGGGAGTGTCTGGTATGTATTTAGCTCATGAAATTGATTCTCCCATATTTGGTGCTCTTTCAGAGAAATAAGCTTGGATCTTGGAGCTTTCTCTATCCTCATTGAACGTGTAATCCAAGCCCAAAAAGGTCTCCTTTTCACGTTTTAAGCCTGTTTCTAAGTTATTGATAAATATGAGCTAAATACATAGTGTCTGAAATCCATAAAGGTGTACGTCGTAGACTCGATGGAACTCTCAAGGATCTTGGACTAGGGGGAAACGACACCGGGGACCTTCGGGAAGGGGACCGACTCCCAGATGTAATCGCGACCGCATACGTACCTAGTGAAGCGTTCCACTCCTATGCCGAAACCAGCCGACGGCGTCGTACCCTCCCTGAGCATCTCGAGGTACCAACTGTATGTCTCCGGAACCTCTCCCGTAGAGAGCATCCTGGCGACGACCCTCTCGTACTTGTACTCCCTCTCACCACCGCTGACGGCCTCACCATAGCCTTCTGGGTAGAATAGGTCGAAGTCGCGGAGAATTCCCGGGCATTCCTCGTCCTCCCTGTCGTAGAAGCCCCTCGCCGTCTTCGGGTAGTCGATGAGCCAGAAGAAGTCCCTGAAGCTATTAGAGAGAGTCGCCTCTGCCTCCCACGATATCTCCTCTCCCTGCTTCACCTCCAAGCCCTTCTCCCTCAGGAGCTCTACGGCGTCGTGGTAGGTAATCTTCTTAAAGGGGAGCTTCGGCGTCTTCAATTCTCTACCGAGGACATCGAGCTCGTCTGAGCAGTTCGCCTTCACCCTCTTCACCACGTACGTGACCATCCCCTCCCCAATTTCCATGACGTCGAAGTAGCTTGCCCTTGCGACCTCGAGGTCGAGCTGCCTGAACTCAGAGAGGTGGCGACCAGTCTCGATGGTCTCGTCGGGCTCGAGCCTGATGTTGGGGCTGAGGGCGAAGATCCTGTCGAAGCTGTTCACCGCCATCTGCTTGTAGAGGATCATGCTGCTCATCACCTTGAACTGGGTGCCGTAGTAGTCGAAGCTCACCTGATGCGCGCCCCTTATGCCGGGGTCGGTGGCGGGGCCGATGATGGGGGCGAGGATCTCGATGAACCCTATGCCGCGTAGATGGTCCCTGAGGGCTGAGAGGATCTCATCCTGCACCCTCATCACCGCCCTCATCTCAGGCCTCTTGATGTCCCTGTACCTTGACTGTAGCTGAGCCTGTACCTGAGCCTGCCTCTGTGCCCTGTCCATTCATTACACCGGCAATGAAGAGTACGAGCGAACGGTCTGTGATATAAAATTATTCCAAGAAATAATGTATATTTTACGAAATAACACTTAAATAGTGTCGCATCATCGTATATTTTCTAATGTCA
>Ga0315288_10009873_pt1 | contig 12023 bp, 28 predicted proteins | sample YL17G11_20_MG_FD_203454 | JGI IMG/M metagenome (GOLD analysis project Ga0315288, IMG submission 203454) | Sediment microbial communities from Yellowstone Lake, YNP, Wyoming, USA - YL17G11_20 | ecosystem: Environmental > Aquatic > Freshwater > Lake > Sediment | place: USA: Wyoming | collected...
CTACTTGCGACGTGAATTCACAGACCGCCTGTCGATGATGAATACCCTGAAGTTTCATGTGAACGATCTCCCGACACGCGAAGCAGTGTTGCGTTGGTATCTTGACCTAAATGAAGGTGGAATCGCACACACCGATCGTGAGCTAGATCATGTGCGAGATTTGTTGGCACAAGAAATGGAGAGATCATGACAATCGGTTTCGACAGGCGAGGATGTCTGGTGATGCGAGTGTCCGAAGCAGAACGCAATCGCTTGCTGGCTTTTCGCAAGCGGGCTTGTTCAAGATTCGATCGGGTGCAATACGAAGATCGTCTGATCGACCGCTTTCGGAGACTGGCCAAGAAGCAAGGCTTAAAGTTGTGGCGAGTCAAGCCCGAACATGTTGGCGCTCTGACGTGTGCGCCGTTGCTGTCGGACTACCGCATTACGCGACGCACGAAACATCCGACTCGCAAGGTGCGGGTGTGGGGGATGATGTTTTACCAGCTTGAAACGTTGCCGGGAAGGTTGGCCGAGACAGGCGAGGCAGTATGGCAGAAGGGTTAGAATATGGATGAGAAAGCAATTGTCGATATGCTCATAGAACAACCCAGGTACCCATTGGCATTACGTGTGGCAGTCCACCTGTGGCTACACGGAGTAACAACGGAAACCCTTTGGCATCTGGGGAAAAGTAACCAACGACGTGCTCGCACCGCGACGGGTAGCCAGTTCTTCAATACTGTCTACAACTTCCTATCGGACGTACAGCGTGGGAGCTTATCGATGGACCCTGACACCGGAGCGAGCAGGAACATAGGAGATGTCCCACAACTTTTTTGAGGAGATCAGCAAATGAGTCGGGGAATTGACTACGCCGGTCCGTATGCAACCTGTAATCGCAATCTTGCAACTGGGATTAGGTATGGAATAATTCCGCAGAACGACATTCTCGAAGTATGGGGCGAGCAGTCCGAGCCAGAGTACGGCGATCCTTGTTGCCCGAAGTGTGGGAACGAAGCGGTGGCTCCCGCCGATCTTCCTGACCAAGACGATGACGGCAAGGACATCGACACCGACGACGACACATGGACTCGCGCGGAGCATGAATGCGACGACTTTGCATGTCTCTCTTGTCGTTATGTATTCGGTAGCGAGAGTGCTTACGGGGACGATCCGTGCAGTTTTACCTACGAGGGAGATGGGATCAAGGCGTTCTCGGATTCCAACGGGGATGTGTGGATCACCGAAAGCCCCTACTATACGAGAGCACAGTTCTGTAGTCCATGCGCACCGGGTGCGTGCTATCTCGAAAGTCCGTGCGAAGACGGCGAGAAGGCATACTGCCCGCCCCATTCTTGGTTTGACGAAGACGAAGCACCGTACCCAGTCTTCCGGGTGAAAGATGACAGCATGGTCATGGCTGAACGCAGGCCCTGTCCAATTTGCGGCGCGCGAGTCACGTTGCAAAACGAAACTACCGCCGACGGTCGGTACATCGGTACGTGCGGCGACGCCTTTACGCTGGAGCAGTGGGATAGTTTGTATCATCCGGCCGACGATGAGGAGATTTTGTCATGAATTTAGTTCTTGGTTCTGCGGCTTACAACGAACAAAGCAAGGCAGCTTTCAAGCGAGACGGCATGGCCCTGTTGCGCAAGGTCGTCGGGATATTGGGGCTACCGAAGGATGCCTACAATCTGCGATACAACGCTGCTGGCATCGCCTGTAGTGGGGATTGCATTCTCCATTCCGATACCTTCTACGTCTCGTTCAATCTGGACTGTTGCAACTGGGTATTAGTCCGATCTTGCAAGGGACAGAAGGATTACACGGGCGGACCGAACAAGATGTATCCATTTGATCGTCTACAAGAAGAGGGGGCGGAGGGGCTGGCAGGTTTCATCAGGTCATTGGGGGTCCCGCAATGAGTCCAATACCAACAGCTATTTTACTACGGTTCCTTGGAGAAGAGTGCATCTGGCGAGAGTACCCGAGCCACAGGCAGGCAGTCATCGGTTTGCGATACGAAAAAGCGCGATGTTCGTGGCCGATGCGCCTGGTGAAAATAGTGTGGCCCACAAAAATCTACAGGAGAGGGCGATGATGCTACCGATCCCATGGAGCAAGCGACCGGGTCGGGCCGAAGTCGTGGTGAAGCATTTCGTAGAGAAGATGGTACGGGAAGGTCGTTCGCCAAGCTACATACGTAGGGCGCTCACAGCCATGCAGCGAGCAGTCAACTGCGCTGGTTCTTATGCGGCAGCGTCGATCAGAGTCTGAGTACTCCCGATGCAAACCCAGGTTAAACTCCTGGATTGGAGCAGGCGTAGGCCGATACCAATTAGTGACAACGCGAACACGGCTAGGGAGTTTTCTTTAGAGGAGTCACAGAATGTATGCGTACAACGCGGCATTGTGGTGCGATAGTTGCGGCGCAGCTATCTGCAAGACACTAAATTTCGGGAAGGTCGAAGACACTGGGGATACCAATGATTATCCACAGTATGCCGACGAGGATAATTCCAGCACAGATTCTCCCTCTCACTGCGACGCTGGACCCGAGTGTCTTGAGGCAGATAGTCTGTCCGATGGCACCAAGGTCGGCGCTCTGATTGGTGAACAACTGACGACGGACGGGGAGGACTACGTACGAGAGGCCATAGCGGGTGGCGGACTAGTGGCTACGGAGTTATGGTCCGCAGAATGGCCGGATTGTTGTCCGGCAGAGGAGGAGTTGTCATGATCTTTCGTTTTCTGTGCGGCGATGTCAACTGGAAAGACTATGGTGGAAAATGGATTTCACCAAAACAGAACCCCAGGGTGCCTACAATCTGCGGTAGGGTAGGCCACACGTACGACGATGAAATTGAGTACTATCTGGTGATCGATTTCACCAACATGCGTGACGCCTGTGGCCCCGAGGCGCACGCCTCTTACCATGTTTCGCTTGACATTGTGTCTCCGACATCTGCCGGGGCAGACAAGCTGCGCCAGGCGATACGTGATGTCGGTGTGCCAGAAGATCAGGCCGACAATCCGATCTGTCAGGTCGAGGCGCTCCATACCAACGGTCTTTACGCCGTACTGTGGAGTCGTGGCGGAAACAATGCGAGGAGTATGATGGCCGAAGCGAGGCATTGGGCACAGCGCGTGTCAAGTCTGCTCGGCTTCTATCTGGATCGCCCGCAAAACAAGATTGGTTCTACAGGCTGGGACTTGATCAAGGGCGATGTCATGGCCGGACTAGATCGCGAGCCGGATAATCCAGCTAAGAAGCTGATGCGGAAGATGCAAGGGAGGGCGTGATGAGTCACGGAGAAGAGGCCATTCAGTTGTTGCGGAAGATTAGGCAGGTCAATCCCGACATGTGGGAGGGAACCGAAGCGGACGACGACTGCTCGTGCTGGCGGCATAGTCTGGTACGTTTGCTCGCCAAGATTGATGGAGAGAAAACCGAACCAAGTTGGTTAGACATCATGATCTAGGGGGTAAGATGTACAAGTACAGGACGAAGAGGGTGCGCGGCATGGATGTGATGTTAAATTCCACGCCAGAACCCATTGATCGAAACATTCCTATTGGGTCTCGCGTGCGTGTGGTTGGTGTCTATGCGGGGTTCAGATATCCATCTCACATGGGACTCAGGGGCGTAATAGTTGGTAGCTTATCACTTCGCGGGGCGTACCACCAATGGCGTGTTCTGCTGGATGGTCGCAAGAACGGGCGATACTTCTTCGCCGACGAGTTGCAAATTCTGAAGGAGTAAGTAGTGAAACTCAAAATCACAATCGCGTGCGACAACGCAGCTTTCACCGACGCAACCGGCGTGGAGTGCTGCCGAATTCTACGCAAGCTGTCGCATCTTCTGGAATCCGAGGATGTCTGTGATGGCTGGCGGCGCGCCCTGCTAGACCTGAACGGCAACCGCGTAGGAGAAGCGGTAGTTGTTGGAAAAACCATCGTGGCTAAGACAAAGCCTACCAGTGTCCGGTCGAACAAGAGGAGCGGATTATGGAGATAATCAAGGAGCTAACGGAAGCGTTGGAGTTGGCTGCTGGTCGTCTTGAGAATGACGGGACGCCGAACGCCCAGTGGGTTGAGGACACAGTGCGAGCGACATTGATAGAGGCCCGCACCCACGAGCGGGCACCTGAAATACGCGATGCGTTGCAAGCCATGGTCCAGGGGGGACGAAACGAAATCAATCTATCTCTCGCCAGGAAGCAGCTTGCCTACATCTTTGGCGAGTCCGACCACTAGGAGGTCATTTACGATGACGATCTTTGTAACCAAGTGGGCATTGACGCTAGGTATCGTGCGATACGAAAACGCGAACGTGTCTGACGAATCGCCTGGCGATGTGTGGCTTGACGGAAAGTACGGTATGATACATTTCCACGGAAACGAATGGCATACCGACTACCAGTCCGCAAAGGATGACGCGGAGAAACGTCTCGCTCGTAAGATGCTCTCAATCGAGAAGCAACTTCAGAAGTTACGATCAATGACATTTGACTAACCATAGGTGTTGCGATGACGGTCCGAGAAATAGCCGAAGACGTGCGCATGTGGGCGGAAGTTCTACAGGAGAAGGCCAAGAGGTGGTCCGGCGATCTATGCGGAATGTGTGCGATTGCTTCGCTAGAATTAGCTCACAGACTATCGAGACACGGATACGACCCAGTGTTAGCCATCACAGAGTGGCATTGTTTTGTGCTAGTACACGATTGCGAATGGGTCGTCGATATCACGGCCACACAGTTCGGAGACGACGAGGTGGTTATCCGTCCGTGGCGAGACAGCAATGGTTGGCACTGGAACTATCAAAAGCCGTCACTGGTCAGAGATTTGTCGCACGCTAGTATATGTCGGGCGTTTGAGAAGTGGAATGAGGGAGATCAACACCCAATCATGTACAGAGAGGGTTTGTCATGCAGCTAGTCGGCTATGATTCTCCGCCGGGAGAAGATACCGCGGTCGATTCCCTGTTCATACGTTTGGAAAATGGTGATCCGCTAGCTTTGTTACATCAAAGCGTACTAGATGACGTACAGGCGGAGCTAGTGGCGGATGTGGCGCAGCAAGTGGGCGATACCCATGTCGGCATGGATTTGTCACACTATCTTTCGATTGCCAGGCACTGCGACTTTCAATCTGTTAGCACAGTAGCCAACAAGTGCATTTGGCTCTTCAACCAGCGCGGCATACTGCTTATCATTGGTGTTCAGTCGTCCAAAGTGACGGCTGGGTTGTCCTACTTCAACTATCGTCCATACTCGCCGGGGGTGTGTCCGATGGTTTTGATGAACGGAACGATGCACGGAGATTGCTGTGCAGCCGATTGTGGGTGTGGCTCACTGTTGCGCTCACGATACAATGAACTGCTTCGATACGGAGAATTCATCCTCCCGTGGCAATTTCTGCCGCCTATCGAGGTCGGGCTGATACCGACCGTGCAATATATTCCACAAAGTATCTACTCGCTGACATGGGGAGCGGCCGTCTAATGCTGATGGTTTTTATTATCGTAGTGTGGTTATCGCTACTGGTTGTAACCCCGTTGTTCGCCATCGGTCTACTGGTACTGGCTGTCGTGTCGTATGGCGTCGAGGCGCTACGGCTGAGGAATCAACGAGCCCTGCTGTTCGAGATAGAGAAATTCCACATGGAGAATCGTCAAATAGTTGCGGAACTAGCAGAAGAGGAACAGTCAATTCAACGGACGGATATTTTTGAGGGGATTATACCATGAGATTCTACGCAACAAACAATCGCGATCATAGTGCCGCCATAGTCATGGCGATTGACGACGGTTGGAAACAACCTCGCAAGTACGTTGGGCCAGTGTCCCACGAGACTGCTCGCCGAATCACCGACAGTCCGGAGTCAAAAGAACGAGCGAAGCAATTCTTCAAGGAGCATGACGATGTACTACGTGGTCGTAACATCTGAGCGAAATGGCGTCAAGTATGACCACATTGTCTTGGACCATCGGGGCAAGCCGATTGCCAGCAGAGATCATCGGCTTCAGGGGTACTTGCTGGAAGTGGCCAAGAATTGTTCACCGGCTTCCTGGAAAGATCGTCTGCGGGTAGTGGAGGGGGATGCGTAATGTGGCAGATGCGTTTGCGGGACGTGTATGAAAACGACGAACGTCAGTGGCGGTACTTCAGTACCGTCTACAATTTGGCTCGCCGTCTTGGTTTTCGATCGATGCGTAGTGCGTGGTCTGCGAATCCGATGGTACGTGGGAGTACGAACCCGCGAGACTATTCAACAGTGAAGGAGAATGACAATGTCTGACAGAATCGCTATATGTATCAAGATAGGTGGGACGATTCGGAACACCAGGGACGCGGAGCTTTTACGCGACGCCATCCTGTTGGATAGCGTTCAGGTGTCGTGGGGGGATTGCTATGTGGACTATCTGCCAACAGAAGAAATGTCCATCCTGCGTAATTCGTCAGGACAACTTTGGTTGTGCGATGATCAGTCTTCTACCGGAGAATTTCCAACCATCCAAAGAGTGTGCCGCCAGATTGGACTGGCGTACCAGCTTAACTGCGACGGTGGTGGCGGGTATGATTCCGAGATAGAGTGTTGGGAACCAGGGATGAAAGTCCCCATCCGGTTGAGAGGAAGCGCCGAGAATACGAACGATGCCATGGTCGTGGTTTCCGAGGTGCGTAGGATACGCGCCCTAGTCGTAGGTGGACATCATGCTCGGGCCTTACGAATGCTTGACCGGATATGCCCTGCTTTGCCAAAGATTCCAAAATTCAAGATTGTCCTGTCCCGAAACGGGAGGTGACTCTTGTTCATAACGCTTACGGATGAATGCCAGATGCGATGTGCGCATTGTGGGATGGATTCTAAGCCCGTCGGTGGCGGTCGATACGCCAAGAGAGAGGACGTGCTCAAGGCCATAGACATATGGGCGGAATGTCCATTTCGTGGGAAGGAAGGCATCGGCATATCTGGTGGTGAACCAACCTTGCACCCGGACTTTCTGCTCTTTGTGCGGCACGCGATGAAACGTCGGATGGGTGTTGGTGTTATCACCAATGGTGTGAATGCCCGCGCAGCCCTAGTGATGGCACGTCTTGCTTGTCGCCCGTTGCTGGGATGTACCGTCCATCTGTCGAACGACCAGTACCATGATCGAACGATGGTGAGCGATAAGGTGATGGAAGTTTTCGAGCGCTTGTCACGCAGGGGGTGGCAATCCCTACATCGTGGGGTACATCTGACCGGCAGGCGAGAGGTAGTTTGGCCGATGGGCAGGGCACTGAAACTTCCTAAGTTGCGACATACAGACCCTGTTTGTTGTGCGGGACAACAAAAGTCCTGGGCGCTTGGCATAGACGGGAGGGTCGCCGTTTGTCCATGTCCTGGTGCTAGAACGATCGGACACATACAAGACCTTACTAGTCTACCGAAAGATGGATGTGGTCACGAGGAGGTGCAATTTGTACTTACGCTTAACCGATGAATGCAACATGTCTTGTCGTCATTGCTGCATGAACGCCGTGCCAGTAGGACACGGATCATACATGAGCATGGAAGTTGTTAGGGCCGCTATCGGTTATGATGACAGTATCTTCTTGGGTGGCGGAGAGCCAACGTTGCACCCGCAGTTCGGTGACATCTTGGCTGAGTGCATTGCTAAGTCCGACATGGTTGGGTGTATCACGAATGGTACGAATCGTGGGTGGTCTCTTATCTTAGCTGCCCTAGGTAGCAACAAAGGCAACGAGCATTTTTATGCTGCTCTGTCTCAGGATGAATTTCACGACGTTGATATGGTTGACGCCGATGTGATCGAGGCATTCGAGAAATACGCAGACACTCGGAGCGTAACAAGAATTGCTCCGGTTGGACGTGCGGCAGATTTGGATTATGACTTGCCGGACGGCATGTCGATCAGTGCGAGTTGTTGCTGCGACGAATGGACGATCGATCCGAACGGAGATATCCGACCATGTGGCTGTGTTGACGCCCCCATATTGGGAAATCTATTGGGGGACGATTCGTGGGGAGACGCTTCGTGTTTGCGTGAAGAACGACCGGAATGTCGTATGGAGAAACAGAATGTCAAGGTATGATTTGCCGAACAATCGCGTATTAGAACTAATGCCCGACGATGACGCCGAGTCACCTCGCAAGTGGAGCAACGCAGGTGTCATGGTATGCTTCCATGGCCGCTATGACCTTGGGGACGATCATGACTACGAGGAGTATTGGAGAGACTGTCAGGGATGGGATGAACTAAGCGGTGGTATCCTCCACGACCATCCCAACGCCCTGATATTGCCGCTATACTTGTATGACCACGGCGGTATCACGATGTCTGTTGGGGGGTTCAGTTGTCCGTGGGACTCTGGACAAGTTGGTTTCATTTATTGTACCACAGAAACCATCACCAAGGAATGGGGAGGGGATCGAGAGAAGGCCGAAGCATGTCTGCGAGCAGAGGTCGCCGTGTATGATCAATATCTTCAGGGCGACGTATGGGGATTCGTGATCAAGAATCGGTGTGACAAATGCGGCCAAGAAGACGAGACCGAGGACTCATGCTGGGGATTCTACGGCGACGATCCACTCACCAATGGGATGGCCGACCATCTGTCCAAAGAGGACAGAGATGCACTGAAGGAGATGTCATGCACGAGCGAAGCCAAATAGCACTAGCCGGTGAGTGTCCACAGGCAGCTAAACATAAAGACTATCGTAGATGCGCAACAGAGATCAGGCGTATTCGGGAATCAAGAGTGGCCAAGAAACCAACAGCCACACAAACGCTTGTGAAACGAAGAGAACAGGGGTATTGTTTGATTCCCCTGGGACAAAAGGCGAGGTTCTTCCTGGTGCAGTGGGCCAATCGTGCTCGCCCGCGTATTCGCAATTGGGAGTACACACAGGCTGGTCGTGATCGCACGATAGATCAAATCGACAATGGTCGTTATTCTGGTCGGTGTACGTACACACACTGGACATATCGGCCGATTGAGCGTAGCTATGCGCTAGCTACTGGCAGAAATCTGTGGTGGCATGGTCCGTCCGGAGATCGCATTATAGTCGCACAACGCGGTTGGCAATGGCGACGAGACGATAATGGGATAATGCTAGTGCGTCTTAATGGCAAGGACGACTATCATCCCAACTCTGACGATCTGGACCGGAAGGATGCCGCCCGATGGTGCGCTCGCCAAGGAATTGCCAATGCCATCACACGTCGTGCCGCAGAGAAAGAAAATCGTGCTAAGTTACGCGCCACAGAACAAGAGAAGAAGGAGGCTTGTGCCCGTATCCGGCGTGCGGAAAAGGAAGGATGCCTAGTATGTCTAGCCGATAGTCTGAAGGCTGGGAATTGTCGGGGCGGTTCAGAATCCTGGGCACGTCGAAACGGGATAGACCCGATGGCGCACACATTGCCGAGCGCCCTACTAGCCAAAGCCAACGGCGAATATCGTAGGGTATCGCTCGTGGTCCTGACGGCCCTTAGACGGCACGCGAAAGAAATGCAACAGGGATATGCACTTTTGTCAGAACACACTGCGTAAGGAGTGAGCGTATGATTTTGCAATCTGTTCACCTGTTCGGAATCCTGAGAGGTACGATCTGGTCGCCACCGGTGCAAGCCACAATGGAATGGGAAAAATATTTGGATGGTCCTTTCCCTGGGGGATGGGGCCGTCTCTTGAGGGAGGCCACTAGTGGCGGGGATTTCCAGTCATGCAGGTTTCAGGACCTGTGGGGGTATGCCAGGTATTACGATCCGGCTCGCAAGTGGTTCGTGGAAAAGCCGTTGCGTATAGTTAGGAATGCCAAGGCGGTGCGGTCGTACGTAGAGACACAAGAGGAGTGCGACGATGAGCAAAACCTGGGTAGACATCGACCTTGATGTCTTCAACAAACTGAGAGACCCACTGGCATCCTACCAGCAAGTCCTCGACAGGATTCCAAGGCATGTGTCGGCATGTCTTGTCTCGCAGCACCATCAAGTCCTACCGTGCCTACGGGAAGCGATAAACTATGGCGCGATCGTTAGTCCGTTTCGCATAGTCCACATAGATCAACATCACGATTTTTACCCAGAGCCGCGCAAACGTCCGGACTGTGCGACGTACATGTGGCACGTCCCATCCTCATGCTACACGGAATTCACCTGGCTGCATCATAAGGACCCGGAATACTGCAACTGGTCGGATGTCGTCGAAAAACTCCGTAAGCGTGGAAAGAAAGTCCGGGCCAGAAAATGGGACAGCAGGCATTATTGGCGTATGGATACCGTCGGATTTGTTAGTGTCGCGCTGTCACCTGATTACATTGTAGAAATGGACATCGACCTGTTGCGAGACATGATCGATCTTACTGTCGAGTGGTTTGGATTGGGGTACCGCCTAGAAACCATCTATGATGGTGATCCATTTATGCCAAGCGGATGGAAACTAGTAAAGGTATAGGAGAATTAGCATGATCAGACGACTCAGCTATGGTGTTATCCCTGATACGCTGGAACTAGACGAACCATACAGAATGCGGCTATGTCCGCCAGACCTAGCAACAGTCGCCAGCATTGTGAATCAGGGAATCGATTCCCATCTTGAGGCAGTCATAACGCGGCAGAACGGCAACGTTGTCCACATCATGGACACGCCCAGTATGCGATGTTTCCTTCGTCGCTGCGCCGAGTCAAGCGATGAGAACGCTCAGTTGCTAGCAAGCGACATTATGGGAACGCTTGGATATGAGTGGGTATAGCCCAGAAAGAGGGGTGGACAAGTCAGAAGCAGTAGGATAAGATACAGAGAAGATGTCAATTTGTAAGGAGACAGCACGATGAGCGCAGAGATCAAGTTGTTCGAGGTACAGCCCGGTGACGATCTGGATGGATACGACGTGGTGATTCGCTTCAAGAGGCAACTCGGCGGATCAATAGCCAACTGCCTGAAGAGCGCATCGTCTCGTAGTCCACGCCATTCGGCCATGGTTGCGATGGGCTATCAGATTGCCAATTTGTGCAACGATCTTTACACAGGAGAGGTCGACGAAGACATCGACAACGTCGTGAACATCGGAGAAGTGACGATTGAGGAACGAGAGATCGACCCGTTGTAGGGGGTAGGATCATGGGCGACGAGAAGTGGATGCAGATAGTCGGCGGCGAAGGAATATACGAAGTTTCCGCCACAGGAAAAGCGCGGAGTAGGTATGTGCCCGGCGCACGGGGTCGTCTTGGCCCATGGAGGTTGTTGAAGCCACGGCTTGACACGAATGGGTATCTGTCCGTTACCCTATGTCTGCACGGAAAACAAACCAATCATCTCATCCACCATCTGGTGGCGGACGCTTTCCTCCCCGCCAAATGTCCAACCGATACGGTTGTGCGTCACTTGAACGACAATAGGCTAGATAACCGCGTGAAAAATCTGGCGAGGGGAACGTATTCCGACAACCTGAGTGATGCTTTTTGCAACGGAAGATCGAGCCCGAGGGGGTGCTCGCATGGCATGGCGAAGCTGACGGAAGATAATGTGAGAGAAATTCGTAGATTGTACGCCACCGGGAATTTTACGCAGCGAGAGCTTGGTCTGCGGTTCGGGGTTGATCGGGTGACGATCGGTAGGATTGTCCTACGGAAAAACTGGAAACACATTTGATGGAGATTCCAATGATTGCATTCTCACTATTCCAAAACCAAATCATAGATTACGTTCTGTCAGGACACGCAGTCTTGAACGTAGAAACAACCGAAAAACAGAGGGCCATCGACGAGATACAGGGTGGTGTCGGCGCGGACGATTCTCCGCTCAAGGAGTACGCTGTCGTTACGTGGTCCATAGTGGAGGGGCTTGTGGGAAAAGATCGCGACGCAACTGATCCCATCATGGCACTCAGGGCCATCCTTGCCACCGACATGCCGACAATCTTTGTGCTGAAGGATTTCGCACCATATATCGAATCCGCTACGTTTAGCCAGGCCGACGTTGTGATTTCACTTCTTGATCTGGCGTGTCGTATATTACCAAATCAGCGAT
>Ga0315288_10009874_pt1 | contig 12022 bp, 11 predicted proteins | sample YL17G11_20_MG_FD_203454 | JGI IMG/M metagenome (GOLD analysis project Ga0315288, IMG submission 203454) | Sediment microbial communities from Yellowstone Lake, YNP, Wyoming, USA - YL17G11_20 | ecosystem: Environmental > Aquatic > Freshwater > Lake > Sediment | place: USA: Wyoming | collected...
CAAACCCATTTGAACCAGAAGGTAAATGGTTGCACTTCTCATTAATTCAGCCTTACTCTGATATAATCCAGCCTCAACTATCTTATCCAATAGTTTGTTCAATTTCTCGTCAACAGTTACTCTAAGCTCAACCATGCTCATCACTAGATTCTGTTGAAAGACTAGCAAATAGCACAAAAAAGACTAATAAACGGTTTGCACATTAATAGTCCCTTAGGGTGGATAACCAATGGATAAAAAACAAGCTTATCAGCTTATGCTGAAAACAATGCGGAACAACATATCGAATATAGACAAGGAATTGAAGTATTACCACACACTCTCAACTGAAGACTGGACAGACAAAGACTACTTTGAAACTCTGACACGAGCTGTCTTTAGCGGGATTAAGAATGGCATCATAGAAAAACGATGGCCTGCTATTTCCAATGCTTTCTCTGGCTTTGACTTTCATAAAGTAGCAAAGTATGGTGAAGAGAAAGTGCAAGAACTCATGGGAAACGAGAAAATAATCAGACATGAAGGGAAAATTAAAGCAACGATATTCAATGCCAAGAAAATGGTAGAGATTGTAGAGCAATATGGCTCATTCAAGAACTACCTAAACTCATTTCCATCCGTTGATAGCTTAATCGAGAAATTACAGGGATATTATGCCGGGTTCAAGGGCATTGGAGAGAGGAATGTCTATGAACTTCTCAAAGAAATTTCGATTCAAACAATAAAACCAGATAGACAAGTGCAAAAAGTCTTCTTGAGGCTTGGATTAATCGGTGAAAAGGCGAGTTTAGAAGAAATCGTTGAGATTGGAATGACGATGGCTAAAGAAGTGAATCAAAGACCTTGTGCAGTTGATTGGTTGCTTTGGAGATTTGGTAGCGAAGTTTGTAAGACAAAGAACCCATTGTGCGACAAGTGTTCATTAGCTAAATCTTGTCCACATAGAAGAAATCTAACACAGCAATAACTAAATGGACATAGAGATATCTCCCGCAAACACCAATTTCTTTCGGGATTCTGCAATTAATGATATACGCAGACATGCATTTAGGCATACCATTGAACGTATCTGCAACGTCAGCGCCTGCTCACTTCAGTAGGTCGTCGATGAACGCGCGCGCCAAAAAAGAGATTAAAGCAGTCGTTGATTTCTTCTAGGCTCGTTTCTCTTTATCATATGCTTTTCTTTCGTTCTAGCTTGTTTTGTCGTGCTCGTATGATGCACTTTAAAAGAGTGGAATCGATGGTTACGTTTCTGGGTCATTAATCTTTCCGGTAGGTTTTCACCCGAACCAATATAGGTCGGCTTCTTAGCATTTTTTGCATAAAGTTTGTATACCCCTGGACCTTCTTGCACGCGTTTGATATTTTCACTTGTGAATGATTTCCTTGCCGTCTCTCTCACCTCCCTTACTCACTGCTCCATTTCTTTACCTTTTTGAACCTCCCATCTGAATCCCTCGCGACAGCACGATAATGACCCTTAACGTTTATCCTTCTGTACTTTCTTGGCAAAGATACACGCTCATCGAGTTCGCTTTATCCATATAACAGATCCGCTATTTAAATTCTTCCTCAAAACTCACCTTAATGGCAAATTTATAACTCTAGTCTTGCTTCTAGCCTTATTTGTTGTTGAAAGAGAAATATATGGGTAAAAATTGGCGTTTGCAGATATTTCGCCTTAATTCAGAAGAGACGTGGACGCCTTTGGCATAACCTTTTTTGAAAATAAGCAAACCTATATTCAGGTTTTCAAATATTTGACTTGTGAGTTACATTGCCCGTCCGTAACCTTTGGAGTTTAGAACCTAGCGAGTGCATAATCGCCGAAGCGTGCGCTACCAAGAAACTTTAAGTTGAGTCGCAATAATAAACAACATTATCCAGATCGAGTCGCAGAGGAAGTGTAATTGTTGCGATCAAAGGAAAAAGGTGGCTAAGCATGCCAATCTCAGAATCACAACTAGAGACTTGGAGTCATCAAGGGTCTGTTGCAGTATCCTCGCAAACGTACGAATCAATTCGGACTGCGTTATATGCAAACTCATCTCTGATAAGGGACAAAAATTTTGAAGTTTACCTTCACGGATCTTATGGGAATGATACCAACATCAGAATAGATAGCGATGTCGACGTAGTCGTTCAGCTTAACTCCTCATTCGAATACGATTATTCGGTGCTAATTGAAGACGAAAAGAGGCTCTTTCGACAGGCCTATCCATCGGAGGCTGCGTACTTATGGACTACATTTCGAACCGACGTTCTCAATTCTCTACGAAACCACTATCAATCGTCAACGATAACCGAAGGAAATAAATCCATCAAAATTGCAGGGGGTTCGAATCGATTGGAGGCTGATGTGGTTGTCTGTATGCAGTATAGGCAGTACAAGAATTTCAGAGCAAGCAATGATCAGAATTATGTAGAAGGTATAGTTTTCTATACGAAGAATGAAAACTATCGAGTAGTCAGTTTCCCAAAGGTGCATTATGAGAATGGAACAAAGAAAAACAGCAACACAAGCGGATGGTACAAGCCGACTGTTCGCATGTTCAAAAACGCTCGCGCATTTTTGGTTGATCAGGGCATAACTGCGCAAGACCTTGTTCCATCCTATTTCCTTGAATGTTTGTTATTCAACGTACCAAATAGTGAATTCGGAGGAAATTATCAAACCACATTCTACAATATACTCAATTGGGCGTCTCAAACAAATCTGAGCCAATTGGTTAGCCAGGACGAGCAATCGCTGATTTTTGACAACCCTTCGGGTAGTTGGTCCCTAGACGACGCAAGGCGATTCATAGACTCATTGATCACTCTCTGGAATAGGTGATGAATCGATTGCATCGCTATGTGGCTGATATGGATGGAAGAAAAATCGTTCCTCTTTTCATAGCTGCGACAAGCATATTTTGCGTGTGGTCTCTGGATTATCTCTTTACCACGTGGAACATCTTACTTCCATGGTGGATGGAGGGACCATCGATCGTAGGACTGTACGGATTGTCTTATAGCATCTTCAACGAAAGACTGTGGAGATTATCTTTCATACGACGAATATTGAGAATACCTGATCTGAGAGGCATGTGGAGGGGTTATCTTCAATCATCATATGACGACTTCCGATCGAGAATTGACGCTACGATGGAAATACGCCAGAACTGGACACGGATGTTAATAACTATGCAAACGCAAACGTCAAAGGGTTATAGCCTTGGAGCAATGATAATCACTCACGGTTCGGACGAGATGGTTCTTAGCTTTGAATACTTCAACGAACCGAGGACAACTGCTGAAGACGCGATGCATATGCATAGAGGAACAACAAGACTCGCGATTGCACATGATTTCCAATCGCTAGACGGAGACTACTACACGGGAAGAGATCGAAGGAACTATGGTATTCTCCATTTTGAGCGCGTTAACTAGGTTTTTGCTGTTGCGACCTGAAAAACACCTTGCCAGAAGCAGACATCAACTATACATTGGAAAAGGACAAAGTCCCATGTTTTTTGTCCTCTTTTAAAGAACTTGTGAAAGCGGTTCAGAATATGCCACGCTCCCCGTTTAAACAAGGTGTGACCTTAGAAAAACCTAGTCTTCTAAGCGATTGCGGGAAGTTAGGTCTTTATGTTGTGCAATCTTTGTTGTCTTCTTTTGCTTTGCATTGGTTACAGAGGTTAGAATGCGGTCTATCAGAGCTTTTTTGGTAGATATACATGGGGTATTGTGTGCAATTCTTACACCAATGCCACGCGTCAACTTCGCTTCCCTTAACATATTCTACCATTCTTATCCGACTTCCTTATGTCTTTTCAATTCTGATTGGCAAGTGTTCAGCTATAACTTTTCCGCATTTCCTCATATGACTAATTCAACGAAAAGCTCTTGAGAACAGCCTCTGCTTTTTATTCGTTCTTGTTAATTGCAAATGGAGACTGAAAAACATCGGCAAAAATAGTAATTTCATGCCCTTGGATGCGAGGTTTGAAGGAGAAGAATAATCTTTTGATGGGCAGAACATTTAAGTATTTTTGTTTTGCTAATGACACGTTAGCGGACATGGATATCCCGCTTATCTAAATTCTTCCAGTAAAAACATAGGGAGGTGAAACTATGCCAATAATAGGAATAGACTTTCAGCGTCCAAAAGAAGAGACAGCTAAAACAAGGGAAAATAAGAAAGTTGGAGTCACACTCATTCATCCTTCAACAATACTGCCAAAAAGACAGAGAAGCCATGAAGTCATGGGGAGTGTTAAAAGAGATGGTGTTCAACAACAAATTATTGTTCGCCCACATCCTACCATTCCCAATGAATATGAAGTTATTGATGGAGACACTCGTAGGTTTGCATTGGTGGAGAAACCAGACCTCAACTACCATACGCCAGGACGAGAACCAGAAATCTTGGTTGATATTCGGTATGGCTTAACTGATGCGGAAGTCTTTAAGCTCTCCAACACCATGCACAAGAGAAAAGAAAGGAACACATACGAACAAGCCGAATTTGTTGTGAAATGGATAGAGGTTAAAGCAAAGGAATTAGGAAAGGAAGAAGGTGCAAAGACAGAAGTCGCAAAGGAACTTATTGATGATGACGAACCAAATTCACCCACGTACCCTTATACCTTGAACTCAAAACAATCTCTACTTTCTCAGTATGATAAAGTCTACGGTCTATTCAAAAAGCTTGAAACACTCGAACAAAAATATCCTGATAAGTTTAAGGACATCGACTTAAACGCATTAAAGCCTATAGGGCTTAATCGCTTGTATACATTGACTAAACCAATGGACAATCCGCCTGTTCTGATTAAAGCTGTTGAAAAATTGTCGAAGAATCCGAATATGACTTTGGATAGGCTGAAGGAATTGACTGAAGACGAACATTATACGGAACCAAAAACATCTTGGTCGGCAACTATAAGAATATCACCAGACCTAACTAAAAACTTCCATGATGCTTTATACAAAAACAATCCTCAGATATTTCAAACAGGTATAAAGCCCAATGAAATACTCAAACAAGCTACTCAATGCCTAGTAAAAATATTTGTGAACCATCCAGAGGATTTTGAAGTTGAGCTTGAGAAAACAAAAGACGGCAATAAGATATCAGAGATATGGATGAGAGTGCCTGAACCAGCTCAAAAGATAAAGCTAATACCAATAACATGAAAATTGGTATGTTATTTCCCCTCTTTTTCTTTTAACCAAAGTTTTCTTTTTCCTATCGCCTTTTAGCATTTTGTCCATTGTCCTACCTACCCTCTCTTTTTGATTAAAACACCAAAGTGAACACTTATACTAGATAAACCAGTGGAAAGAATATTGAATTAGGATGTCATTGGGTTTAAGTAAAAATTATCTGGTCAGAATTTCATAGTCAACTATGAAATAATTCTGGGTCACTAAACTTAGTTCTCACCCAAACTCCCACCGATCCGAGCAAGGCCGTTTGCCACAAGCCCTGCGTCATCGGAGTGTGTGGAACTGTATCATGTAACCTTAACAGTGGAGCATAATTGCTTGCGTGCTACAGTACGACTTAAAAGCGTTCAATCCTTAGTATTCCCATCAAATGGTTATACTGAGTCCAATAGTAAGACTCGACGTCAAAGAAACCTTCGACGTATTCAAGGCTGTCCCAGTGGAAATGGTGGTAGTAAGGCTTCAAGACCTAGTCTCCAAGCGCACTTACAGCTTCAATAAGACCTACAACGACGCCATATCCGCGGGTGGCCTGCACAATTTCCTAGACTTTCATGGGCATATACTCCTGTCACTAGTAATGAAAGATGAAATAATAGCGAATTTTCAGCCTCAGAAATATGCACATGTAATTAACTCGCTGGCTCCCGACTCTTATACTACAATCGATGGTCAAACATATGAAGGAGAATATTCGCTTTCCTCGAGGGAAATAGAGAGAATCTATATCGAAAGCAAAGAACTTGTCAAACTTTGTCCCAGACATCAACCTTTAGGTTTGGTAAAAGGATGCACAGAGAACCAGATAGAGCGTCATATGGAGCTTCTTAAGTCGTTGGAGATAGAGGACTTTGTTTTCCATGTTGGAGACTTCCTGAGACATGGTGACCCTAACATGATCATGAAAGCCCGAAGCTTCTCACACAGAATGCGGAAAAATGCGAAACGCTTGATCCTATATGGTATTGGTTCTCAGGAAAGATTGCTGGAATTCTCTTTTGCAGACGTTTATGTTTCGTTCAATCACTTTGTAACTGCGAAGAACGGAATGAAGTTTGTTGGCACGAAAAAGGTCAAATATAGTGGCAGCTATAGTCCTAAAATAGTAGTCGATAACTTTATACAAATGTACAAGAATGTGGAATCCCTGAAGAAACAATCAAGGTTGTTCTAGGAAGTGGGATTTGTGGGAGGAGGAATCAGGGGAAAACGAGACAGGTATGTAATGGGGGCATCAGGAGGACCCACTTTGGACGACTACACTGACGATGAAGAGTCGAATAGGCGTGTTTTTATTAGTTTTCATGTAGAAGATGAAGCTCAAGTTGAGCTACTGAGACAACAAGCAAAAGACGAAAGATTCGACATAGAATTCATTGACTACTCAATCAAGGAGCCTTTTGATGACAAATGGAAAACGCGAGCTACCGAAAGAATCAAGCGATCATCAGTTTTCATCTGCATGATCGGACCTGAGACTCACCAGAGAGAAGCGGTTGTCTGGGAAACAAACAAAGCCTACGAGCTTGGCAAGAGGGTAATAGGGGTTAGAATATACAAGAACGAGAATCACAAGATACCTCAACCACTTTTGGACAACAATGCGAAGATAGTTGATTGGAATCTCAAGGACATCGCAGCAGAACTGGAGAGGAAATGATATGGAAGAAGATAGTTTTATCAACAAAAATTACGGGAAGGACTTTCAAAAGCATTTGCTGGAGCAGTACAAACTATTCGTTGACACGTCTCTTGATGTCACCTCAAAGAGATTGGAGGCGAACAAATTCCACTTGACTCTCAACTCAATCATCTTCGGGATTGCTAGCTATATGACGGCCCTGAACCAATACGCTGTCATTATCCTTTTTTCACTCGCGGGCATAGTGGTATCTTATGTTTGGAGAAAAAGCATCTTAGCCTACAAGGAATTGAATAGCGCGAAATTCAAAGTGATTCATGAACTCGAACTCTATCTACCTGCTCGCTTGTTCAAGTTCGAGGAAAAACACTATCTGAAAAAGTATCACGGATTGACATCAGCTGAGAAGTACTACCCTATCATATTCATTGTTCTGTACATTTCAGTCATCGTGCTAGCAGTTCTTAATGCTCTCTCTCCAATGCTCTGGCTGTCCGACCCGTAAGAGAGTCTTTGTAACGGATTAAATGCACGGAGACCTCTTCTCAAGACAACCAACCAACTTCACTACGACTGCCTGTCTCTACTTCTTATCCATAATCCAGTCTGAAAGAATACGCTACACCAGACAAGCGGAACCCTTAACACCTCACAAAATCTGCCAACAACTCCGCGCCTTCACCAAAAACCACCACATAACCTTCAACTCATGCCCGCGCGCGCCGTTTTCATTGCGATTCTGTTAGTGATTACCCTCAAAATGATGGTAAATGAGGATGTTTGAACGAGAAAGGCTTATTTCTGATTTAAAGTCTGATTTTTGCTCTATTGATGCTTTTCCAAAAAATTACTGTGTTTTTTCAGTGTTAAGATATGCTTTCACATGTTGTCTCAATTGTGGAAAATCATCCAACATGGTTTTGACTAATTTCCAACGAAGTTCTTCGATTTCATTGTCGCATATCTTGTTTCGCATGACATCGTCCACTCTGGTGATGAACATGCGAGAACTTAAACTTTACGTTCACACGTAGAACACTTAGCGCGCGCTTAGAAATTAATTCTATAATTCTGAGCATACTTCAAATTCACAAACTTTATTTGCTATTGGGACAGATTTCAATTCAGTGCATCGGGCAAACTGTAGAACTTGAAGAGGATTCGAGGATTTTGACTATTGAACCAATAGAGTTCAAATGTCCGCTATGTCACTCCTCTCTAGCAAGCGCCGACTATTATCGAGCAATTGAAGAACTCAAGAAAAAAGTTTCAGAAACTTACAGTGAAGAACACAAAAAGGCTAAACACGAATATGAACAGAAGCTTCAGCAAATAAGCCAAGGTCATAAAAATGAAGTTGCTGACCTAAAGCGAGCATACGAGGAAAGAAGAAAGACGCTGAAGGAAGAAATGGAGGACACATATAGGCAACAACTTGCAGAGCTGAAAAAGACCTACGACAAAATCAACAAAGACAACAAAAGACATTTCGAGATTCTAGAAAAGAAACTCAAAACTGAAGGGAAAAAGGAGCTTCAAGAAAAGGAAAAGCAGCTTAAAGAGCTTAAAAGAGAGCAAGATCGTTTGAAAAAACTCGCTTTCGATGAAGGCAAATCAAGAGCTGAGCTTGAAACAGCAAAGCTAAGGAATGATCTTAGAGAACGAGACATACAGATTGAACGGTTTAAGCGCGAGACTGATGAACTGAGAAAGCAGTTATCGCAAAGCCAGGCAGAATTGAAAGGCGAGGCTGGAGAAATAGATCTTTACTCTAAACTTACTCAGGAATTTCAACAAGACTTTTTCACTCGGCAGAAAAGGGGCAAAGCTATGGGAGACATTATCCAACGAATCAGGACTGCCACAACGACACTGGAAACACCAATTGTGTATGACAACAAACAATCCGACAACGTTACTAGCAAAGACATAGAGAAAGCCAAGGGATACAAGGACGTTCATGCAACGGATTATGTTATTATAGTTTCAAGCAACTTGCCAAAGAAGGATGTCAAAAACGGATTGTTTGGTGAAAGAGACGGAATTTTGCTCTGCCATCCAACCATAGTGGTTGCTATTGCCAAACAAATACGAAGAGCCATCATCGAAATTTCCAAACAGTCAGAAAGTCGGATAGACCGTGAGGCTAAAGAGTCAAAATTGTATGACTACATAAGAAGCCAAGAATTCGCAGGAACTGTGGAGAAATTGCATGACATCTACCAAAAAATGGCTGACCTACAGGATAATGAAGAAAAAGCACATGGAAGACTATGGAAAGAGAGAAAGAAATTGCAGTTACAAATAAACGACACATACGTCGGAATTTCTAATGGAATAGACTGCATCATACAAGAGAAAATTCCAATGCAAGAACTTTTGGAAGAGCATGGAAAGGAAAAAGAGACAGAAGAAACGCCCAGAGAAACAATTGAACCGCTCTTGATAAAGAGAAGAAAGAAGAAAAGGCAGAGCATAGCCTGAAGTACTCTTGACCTGAAGAGCTATAGGGTCATCCCTTCCATTCAAAAAGCCTGTCTATACGCTTGCCCTGAGAAAAAGACTCTAGATATATAGACATACTATCATAACAATCAAGATAACCACTCAAACTCCCTTCTGCCCTGCCTTCTCTCACTGGTATTCAGGTGAGCAGGTTTCACGTCGTCGTAGATGTCAGAGGAGGGGGTAAAGTTTTATCCCCCAAATCCCAAACACACACACTTTCCTTTCTGGCTATTCTTTATCTCAACTGGAATAAACCTATACTTCATCTACAGACTCATAAGGAGCAAAGACACAAAACAGAACCCTTCTTAGACCGCCCATCCGTTCTCTTTATCAATGGCTAAGTGCGTGAGTGTAGAGTGTGCTATTTTATAGTAAACCCTCTATTGAGAGAGACGTAAAAAAGCGCGCGCTGGCTTGTCCCTTTATTATGTGTTGAAGTATGTTGGTGAGACTGCTTTGTCTGCTCTATTGATGTTTTCTGCTGCTTCTCTGTTCAGAACCATGCACAGTAGGCTGTAGAGCGCGTAGGAAGCAACGTTTCTTACGCCTCTGACCTTGTTGACTGCTAGGCTGTACTGCGTCTTCAGGAAGCTGTAGACCGCTTCTATGTGGGGCCTCTTATGATATTCCTTCTTCTGGTCTTCTGGCCCGTAGGTTCGAAACTTCTTGTCCACCCTAAGGATGTCTCTTACTCCGCGTTTCTGGTTTGTCGGATACGGAATCACTGCGGCGTTAACAGCCCTTCTGAGTTTGCTGTCGCTGTATTGACTGTCAGCTATCACGCTTCTCAATGTGGCTGCAGACCGTTTGAGAATCTGCTTGGTCTTCTCCAGCATGTTCAATGAGTGTTTCTTCTCGTTCTGGTTTGCGGAAGCAAAAACGCAAGTCAAAGGAAGCATGGTCTGAGAATCGATGGCTAAATGAAGCTTGTAGCCGAGTCCGAATGTTCTGCCTGCTCTTCCGACTCTGGCTTCCTCGTCGGAATAGCCTTTCTTGTTGTCTAGTGGATGGCGCGTGCTCCAGGCCTTTATGAACGAAGCATCCAATACGACATCAACGTCTTTTGCATCGTTCCGTTTCAATAGTTTAACAACTTTCTCCTCTATTATTCTGGTGAGGTTGTCTTCTCCGACTTTTCGGATGAACCTGCTGAGAACACTTCTCGGATACGCTGCTTCGCATGTTTTGATGAGGCACAGTTTTCTGAGCCGCTGGTCTGTGTCGAGTAGTCTTGTCATTTCTCTTAGGCTGCGGACGCCTTTCATGCGCATGACGATGAAAGATCTGAAAAGTCCTAATGGGTTTCTGGGAGGCCTCCCGGGTCTCGTGTTTATCTTGTCCCGCTGGGATTCACCTCCTAAGCTTGGACGTAAGCCATAAAATACGAGACCCCAACTGCATTAATTAATTTAGGGACAAGCCAGCGCGCTCTATTGTCATGGACTTGTCAAGAATGTTTGGCTTTACTGACCTATGAATTCTGGAGTAGTGCATGTACAAGAGAAATCTTGGTGATTTCCGTCTGCAAACTTGAAGGTCAACTCAACGTCGTAAGTTGTTGAACTGCATAAAATCAGGTTTGGAACATGAAGAGATATGTCTTGTGTTTGACCCTGTGGAAGTTCAAATGTAAGAGTCCCACTGTTGATTCCGTTTATTGTTAAGCCAACAGTTGTCAAGCAAGAACTGTACAGGTTTCTTACTGTAAAACTCATAAATGTTCGAGAGGAATCACTTATGCTGTTCCCCGTAAGTGTTTGAGACTCAAGATACAATTGCACATTGTCAACTTCAATTTTTTGTTTTCCAAAGAGAAAAGAATCCTGACTAAACACAACTAAACCTGCGACTAAAGCTAAAATTACAGAAGCAGAGGCAATAGCCATTACAGCTTTTTTATGCATGGAAGATTCAGCAAAATGACGTTAATTAGCAAGAGTATAATAGATTTCTGAATTAGAGGTCTGTATTGACCCTGCTTAAAAGATTAGCGCGCGCGCTAAATTCGTCAGCCACTCATTTCGCACTCATCCCTTTCTTTTTTATCATGACCTGGGTAATAGTTCGTTTTAGTGCAAATAACCTAGAATCTACGCATCCTATTGTTTTTCCTGCTTTCCTAACCAAGTTTTCAAATGAGTTAGATGAAACTCACACTTTTTGACTTCAAGTGAAATTTGAAAAAGTTCGTTTCCCATGACCACCAATTCACTTTTGAATATTTCATGGACATTGAAAACTATAGATAACTAACTCCTTGTTTTTGTGAGTGAAAGATATTCATAGTTCAACCCAGAAGATATGCGAGGAAGATACATGGCTCTGATGGGACTATTCTTTGGAATAGGAGGTTCAACAGCATCACTGACAGTCTTTAGTGTTTATGGAATGTTGGCTAACAAAAGTCTGATTTGGGGGATTTGGGGAACCCTCGGGTTCGCAATTCTGCCTGGCTATTTGCTGCTATTGAGGATAGCTGGAAGAAACAAGTCAGTTCGGACAGAGGGGACGGTTTTAGGACTCTTTCGACCCAACATAGATATGTATTCTACAGACTGATTCTGTATGTGGCACGCATGGCTAGTGCGAGTGAAATTGTGGACAGCAATGGTAAAAGGAATAATGCATATGGAAATGTTACACTACTCA
>Ga0315288_10009875_pt1 | contig 12020 bp, 11 predicted proteins | sample YL17G11_20_MG_FD_203454 | JGI IMG/M metagenome (GOLD analysis project Ga0315288, IMG submission 203454) | Sediment microbial communities from Yellowstone Lake, YNP, Wyoming, USA - YL17G11_20 | ecosystem: Environmental > Aquatic > Freshwater > Lake > Sediment | place: USA: Wyoming | collected...
GGGAAGAAACGAATTCTGAAATGTCAGAAATTGCTTATTGGTAAGCTTGGATTAAAACGAATTAACGGAATTAATGTAGACACATATATAATTCGGATAGCAAGTGATTTGGGGTTTAATGGTAACTTAGCTACAGAATCAATTCAAATTTCTAATAGACTCAAGATAAACCATCCACTGATTAGGGCTGCTGTTTCAATTTGGCTTGCTGGAAAGCGGTTAAAATTAAAGATCAAGAAAAAAGAACTTGCTAAGTATGCTGGGATTTCTGAAGCAGCATTGAGAAGGAATATAAAAAGAAAAATTTGAAAAAAAAGTCTTAAATCTAAAGCTTTTTTATTTTCCCCTTTTAATAAAGGTGTCATATTCTTTTTTAATTTGTTTTACTGGTTTATTTTTGAAGAATCCTTTCTTGTTAGCTTTTTTAAAGAGATAACCTATTATCTCTGGATAGCTGTTCATGGCGAATTGGCCAAACACAATTTTATCTCTCTTTTTACTGATTACCCAATAACAGGCCCTAATACCCAACTCGAAATCTTTAGCAGGTAAATCAACCCAACGGCCTCTTTTGCGTTCTTGACACCATATGATTCTTTGCAATCTATGTGCATAATCCTCACTTAATTTTACTACTTCATCAACACATAATCCTCTATATTCCTGTCCAGTATCCTTATCATAAAAATGTACATATTTTCCCATTCCACTTTTCTTCTTTAGTTCATTTCTTATCATTTTACCCAGCATCCACTAGCTCTACATAATATAAAATTATAAAAAGTTTTGTTATTCTACCATTTAAAATTTTTTAAGGATTAATTATACTTCTTGATAATTTTTATAATTTCAAAATCAAATTTCGGCCCAGGTCCATAATCAATCTTTGGTGGCCGCAATTCATTTTTTAAACAAATATTTTTTAATTTATTCATTAAAACTATCCTAGTCTGCCACTTTTTGCTGTTTTCTATAATAATCATCTTAGGAGGCCGTCCTAAACCAAAAAATTTGAAAGTATTGTGTATAGCACTCCAGCGTTCCATCTTTCTATTATATGGTCCACCATATCTCACTTCAATGTTATGTTTACGTACTAAACTTCTAAAAGATCTGACTTTCTTATCAGTCCATCCATCTTGCTCATGTATATAATAGTCTTCTTTGGTTTGTCCTTTTTTGGTGTGGGAATTATAATTATCATAAGTAGCAGTTAATGGTCGATATCTACAATCTGTTATTTGGACATTCCATTTTTTGCAATATTTTAATTTTTCAAGCATTTCTTCATAAGGAATATTAAAATTGTATATCATAAAAACTGAAATATCCTTAGGTGTATAACCAACATCAATTAAGTGATCTATTTGTTTCTTTATTGTAAGTGCATCCTTTGCACTATGATCCCAAGCAATTCTTATGTTTTGGAATCGTGCTCTTTTCAATAATTTAGCAAGCTCAGGATCTTGAGCTAAAATACGTCCATCAAAACCACTTTGGGACTCAAAAGTAACAGGTTTACCATTAACTCTTATATTTGAAATAGCTTTTAAGTTTTCTTTTACATGCGGGTTTGCAAAGAAATTATTATCTAAGAATATTACTTTATTTTTACGAATTTTTTTTATTTCATTGACTAAGTCATCTGTTTTTTTATAGATCAATTCTGGTTCTATTCTCCATGTTCCACAAAATGCACAGCGTCTTATACAACCTCGCATTGCATGCGTTAAATGGTGGTCAACTGGAGGGATCAGACTATAATCAGGTAGACATCTTTCAGCTTCTTTGTGAGTTCCGACATGCCACTTAACATTATACTTTTTAGCTAATCGTTGAAATTCTTCTGTTTGGTGGTGTAATGTTACGTATATACCGCCAACAATTATTTCAGATCTTGGAAATAGATTTCTGTAGTGCTCGACTGCTTCCCAAACATATTTAGACCAATATGTAAAAAGGGAAGTTATCCCAACTACATTTGGTTTAAAATACTTTAATTCTGTTTTGGTTCTTTTTCCTCTTACTAATTTAACAGTAAAATCTTTTGATTTGTGATATGCTCCTAACTTTAGAAGGCCTATCGGAATAAAATTCTTAAAAGTTTGATTAGCACGCTGTTTACTTTTATTAGGATATGGGAAATCCGGTTCTACTAATAATACTTTCTGCATTTTCATCACCTAATAAGAAATATGATTCTATTTATAGATCTTTTGATCTATTAGTGTTTTGACGCTCAAATTCCTTTCTTAAAAATGTCTCTAAACGATCTATGTAACCAAGATGATCCTTTTCAAATACTTCATTTTTTAATAAATGTATGCCACAATTAGCATACTCTTCCGCTATTTTAAACACTTTATTTTTGTCGGTTAGTACATCTAAACTTTTTTCTTCTGAAATGGCTATAGCATAAAATAAACTCGTTTCTTTTTCATTTAAGTCTTTTAATAAAAAAAACCCATCTGGTTTTTTCGAACCATATGGAGTTCTATGTCTATTTTTTATTCCCAAAGTAAGAGCCAGCATAAATAATTCTTTATTAGACAGACCTTTTAATGGCCCCTGTGTTTTTAACATGCTATATGTTTTTCTATCGTCCTCTTTTATATAGACTCTATCTACTTTTGCAGACTCTTTACTTTCATTTTTCATATTTAATCACTTTAGCTTCATTTCCATAAGAAGTTTGATCAATTTTTATTTTGTACTCATGATTTAGGCGTGATAAAAGTTCTTTTCTTATTTCGGAGGTATATTCTTGGTCTGTCATTAATATTATAATTTGGCGGCCAGGTAAAAACTTGCATAGGTATTTAACAATATTTAACTTCGGTTCCCCAGAGATTCTGCCTAAGGGAGTGTCTATGACTATTGGTGCTTTGAATCCAGATACGCTATTAAGTGCTGCTAGAAAAGAAAATGCTAGAACCTGTCTTGTGCCCTTTGAAATGGTCCCTATAGTCTCCCATCCTTTAGGATCCAAAAGGGATATTTCGTAATTATCTGTAATGTTAACATCTTTGTAACTCTCTTTTTTCCAATGTATTTTAAAGAACTGTTCCTTTGTTTCGTTCGTTATCTTAGATCTAACCTCTTCGATTATACCATCCCTTATTCTTTCTGCTTCTTCAATACTGTGGGTTAGTAGTTCAACAAGTTCTGAAATTGTCTTATATTTTTCCTTTTCTTTCGTAACTTTTTCTAATTCACCTTCATACTGTTTAATTTTAGTTTCAGCTTCAGCAATTTTTATAGTGTGTTCACCAATTTCAGTAGAAAGTTTTTCTATTTCTTTTAGGTGTTCTGTTTGTTTATTTTTAAGGTTTTGTATTTTTACCTTGTCTATTCCACCTATCTTAATCTTTATTTCGTCCACTCTTTTACTTTTATCATCAAATTCTTTGGATTTTTTCTTAATGTTCTTACTGTAATCAGTTTGATTTTGAATGAATGTATTAAGCTCATCAATGATCCCTCTTAATTCTCCTTTTGTTTCTATAAAATCAGACTGCATATTTGTTACTTCACTTGTTTTATCCAAAACTTTTCTTAATTCATTTTCTGCAGATTTATCTTTCTTTAAGTTTGTACCACATACACAAAATCTATCCTTAAGTAGCCGTTCTATAAAATCTCTTTTAAACGGCGGGGGAATATCCGCGTTTTCAATTAAGTTTCTTGTTTTGAGAATTCTGTCATAACATATGATAGGCAATGCGCTCTTTATCAACTCATCAAATTTATCTTTCTCTAAATTAACTAGTTCTTCCCCTAATGCTTTAATTTCTATTCTTAGTCTTTCAGATTCTTTCTCTAGTGATTCTATGTCAGTATATCCACATTTTAACAATGCTTGAGTTACTTCTCTCTCTGCCTTTCCAAAAACTTGTTTTTTATGTAGTAACTCCTTATTTGATAACTTTAATTCTTTAGAGGTTTTTTCATATGAACTTAATAATCCCTTAACATCTTCATATGCTGAGCCCCCATCTTTTATACTTTTTAATAATTCTCTCTTCTTGTCTTGTAACCTGTCTATAACATCAGCTAACAATGTTATTTGTGATATATCAAAAACAGCGTTCTTAATTTTTTCGCCGGATGACCTTTCAAAATAAAGATTTAGTTGATCGCCATCAAAGAAGAAATATTCTTTAATGTTTGATGGCATAATTTGCTCTAAAAAGTATTCTGGCGGTGTTAAAGATATTTCACCTCGCCCCTTTTCGGTTTTTAAATAGGTAAACATAGAACCATCTGTATATTTAGAGTCTGGATTTTTAATTATGTAATATCCTTTTTCGCCAGATTCTTTTCTAACGTCTAAATATCTTATAAATATGTGTTGGTTGCCTTCATTATCTTTCATACGAATTTCTACTTCTACTCTAGCACTGTCTCCTGGTTTCATCTTTCGCAAAGTAATCATATTTATTATAGGGTACCCCTCTTTTTCTTTGTCTAATTGGATCTCTTCACCATATAAGCACCATGTTATAGCATTTAGAATACTTGATTTGCCACTATCCATAGCCCCTTCTATTACAGTTACATCATTAACGCCTGTGAAATCTATTTGCTCTTCTCTATACTGTCGATAATTTTTGAATTTAATGAATTCGATTTTCATTTCTTAGGTTTCCTCATTTTTGCCGCTGTTTCATAAAGAAGGTTTTCAAATTCTTTTCCAAATTTCCATCTACCTGTACCTTCAGAAATACTTTGTAACTGCATTGATAACATTTCTTTCAGAAAATATTTTATAGGATCTGCTACTTTACTTTTATCTATTCTGTTTAAAATTACATCATTAACTTTTGGCATTAACTCACCAGATACCTTTTTTCTATATTTTGTATTTGTTCTAAACAATCTATAGCATTAACTGCTGATATCGAAAATTCTTTAATTCTCTTTAGTTCTTTTTTCAATATATTCTTTTCTATTTCTAATATTTCTTTGGGTATTTTTGAGTTTAGTTTTGGTAATATAGATACGTCATATATAGTCGCTTTTTCTTTATTTGGAGAACATCTTAAAACTCTACCTCTTCTTTGTATGTATTCTTTTGGATTTCCACTGCTAGCTAAGATAATGGCTGTTTTTGCAGCAGGTATATCGATGCCTTCATCTAATACTTTAATTGCAACTAATGCCTGGTACATACCCTCACTAAACTTATCTAATATGTACTGTCGCTCAGAAATACCGCCATACTCTTTTTTGGGAGTGGTACCTTCCTCTCCGATGAATCTATGTTTTCTTATATTCTTGCTATCTAAAATCTTCATGGCTTCACTTAGTTGTTGTTTATCTGAACAATAGATTAAACAGTGACTAATTTGACCAATATCATTTATTATTTGTCTAAAAGCATCAAACTTATTTATTGCCTTAACAATTATTTTTTGTCTCTGTATACAAAGCAGCTGATAGTACTCATTACTTTCTTCTTCGCCTTTTGATGCATAATATGCTTTAGCAATTTTTTTAGTTCTTTCAATATATTCTGTTAGCTCTGCATTAGTTAACTCCACAAAATAAGGTCTATATTCATATGGTGCTAAATATGGTTTACCTGTGTCAGGATTTATTTTATTAATTGCATCATGTAACGAAAATTCAAAAGTCGATTTTCCGTTTATAGACTCATCAAAATATTTTAGTATAATTTCAGTTCCATCCTCGTCAAAATATCTTTTTGGTGTAGCACTTAATCCAAGACGAAAATCATAGTTATTTATAAGACCCTCTCTCCTTTGTTTAGCTCCGACACCATGAACTTCATCCGCTATCAAGAATAGTTTACATTTACTTAGTTTAATGGATTCGATGAAGCTAGGACTAGATAGTGTTACGTGTGTGGTTATTACTAAAAGTACATCAGAAACGTTGTTATTGATGTCCAATATGCTTTTACTCAATTGCTTTTTCCACGAGGGGTTACTACTTTCAGCTATTAGTGTTTCATAATCTAGACCGAATCTTTTAATATTTTCTTCCCATTGTTTGTTTAAGTGACTGTAAGGTGTTGATATCACGCAGACAAGTTTCTTTTCATCATTTAGTACCTTTCTGAGACAAGCAAGAGCAGTAAAGGTTTTACCTGTTCCAGTTGCCATTTCAAATATGCCCCGTTTATTTTTCTTTAACCAATTGTTTAGAGCTTCTTCTTGGTAATCCCAAAGTTTTACTTGACTATGCTTTAACTCTGTACGCATCGTTTTGTTAGATTCTAATAATGATTCTACATTCTGTTTAGTCAATCTTTTGAATTCTTCAGAATCTTTTGGAGCTAATTCTATAAGACCATTCTTAAATGCATCAGAAACAGAATATACTTTATTCTGTTTTGATTTATTTTCCCAAAGAGTATCAAATCTTTCAACATCCATTTTTAAATGATTTTTATCACCGTCAATCCAACTACAGAATACATGAAATTGTTCATCATTGTTTAGCCAACCTTGGTATGTTTCGTTATCAGATCCGCTGAATGACAAAGTATTGCCATCAGCATCTTTCATAATGCCAATCTTTTGGTGTTCTATACCTTGTTTAACAACAGCAATTTTTATTTCTAATTTACCTGTCTTTATCAACCATCCTAACGCAGCTATATGGTCCTTTTTTAATGTTTCTTCAAGATTTTTAAGTTCTAAGATCAGGTCATTTTCTATTTTTTCTAAAGATTCTTTTATGCTTGTTTGATCTTCTTCAGACAGAACCACATTTGCTATTAATCTTATTTTTCCATTATTATCTATAAATTTAGATATTCCTTTAGCAGCTACTGCGAAAGAATTCGATGAGAAATAACCTGCTATCCTATTGTAAATCACAGAATTTGATAAAGCAGGTATATAAAAGTCATTTAATAAGTCGTCTTTGTCAGAAAAGTAAGCTGGTTCTAAATTAAGTTCTTTTAGTGACATATCGTTATCCTCTTAATACTCTATCTCCCGTCTTTTACTTAGCCTAATTGACTCTGTCTTATAAATCGTGCTAAAGTGTTTCACTTTATCGATTATTTCTTTTGGCCATTCGTCTTCTTCTATTTTCTTGTCAAGAGCATATGTATCTAGGGTTGCAACTTCTTCCCACTTTTTCAGTTTTTTGAGCATTTCGTCCAGCTTCTCGCGCTCTTCAGTGTTCTTTCCAGGAAATCTCATCTTCTCGGTTATGCTTATGCTCAGCTGGTTGTCGCTTCCGAAAATAACTTCAATTCCCTTCTTTTTGGAATATTCCATTATAGCTGCTTTCAGCTTTTCTATTTCGTTGTCAATTTCTTCTGTTATCTGCTTCTTTTTCGCATAAAGCTCAGCATATTTGTTAACGAGATTTACGCCAGTATCCTTCAAGTATTCATTGTATTCTTCGCTTTCTATCTCATAAAGATGCTTCCACTTAGGACATATTGGTTTGAATTCGCACCACTTGCACAGGCTTGACACTTTTGCATTAAATGTCTTGGTTGCTTCTATTTTGTTTATGAGCTTTATTGTGTCTTCTTTCAGCTTTTCAAGCTGCTCGTCTGTCCTGTCTGAATAGAACTGCTTGTCAAATGCCAAGAAATGCCATGTAAGACGGACCTTTTTGGCGTCAGAAAACATGTTTTTAATACCAATAGAGTATAATGCCAGTTGCCTATCTTGGTCAAGATCTTCCTTGGATCTTAATGTAGCGTTCGTCTTGTAATCATGAATTTCATAGACGTTTTCTTTTTCATTATAAACGAGCCTGTCTATAAAACCCTGGAGCTTGTACTTTCCTGTTCCATCCAAGTCAATTAGAATCATCATTTCCATGCCAATGGTATTTTCGTCAAAAGGCTTGTGGTGGTTATAATATTTTTTTATAAATTTCTTGCCCTGATTGAAGTAGTTATTGGCAGTAATTCCTTTCTTGTTAATTTTGACCCGCTTGTTGTAGTTCTCTTTCCACATCTTTTTGTAATAGGATAATGTGCTTTTCAGAGTTGGAATCTTGGTCATTTTTACATTAGTATAAAGCCACTCTAGTGTTTCGTGGACCCTGCTGCCTAGAAATGATTCAATGTAATCTTCTGTTTCAGTTTCTGCCCTGTCTATATAATTAAATTTAAACTTGAGAGGGCATTGTTCATATGTTGAGAGTCTTGAATGCGAATATAACATTATAATATCAAACAATAAAGCTGTTTATTTGGGTTTCTAAAACAATAAATTTAATAGGATAATTAGGTTATAATTTAATGTATGAACACTGAAGAACTGATTAAGCAATTAAAAGAATCGAATTTATATGCTGAATGCAAATGCGGTGGTGAATTTAAATTATCCCAAGCTATTTTATTTGATGGGACTAAACCTTTTCCTTCAAATGCATTAGAAGTTCAAAAACAATTAGAAGGACAACTTAAAGAAAGAATGGAAGAATTAAAGAAAAGGAAAAGATTAGCCACTGATAAAGTTCTGGCTACAACAAAAGCAATCAATATTGGTAAGAATTTCGAAAAAGTTTTGCCTACACTGAAAGATTTTAAGTGGGAGTTACCAGATTCAAGATTTTTGGGAGACCCTATTGATCTGATAACATTCAATGGCCTTTCTAATGGTACAGTAAACTCAATCAGTTTTATTGAAGTAAAAAGTGGTGCAGCGCGTTTGAATAATCACCAAAAATCAATAAAGGATGCTATAGAAGACAAAAAAGTTCGTTATAAGGTGTTCAAATGACAGAACTTTTTGTAGAGTTTCAAGAATTTAGAAAGATTCTTTGCGTATGTCCTTGCTGCGGTGAGCTAGTAAAAGTTTCTGATCTGAAATTAAAAGTAAAGGGCGCAGCAGTTAAGACTTGGTTAGATGAATACGAAAAAGAGGAACAGGTAATAATTAAAAACGAAGAGAAATTTAATGGGATAGAAGAAAAAATTAGGGAAAAATGGAAAGAAAAAGGCAGGGAACAAGCAGAAAAAGTATTCAATAATGCGATATTACCTTCTTTTAAAGCATTAAAGTTGGACCCATTTGATATTAAACCAATTTTGAATCCTATTGATTTTGTAGTGTTTAAGGGTATGAACAAAAAAGAAGTTATAAGTGACATATTATTTTTATCTAAAGTTCATAGTTCCCCATCTTTAGAAATTACAAGAAAACAAGTAGAAAAAGCGATTTTAAACAATAAATATGAATGGCAGGTCGCAAGAATAGACTACGATGGACATATAACATTTGAATAATATTCTAATCCAAAATAAATATAACCTAACATCAATTATTATTTTTCATGATAAAGGCAATCATCTTTGATCTTGACAATACATTGATAGATTTCATGAAAATGAAGCGTTTGAGCTGCGAAGCTGCAATGGATGCAATGATTTCTGCTGGATTAAAGATAAATAAGAAGAAAGGTCTAACGATACTTTTTCGATTGTATATGAAATATGGATTGGAGTATCAGAAGATATTTCAGGTGTTTCTCAAAAAAGTAATCGGAAGAATTGATTATGGAATTATGGCTTCTGGAATTGTCGCTTATAGACGAGTCAAGGAGCATCTTCTTTATTCTTATCCAGATGTTGTCCCAACGCTTAACAAGTTGAAGAAAAAATACAAATTGGTTATTCTTTCAGATGCCCCAAGGATTCAAGCATGGATAAGACTTGTTGCTATGGGACTCTATGACAAGTTCGATTATGTGGTAACATTTGATGATACAAAAGTAAGAAAGCCAAATCCAAAACCTTTTCGTTTTGCGCTCAAAAAATTGAAATTAAAACCAGAAGAATGTGTGATGGTCGGAGATTCGCTTATGAGGGATATCCAATCTGCAAAGAAACTTGGATTTGTAGCGGTTTTTGCTAAATACGGATATTTAGGAGGAAAATCAAAAGTCAAGCCAGATTATGTTATTAAAAATGTAAAAGAATTGGTTAATATCCTTTGAAGCAAATTAATATAATACAGTATTGTTTTATTTTAGTTTATGAAATATTTTGGGTTATTCATTATATCCGTATTATTCGTTCTACATATAGCCTATTCCAGTACTGCTCTTGAGGTTATGAAGGATTACAATACCAATGGCTGGTGGGATAATGAACTATTAGATAAAGCAGATATTACTTCTTGTGATAAAATTAAAAATGAATATTCTCAACAAAAATGTTATTTAACAAATTATACGCAAAGTGATAATGTGTATGGATGTAAAAATCTTAGTGATATTAAATTCATAAATAATGAATCTTTTAAACAGTCTTGTTTATACTACTTTTTAGATGAATATGCTACACCTCAAAACTTCCAAAGTTGTTCAAAATTATCAGAGTTATATGTAGACAATATAAACGCCAAAGACTTTTGTTATTCGTTCACAGCTTTTAATACAAATGATACAAAATATTGTGATTTCGTTTTAAATTCTACAGTTAACGATAGTTGTAATAATATTGTTTCAGAACGCGTACAGAACAAGATTGAAGAAGATTATAAGAATAGATGTATCCCAAATTGGTCTTGCTCAAATTGGGGTCCATATGTAGATGGCATAAGAACTAGAACTTGCACAGATACAAAAAAATGCAACACCAGCGAAGGATACCCTACTACATCAGAAAAGTGCGTTCCAAATTGGTCATGTTCAGATTGGAGTGTTTCTAATGAGGTTAAAACGAGAAATTGTGTTGACCTACTTAGTTGCAATTCAACAGAAGATAAACCTATCATAATCACATATTGCGAACCTAAATGGTCATGTTCAAAATTAGGCGCATGTTTAGCTGGTGTACAGCGTCAGGCATGTAAAGATCTAAATAATTGTAACTTGTCTACAGATATACCCCCATTAACTATTTCTTGTGAGACTACACAAGAATTTACGTTTGGACCTATCCAAGAATGGACGTTTGAAAATAATCAAGGATGGACTATTAGCAGTATAGGTAGTAGTGGTGTTAATATAAACGATGAAAATGAAAAAAATGTATTAGCATTACTGTCTTGCCCTAATGAAGGCCCGGCCTTTGCTTATATTCATTTAGTACTTCCTGAAAATGTTACAAAATTATCTTTTAATACATCAGGTAGTTGGTCAATTTATATAGGGCAGACATTTGACAGTGGATTAAGAGTAAAAATAACTGAGTCTAATAATCCATGGAGCATCATATATGAAGATTGTTTAGCAATAACTAATGTCAATGATTGGAAATACAAAGAAGTAAATATTAGTTCCTTTGCCGGTAAAAATGTAACTCTAATGTTTGAGCAATTTGGTGCTGATTGTGGAACTGGAACTGGGGATTGTAATGTAGAAGTACGATATATTGATAATGTGAGGATAGAATGATGAACTGGAACGAATTTGGTGTTAAATACAATATCCCAGGATTAAAAGAGGGGAGTACATTACTTAGAATTTTAGGATATATCTTATTGACAAGTATGGTAATCTTATTTTTTGTGCCATTTGGTTTTGTATTAATTTTTTTATTGATGTTTTTCTCAGATATGTTTAATTTTAAATCAGAATTAATTTATTTATTATCAGATAAAAAAATACTTTTTAATAAAAAAATAAAGGATACAGAAAATTATTTACAGGAAAAAGATTTTGATAAACAAATATCCACCCTTAAGAATTTAATAAAAAATGAAAGAATGCCTGATGCTGAATTCATAAAATGGTGCAATTTTAAGATTGATTTTATAAACAAACAAAAACAGTTGTATACTATAAAAAATAAATTGGGCACCAAGCTTAAAGAAATCGGAGAAATTGATAAAGAAAGTCAGCTAAAAATACTAAGAAAAATGTTGAACGAAAAAATTTACAATGAAGGTAGTTTTAAAGATGATATAAACAAAGAAATAATAAAAGTTGAAAAAGAACTTGATTTAGATAACTTCAAAAGAAGGATTGATGCAACAATAAAAAGCAAAGGATTGGATGATGGGATACATTATATTAAAAAGCAAATTAAAGATCTTTACAAAGATGATGGTAAAATAAAAAATGAGATATTG
>Ga0315288_10009878_pt1 | contig 12020 bp, 16 predicted proteins | sample YL17G11_20_MG_FD_203454 | JGI IMG/M metagenome (GOLD analysis project Ga0315288, IMG submission 203454) | Sediment microbial communities from Yellowstone Lake, YNP, Wyoming, USA - YL17G11_20 | ecosystem: Environmental > Aquatic > Freshwater > Lake > Sediment | place: USA: Wyoming | collected...
CGCTACGATGACTTCATGGCCCAGTTGCTCGCCAAGGGCAAGACGGCCTACGAGGCGCTGGTCAAGGCGCAGAAGGACATCCGGCCGTACGAGCGGGTCGTCGGCGACTACAACGCGATGGTCGACATCGGCATCGGTTATGCGCTGGACCGCATCAAGCAGGCGGCGACGACCGCCTATGACAACACGAACGCCCGGCTCGGTGTCGGTGCGTCCGCGACGGCGTGGAACACGACGCAGACCGACCTGCTCACGACCCCGCTCCGCAAGGGCATGAACGCGACGTACCCTGTGACCGGCACCAAGAAGCTCACCTACCAGAGCGACTTCACCACGGGTGAGGCGAACATCGTCTGGAACGAGTGGGGCATCTTCAACGCGGCGTCCGGGGCGACCTCGATGCTGTCGCGCAAGGTCGAGGCGCTGGGCACCAAGCTCAGCGGCACATGGACCCTGACGGTGGACTTCTCGCTGGTCTAGCTCATGGGCTAGGAGGCCAGCATGGTCTACGTTCCGTGGACGAGGCTGTACCCGGAATGCCGTGAGGCGCTCGCGCCGTCATCGCCCGTCTACACCGACGTGTCGGGCGATGACCATGCCTACTGGCGGATGGTCCGCGACCTGTGGGCGGCGGGCGAGCCGTTCACCATCGTCGAGCACGACGTCCTGGTCGAACCGGACACGATCCGCGAGCTCGACGACTGCCCGGACGAGTGGTGCGCGTTCGCCATCGCGTCGGTCGACGTCGGGACCGGCATGAGCTGGGTCGCGACCTTCGGTTGCGTCCGCTTTCGGCCGTCCGGGGCATGGCCGCTGGCGGATCCGGTCGCCTGGACGTGGCTCGACATGGAGACGGAGGCCGCGCTCTTTGCGCTCGGCTGGCAGAAGCATCTCCATGTCGGCCGCGGCCTGCTCGCGACGATGAACCCGGGCTACCTCGAGTACGCCCGCCTCGTCGCGCTGTTGATGGGCACCTGACGTGGCCCTGACCGTCACCAGTCGAGGAACCGGCACCGACAACACCGGAGCGACGACGCTCGTTCCGGGTGGGCGCAGCGCGACGCTCGCCGTCGGGTCGATGGGCGTCCTGTGCATCGCCCTCGACAACGCGGGTGCCAGCGGTGCGTCGCTCATCGCGCCGACCTCGTGGACCGATGCCAAGGGGAACGTCTGGACTCGTCGGGTCAACGCGCTGTACGACAACGGTGCCGCCTCGGCCGGCATCGAGATGGCGTTCTACACCGCGCCCATCACGGTCGCCCTGCTGACCACCGACGCCGGGACGATGACGTGGATCGGCGGCGTCAGCCCGACCGCGAAGGCGTGGACGTGGTACGAGGTCATCCCGTCAGGGTCGAACACGGTCGACTACAACACGGGCGGATCCATCGCCGGGGCGACCGCGGCCAATGCACAGGTCACGACGGCCTCGGTCGCCATCGGGGATGCGGTCATCGCCGGGTACTTCTCCGAGAACGTCGCGGCCGTCACGGGTGACTCCGACACGACGAACGGGACCTGGACCGCCCAGCAGACGGCGACCGTCGGGACGACGACCTCGGGTGTCCGCATCGCGACCCAGCAGAAGGTCCAGACGACCGCCGCGAGCACGCAGTCCTACGACGTGACGGTCGCCAGCCAGGACCGGATCGCCGGCTACATCATGCTGTCCGAGCACGTCCAGCTCCTCAAGACGGACTCGGGCACGGGGTCCGACAGCGGTGCCGCCGTCAAGGAGAGCAAGACCGCCAGCGACAGCGGCACGGGCTCCGATGTCTCGGCGTCGCTGGCGGCACAGATCGCCCCGCTGGGCGGGCTCATTCGTGGGTCACAGATCGTCGCCGACGATTTCTCAGGCACCAACGCAAGCGCATGGCCGAACGCTGACACCGGCGGTGCGTACACGGCGGACTGGGCCGAAGTCACGACCGCCGCGTACTCCGAGGGCAGCGGCGTCGGCAAGATGACCACCGCCGACGGCGCCGACAGCCCCAGCGAGAAGCTCGGCGCCATCTCAACGGCGGATGTCGACCTCGAGATCGAGGTCACGTCGTTCCCCAACGCGGACTTCACCGAGGCGCGGCTTGTCTACCGCCGAGTCGATGTCGGCGACAAGCATTACCAGCTCATCATCCAACAGAACGGGAACATGTATGGATGGCTGGAACGGGTCAGCGGCGGCACGGTCGCCTGGTCCGGCTCCGTCATCGACCTCGGCGCCGCCCCGATCTCGGCATTCCATATCCGGGCCGCCGTCGTCGGCACGAGTCATATGTGGAAGTTCTGGACGACCACGGAACCGGGGGCGTGGACGCAGGAAGTCACGGAGTCGAACCACAACGCCGCCGGCAGCGTTGGCGTCATCGCCCACCTCATCACGCCCGGGCACGCGGTCTGGTGGGACAACTTCAACGTCTACAACGCCACGCTTGGGACGGGCGGCGAGAGCGGCGTCGGGACCGATGGCAACGCGGTCAAGACCGAAGGCGCTAACACGACGCCGAGTGGAGCCGACTCGGGTGTCGGGTCCGATACGTCGACCGCCCTGACAGCGGCCCTGACGAGCAGCGCGGAGTCGGGTGCCGGGACGGACGCCTCTGTCCGCATCGGGCTCACCGGCACCGCGGAACAGGGCGTCGCGGCCGATGTCTCGACCGCGCTCACGGCCGTCACCCCGGTCAGCACCGAGGCGGGCACCGGCGCAGATGCGAGTGTCAGGGTTGGGTTGGTCGGCAGCCCGGATCAGGGCACGGGCACGGACACGGCGCTTGTCACGGTGCCAGTCGTCGGGGTGGACTCCGGTGCAGCGACCGATGCCGTCGTCAGGGTTGGCCTGACCGGCACCGCTGAGGCTGGCGCCGCCACCGACGCTTCGACGGCCCTGACAGCCGTCACGCCTGTATCGACCGAGTCGGGTGCCGGGACGGACGCCTCTGTCCGCATCGCACCGCTCGCGTCGGCTGAGTCAGGGGTGGCGACGGACGCCTCGACCGCCCTGACTGCGGCGCTCCCCGTCAGCACCGAGGCTGGCACGGCCACCGACGCATCGGTCAATGTCGCGGCGGTCACGCCCATCCTCACCGAGTCGGGGACGGGCACGGACACGGCGGTCAGCATCGGCCTTGCCACGACCGATTCCGCGGCGGGCGTCGATGACAACGCGGTCGTCGACCAGGGCGGATCCGGGGCCAAGAGCGCCGTCGACTCGGGCGCCAATCTCGACCCGGGCTACTCGAGCCTCGTCCTCGAGGATGCCCCGTCGATGTACCTGCGTCTCGGCGAACCGAGCGGCACCTTTGTCGACTCGTCGGGCTCCGGGCTGACCGTCACCGAGTCGGGCACGCTCACTCGCGATCAGGCCAATGCCCTTGTCAACGACGACGACGGCGCGGTCGCGTTCCCGACGATCTCGGACTACCTGACGGTCGGCGACGATGCGGCGCTCGACATCGGCAACACGTTCAGCATCGAGTTTTGGGCGCGCTTTTCCGCCGGGGGGTCCTTCCGCGGCGTCATCAACAAGGGCACCGGCGCCTACCTCGTGTTCGTCGACTGGCTGTACGACTTCCCGACGATGTTCCTGTCCAAGCTCGGCTCGGCGGACATCGTCTCGAGCTCGTGGGAGGTGCCATTCGACGACACCTGGCATCACTACGTCATCACCCGCAACGGGGTCGGCGCCGCCAACGCCCTGATCTACAAGGACGGCGTCGAAGGGCACGTCGTCGAGGCGTCCAACACGTCGCTCGTCGATAGCGCGGACGGCCTCGTCATCGGTCGGTTCAGCGCGATACTCGGCGCGCTCAACGGCGCCCTTGACGAGCTCGCCATCTACAAGGCCACGGTCCTGACGCCGGAACGGATCGCGCAGCACGTTCGCCAGAGTCCCGCCCGGGTCACGATGGTCGAGGCCAAGTCGACGACCGAGGCAGGACAGGGTTCCGATGCCGTCGTCGGCATCGGATTGGTCGGAACGGCGGAGCAAGGTGTCGCGACCGATGGTGCGCTGGTCACGGTCCCGGTCGTCGCGGCTGACTCGGGGACGGCCACAGACGCCTCCGTCCGCGTCGGCCTCGCAGGAACGGCCGAACAGGGCGCCGCGACCGACACGGCGGCCCTGGCGGCCGCCTACGCCTCGACGGAGGCTGGCACCGGGGCAGATGCCGCAGGGATCGGCCTGCTCACGACCGAGGCGGGGGTCGCCACCGACACGCAGACGGCGCTGACGGCCGGCTACGTCAGTACGGAGTCCGGTGTCGGCTCCGACGCTGCGACGGTCGACTCAGGCGGGGCCAAGGCCGGGTTCGACGACGGCGTGGCGACGGATGCGGTCGTTGCCCTGACCGTCATCCTGCCGACCTCGACCGACTCGGGTGTCGCGACCGACGGGAACGCGCTGGTCATCGTCCCGGTATTCGCGTCTGACGGTGGCACGGCGACCGACACGGCTGTTGTCACCGCGCTGTACGCCTCGTCCGACTCGGGTGTCGGCACCGAACTCGCCGCCCTGACCGCGGGCTACCTCGCGACCGACTCGGGTGTCGCGACCGATGGGCCGGCGGGCGGGATCGGTCTGGCCGCGGTCGACTCCGGGGTCGCGACGGACGCGAGCGTCAGCGTCATCGCCATCTACGTCACGAGCGACGGCGCGCAGGGTTCCGATACGGCCGTCCTCACCCGCCCGGCGATGCTCACCGGCTACACCCGCGACCGGAACGGGGCGATCCTGCCGAACTGCATCGTCAAGGTGTTCCGCACGAGCGACGACGCCTACCTCGGCCAGACGACGAGCTCGGGGACCGGCCACTACCAGTTCGACGTCGCACTCGGCATCGACCACTACCTCGTCGCCTACCTCGACGGATCGCCCGACGCGGCGGGAACGACGGTAAACACGCTCCAGGGCTCCTGATGGCCGACGTCGACATCTTCCTGTATCCGCCCGGCGACGCGCCGTTCGACATCATCCTGTGCGACCCGCTGAACGTCTGCCAACCGGCCGTGATCGTCACGCCGCCGCTCGGTGGCGGGCCCGGCCATCCGATGTGGCGCGGCCCGAAGGTCGAGCGCCCGCGCTACGACGCCTGCGGGCCGTGTCCGATCCATCCTCCGGGCGTCTGTACCCGGATGCAGCGCCGCAATGGCGAGTGCTACTGCATCCCCGTCGCGCCGGTCGCCATGTCGCTCCTGCGCGATCTGGTGGGCCGCTACGGGGTGGTCGAGGGCAACAAGGTCTACCTCGCGATGCGGGACAACGCCCAGGGGCCGTTCGCACCGGGCAACAAGTACGACGTAAGCGCCCCGGCGGAGCCGCAGACAGGCGCTCGAGCGGCCTATGGAGGGAAGCGCCGGCCACAGGAGCATTGACCGCTGACGGGCATAGCGGTACGCTCGGGGTCGCCACGTCCGACCCGCTCTCGTCGGCGGCCCGGGCGGCTCAACCACCCGTGGGGTGTCCTCCGGGTTGCGAGTGGTAGTGACGGACCTGGCGCCGACGGTTTCCCCCTTGCATCGACCGCCGGACAGGCGTATCTTGGCGTTATTCGCCACCGTCACAGTAGGAGGACCCATGGCAACCGACCCATACCCCGCGCCGCGCCAACGCGAGCTCGCCCTCTACCTCAGCGCCGAGATCAACGTCGTGCGCTCCAAGCGGGCCAAGTGCCCGAACTGTCTGCAACGGCGGGTGCTCTACCACCTTGCGATGTGGGTCAGGGACAGCCCGGCCGGATCCGGGTCCGCCCTGTGCGCCCATTGCGCGGGGTTCCGGGCATGAGCGGCGAGAGCGAGCTGCGGGAGTTCGTCCACTACCTCGCACGGGTCGCGGTGGCGCTCGAACGGATCGCCGATGCCGACGAGCGCCGGAACGAGCTCCTCGAGGCCGACCGTGCCGAGCGGCGCGAGTCGTGGGAGGCGGCGGAGTTGCATCAGGACGAACGGCTGCGGGCCATCGTCGTCGGGCTGCCATCCGAGCAGATCTTCGCGAGCGACGGCGGGACGGGTGCAGAGGGAGGTCCGCGTTGACGACGAACGGGATACCCACCCCGGGTATTGCGCCCGGTGAGCCGAAGGACCACCATGCGTAGTCCGATGCACGTCATCCCCTTTGGCAAGTACCGCGGGCGGACCTACGCCGAGATCGCTCGGGTGGACCCCGCCTACCTGAACTGGATCGTCACGACCCTGACCGGGCGACGGGCACAGCACGCAGCGGAGGCGCTATCGGAGCGCGGCGTCGAGCTGACCCGGACGAAGTAGACGAATGGCCCGGGCGTCCACACAGGTCGCCCGGGCCATTCACCACCCCATTCCACGAGGAGATCCTCAGCATGGCACGAAACACAATCGACTGGCAAGCCCGTATCACACGGCCGAACGAGCCCGCCGTCCCGATCTTCATCTCAGGGATGCGCCGCACCTTTTGGGTGCCGCCCCGCTACTACAGGCTCGTCGCCCGAGTTCAGGACGGTCGCCCGTTCACGCAGCGCGCGATGGCTGCCTCGCTCGGCTACAGCACGATGGGCCTCCACGATGCGTTGCAGCAGATGGCCCGGCTCGGGTTCGGCGTCCTCACATCGACGCGGGGATGGGCCGGGCGCACCCGGTTCCGACTCCAGGCCGACGTGACCGCTCGTTGTGCGAATGTACGGACCACAGAACGACCATCTAACGATCTAGAGAGAGAGGACCGACAAGCGCCTACTGTGGTCCGTACATTGACTCACGGAGGCTCCCCGCTCCCCGTGGTCGACTCGTGACGACGAGCACGCTCATGTGGGCAGACGTCCCCGACGACCGACGGATGACGCCTGAGCTGCTTGCTACCTGCCGTGGAGCCGAGTGGCCGGGCTGGCTGGAGATGAAGGTTGAGGGGCTCCGCAACCCGAGGTGCCTGCTGGCGGTCGAGTTCTGGCCCAGCAAGGTGCCCGATCAGGTTCGCTATATGCCGTGCGGCAGGAACCCATGCCCGCCCTTCGACTTGTGCGCCTCCCACGGCGGCCCGTCCACGCGCAGCCTCCAGGAGAACGAGGACCGACTGCGCGCCATCATCGCGAGGACGGCTGCGCCGCCCGGCGTCCTGTGGGTGGCCCCGCCCGGATGGAACGCGTGGATGGAGTGGCCGCGCGTCAGGATGGGCGTCTACTGCCCCGCCTGCCGCCATGAATGGGACGACCACGTTGTCGACGACGGGGCGGACAGGATCGTCTGCCGCGGTTGTCGGTGGTCCTACCCATCGACCATCTGCATCGGCATGATCCCTGCCCGTTCGCCAGAGGCGGTCGAGCCACGAGCGGTCGCGTGGTCGGCTGAGTACCCGGCCTGCATCGAGATGAGCCGGTTCGAGCTGGTCGACGTCATCGTCGAGCATCTCGCTGACCGTCGCGAGTGGCCGTGGTGATGGCGACGGACATCTCCGCTGCCGAGGCCATCGCCGCCTCGATCTGTTGGCTCGCCCGCTTCCGTCATGGTGCGGCAGGGCCGGCCTACGATGGGATCGGTCACAAGCCGTCGTGCCGGTTCTGCGCCATGCCCGAGGACACGCTCGTCGAGCACTACGCCATCGAGCGGGTCCAGGCGAGCCAACTCAAGGCGTTCCGCGCGTTGCCACCGGCAGCTCGCGCCAAGGCCATCAGCGAAGCACAGGAGGAACCATGGTATGAGCAACTCGAAGGTTGACCCGGAGCTCGTGGCCCGCGTCAGGGCCTACGACGCCGAGATGTCCAAGGCTGACCCGGTGGTGGTCTACAGCCAGGCGTACCACGACGAGCTCGTGGCCCGCGTCCGGGCGTGCGAACGGTCCAACGTCGAAGGCGCCATCGTCCGTGGTGCGTCGTTCGTCAAGATCGCCCGCATCCTCGCCCTGCGCATCGCGGTCCCGTTCATCGTCCACACCGACCGGGGCCCGATGCGCGGTGAGGCGGGCGACTGGCTCGCCACCAACCACCCCGACGACGACCCGGGCTCCGACCTGTGGACGATCTCCGACGAGCGGATGGCGGCGACCTACCAAGTGGTCCCGCCCCGGCGCGACCCGACGATGGGCGCCGTCGCGGGAGTGCCCGTGCCGTACCTCGACATGGGGCCCAAGTGAGCACCGGGTTCGTGCTCCTGCTCGTGCTGGGCATCATCGTGGCGTGGATCGCGATGAAGGTCGATGACATCCGCTCATTCGACCGCCAGAAGGAACAATGGCGAGCCGACAAGCGCGAGTACGCGGAGTGGAGCAAGACGCACCCCGACGACGAGTGACTTGACGCCGTCCCTGACCGGGCGGATGCTGACGGCCTGATGGCTCGCGTAACGGAGGCCGCCCTCGATGAACCGGAGCTCCGACGACTCCACAGCGTTCGCCCAGCGCGGCGACCAGGAGCCGCTGGGGCTCCGGTCGTTCGTGCGACCAGATCACCCCTCGTATCGCTGGCACTCATCGTTGCTGGCGCAGGCATGGTCCTTGCACCTCCTCCTGTGCCGTTCGCCATCGTCATGCTCGGCATCGGAGCCCTCGTCGTCGGTGGCTGGAGCCTTGGTCGGTCTGAACACCGCCAGTCTGGAGACGCTCTGGCGGAGAGGGTCCTCGGAGCGACATTCGCCGAACGGAGGGACGTGATCCGTGCCGCCATCGCCGTCGCCGCACTTCGAGGAGACGATGGGGCAGCTCAACGCGCTCGTGACGCGGTCGCGGCAGCGACAGCAAGCGAACCTGAACCGGCTGGCGATGATGGTGGCGAAGCTGGACGTCCCGTTCTCCGAGCCGTCCAACCAGCCGGAACAAGCGGCGGCGAGTCGCTCGATGCCGACGCCGACGCCGACGCGCTCGGAGGCGGATGATGATGCCCTCCGCGCGCAGCTCCCCGCCCGGACCACCCACGGCGGACCCTATGGCAGCTCCATCCTCGACCGAGTCGCCGCCAACTACGGATTTGACACGCGGGACGGCCGGTAGCCGGTTCACCGGCATCCTCGAAGGGCGCTCCGACCTCGAGACGTGGACCCCGGAGAACGAGGACGAGGCCCAGGCCACGATCACCGCGGTCGCGTCCTACTGTCGCGACTACTGCCCGGCGCGACTGGCCTGCGTCGAGGACGACTGTCGCCTGTTCCGACTCGAAGGTCGGGCCGATGCGCTCCTCCCCCACACGCCGTCCGAGTCCGTCGGCGTGTTCGGTCAGCCGATCACGGGACTCTGATGCGCGTCGCACCGAAGAAGGGCGATTGCCTCGTGTGCCAGGCGCCCGACGCGATCCGCGTCGCGGTCAATGCGGCCATCTGGCACGAAGGCTCCGTCGTCCGGGTCGCGAACTACCGCTCCGCCGGCGCCCGGGCCGCCAGCCAGGTCGCGATGACCATCCCCGACGCCGACCGCTACAGCGAGATCGACCCCAAGACCATCACCCGCCACGCCGACCACATCGAGGACTCGTGGCGCGAGGTCATGGCCGGCGAACGACTCAAGGGCGACGAGGTACCCATCAGCCACGAGTTCGGCGACGTCATGGACGGCAACGCGAAGCTCGGCATGATGGCGACCACCGGGCTCGCCGACTTCATCGGGACGGACCCCGCGATGTTCGCCGCGCTCTACCCGAAGGAGGCGATCAGCATCGCCAAGCTCGGCATCGTGGCCGCCGGGACCAAGGAGTCGAGCCGGCTCAAGCGCAACCAGCAGAAGATCGACGTCATGGCGATCTTCGCAGCGTCGGCCGGGTTCATGGACCGCGGCGATGTCGCCGCCGAGGATGCCATCGTCGACATCGAGCTCATGCGCGACGAGGTCCATGCAGAACGTCTCGCGCTCGAGGCCGGGTGAACCCCAACCAGAGCCGGGACTTCCGGGAGGCGCTCGCCGAGCTCCCATCGAAGCACCGGGCGTGGCTTGAGTCGGGCGACGTCGAGCTGTTCGCGTACTACGGCTGGGGCGTCGTCCTGACCAGCGCGCAGCTTGAGCACATCGGCGGCGTCCAGACGTGGCCGCCGGGCACGATCCACGTCTGGCGCTGGGCCAACCGGACGGGCAAGACGACCGGGCTCGACATCCTGTACCTGTGGTCCGCCTGGTACAAGTGGCGCTTCGAGCACGCGGACTTCGATGCGTGGCTCCGCTACAACTACAAGGTCCTCCACGCCGCGCCGCTGTCCGAGCTCGCGGGGAAGGCATGGGGCCTGTGCGACGAGCTCATCGGCGGCCGGGCCTACCAGCAGCGCAACCCGGTCACGCAGCTCCAGCGCCCGGCCCTCCTCGCCCCGTTCTACAGCGCGACCAAGCTCGTCGACGTGAACGATGTCGACCGCCCGGTCGTCACGGTAGCTAACGGCAGCCAGATCGACTTTCGCTCGACGCAGGGCAAGGCCGCGCGCCTTGAGTCCGATGCGTGGTGGGTCATCGGCTGGGACGAGTTCCCGCGCCAGCAGCCGGCCGACGACATCCCGATCATCTTCGACCAGACGATGCTCGCCCGGTCGTCGGACTTCATGGCCCCGGTCATCCTCGCGGGGACCGCGACCATCGAGAGCGAGTACATCTACGCCGAGCTCGAGGAGCTGGCCGCCGCCAATCCGACCGACTGGAACTTCACCGAGGCCGCCCGGACGACGAACTACAGCCAGAGCAAGGCCAGTCAGGACCGCCAGCGCCGGGTGTCCATCGACAAAGACGTCGCGGCCCGCTCGCTCGACGGGGTGCTCGGCGGCAGCGCGGGCTCGATGTTCCCCAACTTCCTGATCGACAATGCGTTCCGTGACCTGCCTGAGCGGATCGAGCCGCCGGGCCCCGACGATGACAAGGCGTGGGAGCGATTGGGCCGCTCGACGGCCTTCCTGACCGGCTTCGACCACGCCCTCGCCCACGACGACAACGTCTACATGACGCTGGCCGCGCCGTGGCCCCCGGCGCTCATCACGCCGTCCAATCCGATCCACGGCGCGTCGATGTCGCTGGTCAAGGGAAGTCGGACATTGACGCCCGACGAACAGCAGGCGTACCTTTCACGCGACGTCCGGGCCTACCGTAGTCGTGCGGCGATCATCGACTCGACAGGACCGGGCGGGCTATCGGTCTACCGAAAGGCGTTGCAGGAAGGACTCCCGGCCGTCGACTGCAACCTCCAGGCTCGTGCCGCCAAGTGGGTCACGAACAAGGAGTATGCGTTGCAGGCGCTCCAGCGGATCCTCGCGTTCGGCCTTCCGGTGGACACGACGAGCGGGTTCATCGACACCTGGCCGACGGTGCCCGACGGCCTTGAGTTCGGGCTCCTGCGCCTCCCCAACAAGGGTCCGTGGCTCAAGCTGCGCCGCCAGCTCGCGGTCTATCGTCGGCAGGACGAGAAGTTGCGACAGGACGCGGCGATGACCCTCGTCATGCTCGCGTGGTACCTGTGGAAGCTCATCGGTCATGCCAGCGCCCCCAAGTCGACGCCGTTCAACATCATGTCCAGTCCCACGAGGGGCCGGCGGTTCGCCGCAGCCCGGAGGTAGCCATGTCAGCGCCGCCCATCGACCTGATCCTCGCAACGTCGGCATCGCGCACGACGGACCCGACCCTCACCCCCGCCTCGTTCACGGCGAGCGTACCGGGTGACGGCGTCGCCGTCGTCGTTGACGTCACGAACGCCGGAACCGGCTCGATCACCGCCAACATCGAGGGCTACGACCCGGCCAGCAACAAGTGGTACACGATCCTCGCCGGCGCGGCCATCGTCAGCGCGGTCACGAACGTCTACATGGTCTATCCGGGCATCGCCGATGTCGCCAACAGCCGTTCCGGCCTGACGCTGCCGCGGGTCTGGCGCGTACGCATCGTCCACAACAACGCGAACGCGATCACCTACACCGTCGGCGCCAGCCTTCTCCCGTGACCCTATCGGCCGCGCCCGTCCAACCGGAGTCGTCCGACGAACTGAACAAGCTTCACGGGCGGATCAACGACTGCCGTCTGGCGATGGAGTCGGAGATGCAGATCGTCCGGCAGCGATGTCAGACGTACCTCAACTGGTACAGCCCGCCGTTCGAGCCGAAACTCGGCA
>Ga0315288_10009881_pt1 | contig 12020 bp, 10 predicted proteins | sample YL17G11_20_MG_FD_203454 | JGI IMG/M metagenome (GOLD analysis project Ga0315288, IMG submission 203454) | Sediment microbial communities from Yellowstone Lake, YNP, Wyoming, USA - YL17G11_20 | ecosystem: Environmental > Aquatic > Freshwater > Lake > Sediment | place: USA: Wyoming | collected...
AGCCGGTTTTTTGTTATACTATTATTATGAATTTGATTCCAACCGTTATAGAAAAATCTCAATTTGGCGAAAGAGCTTATGATATTTATTCAAGGCTCTTAAAAGAAAGAATCATATTTTTAGCCGGACCAATTAACGACATGGCAGCGAATTCAATTATCGCTCAAATGCTGTTTTTGGCTTCCAAGGATCCGGGCAAAGATATTCAAATCTATGTCAATAGCCCTGGAGGTTCAATCACAGCTGGTCTGGCAATTTATGACACCATGCAATACATTAAACCGGACGTTTCTACGGTTTGTGTCGGCATGGCTGCCTCAATGGCCGCGGTTTTACTGGCAGCCGGGAAAAAGGGCAAAAGATTTGCCCTTCCCAGTTCCGAAATCCTGCTGCATCAGGTCGCTGGTGGAGTCACGGGCCAGGCCGTTGAGATTGAAATTACGGCAAAGCAGATTCTCAAGATAAAAGAGAAAATAAATCAGATTCTATCAAAACATACGGGCCAGACATTAGCAAAAATAGAGAAAGACACTGATCGCGATTTTTATCTTTCTTCTGAAGAAGCTAAGATTTATGGCCTGATTGACAAGGTCATTAAAACAAAATCTTAAAACTTTAAAGACTCGGTTTTAATGCAGCAAACCTAGTCAGTTTTTATCATGAATCAATTAATCTATATTGTTGCGGCTGTTTTATCTTTAGCAAGCGGTGCGGTTTTGGGGTATTTTGCCCGTCAGTCAATCGCCAGGAAAAAGATGGGCAGCATTGAAGAAAAGCTTGGAAAAATGATTTCTCAGGCAAAGACTGAAGCAGAAACCATTCTTTCTGAATCAAAGGCAAAATCCCAGAAATTAATCGAGGCTAGCCAAAGAGAAACTGAAAATCACAGGCAAGAAATCTTCAAAGCCGAAAGTCTGCTTTTAAAAAGAGAAAATCTTTTTGATCAAAGAACGAATCAATTAGAAAGCAAAGAGTCAGACTTTTTGGGAAAAGTTGAAAAATTAAGAGAAATCAAAAAGAATATTGAGGAGCTGACAGAAAAAACAAAACAAGAATTAGAAAGAGTGGCCCGGCTATCTAGCGAAGAAGCAAAGCAAGAGCTTTTTAAAAAGGTAGAAAATGAGTCTCAGCGGGAAATCTTAGAAAAAATGAGAAGGCTTGAGGAAAATGGGCGTGACCAGTTTGAAAGAAAAGCTAAGGAAATATTAGCCATAGCAATTCAAAAACAAGCTCTATCTCAAGCCCAGGAAATTACCACCACGACCGTCGCCCTTCCCAATGATGACATTAAGGGCAGAATTATTGGCAAAGAGGGCAGAAACATTAGGACTTTAGAAAAATTAACCGGGGTTGAAGTGATTATAGATGAAACTCCCCAGGCTTTAGTCATTTCCGGTTTTGATCCGATCCGCAGACAGATCGCCAAAACTGCCCTAGAAAAACTTATTCAGGACGGCAGAATCCAGCCAGCCAGGATTGAAGACGAAGTAGCTAAGGCAGAATCCGAAATCGCCAAGCAGGTTAAAGACGCTGGCGAAACCGCAGTTTATGAAACTGGCATTATTGGCCTTGATCCAAAATTGGTGCAGATTTTAGGAAGATTAAAATTCAGAACCAGCTACGGCCAGAATGTTTTACTTCATTCAATGGAAGTTTCTTTTCTGGCCGCGGCTTTGGCAGCTGAAGTTGGCGGCAATATTCAGGTTGCTAAAAAAGCCGGTCTTTTGCACGACATCGGCAAAGCCGTTGACCAGCAGATTGAGGGCTCTCACGTTGATATTGGCATTAAGATTCTAGAAAAGTTCGGAGCTGAAAAGGAAATGATTTTAGCCATGAAATCTCATCACGAAGACTATCCTTATGAGAACTTGGAATCAATACTGGTTCAGGCGGCTGATCAGATTTCCGGGGCCAGACCAGGAGCCAGAAAAGATACTGCAGAAAATTATTTAAAAAGGCTGGCCGATCTGGAAAAAATTGCCACTGCTTTTAATGGAGTAGAAAAAGCCTGGGCTTTGCAGGCGGGCCGGGAGATAAGGATTTTTGTCAAGCCGGAACAAATTGACGATTTAACAGCCAGGAAGATGGCGAAAGAGATAGCTCAGAAAATTCAGGAAGAGTTAAGATACCCGGGAGAAATCAAGGTAAATTTGATCCGTGAATTAAGAGTTACTGAACACGCCAGATAAAATGACCATAAAAGAATTATAATGCGTAGCAATATATCAATGCTATTAAACAGCAAAAAATCAGGCTATATCGCCTCAGCCGTAATCTCTGTTTTGGTTGTTTTTCTGGTTTGGTATTTATTTAGTCGCTAGGGATAACAAAAATTAGAAAACAACGGGCAGCTATTCTAGCTGCCTTTTGCATCAGAAAAGGATTCATTGACAGTTCTTTTGGATTTTGTAATGAAGATAATAGAATCCTTAACAATTCTTAAAACAAATAGATATAGAAAGGAGGTCAAAATGTACGTAAACCCGGATGGTTCATTCTGGGGGCCTATCCCTACCGCAGTTTTTGCTGCGCTAGCTTGTGTCTTCTTCCTAATGACGATATGGACTTTTGGGTCGAAGATTAAATATTTGAGATGGGCATATTTACCAATGACGATCATCATGGCAATCTTGGCATATAAAGCCTCATATCCATGAATTTTCAATGCAACCGGGATTAAGACCCTGTAAATAACAAAATTGTTTACAGGGCCTTTTATTAAAATATAGCGCTAATTTTAAAAGCAAAAGGCAGCTTTTTTTGAAAGCTGCTTTTTTTGTGTTTCTGAGCGAAATAATGGACCTATTTAGTATAAAGACAGAAGCGAGGATTTAATACCCTCGCTTCATCGTCTCCAGATGGATCTTAGAATAAGAAGTGCCGCGGAGATCCACAAGAAACTTGCCAAAGTTATAATATTAGTTGGGAAATCTTCCTGGAAGTTCCGGGGTAGGGGTATAACTCCGACTCCCATCATTAGCATTAAAATTCCTACCAACAATATTATTACCGCTGCTATGGCGGCATTCCTATTTAACCGCTTCATATTCATTGTTGCCTCCTCATTTAGGACTATATGATATAAGGCAGAAATAGTCAATCTTAATCAAAAACCGTTTCTTTGGCGATTATTTAAAAAACTTTGTCCAGGGTGCTGGATGACGTTAAAACCTTGTTTGAGCGGGTGATGGGAATCGAACCCACATAAATAGCTTGGAAAGCTATCACACTGCCATTGTGTTACACCCGCATGCCACTACTATACGATACCTGCTTAATCTTTCTTTATCATAAAGTTCGAATAAAAGAAAGAAACTTAGAAAAAAAGAAAAATAATGTTATAATCTTTCATATGGATAAAAATGCATTTAACTTCAGAATTGCCGGCGAGGCAGGTTATGGCATTGTTTCAGCCGGTTTGGCTTTTGCCAAGATCGCTTTAAGGTCCGGCTATTTTGTTTTTGATTACAGCGAATATCCTTCTTTGATCAGAGGCGGGCACAATGTCTATAGCGCCAGAGTTTCAAAAGAGCAAGTCCATTCTCCATATTTGCCGATTGATTTTCTCATTGCCTTAAACCAGGAGGCAATTGATTTTCACAAAGATCAATTGTCTCCTAGGGCCGTTATTCTTCTCAATTCAGACAAAGTTTCTCCTCCTGCCTTAAAAAAAGGAATTAAACTGCTTTCCGCGCCATTAATAAAATTAGCCCTGGACAGCCATGGCAGCGAAGTGATGATGAATAATGTTGCTTTGGGAATTACCGCTTTTTTATTGAAAGCTGATTTTTCAATTCTAGAAGCAGCCATCAAAGAAGCTTTTGCCTGGGCCAATTCAGATATTGTTGACTTAAATATTAAAGTAGCCAAAAAGGGCTTTGATTTTGCCAAAGATAACCTAGGTAGCGGGGAAATCCCTTTCAACTTAAAAAAACTAGAAACTAAAGACAGACTACTTTTAAACGGCAATGATGCTTTTTGCCTGGGAGCTATCAAGGCTGGCTGTAAATTTTTTGCCGCTTATCCGATGACTCCGATTAATTCAATCATTACTTACTTTGCCAGCAAAGCCAAAGAACTGGGAATTGTCTATTTTCAGCCCGAAGATGAAATTGCTGCTATCAACTCTGCCCTGGGCGCGGCTGTTTGCGGCTTAAGATCAATGACAGCCAGTTCTGGAGGCGGTTTTTCCTTAATGGTTGAGGCCCTAGGCATGGCTGGCATGACGGAAACCCCTTTAGTCATTATTGATGGCCAAAGACCGGGTCCGTCCAGCGGCATGCCGACTTGGACCGGCCAGGGAGATTTAAGATTTGTTTTGACAGCTTCCCAGGACGATTTTCCAAGGGTTATCTTAGCTCCAGGAGATGTCGAGGAGTGTTTTTGGTTAATGGTTGACGCTTTTAATTTGGCAGAAAAATACCAGTTGCCAGTCATAGTTTTAACTGACAAGTATTTAGCTGAAAGCCGTCAGGCAATTGAATTAATTGACGAAACCAAGGTAAAAATTGACAGGGGCCAGAGAATTTCTTTAAAAGATTGTTCTCAAGATTATAAGAGATATGGCTTTGCAAAAGACGGTGTTTCCCCCAGAGCTTTTATTGGCCAGACCAAAGAACCTTTCTTTACCACTTCCTATGAACATGACGAATTTGGTTTTGCCAGCGAGGATGCGGAAAACCGAAAAACCATGATGAGAAAAAGAATGAAAAAGCTGGAAACCTTGGAAAAAGAAATGCCAAAACCAGTAGTTTACGGATCCAAAAAAGCTAAGATTGGCTTGATTTCCTGGGGATCAAACAAAGGGATAATTTTAGAAGCCCAGAAAATCCTGCAGGCCCAGGGAGTTGAAACTGATTTCTTGCATTTAAATTTTCTAAATCCTTTTCCAGCAAAGCCGGTTGCTGAATTTTGCCGGGATCGACAAACTTTATTAATCGAACAAAACATTAGCGGTCAATTAGGCGGGCTGATTCGGGAAAAAACAGGCCTTAGAATAGAAAACCAGTTTTTAAAATATGATGGCCGGCCATTTTTCCCGGAAGAAATCGCTGAAAAAGTAAAACAAATATTATGAGTGAAGTTAACCAATTTAAAACTCAAGCTAAAATTATTTGGTGCCAAGGTTGCGGTAATTTTGGCATTTTAACCGCGCTTGAAAATGCCTTTAAGAAACTAAATTTAAATCCCAACCAGGTTGTTGCTGTTTACGGCATTGGCTGCCACAGCCACATGGCTAATTACCTGAGAGTCTATAATTTTGAAGGAATCCATGGCAGAACCTTACCAATTGCTACCGGCGTTAAAATTGCCAACAGAAAATTAAAAGTTATTAGCATTGCCGGCGATGGCGATCAACTAGGAGAAGGTGCTAATCATTTGGTTCATGCTTCAAGAAAGAATCCAGACATTACCTGCTTGATTCATAACAATCAAATATATTCCTTAACAGTCGGCCAGGCTTCGCCAACATCAGAAAAAGGAATTAAGACAAAAACAACCCCGCAAGGAGTAGTTGATCAGCAGTTAAACCCCTTGGCTTTGGCGATTGCTTCAGGGGCTACCTTTGTGGCGCGCAGCTTTTCTGGCGACGTTCCCCACTTAATCAAGATTTTAATCGAAGCCATTAACCATAAGGGCTTCGCTCTGGTTGATATTTTACAGCCCTGCATCAGCTTAAATTATATAAATACTTTTGCCTGGTATCGTGAAAGAATCTATAGACTGGAAGAAACAGGGTATTTGCCAAACGACAAAAACCTGGCTTTTGCCAAAGCCCAGGAATGGGGAGAAAAGATTCCGACAGGCATATTTTACAAGGAAGAAAGGCTTACTCTTGAAGATCAGTTTTTGGGCAAAGATACAGTTTTAGCTGATCAGCCCTTAGGTATTTTAGTCAAAGACCTGTTAAAAGAATTTCTCTAGAAAATATTATTGGATAAATAAATATTAAAAAACCGTCATGGTGGCGGTTCTTTTTTTAAGAATAGCTAGTTAACTAGCCCTTGTTTTTTTTAATCTCTCACTTACCTTTTTTACCAATTCGCTGGGGTTATAATCAGTTTTCAGCAAGTAATCTTCAGCCCCTAATCCTAGAGCTTTTTTAAAATTACCATTTTCCCTCAAAGCAGTCAGGACAATAACTGGAGTGTCGGGGATTATTGATTCTTCTTTCATCATTTGCAATATCTCAAAGCCGTTGAGTCCGGGCATTAAAATGTCTAAGATAATTAAATCCGGCTTATGCTCAATAATCTTCTCAATCGAGCTTAAGCTATCATATACAGAAATAACCTCATAATCTTTCTGACTAAAGGCCTTAAACAAGATATCTTGATTCACTTTATCATCGTCAATAATGAGAATCTTTTTCATGTTTTAGCCGTTACTTACTTAATCTTAACATAAAAATAGGACTTGAAAAGGGACTTGATTGGTGCTATTATTGAAGCATTAAAATGAAAGAAGCTGACCCCCTTGGGGGAAATGGCGATGAGCCTCCGAGTAGCATCCTTCTCTTAAAGGAGAAGACATTATTAAGAATACCGAAAAAAACAACCAGTTCTTATTCTGTTAAAGAATCGGGTTTTTTTGTTATCGAAACCATAGTTGATATTAAGAAATGCCAATTCCTCTTTCAAGAGTTTAGCCAAAAGAAAAATCTTTTTGATACTTGGGAATTCAGATACTCATTCTATAAAGCTTATAAATTTAAGCCTCAATTTCTTCTATTAAGAAAGGGAAATGAAAATCTTGCCTTATTACCTCTTTGGTATGATGAAGACAAAAAAATGCATACCTGGTTTGGAAGTGACTGGCAGGAGGAAGTCAGTTTCTTTGCCAAAGATTTAAATCTAATACCGATGTTGCTATCTGCCGCCCCCACCCCTCTTTTTTTAAATGCCATTTCCAAAGAAAGCCTGGGACTATTAGCGGAAAAAATTGCTTTCACAGAAGATTCATCAAAATTTATTTTAAATTTAAACGGTTTTAATAACCACGAAGATTTTCTCATGACTATTAAAAAAAGCCGAAGGCACGACTTAAGAAAAGATAGAAGAAGAATTGAATCTCAAAACCCTGAAATAATCATTAACAACTTCAGCGACATAGATCAACTTATCGCCCTTTCTAAAAAAAGATTTAGTGAGAAGGGAAAAAAGACAGATTGGGAAGACCCGAGAAGAATAGAAACCTTCAGGGAAATTATAAGGCAAGGGGGCAAGTCTTATCAGGTAAGAATGATCACAATAAAAATCAATGGCGTGACTGCGGGGGTGGATCTGATTTGTCTTTATAATGATACTTATTTTGCCATAAAGTGCGGCTACGACGTTAAAAACTTTTCTGGAATCGGAAACTTTATGAATATTTTTGAGATAGACGACGCTATTAGATTAGGAATGAAAAAAATTGATTTGCTGCAGAATAATTATGAATGGAAAAACAGGTGGTTTCAATCGGTTCCCTTGGTCAAATATGAAAAATAAAGATTATTCCTTTATGCCCGAAGCTATAACGCGTAGCGATATATCGGACGTCTCGTCCGCTATTAAATTAAGGAAATTTAAAATCTCAGATCTGGACCAAATTCTAAAGATAGAAAAATCTTCGTTTTCCGTTAGTTACGCTTATTCAAAAGAAAGATTTAAAAGTCTCTATAAGGCGCATTCTAATGATTTCATTGTCGCTGAAAAGAAAAGTAAGGTTATCGGTTATATAATCGCTTATAACAAAAGAGGTTTTCTTGATTTTGATTCAATAGCTGTTGGTAAGAACTATAGAGGTATGGGCCTTGGTAGCAGATTAATGAATTTTGTTCTCGAAAGTTTTAAAAACCGCGGTTTTAAAAAAGCCTCTCTTGAAGTAAATACAGCTAATAAAAGGGCCATGTTTTTCTATAAAAAAATAGGTTTCCAGATTAAAAAAACACTTAAAAGGTTTTATAAAGACGGAACCAGCGCTTACAGGATGGAAAAATTTATTTAGTTTATCTTTTTATTTAGTCGGGGTACTCGGACTCGAACCGAGACTAAATCCTCCCAAAGGACTCGTGCTACCATTACACCATACCCCGCTCATTTCTTTTTTTAACATCTCTTTTGTCTTTGGTCAATTTTCCTGGGTGTGATATGATTAACGAAGTTAATCACTCCTTGATTTGAGAGGAGTTAATTAACGAAGTTAATTGGCCTACTGGATATAATTTCATAATGAAAATCATTAATTTGTTTTTATCTTAAAAACTGAATATGGATTCTAAAAACTTTCTTGATCCAATCAATATTGCCAAACAATGCAGAAAATACAATCTCTCTATTTGGCAATGCCCTCAATTCTTGTTTTTAATATTAGGGTTAGTGGTGATTACTTCGTCGCTAGTTATTTATTTTATCGGCATTCATTACAGCGACGATCCGGAAATCGTTGCCTTAATTGTTCTATCTGTATCTACTTTTCTAATAATGATTGACTTTTCAATAATTAAAAGCTTTGAAAGGCTGGCCGAAGTCGCCAAAATGAAATCAGAATTTGTCAGCATCGTTTCTCATCAATTAAGATCCCCCCTATCAAATCTAAAGTGGATAGTTGATCTGTTGATCTCTGGTAAAATCGAGCCCGTTTCTGAAAAGCAATCTGCCTATTTGCAGATTTTAAGAGAAAATAGCCAAAGAATGGAAGGATTAGTTTCTGATCTTTTGATTGTTTCTAGGCTTGAAGCTGATAACCTGCCTTTCAAGAATACGAAGGCTTCTTTGGTAAAACTGGTAAAGTCTTTAATTTTAAGGGCAGAGTCTTTTACCAGCGCTTCTAATATAGAGATCAAATTAACTGTTGAAGAAAATCTTCCAGATATTTTCTTTGATTATCAAAGAATGGAACAGGCCGTCGGTAATATCTTAGACAACGCCATTCGCTATATTGGCGGAGTCGATATACCGGGAGAAATCGGTCATATTAAGGAAAAAGGCAATATCAAAGTTATTCTTAAAAAAGAAGGTAATCGGCTTTGTCTTGAAATTAAGGATAATGGCATTGGCATACCTAAGGAGGATCAAAAACATATTTTTCAAAAATTCTTTAGAGCCAGTAATGCTACTAAAGTTCAGGCTCAGGGCTCTGGCCTTGGCCTTTACATTGCCAAATCGATTATTGAAAAATCAGAGGGCAAGATTTATTTTGTTTCCCGGGAAAACGAAGGTTCAACGTTTTCATTAAATTTGCCGATTAAATAATAAAAACATTTTCATTTAATCTATCGATTAAATGATAAACAAGCATTTAATAATATGAAAAAAATCTTATTCATTGAAGATGAGGCCGCCCTGCAAAAGACTTTCGGCGATATTTTAAGCGCCGAGGGTTTTCAAGTGATTTCTGCAATTGATGGCGAAGTCGGTTTGCGTTTGGCCAAAAGCGAAAAGCCAAATTTAATTATTCTCGATTTAATATTGCCAAAACTTCATGGCCTGGAAGTGCTAAAGGGCTTAAAAGAAAATAAAGAGACCAAGAATATCCCAGTAATTATTTTGACTAACCTGGGCGATTTGAAAAATATCGAACAAGCCCTTGAATTAGGAGCCACAACTTACATGGTCAAGTCAGATTATACCCTGGACGACATTATCGAAAAGGTGAAAAAAGCAATTTCTAGCTAATTAATATGCGGGTTGAGCCTCAACAGCTTAAAAATTTCCTTTTAGACGCAAACTTAATCAAAGAAGACCAGTTTGACGAGTCTTTAAAAATGAGTCGGGAAACTGAGCAAAAGATTGGCGATGTTTTGGTTTCCCGCGGGCTTATCAAACACGAAGAGCTGGCCAAGCTCGAGGCCTATATTCTTGGCATCCCTTTTGTTAACTTGGAAAAAGAAAAGATTGATACCGAAGCTTTAAAAATTATTCCAGAACCAATTGCCAGAACTCACAATATAGTTTCCTTTAAGAAAAGAGGCAACACTTTAGAAGTTGCCATGCTTGATCCAGACGACCTTGGCACCATCGACTTTATTAAAAGAAAAGCTAATTTAAAGATTCTTCCCCGTTTAACTACAATAGAAAGCATTAAAAATGTTCTTAGGCAGTATCATCAAAGCCTTGAGGCGGAATTCGGTTCAATTATCCAAAAAGAAGCCGGGGCAATCAAAGCTCTTCGAGAAGAAGAAGGGGTGCCTGAAACAGCAGAACTTGAAAAAGTAGCTGAAGAGGTTCCAATTATTAAAATAGTTGACACTCTTTTAAAGCACGCGATTTTACAGCGTGCTTCTGACATTCATATTGAACCTTTTGAAAAAGAGATCACGGTCAGATATAGGATTGACGGCATTTTAAGAGAGGCAATGATTTTGCCAAAGAATGTTTTGGCTGGCATTGTTGCCAGGATTAAGGTGCTTTCTAATTTAAAACTTGATGAGCATCGCCTTCCTCAAGACGGCAGGTTTAAGGCCGAGACCGAAGATTACAAATATTCTATTCGTGTTTCGATTTTGCCGGTTTTTGAGGGTGAAAAAGTAGTGATGAGACTTTTAGCTGAAAATACCGGAGCCTTGACCCTTGAGGAGCTGGGTTTAAGAGGAGAGGCTTTGGAAAAAATTAGGATTAATTTAAGAAAGCCAGTCGGCATGATTTTAATTACTGGTCCGACTGGCTGCGGGAAGACCACCACTCTGTATGCCATGGTGGAGATCTTAAATACTCCGGAAGTGAATATTTCAAGCGTTGAAGATCCGGTTGAATATCGGATTCCAAGAGTAAATCAAACCCAGGTGAATTCTAAGATCGGCCTTACTTTTGCTTCGGGTTTAAGATCGCTGGTCAGGCAGGATCCAGACATTATTATGGTTGGCGAAATCAGGGATGAAGAGACTGTGGGTTTGGCTATCAATGCGGCTTTAACTGGCCATTTGGTTTTGTCCACCATTCACACCAACACTGCGGCCGGAGCCATCCCCCGTCTTATTGATATGAAAGCCGAACCGTTTTTAATTTCTTCAACTTTAAGTGTGATTCTGGCTCAAAGGCTGGTGAGGCGGCTCACCGACGACAAGATGGCTTACAAACTTAAGCCCGCCGAATTAAAAGAAATGAAAAAATACTGCAATTTAGATAGAATCATGCAGATCTTAAAACAAGAAAAAATAGTAAAGGAAAATGATAGCTGGGGAGATATTAATTTTTATAGACCGAAAACATCAAAAGAGTGTCCAGAGGGTTATCGCGGCCGGGTTGGCATTTATGAAGTTTTACCAGTCACGCCTTCAATTAAAGAAATGATTGTCAAACAGGCAACCGCGGATCAGATTCAAGACCAGGCCAGAAATGAAGGCATGATTACTATGATTGAAGACGGCTTTATTAAGGCGGTTCAGGGACAAACCAGCATTGAAGAAGTCTTAAGAGTCATAATTGATTAAAAATCGTTTGTTAGATGCCCCGTTATTCCTATATCGCCAAATCCCAGAAAGGAGAAACCAAATCAGGGTTTCTTGATGTTAAAGATGAAATAGAGTTATCTGGAAGCCTTCGCCAGGAAGGATTGTTTTTAGTTTCTTATGAAACAGAAAAGAAATCTTCAAGATTAGAAAAATTTTCCTCGTCTTTTGGCAAAAGCGTTAAAGTCTCAGAAAAAATCTTTTTTATAAGAAATCTTCAGGTAATGACATCGGCCGGAGTTTCTCTGCCAAGGGCGATTGGCACTTTATCTGCGCAGGCAAAAAACAAAAACTTTAAAAAAGCTTTAGTAGAGATTCAAAAAAAAATTATTGATGGCGGTAGTCTATCTCAAGGTCTGGCAGATTATCCGGATATTTTTCCGGAAATCTTTCAGAACATGATTAAAGTTGGCGAAGAATCAGGAACCTTGGAGCAGGTTTTAAAAAGTCTGAGTCGGCAGCTGGAAAAACAATACGATTTAAAAACAAAAATAACCGGAGCCTTAATTTATCCCTTGGTTGTGGTTTCGGCCATGATTGCTATTGGTTTCGCCATGTTAATCATTGTTGTTCCTCAATTGGCTGCCAC
>Ga0315288_10009882_pt1 | contig 12020 bp, 8 predicted proteins | sample YL17G11_20_MG_FD_203454 | JGI IMG/M metagenome (GOLD analysis project Ga0315288, IMG submission 203454) | Sediment microbial communities from Yellowstone Lake, YNP, Wyoming, USA - YL17G11_20 | ecosystem: Environmental > Aquatic > Freshwater > Lake > Sediment | place: USA: Wyoming | collected...
CCCGATTTCCGCGGCGCAAAGGGGGTGTGAGTGCATGCCGAGCGTGACGGTGAAGGAGGACGAGTCCTTCGAGAGCGCGCTACGCCGCTTCAAGAAGCAATGCGAGAAGGCCGGGGTTCTCTCTGAACTCCGCAAGCGTGAGCACTACGAGAAGCCGAGTGTTCGCCGGAAGAAGAAGATGCTGGCGGCGCGCAAGAAGGCACAAAAGCGAATGCGGCTGATGTCGGAGTAGGTCGGTGGACCTGAAAACGCGCCTCGGGGAAGACTTCAAACAAGCGCTCCGGTCTGGAGACAAGCTCCGGCTTTCGGTCATCCGTCTCCTGACGGCCCTCATCAAGAATCGCGAGGTCGAAAAGCGCGGCCCGCTGACGGACGCCGAGGTGCTTCAGGCGATCGTGGCGTCCTGCAAGCAACGGCAGGAGGCCATCGAGCAGTACAAGCAGGGAGGGCGGCAGGACCTGGTGGACAAGGAATCGGCGGAGCTCGAGATCCTGCAGTCCTACCTGCCCAAGCCCCTGACGTCCGAAGAATTGCAGGCCATGGTCCTGGAAGCGATCCGGGAGGTCCAGGCCACATCCCTCAGGGAGATGGGAAGGGTCATGGGCGTCCTGATGCCCAGGGTCACCGGCCGGGCGGACGGCAAGGTGGTGAACACGCTGGTACGCGAGGCCCTCTCCAAGAGCTGATGCGCTGACGACGTGACGCAACAGATCGTTTGCCCGGTGGCCGGCACGGGACCGGGATTGCACACGGAACGCAAGGGACTCGGGAACGAGTCCCTTGCGTTTTTCTCGGGAGGTCACGCTCTCGCTTGCCGCGAGCGCGGCATAGCGTGATCGTGGATGTAATGGACGCTCACTCGCTGCGAGTTCTGGAATTCTCCGAGGTCGTGGACCGCCTGGCGGCCGAGGCGTCCTCGATCCTGGGACGCCAGCGAGCCGCGGCGCTCCGCCCCTCGACCGATCCGGATCTCGTCACCCGACGGTTGGCCGAGACGCGCGAGTGCCGCGACCTCTTGCGCCTGGGGCCGATGCCGACCCTGGACCGGGTCACGGACATCCGGGAGCCGCTCCAGCGCGCGACCATCCCCGGCGTGCGCCTGTCCCCGCAGGAGCTCTTGGCCATCGCGGACACGCTGGAGGCCGCGCTCCAGGTCCGCCGGCATCTGCGTGGGGTGCCTTTTCACCTGCCGGAGCTCACCCGCGTCGCCGCTGGCCTCACGCCTCCGGCGGAGGTCCCGGCGGAGATCCGGCGGTGCATTGCCCCGGATGGGGCCATGGTGGATGATGCCAGCCCCACCCTCCTTCGCCTCGGTGTGGACGCGCGCCGCACGCGCGAGGCGGTCCGCGAGGCCTTGCAGGAGTTGCTCCAGTCCCCACACCTCCAGCCCATCCTGGCGGAGCCGATCATCACGCTGCGAAACGATCGCTACGTGATTCCGGTCACGCCGGGTTACCGGACACACCTCCAGGGGATCGTGCAGGACCAGTCGGCCAGCGGGCAGACCCTGTTCCTGGAACCGCTGTCCGTGGTGGAGCTGAACAACGCCATTCGCCGCTTGGAGCGCGAGGCGGAAGCAGAGGTGGACCGCCTCCTGGGTGAACTGACCTCCATGGTCCGGGCTGCCGGCGCCGCCATCGCATCCACGGTGGAGGCGCTGGCCGACCTGGACCTGATCCTGGCAAAGGCTCGGCTGGCCGAGCGATGGCACGGGGCGGAGCCGCAGATCCTCCGCGAAGGGGTCCTGCGCCTCCTCACCGTGCGACACCCGCTTCTGCTCGAGCAGCGTCGAGCGCAGGAAAAGGAGGGAGGCGAGAGGACGGTCGTTCCCATTGACGTCACGGTGAACCCTGAGGCGCGGGTGCTGGTGATCACGGGGCCGAATACGGGCGGCAAGACGGTGGCCCTCAAGACCGTCGGCCTAGCCGTCCTCATGACCCAGGCCGGCCTGTTCATCCCGGCGTCGCCGGACAGCCAGCTACCGATCTACGACTCCGTGTATGCCGATATCGGCGACCAGCAGAGCATCGCCCAGGACCTCAGCACGTTCTCGGCCCACGTGGCGCGCCTGAGGACGGTCCTGCTCCAGGCGAACCCGAAGAGCCTGGTCCTTCTGGATGAAATTGGCGCGGGGACCGATCCCGGCGAGGGGTCCGCCCTGGGAAACGCTGTTTTGGAAGCCCTGGCGGACCGGGGTTGCCACGTGCTGGCCACCACGCATCTTGACGCCGTCAAAGCATTTGTGGCTCAGGACCCGCGGATGGTGAACGCGGCAGTCGAGTTCGACCTTGACAGCCTGCGGCCCGTGTATAAATTAACTATCGGGCTTCCTGGTCGCAGCTTTGCCATTGACATTGCCTGCCGCTTGGGCATTCCGCCCACGATTATCCAGCGATCCCGGGAACTTCTGGGCGACTCTGGTGCCGAGGTCACAGCCCTGCTGAGTCGGTTGCAGACCCAAGAACAGCGACGAGATGCCGATGCCGCCGGGGCGGCCCGGGAACGGGCGGCCGCGGCTGCATCTCGACAGGCCGCCGAGGAGCTTGCAGCGGAGCTTCGCGAGCAGGTCACGGCCGTCCGGGCTCGGGCGAAGCGACTCGTGGCCGACATCGCAGCGGAGGCCCGGCGCCGCGCCGAGGCCGTCGTGGCGGAACTCTCCCGCGGGGGCTCCATCCGGGAGGCACGGGAGGCCATCCGGCAGGTTGCTCAAAAGGCGGATGAGCGGCTGGCGGATCTGCCGGGCACGGACGTAGTCCCGGCGAGCGATGTGGCTCCGTCCGCGGTGGAGCCGGGGCAGCGCGTCTACGTGCGCCACCTCGGCCAGACCGGCACGGTGGTGTCAGGCGCAACCGCCCACGGGTTGGTCGAGGTCCAGCTCCGCGTGGGGAAGACGCGCGTTCCCCTGGAGGAGTTGGCGCCGGTACCGGCGGCGGTGGCTCCCGCCGAGCCCTTGTCCGAGGGCGGCGTCACCTGGAAGGCCGGGGCCGGAGACTCTCTGGGGGCCGAGATCAACGTCATCGGGTGCACCGTGGACGAGGCGACGGGTCGCGTGCAGCGGTACCTGGAGGACGCGGTGCTGGGGGGCCTGTCGCAGGTTCGGATCATCCACGGCAAGGGAACGGGACGCCTGCGGCGAGGCATCGCCGAGTTCCTGAAAAAGCATCCGCTGGTGGCAGGATTTCACATGGCCTCCTTCGAAGAGGGCGGCGCCGGTGCCACCATCGTGGACCTCGGAACGCGCGAGGCCGAGGAAAAGGTTCCCGAGGGCCCTGCGTCTCCAGACGTGAGGACAGCGTGATCCCGGAAGCGGTCATCGCCGAGATCCTGCGGCGGACGGACATCGTGGAGCTGATCGGTGGGTATCTCCCGCTCAAGGCTGCGGGGCGCACCCACAAGACCCTCTGCCCGTTTCACACGGAGAAGACGCCTTCGTTCATTGTGAACCCGGAGCGCCAGATCTTCCACTGCTTCGGCTGCGGGGAGGGGGGGGACGCCATCGCCTTCCTGGTGAAGCACGAGCGCCTGACGTTCCCCGAGGCCGTGCGAACGCTGGCGGAGCGCGCGGGGGTCTCCCTTCCGGCCCGTGGCGGAGGACCGAGCGAAGGCGAGGGCCGCCTGCCGCTTTTGGAGGTGCAACGCCAGGCCCTGGAGCATTTTCGAGAGAACCTGCGCGGGCCGGAGGGGGGCGCGGCCCGCGACTACCTCGTCCGCCGGGGCCTCACGCCGCCACTCATCGAGCGGTTCCAGTTGGGATACGCATTGCCGCGGTGGGACGGGCTGCTGCGCGCCCTGAAGAAGCGGGGGCACCCGGACAGGCTGCTCGAGGCGGCCGGCCTGGTCGTAGCGCGACAGAACGCCACTCCGAAGGCGTCTCCGCCTCTCCGAAGGAGTCCGGAGTCCTGCGGACTGGCGGAGCGGACCGGCCACTACGACCGGTTCCGGAACCGCCTGATGATCCCGATCTGGGATGTGAGCGGAAGGGTGGTCGGGTTCGGCGGGCGGGCGCTGGACGACAAGGAGGTCAAGTACATCAACTCCCCGGAGACGGCCGTCTACCGGAAGGGAGCGCACCTGTACGCGCTGAACCTGGCGGCGCGGGCCATCCGCGAGCGGGACCGGGCCCTGGTGGTCGAAGGGTACTTCGATGCGATCATGCTCCACGCCTACGGCTTCGACTACGCCGCGGCGACGCTTGGGACGGCGCTGACGACGGAGCAGGCGCGCCTCCTGGGCCGGTATGCCGCGACCGTCGTCCTGCTCTTCGACCCGGATGCACCGGGCATCGAGGCGGCCCGGCGGAACCTGGAGCACCTCATCAACGTGGACCTGGACTGGCGGATCGTCCTGCTGTCGGGAGGACTCGACCCGGACGCCTTCGTGCGGACCCACGGGGCCGCCGCCTTCTCCGCCGCCCTGGACGCGGCGCAAGATCTGGTGGAGTTCTTCCTGGACCGCCGGGTCTCGGGTCTGGACATGGCGGATCCGGTGCAGCGGGCGAGGGCCGCGGATGCCCTGGTCGAGGTGGTGGGGACCATCGACAACCCGATCCGCCGGGAAGGGTACGTCCAGCGCGTGGCCCAGCGGACCGGCATCACGGACCGCTCCCTGCTGGAAGCGGTGGTGCGGCAGCGGGGCCGGGCGGGCCGGCAGGATGCGGCCCCGGCAACCTCCGCGCCTCCTGCGTCCCCACCTTCTGCAGAGGAGCAACTCATCTACATCGGGCTCAACTACCCGGCGTGGCGCGAGCGGATCGCCGCAGCGTTAGCCCCGGAGGATGTCCGGGACCCGGTCCTCAGGCGCATCTTCACCGAGTTCATCCAGTCGGTCCGTCTAGACGATTCCGCCGGGTCCCAGGGGAACGCACGGCCGCTGAGCCTGCAGCCGCCGGACGTGCAGCGGCGCCTATCCTCGCTCTGGGCGAGGGATCCCTGGTCGGTTGCTGCGGGAGAGCCCGGGGACTTCGAGACGGATGGGGAAGGGCCAGAGGCGCTCCGCCGCACTGTGGACGATTGCCTGGCCCGGATCAGCCAGGCTCGCGCGGCCGTAGAGCGGCAGGCCCTGCGCCAGGCGCTGGAGGCGGCGGAACGCCGCGGCGACCCGGAGCAGGCCCTGCGCCTGCTGGCCGAACATCCCTCAGTCAAGCGCGGCCGAGGTACCCAATAGGAGAGCACTGCATGGCCAAGCGACAGGTACAGCGAAAGGGTGCCGGCCGGCGCCAGTCCTCCGCTCCCGCGCGCGCCGCTTCGCGCGCGTCCTCACCGGCCGCGAAGGGAGCGAGCCACAGCCCCCGGACGCCAGGGAAAGGTGCAGGCGAAAAGCGGGCGGCCCGCCAGCCATCCAAAGGCCAGGCGGCGACACGCAAGGCCCCGGTCAAGGCGAAGCTGAAGGTGGAGCCGGTCCGGCGCCCGGCGCCGAAGGCGACGGCGAGGCCGGCGCTGAAGCCGATGGCGAAGACGGGAACGACGCCCAAGCCAGTCCCCGTGAAGCCGGTGAAGCAAGATCTCACGAAAGTCGCCGCCCCTGGGGCAAAGCCGGACACCATGGCGGCGCGCGTCGAGGAGATCAGGGCACTGGTCGCCCTGGGCAAGAAGAAGGGGTACCTCACCTACGACGAGATCATGAGCCACCTGCCCGAGGACGAGACCTCGCCCGAGCGCTTTGACGAGATCTTCCGGGCCCTCGGGGAGATGGACATCGAGGTGGTGGACGCTCCCGAACGGGCGAAGGGGACCGAGGGAGGGGAGGCGCAGGGAGAGGAAGCGGCGCCGGAAGTGGAGCTGGATCTGACCCCGTCGCCCGTGGGCCGCACGGACGACCCGGTGCGCATGTACCTTCGCGAGATGGGCAGGACGCCGCTCCTCACCCGCGAGGGAGAGATCCGGATCGCCAAGCGCATCGAGGACGGCCGGAAAGAGGTGGCGAACGCGGTCTGCCGGGCGGGGGTGGCCGTGCGCGAGGTGCTGTACCTCGGCGAGCGGTTGGAACAGGGGCGCCTCCGCATCGGTGACCTCCTGGCGCTGAGCGAATTCGAGGAGCTGTCGGAGCAGAAGGAAAAAGAGCTGTTCGGGGATATCCGTCCCGTGATCCGCGGGCTAAAAAACGAACAGGCCAAGCTGGACGACCTGCACCGCCGCCTGGGCAAGGCCCGCCCGCGGCTCACCAGCCGGGGCCTGACCCGCTTCGAGGCGGAGATCGCCCAGCGAAAGGCCAAGCAGGCGGAACTCCTCCGTCGCCTCAGCCTGAACCAGCGGGTGGTGGACCGCATCGTGGCCCGCATGCGGAGCTTCCTGGAGCGGATCGAGGCCGGGGAGCGGGAGTTGCAGGAACTCGCCCGGAACGCCCGCATGAACCAGGCGGATCAGAAGCGCCTGGCCGGCGGCGATGGGCTCAGCCCGAACACGCTGCGGGCGATGCTGCGCCGGGCGCGGCTGGCCAAGCGCGACGGGGACATCCTGCGGCAGCATTTCACGAATGTCCTGGAAAAGATCCGGAAGGTGGAGCAAGAGGCGGACGCCCCCGCCAAGGAGCTGCGCGCCCTCGTCACGGCCATCACGGAGGGAGAGCGGAAGGCCCTCCAGGCCAAGAAGGAGATGGTCGAGGCGAACCTGCGCCTGGTCATCAGCATCGCCAAGAAGTATACCAACCGCGGCCTCCAGTTCCTGGACCTGATCCAGGAAGGGAACATCGGCCTCATGCGGGCGGTGGACAAGTTCGAGTACCAGCGCGGGTACAAGTTCAGCACCTACGCCACCTGGTGGATCCGGCAGGCCATCACGCGGGCCATCGCCGACCAGGCGCGGACCATCCGGATCCCGGTGCACATGATCGAGACGATCAACAAGCTCATCCGGGCGTCGCGCCACCTGGTGCAGGAGTACGGCCGCGAGCCGACTCCGGATGAGATCGCGCAGAAGATCGACCTGCCGGTGGACAAGGTGCGCAAGGTCCTCAAGATCGCGCAGGAACCCATCTCGCTGGAGACCCCGATCGGGGAGGAAGAGGATTCCCACCTGGGCGACTTCATCGAGGACAAGAGCGCCGTCTCGCCGCTGGAGGCGGTCATCGGGATGAACCTGGAGGGGCAGACCGAGGAGGTGCTGAAGACGCTGACGCCCCGCGAGGAGCGGGTCCTGCGCCTCCGCTTCGGCATCGGGGATGGCTGCGATCACACGCTGGAGGAGGTCGGAACGCAGTTCGACGTCACTCGCGAGCGCATCCGCCAGATCGAGGCCAAGGCCCTCCGCAAGCTGCGCCACCCGACCCGGAGTAAGAAGCTGAAGAGCTTCGTGGAGGCCTGAGGACCCCGGCGGTATGAGAGGCGTGATCGGCCAGACCGTTTGAGGGTGGTACAGGACGGCTGGACATGTCCGGAGGTGTGAATTATACTGCCCGCTGTCGCCTGCCTTCTGCTCATCTGACTTGGGCCCATAGCTCAGTTGGTTAGAGCCACCGGCTCATAACCGGACGGTCGGAGGTTCGAGTCCTCCTGGGCCCACCATAGAAAAATCAAGGAGAAAGCCCGCGTAGCGCAGAGTTACGCGGCTTTTTCTTTGGTAAACCGGAAATTGGAAACCAGCGCCCGGCCAGAAGGCGCCCAACGCGATAAGGCGCCCAATGGCTCGGTGTCCCGGATCCTGCGCCAGCCGCGCCCCGACACTCGACCGATCGCACGGGAAAGCGCTTGTCTGCCGATATCAAAGGTGATATAAAGCACCTGTGGCCTGGATGCTTGAACGGTACGAGCGGGATGATGGTCAGAGCCCTGTGGAGGACTTTATCAACGGTCTCCCGACCAAGGTCCGGGCCAGGGTGCGGGCTCACCTCACCCATCTGCAGGAGGTGGGCAATCGTGCAGCGGCCCCGATCTCAAAAGCCATCGGCGAGGGCTTGTTCGCGCTGCGGGTGAGTGCGGGCCGGCATGAGGTGCGGATTCTCTACGCCTTCTTTCCAGGCCAGAGGATCGTATTGCTGCACGGCTTCTTGAAGAAGACCCGAACCATCCCCACCCGAGAACTTGAGACCGCTCACGCCCGGTTGCGGGAGTTGCAGGAGAGTTGAGCCATGGCTAGGAGCGCCCCGTTCCGTCGGTCCCTCAAGGAAGAACTTCGCGACCCGGAATTCGCCGAGGAGTACGAAGCCGAACTCCAGCGCCTACGGATTGCCGAGCAGATAGCGAAAGCCCGTCAGGCGGAAGGGCTTACCCAGGAAGGCTTGGCACGGCGGATGGGCACGTCTCAGCCTACGGTTGCCCGCCTGGAGCGCGGCGACTACCGGGGATACACCCTCACGACGCTGGCGAAGGCGGCAAGCGCTCTCAAGCATCGGCTTCGCATCGAACTTGAGCCTGCTCACGGGCGCGCTGGATACATTAGGAAAGCGTGGCCCCGCATGGATAAGAAGTAGCCCGGGACCTCCCCGGCCCTTCCTCTGCGACGGGAGAAGGCCCTCACGTGACCCTGGCAAGCGTCCAGGGAAGCACTTTCCGTTGACACACTCCACCGGTGAGCGATAGGCTCTCGCCTGAGCCACGCGGCATCATCTTCGTTTCACGGGAAAACCGGATAGGAAATTGGAAACCAGCGCCCGGCCAGAAGGCGCCCACCGCCGGGACGGCGTAACCGGGGCACGGCCGAGCCGGGGACGGAACCTACCCCAGAGCCGAGGTTGACGGGGACGCCACCACCGGCGGACTGGCGGGTCAACCGAAATCGTGCAACCCCTGGGTGCCCGGATGGGCCGTCGGGACAGACCAACCCCCAAGGCCCCCGCTACACGATCACTGGATCGGGGACGGGAGGGTCGCCTGTCTGCGTGCGACGCACAGGCAGGTCGAAAAGCGGTTCATAGGACCACTCGCGGGGCCGGCCAGCCGGCACGCCATCGGGCGGGTCGGGCGGCGCGCGAAAGCTGGGCGCTCCGGTGGGGAGACCCAGGTGGGCGAGAATCTGTCGGACGACCGCCGGGCGCCTGTCTGCCGCCTGCCTGTCGCGGCTGCGACGCAGACAGGTGTCAGCACAGGCAGGCTCAATCACGGCGATCACCTTCATTGTGTCCCCGCAGTGCGGACAGAGAAGGGGATCGACCTCGTACACCTTCCGAATGAGCCGGGCCCGTCTCGCCTGAGCCCCTCGGCCTGAGCTCGGGACGAATGCTCGACGCAGGCACGATCGGCGGACCTCCAGGGGCGCCCGGTCGTCCGTGTCGGGGACTGGGTCCGCCCCTTCGGCTTTCGATGCTTTTCATCGCTGTCGCTTTCCCTCTCCACTCGCAATCGCCCTTTCGGCTGCTGACGTTCGGTCCCCGGCCCCTGCGACGTCCCCCTGACGGTACGGCTGGAGTTCGGGGAGCTGTTCGAGAACCCGCGTGATCTCTGCCGCAAAAACCCTGTTGGCCTTCTCGTTCGGATGTAACTCCCAGGGGCTGACCCGCCAGTCCAGCGTGCGGCCCTCATTCTGGCGGATGTAGCCCTCGCTGGGGATCACCCGGATGCCTGCCGCCGACATGAGCCGTTCGGCCACCTGGCCGACCGCGAAACCCTTCCCCTTCGGATCCGGGAACTGATCAAGGACCATTGCCACCATGGGGGGCAGTCCAGCGCGTATCACGAGGTCGTTCATGGCCTTCACGTCCCGGCCGAAGCGCACCTGGTAGCCGTCGAAGTTGCGCAAGATGTCCCCGAGGAAATCGTCCCGAATCCCGAGGCGTATGAGCAGCGCATCGTACCTTCGATCCAGCAGATACCCGAAGAGCGTGTGCCTTCTGAAGCGGTGCTTGAAGGGCACTGGCACCGTGAGCCGCGGGGTGCTCTCGTACTGGCCCACGCCGGAAGGCAAGAAGTCGTTGAGGCAAGCCCCGTAGACAACGAGGTCCGGCCGCAGGACTGGCGACTTGTCGCGAAGGATGCGGTAGATGTCTTCGCTCTGCGCTCCCTCGACGCCCAAGTTGAGCACCTCCACCCGGAATTGTTTGCCCAGTTCCCGCTCGATCACCGCCGGATAGGTGTCCTCCTGGGCGATGCCCTTGCCGTACGTGAGGGAGTCCCCGAGGACGATGACGCGGAAGATCCCAGGCCACTTCGGCGGGAAGTCGTCGATGAGCCGCATGTTGTCGTGATTGCGCACGTGGAGGTGGCCCTGCCAGTAATAGGCGGACTTCGTCCCCTCGAGGTGAATCCGCTGCAGCCTCCACGCCTCCGGCATGACGAGGTCTGCCCCGACGCGGGGTGCCCACCTGGGCACCGTGGTGAAAAGGGCAAGGAGCTGGAGGGCCGCCTCCAGCACCACAAGGGACCCCATGAACCCCCCGGCCACGAGCGCCAGGCGATTGAGGCCGCGGAGGGCGATGCGGCGTCCGCAGGCCTGGGCGACGAGGATCCCGACCTCGCGGATGACGAAGATGAGCGTCACCACTCCGATCGTGGCCAGAATGTATATGAGAACACCCGAGGTGGCATGGATGAGCAGGCAGGCGACTGTGCAGGAAACCGCATATATCGAGAGCGGGCGGAACCGTGAGGATCCCTTCGGGAGGCCACCCCCCTCATGAGGAACCTGGGGTGTGAGGGGGGGCGTCATGGTCGAGGGCCCCTTCCACCCGTTTCCGATCCCCCGGGGGACGTGGCAAGCCGTCGAGGCGCCCTCCGTGTGTCCGCACCCGCCTGCAACTCATGCGGCTCGGCGGACCAGGCCATCCTGATCGCTGTGGTTGACGTGATATGCCCCGCCCCCAACACCCAGCCCCTGTCCCGCATGCTGCTAAAAAAGAGTGTAAATGAATGGCGCGATCGCGGACGTCTGGCCGAAAATCACGAGAACGCCGAAGAGCAGGAGCCCCACGATCATCGGGGTGAGCCACCACCACTTGTGTTGCCAAAAGAACTGGAGCAGTTCTCCGGCGATTCCCAGCCGACTCGCTAAACTCTCCATCATGCGCATGCACGTGCTCCCCTAGCCCTGTCGGCTCAACTTCCCCAGTGGCTTCTCGATCACATAGTCCCCCAGGACCAGCACATCCAACCCGCTTCGGGCGAATGTCGAGAAAGCCTCCTCTGGCGTGTTCACGATCGGCTCGCCCTTGAGATTGAACGAGGTGTTCAGCAGCACGGGCGCCCCGCTGGCCTGGCCAAAGGCGTCGATGAGTCGCCAGTACCTTGGGTTGCTCTCCTTCCCCACCGTCTGCAAGCGACCGGTCCCGTCCACGTGGGTGATTGCAGGCAGCCGCGCACGCTGCCCGTCCCGCACCCCGACCACATACAGCATGAAGCGCGCCGGATAGTGCCGCGCAGCCGCCGGGATCTCGAAGTACTCCTCGGCGCGCTCGACCAGCACGGATGGAGCGAACGGGCGGTAGGGCTCTCGGAATTTGACTTTCGTATTGACGATGTCTTTCATGTCCGCGCGTCGCGGGTCCGCCAGGATGCTGCGGTTCCCCAAGGCCCGCGGCCCCCATTCAAATCGACCGTCCAGCCAGCCGATGACTTTCCCGGCCTGGAGGCAGTCCACCGCCCGCGCGATGAGTTTCGCCTCGTCCTCGTAGCGCCGGTAGCGAATGCCTTTCTCCTTGAGGAACCGCTCGATCGCCTGAGGGGGATGCTCCTCACCCCAGTAGGCATGCTCCATGACGAACGACCGGGGGTTACGCAGGAGCGCATGGTACGCGTAGAGGGCGGCGCCGATCGCGCCGCCGCCGTCGCCGGCTGCAGGCTGGATGTAGAGTTCCTCGAATGGTGACTCTCGGAGGATGCGCCCGTTGGCCACGCTATTCAAGGCGCAGCCTCCCGCCATGCACAGCCTGTTCAGCCCCGTCTCCCGGTGGGCGGCGCGAGCCATCGTGAGGAGGACCTTCTCCGTAACGCGCTGGATGCTTGCGGCGATGTCCGCATACCGCTGGTTCTCCTGCGCCAGCCTCTCGTACTCCCCCGGCTTCGGGCCGAAATATGACGGGTAGCCGCTCGTCGGCGTGAAGAAGTTCATCTGCGGGTCCCGAAGTGGCCCGAACAACGCTTCGAATTTGCCGTTGAA